>Ga0115012_10000002_pt1 | contig 329079 bp, 313 predicted proteins | sample TroAtlMetagenome_FD_88706 | JGI IMG/M metagenome (GOLD analysis project Ga0115012, IMG submission 88706) | Marine eukaryotic phytoplankton communities from Atlantic Ocean - Tropical Atlantic ANT10 Metagenome | ecosystem: Environmental > Aquatic > Marine > Oceanic | place: Tropical Atlantic... | reverse complement strand
GCGGGGAAGCTCTCTTCGGCGATGACGGGGGCGGCCAGCACACCGGCCAGCGCGAGAACGGAAAGCGAAAGGCGCATTCTTCACATCCTTATGAGTGTATGAATGCGCCCGAGCTATCGACCTCTGGTAACGCGAGCATGGCCGTCCGGTGTCAGTTTGGTAACGACGCCAAACTCCTCATATTACGCCATTAATTTCCACCAAGGCTCTCCTTTTGCGAGAGCCTGACGCGCTCCTCAGGCCGAAAAGACCTGCTCCATCTCGTCTTCCGACATCTCGCCGGCCCCCTTACCGCCGGCAATCATGCGCGCGGCCAGTTCGGTCATGCGGGCATTCAGCGGCGCCGCCTGCCCATGCAAGCGGCCCAGCAGCGCCACCTCGCCGTTGAGGTAGTCGGTCTCGACGCTGCCGGCCCCGCGCGCGATGCTCTGACGGGTCGAGCTGCCCGAGCGCGGCGTGCCGTCGATCTCGGTGATCTGCATGAACTCCTTGCGGCGCGGATCGTCGAGCCCGGTGTCGCGCCACGCGATCCCCGACGCTTCGAACACCGCCCTTGCCTCGTCCTTCAACCGGTCGGTGAAGCGCGGCTTGTCGGCGTCGAGCGGCAGCATGGCGTCAACGATGTTGCCGAGGTTCATCAACAGCTTGCCGTATTTCGCCTCCATCACCGCCTCGGAGACGAAGGTGGCGATATTGGCCTTGTCCAGAGCCTTTTTCAGCGCCGCATCGTCCGCATCAGAGCCTTGCGGGTAGCGGCCGATCTCGAACAGGCCGTAACAGGGCGCGCCGTGGGTGATGACCTCGCCGGGCTCGAGATAGGTCGCCGGCATCATCACCGTGACGCCATGCACATTGGGAAAGTAGCGCAGCGCGGTGCGCTCGTTGGCGGTGCCGTTCTGCAGGCAGAACAGCGGCTGGTCGGTCATGCCGGCGGCACGCAGATCACTCAGCGCCGCCTCGGTGTCCTGCCCCTTCACGCAGAGCAGCACGACATCATCGGGTCGGAACGTGATCTCGGAAGGCGTCGCCACGCAAGGAAGTTTGACCGTCACGCGCCCCTTGGGCGAGATCATCGTCAGGCCACGCGCGCGGATCGCCTCGAGCATCCGGCCCCGTGCGATCCCCAGCACCTCTTGGCCCGCTTCGACCAGCGCCGCGCCGACGACGCCCCCGATGGCGCCGACACCGTGAATGATGATCCGCATGATCCCCGTCCTTTCCGTCTCTGTTCCTGCCGCAATGCGACACGTCCCTGATCTATCACGCAAATAAGCAAGGGCCAGAACAGAAGACGCCCCGCACGGGTGGCGGGGCGTCTCTGGGTCTCGGACGGGCAAACCTGCCCGCCGGGTGATCAGTAGCGGTAATGTTCCGGCTTGAACGGGCCTTCCGGTGTCACGCCGATATAGGCGGCCTGCTCGGCCGAAAGCGTGGTCAGCTTGACGCCGATGCGCTCGAGATGCAGGCGCGCGACCTTCTCGTCGAGATGCTTGGGCAGGATATAGACCTTGTTCTCGTACTGGGCGCCGTTCTTGTAGAGCTCGATCTGCGCCAGCACCTGGTTGGTGAACGAGGCCGACATCACGAAGCTCGGGTGGCCGGTGGCGTTGCCGAGGTTCAGCAGGCGGCCTTCGGACAGCAGGATGATGCGGGCGCCCGAGGGCATCTCGATCATGTCCACCTGGTCCTTGATGTTGGTCCACTTGTGGTTCTTGAGCGAGGCGACCTGGATCTCGTTGTCGAAGTGGCCGATATTGCCGACGATGGCCATGTCCTTCATCTCGCGCATGTGCTCGATGCGGATCACGTCCTTGTTGCCGGTGGTCGTGATGAAGATGTCGGCGCTCGAGACGACGTCTTCCAGCAGGACCACCTCAAAACCGTCCATCGCCGCCTGAAGGGCGCAGATCGGGTCGGCCTCGGTGACCTTGACGCGGGCACCGGCGCCGCGCAGCGACGCGGCCGAGCCCTTGCCCACGTCGCCATAGCCGCAGACCACGGCGACCTTGCCGGCCATCATGGTGTCGGTGGCGCGCCGGATGCCGTCGACGAGGGATTCCTTGCAGCCGTACTTGTTGTCGAATTTCGACTTGGTGACGCTGTCGTTCACGTTGATCGCCGGGAACGGCAGCAGGCCCTTCTTCTGCAGGTCATAAAGACGGTGCACGCCGGTGGTGGTCTCTTCCGAGACGCCCATGATCGCCTCGCGGGTCTTGGTGAACCAGCCCGGGCTCTGCTCCATGCGCGTCTTGATCTGCGCGTGGATGACCTCTTCCTCTTCCGAGGTCGGCACGCCCAGGTCCTCGCCCGCCTCGGCGCGCGCGCCCAGCAGGATGTAGAGCGTGGCGTCGCCGCCATCGTCGAGGATCATGTTGGCGCCGTCGGGGAACTGGAACGAGCGGTCGAGGTAATCCCAGTGCTCGGTCAGGGTCTGGCCCTTGACGGCAAAGACCGGCGTGCCGCCCGCGGCGATGGCGGCCGCGGCGTGGTCCTGCGTCGAGAAGATGTTGCACGACGCCCAGCGCACATCGGCGCCCAGCGCGGTAAGGGTCTCAATCAGCACGGCGGTCTGGATCGTCATGTGCAGCGAGCCGACGATCCGGGCGCCCTTGAGCGGCTGCTCTTCGCCGAACTCGGCGCGGCAGGCCATCAGGCCCGGCATCTCGGTCTCGGCGATATCCAGTTCCTTGCGGCCGAACTCGGCCAGCGCGATGTCCTTGACGATATAGTCTTCAGCCATGTTCCGGCGCTCCAATCCTGCAATACGGGTTTGGAGGGGAGGTAGCATCCCTTGAAATGCCCGGCAACGTGGATCAGAAATTGGCACCAATAGAACCATAACGATGCCGCGACGAAAGCGGACAGCAGGCGGAGCGCAGCACATGGACGAGGCCGGTGGGGTCTATCCCTCGAACGAGTACGGGCGCTACTGCGTGCCCGAGGGGCTCGAGGACCGGCCCGCCGCCCGCGCGGTGATTGCAGGCCGCGCCTACGAGCCGGACACGCTGCGCTTCATGCGGCAGCACGCGGGCGACGGCGACATCATCCACGCGGGAACCTTTTTCGGGGATTTCCTGCCGGCGCTGTCGACCGGACTGGCCGAGGGGCGCAAGCTCTGGGCCTTCGAGCCGAACCCGGGCAATTTCGCCGCCGCACGCAAGACCATCGCGCTCAACGGGCTCGCCAATGTCGAGCTGACCAATGCCGCGCTGTCGAACCGCGATGGCGCGGTGCTGTTCCGTACCCGCGACGCCGAGGGGCGCTCGCTCGGCGGGCTGTCGCATTTCGTCGAGGAGCCGGGTGACGGGATCGAGTCTGTTTCGGCGGTGATGCTCGACTATACGGTGCCGCTGACGCGCAAGGTTTCGATCCTGCAACTCGATGTCGAGGGCCATGAGAAGCAGGCGCTGCGCGGGGCCTGGCATATCGTGCACCGCTCGAAGCCGATCCTCGTGCTGGAGTATTTCCGGCAAGAGGCCTGGATTCGTCGCACCTTCCGCGGGCTGGGCTATGCCCATCGCGGCAAGCTGCACAGCAACCACGTCTATAGCTGCGACCCTCTGGAGGTCTGACTCATGCCGAAACAGAGCCGCGCATGGCAACGGATGCTCTCGGGCCGCAGGCTCGACCTGCTCGACCCGACGCCGGTGGATATCGAAATCGAGGACATCGCTCACGGGCTCGCCTTCGTGGCGCGCTGGAACGGGCAGACCGAGGGGGACTTTCCTTATTCGGTGGCCGAACACTCGCTGCTGGTCGAGGCCCTGTTCTCGCGCATGTACCCCAATGCCACGCCCGCCCAGCAGCTCACAGCCCTGCTGCATGACGCGCCGGAATACGTCATCGGCGACATGATCTCGCCGGTGAAGGCGGCGGTGGGGCCGGAGTACAAGGAGCTCGACAAGCGGCTCGAGGCGGCGATCCACATCCGCTTCGGCCTGCCGGCGCTCTGCCCGGTGACGCTCAAGAAACGCATCAAGAAGGCCGACATGGTCTCGGCCTACATGGAGGCGACGCAGATCGCGGGGTTCACCGAGGCCGAGGCGAAAAAGTTCTTCGGCCGGCCCGACGATGCGCTGATGCAAGGGCTCGACATTCACCTGCGCCCGCCGGTCGAGGCCCGCCACGCCTTCACCGCGCGCCACGCCGAACTTCTGGAGCAGCTGCCATGACCATCACCACCCGCCGCGCCGCCCCGCTCGATGCCCGCCAAATGGCCGAGATGCTCAACGAGATCATCGAGGCCGGCGGCACCACCGCGATCACCAACCCGGTCAGCCGCGAAGATCTGCTGAGCCGGATGGAGGCCGATCCGCGCTCGATCTGGCACGTGGCCGAGGATGCGGCGGGCGCGCTGATGGGGTTCCAGTGGATCGAGCCGCATCTCGAGCATGGCGAGACCGTGGGCCAGATCGCCACCTTCTCCCGCATCGGCAAGACCGGCCTCGGCATCGGCTCGAAGCTCTTCGAGGCCACCGCGCGGGCGGCACGGGCGGCAGGCTACACGTGGATCAACGCCGAGATCCGCGCCGACAACGAGGGTGGGCTGATCTACTACCAGAGCCGCGGCTTCGAGGATTACGGCGCCATTCGCGGCTATGTGATGGCCAACGGGCAGGTCGTCGACAAGGTGCTCAAGCGCTACGACCTCTGAGCACGGCGCCGGCCGCGATACAACTCAGCGCAGGCAGATCGCTCAGCGCGGCGAGCGCTTGGCGAGGATGCGCTGCAGGGTGCGGCGGTGCATGTTGAGCCGGCGCGCGGTTTCCGAGACGTTGCGGTCGCAAAGCTCGTAGACCCGCTGGATGTGCTCCCAGCGCACCCGGTCGGCGCTCATCGGGTTTTCCGGCGGCGGCGGCAGATCGTCGCCCTTGGACAGCAGCGCATTGGTGATGTCGGTGGCGTCGGCGGGCTTCGACAGGTAGTCGGTCGCGCCGATCTTGACCGCGGCAACCGCGGTGGCGATGGCGCCGTAGCCGGTCAGCACCACGATGCGCGAGTCGGGGCGGCGTTCGCGCAGCACCTCGACCACGTCGAGCCCGTTGCCATCCTCGAGCCGCAGGTCAACCACCGCATAGGCTGGCGGGCGGGCGGTGGCGATGGCGCGGCCGCCGGCGACGGAGTCAGCGGTCTCGACCTCGAAGCCGCGCTTTTCCATCGCCTTGGCGAGGCGCCTCAGGAAGGGCTCGTCATCGTCGACAAGGAGCAGCGAGCGATCGTCGCCAAGGTCTTCGATCTTGTGTTCCGACACGTGCGTTCCCTCAACCCTACTTATCCCACTGATTTAAATATCCCGCGGGGTGGGAAGGGTCAAACCGACTTGTCGCAGTTGTTACATCCGGTCGATGAAGCAGGCCGCCGCCGTCGCAACGTCCTCCGGCGACTTGTCGCGGCGGAAGTACTCGACGAAGCCGTGTTCCGGCAGCACGAGGTAGGTGAAGGTCGAGTGATCGACGAGGTAGAACTCGTCCTCGGCATCCTGCTTCTTGTAGTAGGTCCGGTAGGCCTGGCTCGCGGCCTGGATCTGCTCGGGCGACCCGGTGAGACCGATCATCCGCTCGTGCACATTGTGTGCGAAATCGCCCACCGCTTCGGGGGTGTCGCGCTCGGGGTCGATGGTGATGAAGACCGGCGTCACCATCTTGCCCTGCGCCTCGAGCAGGTCGACCGCCTCGGCGTTGCGCACGGTGTCGAGCGGGCAGACATCAGGGCAGAAGGTGTAGCCGAAATAAAGCAGCGTCGGCTCGGTGATCACGTCCTTGTCGGTCACTGTCTCGCCCTGCGCGTTCACCAGCTCGAACGGGCCGCCGATCTGGCCGGCACCGCCGGCGATGGCACCGGAGCGGCAGGGCTCGAACGGGTCGGCCGCGGCGCTCTGGCGCGTGTAGAGCCACGTTCCCCCGATCAGCAGGACGAGAACGAGGGTGGCGGCAACGGCGGCGATCCAGCGCATGAGACGATTCCGGAGTTGTTTGCGTATCTGCTGGGGCAGACCTAACAATTGCCGCGACAGGATCAAAGAGACGAAAGCGCGCAGATGAGCGAAGAGGACCTGGGACTTCTGGACGAGGACCAGCGCGGCAATTTCATTCGCCTGCGCACCATGATCGTCCTGCGCTGGGTCGCCATCGGCGGCCAGCTTATCGCCATCTCGGTGGCGCGGCAGCTCTACGGCCTGCAGCTCGAACTGGGCCTGTGCTATCTCGCCGTGGGCGTGTCGGTGGCCGGCAACCTCGTGGCGATGTTCGTCTTTCCCGAGAACAAGCGCCTGTCGGAAACCGAGAACACGCTAATGGTCATGTTCGACCTCTTGCAGCTCTCGTTCCTGCTGTTCCTCACCGGCGGGCTCAACAACCCGTTCTCGATGCTGGTGCTGGCCCCCGTGACGGTCTCGGCCACGGTGCTGTCGCTGCGCTCGACCATCCTGCTCAACGCCACCGCCTTCGTGCTGGTGACGCTCATGGCCTTCATGCACATCCCGCTGCGCCCGGCCGACGGTCCGGTGCTGGAGCTGCCGCAGATCTTCATCTTCGGCGAGTGGGTGGCGATCTCGATCGCACTTGTGTTCATCTCGGTCTATGCCCGCCGGGTCACCACCGAGATGAACGCCATGTCGGACGCGCTCATCGCCACGCAGATGGCGCTGGGACGGGCGCAGAAGCTCAACGATCTCGGCGGCGTGGTGGCCGCCGCCGCGCATGAGCTGGGCACGCCGCTGGCCACCATCAAGCTCACTTCCGCCGAACTGATCGAGGATCTCGACGACCGCCCCGACAGCCAGGAGGACGCGCGCCTGATCCGCGATCAGGCCGACCGCTGCCGCGACATCCTGCGCAGCATGGGCCGCGCCGGCAAGGATGACCTGCACATGCGGCAGGCGCCCCTCACCGAGGTGATCCGGGAGGCCGCGGAGCCGCACGAGGATCGCGGTAAGACCATCGGGATCGAGACCCGGCCCGACCCGCAGGATCCCGCGGTGCCGCAGATCCTGCGCCGGCCCGAGATCATTCATGGGCTGCGCAACCTGATCCAGAACGCGGTGGACTTCGCCAGCAGCGAAGTCTGGGTCGAGGCGCTCTGGGACGGCGACAACGTCACCGTGCGGATCCTGGATGACGGGGCAGGCTTTCCCTCGCACCTGATCGGACGGCTCGGCGATCCGCTGATGCGCCGCCGCCGCAGCGATGCCGACCGCCGTGCCCGACCGGAATACGAGGGCATGGGGCTGGGCCTGTTCATCGCCAAGACCCTGCTCGAGCGCAGCGGCGCGGAGCTCAGTTTTGCCAACGGGTCGGCATCGGTTTCCGAGGGCAGTAGTGGCGCACGCACCGGCGCCATCGTCGAGGTCGTCTGGCCCCGCGACAGCATCGTGCCGCCGGCGTCTCCGATCGGGATCGGAATCGGCGAGAACCGCCCCTTCGACGCCTGATCCATCTTCCCGAGACGCCGCTTAACCCCGGATTAACCTTTCCTGCCGTACCCATTGGGAGGGACAATTTCCAGGATCTGCGCCTTGGTAGAACCAATGCTCGCTCTTTTGACCGGCCTGATAGCCGGCGGCGCCGCCTTTCTGGCGGGATGGCTGCTCAATCGCGCCAGCCGGCGACTCCCGAGCGCAGCGCTTGCCGAGCCACCGGAACCGCCGGTCGCGCTGATGCTGCGCGACGGCGCCGTGGTCGACAGCTCCTCGCAGGCCGACCGGCTCTTCGGCCGCGCGACCGGCGAACCGCTCGGCTGGGCCGAGATCGTCACGACATTGCAACCGCTCTTCGGCCCCCTGCCCGACGCGCCACCCCGGTCACCGGGCCGCTACACCGCCCTGCACGATCCGCAGACCCGGCTCACCCTCACCCCCGATGGCGACGGTCTGCGTCTCGAGATCAGGACCCCGCCCCTACCCATCGGGGAGGCGCTGAGACTGCGCTGCAACGAGCCCGAGTCGAAACGCCTGCACCGGGCCGTGGCCCGCGCGCCGCTGGCCATCTGGATGACCAACAGCGCCCATGTCGTGACCTGGAGCAACACGTTCTTCGACGATCTGCGCGCGCAGGCAGGCGCCGCACCGGGCAGCGCGCCCTTCTCCCTGCATCCAGACCCGGCGCAACCGCTGCGGGTGACCCGCACAAGGCTTGGTGGGGACGGTTGCGCCCCGGCTTCGTGGTACGAGGTTCAGTCGTGCCGTGTCTCGGACGGATGGCTTCATTACGCCCAGAACATCGACCCGGTGATCGCGGCCGAGACGACACAGCGCACCTTCCTGCAAACGCTGACCCGCATCTTCGCGCATCTGCCGATTGCGCTCGCGGTGTTCGACAAGGAGCGGCGGCTGGTGCTGTTCAACCCGGCGCTGCTCGACCTGACGCAGTTGCCGGCGGATTTCCTGACCGGCCGGCCAAACCTGCTCAGCTTCTTCGACATGCTCCGCGACCGGCAGGTCCTGCCCGAGCCGCGCGACTATCGAAGCTGGCGCGACAAGCTGGGCGAGGTCATCGCCGCCGCCAGCAGCGACCACTACGTCGAGACATGGTCACTGCCCTCGGGGGCGACCTACCGGATGACTGGCCGGCCGCATCCCGATGGCGGCATCGCCTTCCTGTTCGAGGATATCAGCGCAGAGGTTTCGCTGACCCGGCATTTCCGGCAGGAGCTCGAAACCTCGCAATCGGTGCTCGACAGTCTCGAAGAGGCCATCGCCGTGTTCTCCCGCACCGGCAAGCTCGCTTTCTGCAATGCCCCCTATCGCGAGATGTGGGGCTCCGACCCGGAAGAAAGCCCCGCCGATCTCGGCATAAAGGAGGCCACGCGGCACTGGCAGGCCGCCTTTCGGCCCAGCCCGATCTGGGGGGATCTGCGCGAGTTCGTGACACTCGAGCGCGACCGCGCCCCGTGGGATGCCGAGCTTCACGACCACGACGGCCAGCCGCTGCGCTGCCTTGCCGAACCGCTGCCCGGCGGTGCCACGATGGTCCGCTTCTGCCAGCTGCCCGTCCGCCAGCCGGAGACGCTCGCGCAGGGCTGAACGCCTGCCGTGGGAACCCGCTTGCGCCGGCGCGGCGGGAGGGTATCTTCGCGGCCATGACCTCGCCGCGCGCCGTTCTCACCCTGACCTCGCCCGAGGCGACCTGTGCCCTCGCCAGCCAACTGGCGACGCGGCTCTCGCCCGGCGACGTGCTGCTGCTCTCAGGCGGAATCGGGGCCGGAAAGACCCATTTCGCCCGCTGCCTGATCCACGCCCTGCAAGACCCGCCAGAGGATGTGCCCTCGCCGACCTTCACGCTGGTACAGGTCTATGACACCGCCGCCGGCGAGCTCTGGCACGCGGATCTCTACCGCCTCTCCGACCCGGATCAATGCGAGGAGCTTGGCCTCGCCGACGCCTTCGAGACCGCGATCTGCCTCATCGAATGGCCAGACCGGCTCGAGGATCTCGCACCCGCCGACGCACTGTCGCTCAGCTTCGACGCAGGCGCGGCCGAGGACAGCCGCGCGCTTACGCTCGACTGGAGCGATCCGCGCTGGGACGCCATCGTGACGGAGCTGACCGCATGACCGACCTCTTCCTCGCCAAAGCCGGCTGGGCCGAGGCCACGGCCTCACCGATCGCCGGAGATGCCTCGGCCCGGCGTTACACGCGGCTTTCCAAGGGCGCCGCGCGGGCGATCCTGATGGACGACCCGGACGGCGACACCGCGCTCTTCGCCCGGCTCTCGCGGCACCTGCTGTCTCTCGGCCTGAGCGCACCGGAAATCCTTGCGGAGGCCCCGGGAAAGCTGCTGCTCGAGGATCTGGGCGACGGGCTCATCGCCCGGCTCGCCACCGATCCCGAAACTGAAAAGCGGCTCTATCTCAACGCGACCGACGCTCTAATAGCCCTGCACCAGCACGCGCCGCCCGATCTGCCCAAGGCCGATCCGCAGCACCTCGCGGCGATGACCGATCTCGCCTTCACTTGCTACGCCTCCAACGCGGGCTCTGCCCCGCAGCCCGGCACCATGCAGGCCTGCGCGCAGGCCTTCGAGCGCGCGCTGGCGGCCCATGCGCCCGAGACCGACGTGATGATCCTGCGCGACTATCACGCCGAGAACATCCTCTGGCTGCCGGATCGCCAAGGCCCCGCCCGCGCCGGGCTGCTCGATTTCCAGGACGCGCTGCAGGGTCACCGCGCCTATGATCTCGTCTCGCTGATCGAGGATGCCCGCCGCGACGTCGCCCCCGAGACCGCCGAGGCCGCGATCCGTCACTATCTCGGGGCAACCGGCCTGCCCGAGACGCCCTTCCGCACCGCGCTGGCGGTGCTGGGCGCCCAGCGCAACCTGCGCATTCTCGGCGTCTTCGCCCGGCTCGCCGCGACCCGGGGCAAGCCCGGCTATATCGACCTGATCCCGCGGGTCTGGGGCCACCTGCAGACCGACCTGCGCCACCCGGCCCTTGCAGAGGTCGCCGCGATCCTGCATCCGGCGCTTCCTGCGCCCACGCCCGAGATCCTGCAAAGGCTGAAATCTCCATGCCCGACGCCCTGATGCTCTTTGCCGCCGGCTTCGGCACCCGCATGGGCGCCCTGACGGCCGACCGCCCCAAGCCGCTGATCGAGGTTGCGGGCCAGCCGCTGATCGACCACGCGCTGGCGCTGGCCGAGGGCTTCGGCCCGCTGCGCCGGGTCGCCAACGCGCATTACCGCGCCGACCAGCTCGAGTCGCATCTCGCCCCTCGCGATGTGACGGTATCACTCGAGGACCCCGAGATCCTCGACACCGGCGGCGGGCTGCGGCACGCGCTGCCGCTGTTGGACGCCGACCCGGTCTTCACCCTCAACACCGACGCGGTATGGTCCGGCCCCAACCCGCTGCGCCTGCTGGCCGAGACCTGGGATCCGGCGCGCATGGATGCGCTGCTGCTTTGCGTGCCGCTTGGAAACGCCGTGGGCCGCAAGGGCGGCGGCGATTTCGACATCCTGGGCGATGGCCAGCTCAGCCGTGGCGGAGATCTCGTCTATACCGGGGCGCAGATCGTCAAGACCAAGGCGCTTCACGCCGTGACAGAGCCTGTTTTCTCGCTCAACGTGATCTGGAACCAGATGGCGGAACAAGGCAGGCTCTGCGGCCTGCCCTATCCGGGCCAGTGGTGCGACGTGGGCCACCCCGACGGCATCCGTCTCGCCGAAGAGATGCTGGCCGCCGATGTTTGAGCCCTCCGCCGCCCCCCGCGTCTTTGCCGTTGCGCCCGGCATCGATTTCCCCGAGGCGCTGGTCGCGGGGCTGCGCACGCGCATGGAGGGCCAGCCGCCCGAGGCGATGGCGCGGGTCGAGCTGATCGTGAACACCACCCGCATGGCGCGGCGCATCCGGCAGATCTTTGACCGTGGTCCCGCCACGCTGCTGCCGCGCATCCGGCTCCTGAGCAATGTCGCCGACCCGATCGCGCTCAGCCATCTGCCCGCGCCGGTCTCGCCCCTGCGGCGGCGGCTGGAGCTGACCGGGCTGGTCTCTGGCCTGCTCGACGCGCAACCCGACCTCGCTCCGCGCACCGCGCTCTTCGACCTCGCGGACAGCCTCGCGACGCTGATGGACGAGATGCAGGACGAGGGCGTCTCGCCCGAGGATATCGCGGCGCTCGATGTCAGCGACGAATCCGGTCACTGGCAGCGCGCGCTGAGCTTTCTCAACATCGTGCAGCGCTATTTCGACAGTGCCGAGGATGCGCCCGATACCACCGCGTTCCGCCGGCTCGCGCTGCAACAGAGGCTGTCCGACTGGGAGGTCAACCCGCCTGCCCATCCGGTGATCCTTGCCGGCTCGACCGGTTCGCGCGGGGGCACGAACGAACTGATGCGCGCGGTGGCGCGGCTGCCGCAGGGCGCGCTGGTGCTGCCGGGCTTTGATTTCGACACGCCCGAGAGCGTCTGGCACGGCCTGACCGATGCGCTGGCCAGCGAGGATCATCCGCAGTTCCGGTTCGCCAAGCTGGTCAACGACCTTGGGATGCAGGCCGGGGAGGTTCTGCGCTGGTCCGGCGCCGAGCCGCCCAGCGCCGCGCGCAACCGGCTGATTTCTCTGGCCCTGCGCCCTGCCCCGGTCACCGACCAGTGGCGCGACGAGGGGCCGATGCTGCCCGACCTGATCGCCGCCACCGAGGATTTGACACTGGTCGAGGCCGCCTCGCAGCGCGACGAGGCCACCGCCATCGCGCTGCGGCTGCGGCAGGCCGCCGAAGAGGGTGTGACGGCGGCGCTGATCACCCCCGACCGGATGCTGACGCGGCAGGTCACGGCGGCGCTCGACCGCTGGAACATCCTGCCCGATGACAGCGCCGGCACGCCGTTGCAGCTGTCGCCGCCGGGGCGCTTCCTGCGCCACGTTTCGACCCTGTTCCAGCACGATCTGACCGCTGAGGCCCTGCTGACGCTGCTCAAGCACCCGCTGTGTCATTCCGGCCATGACCGGGGCGAGCACCTGCGCGCCACCCGCGAGCTCGAGCTGCATATCCGCAACAAGTCCTGGCCCTATCCGCGCCCCGAGCTGATCCGTGCATGGGGCGTCGCAGCCGAGATGGAGAGCTGGGCCAACTGGGTCGCCGACAGTTTCTGCCAGCCCCCCCGGCGCGGCAAGCGGGCGCTGTCCGACTGGATCGAGGATCACATCGCCCGCGCCGAGGCCATTGCTGCCGGGCCGCAGGGCGAAGACTCCGAGCTCTGGAAGGAAGCCGCCGGGCGCAAGGCGCGAGCGGTGGTCGAGGGTCTGCGCGAAGAGGCGGGCTTCGGCACCGATCTCGACGCGCGCGACTACGGCGATCTCTTCGCCGCGATCCTGCAGCAGCACGAGTTGCGCGACCGCGACGCGCCGCATCCGCGCATCCTGATCTGGGGCACGCTCGAGGCGCGCGTGATGGGCGCCGACCTGCTGATCCTCGGCGGGCTCAACGAGGGCTCGTGGCCGGAACTGCCCGGCGCCGATCCATGGCTGAACCGCCGGATGCGGCACAAGGCGGGCCTTCTGGTGCCCGAGCGGCGCATCGGCCTCGCCGCGCATGACTTCCAGCAGGCGGTCGCCGCGCCGCAGGTCTGGCTGACCCGCGCGCTCAAGTCCGACGATGCCGAAACCGTGCCCTCGCGCTGGCTCAACCGCCTGATGAACCTGATGAACGGCCTGCCTGATCGCAGCGGGCCGCAGGCGCTTGCGGCGATGAAGGCGCGCGGAGGTCACTGGCTGGCGCTGGCCCGGGCGCTGGAAAAGCCGCAGCCAAGCCCGCCCGCAACCCGGCCCTCGCCGGCGCCGCCGGTCGAGGCGCGCCCGCGCAGCCTTTCGGTCACCGAGATCAAGCACCTGATCCGCGACCCGTTCCACATCTACGCCAAGCGGGTGCTGCGGCTCGCGCCGCTCAATCCGCTGCAACGCGCCCCCGACGCGCTGCTGCGCGGCATTCTGATCCACGAGGTGCTCGAGGCGTTCGTGAAGGAGAGCCTATCGGATCCCACACAGCTCACCACCGAGGCGCTGCTGCGCCGCACCACCGCGCTGATCGGCGATCCCGAGCGCGTGCCCTACCCGACGACGCGGCATCTCTGGCAGGCCCGGCTCGGGCGGGTGGCAGAGTGGTTCGCCGAGACCGAGCGCGCCCGACAGGCCATCGCCCGCCCGGCGCATTTCGAGATCATGGGCCATGCCGAGATCCCGGCGCTGGGGTTCACCCTGCGCGGCAAGGCCGACCGGATCGACATCGACGATCGCGGCGGCGCGCATCTCTACGACTACAAGACCGGCGCCGCCCCGACCGAGAGCCAGCAGCGCCATTTCGACAAGCAGCTTCTGCTCGAGGCGGCGATGGTCGAGCGCGGCGCGTTCAAGGATCTGCAGCCAAGACACACCGAACAGGCCGTGTTCGTCTCTGTTGCGAACAACCCGCGCGAGGTGCCGGCGCCTCTCGAGGAGATGCCAGCGCAGCAGGTCTGGGCCGAGTTCGAGACGCTGATGACCCGCTGGTTCGAGCCTGATCGCGGCTATACCGCCCGCGCCGCGCTGGTGCGGGAGAAGGACCTGTCCGAATATGACCACCTGTCGCGCTTCGGCGAATGGGACGTGGTCGACGAAGCCGACCGCGAGGTGCTGGAATGAAGCGCGACGAGGCGACAGAGGCGCAGGTCCGCGCCGCGCGGCCGGATCTGTCGACATGGCTCTCGGCAAATGCCGGCTCGGGCAAGACCCGCGTGCTCACCGACCGGGTGGCGCGCCTGCTGCTCGACGGGGTGCTGCCCGAGCACATCCTGTGCCTGACCTACACCAAGGCCGCCGCCACCGAGATGCAGAACCGCCTGTTCCGCCGTCTCGGGGCCTGGGCGATGCTGGATGACGAGGCGCTCCGCGCCGAGCTGCGCCAGCTCGGGCTCGACGGGCCGCTGCCGCCCGAGCGGCTGGCCGGCGCCCGCACGCTCTTTGCCCGCGCCATCGAGACACCGGGCGGGCTGCGCATCCAGACCATCCACTCGTTCTGCGCCTCGCTCTTGCGGCGCTTCCCGCTCGAGGCCGGTGTCTCGCCGCAATTCCACGAGATGGAGGACCGCGCGGCGCAGCTTTTGCGCGCCGAGGTGCTCGACCGGCTCTCGGAAGGCCCGCAACAGGCTCTGGTGGCCGAGCTCGCGCGCTACCTCACCGACGATCCCGACAAGCTGCTGGCCGAGATGTGCCGCACCAAGGAAGCGTTCCTGCCGGCGCGGTCGCGGGAAGAGATCCTCGCCATGTACGGGCTCTCGCCAGATGACAGCGAAGAGGCGCTGCTGGCCTCGGTCTTCCTCGGCGGCGAGATCGAGCTGCTGCGCGAGGTGGCGACGGCGCTGGCCGGATCGGGCAAGAACGACCAAAAGGCGGGCCTGCAACTGGCCCGCATTACTGCCCCCGATCTCGACGCGCTGCAGATCCTCGAGGGCGTGCTGCTCACCGGCAAGGCCGCCAAGGAGCCGTTCACCGCCAAGATCGGCAGCTTCCCCACCAAGGGGCTGCGCACCGGCGCGCTCGAGCCGCTGATGAACAGGCTTGAAGACCTCATGCGCAGGGTCGAACAAGCGCGTCAGACCAGGCTGGCGCTGGGGGCCGTCGGGCGCGAGCTGGCGCTGCATCGCTTCGCGCAGGCCTTCCTGCCCGCCTACGAGACCGAGAAACAGCGCCGCGGCTGGCTCGATTTCGACGATCTGGTGATCCGCGCCCGCGATCTGCTCTCGGATGAGCGGGTGGCGGAGTGGGTGCTCTACCGGCTCGATGGCGGCATCGACCACATCCTCGTCGACGAGGCGCAGGACACCTCGCCGGTGCAATGGCAGGTCATCGAGCGGTTGGCGCATGAGTTCACCTCCGGCGAGGGCGCGCGGGCTGACGTTCGGCGCACGATCTTCGTGGTCGGCGACAAGAAGCAGTCGATCTACTCCTTCCAGGGCGCCGACCCGCGCGAGTTCGACCGCATGTGCGACGAGTTCGCCGAGCGTCTGCAGCGCACCGAGGCGCCGCTCAGCCGGATGATGCTGGAATACAGCTTCCGGTCCGCCGAGCCGATCCTGCGGCTGGTCGACAACACCTTCGACGGGCGCGAGGCGGCGGGGTTCTCGCAAGATCAGAAGCACCGCGCCTTCAAGTCCGAGATGCCCGGCCGGGTCGATCTCTGGCCGCATGTGGAGCCCACCAAGGATGACGAGGAAGAGGCCGACTGGTACGAGCCGGTCGACCGCATCGGCCAGCGCCACCACGCGGTGATCCTTGCCAACCGCATCGCGGGCTTCATCGACCGCACCATCGGCACGCCGCTGCCCGAAGAGATCGGCCATAGCGGCAGCTACAAGACGCGCCCCGCCCATGCCGGCGATTTCCTGATCCTCGTGCGCGGGCGCGGCACCCTGTTCTCCGAGATCATCCGCGCCTGCAAGCAGCACAACCTGCCGATTGCCGGGGCCGACCGTCTCAAGGTGATGTCGGAACTGGCGGTGAAGGACATCGGCGCGCTTTTGGCGTTCCTTGCCACGCCCGAGGATGACCTTTCGCTCGCCACCGCGCTGCGCTCGCCGCTCTTTGGCCTGACGCAGCAGCAGCTCTTTACGCTGGCGCAGGGCCGGAAGGGCTATCTCTGGGCCGAGTTGCGCCGGCACAGAGAGGCATTGCCGCGCGTGATGTCGGTGCTCGACGATCTGCGCAGCGAGACCGATTTCCTGCGCCCCTACGACCTGATCGAGCGTATCCTGACGCGCCATGACGGGCGCAAGCGGCTGCTCGGGCGGCTGGGCGAAGAAGCCGAGGACGGCATCAACGCGCTGCTCGCGCAGGCACTGGCCTACGAGCAGACCGAGGTGCCCTCGCTGACCGGCTTCCTCGAATGGATGCAGACCGACGATCTCGAGATCAAGCGCGCGCCCGACAGCGCCGGCAGCCGCATCCGGGTGATGACGGTGCACGGCGCCAAGGGGCTCGAGGCGCCGATCGTGATCCTGCCAGATTGCGCCGAGCCCAACAGCCAGATCCGCGACAGCCTGCTCGAGGGCGAGACCGGCACCGTCTGGAAGGCCAGCGCCGAAGGCCAGCCGCTGGTCCAGGCGCAGGCCTTGGCCGAGGCCAAGGAGGCCGACCAGCGCGAGCGTGACCGGCTGCTCTATGTGGCTCTGACCCGGGCCGAGAAGTGGCTGGTGGTCGCCGCCGCCGGCAAGCTCGGCAGCCAGGGCAACGCCTGGTACGACCAGGTGCGGATCGGCATGGAACGCTCGGGCGCCGAGCCCACCGAGTTCGGCTTCGGCGGCTGGGGCAGCGGCGAGGGGCTGACGCTTGGCCGCGCCGACTGGAGCGACCTGCCGCATGAGACCGTCGAAGAGACGCCCCGCATCGAGGTGGACCTGCCGGAGGTGTTCCGCCATCCGGCCGCGGTGCCTGAAGCGGCGGCGGAGGCGCTCTCGCCCTCGGGTCTCGGCGGCCCCAAGGCGCTTGGCGGCGAAGACGGCGACGACACCGAAGAGGCGATGCTCAGAGGCACCGCGCTGCACCTGCTGCTCGAACACCTCTCGGCCCTGCCACCGGCGGCGCGCCCCGACGCGGTGCCGCATGTGCTGGCGATCGCCGAGGAGCTGCCGGAAGAGACCGATCGGCTGGCCGAGGAGGCGATCGCGGTGCTCGAGACCCCGGAACTCGGGCCGTTCTTCGCGCCCGGCACCCTTGCCGAGGTGCCGATTTCGACGAGTATAGAGCCTGTCGGGCGCATCCACGGCATCATCGACCGGCTGCTCGTCACCCCGGACAAGGTGATCGCGGTGGACTTCAAGTCGAACCGCACCGTGCCCGCGACGCCGGCAGAGGTGCCCGAGGGGCTTTTGCGACAGATGGGGGCCTACGCGGCGGCACTGGCGCAGATCTGGCCCGGGCGCGAGGTGGAAACGGCGCTGATCTGGACAGCGACGCAAAGCTACATGGCACTGCCACACGATCTTGTGTCTGCCGCGCTGGCTCGCGCTACAACGGCTTGACCTCTTGCCGGGCCATACCTACCTTCGCGCCTCAAGTTACCGGCTGCCAAACCCGTTAAGGAGAGAATCATGGCCACCGTTCCCGTCACCGACGCGACCTTCGACGAGGAAGTGAAGAACTCCGACATTCCCGTCGTGGTCGATTTCTGGGCCGAATGGTGCGGCCCGTGCAAGCAGATCGGCCCGGCGCTCGAAGAGCTGTCCGAGCAATACGAAGGCAAGGTCAAGGTCGCCAAGATCAACGTCGACCACGATCAGGCTGTTGCCGCCCAGCTCGGCGTGCGCGGCATCCCCGCGCTGTTCCTGTTCAAGGACGGCGAGGTGATCTCGAACCGCACCGGCGCTGCGCCGAAGGCCTCGCTCGAAAGCTGGATCAAGGAAGCGATGTAATCGCGACCTGACCGTCAGACACAGGAAAATGCGCCCCCCTGCGGGGCGCATTTTTCGTTTCGGGTTCGGTCCGGGACGGAACGGCACAGGCAGCGTCAGCCGAACACCCGGCCGACCAACGCCATCAGCCGCGCGAACCGGCGGGCCTGCGCCCGGCTCCGCTCTGCCTCGCGCGCCGGAAGCCCCCACCACTCTGCCAGCACCCGGTTGCGCAGCAAGAGCTGCACCGATGGGTCACCGGGACCAACCAGCCCATAGCCCTCGAAAAAGGCACTTTGCGCTTCCAGCGGCAGCACCTGCCCCTTGGGGATCGCCTCTTTCGGCGCGTGCAGGATGGCGTAGTCGGTCAGCAGCCGCGCGATATCATGCCCGACCGGCACCACCCGACCGCCGGCGAAATCCACGCCCCAGCAGCGCGTCTCGTCCAGCACGAGGTTGCGCTGGTGCAGATCGCCGTGGGTCTGCGCTGTCACCGTTCCTTGCCCCTCGAAGTCTGACTGCATGGCGCAGAGCGCCTCGGCGCAGTCGAGGAAGCGCTCCGGCTCCGCCACCTGCCGTTCCCCGGCGCGCAGCTCGCCCATCAACGAGCGCAGGAAGCGGATGGTGAATTTCGGCTGGAACACCCGCGCCTCGCCGTGCAAGGCCCGGTGAAACCCGTCCATCCACGCCCCGGCCCGACGCAGCAGCGCCGCCTGAGTCTCGAGCGGGGCGCCCTCCAAGAGCACCGAGAGCGGCCGCGCGGGAAGGTACTCCATCACGCAGGCCTGCCGCTCGAGATCCACCGCCTGCAAGACAGGAAGCCCCTCGGGCCAGACCTCCTGCACCGCCATATGTGCGGCGATGCCGTCCGCGAATTTGTCAGGAACGACCGGCCGCGCCTGATGCTTCAGCACCAGCCGCCGACCCTCCGGCCCGTCGAGCCTGAGCAACACCCTTGCGACCCGCGCATCCTCGCGCCGGGCCAGCGGCGCGGCCCGCCAGAGCCCGGCCTCCTCGCCCATCTCGCGCGCCAGATCCGGCCAGAGCGCCAGCGCTGCCGCCTCGAGATCCCCGCCCCGCATTTCCATCCGCTCGCCCCTGCTCTATGTCCGATCCAAGGGCATCGCCTTGTCGCGGCAATGTCCAGCCCCCATATGGCGCCCAGCACGAGAAGGAGACGAGACATGGCCGATCAGGAATTCCCCGGCTGGCATGGCACCACGATCATCGGTGTCCGCAAGGGCGGACAGGTGGTGGTCGCGGGCGACGGGCAGGTGAGCCTTGGCCAGACCGTGATCAAGGGCTCGGCCCGCAAGGTGCGGCGCCTGTCGCCGGGCGGCTCGGACGTGGTCTGCGGCTTTGCAGGCTCCACCGCGGATGCGTTTGCCCTGCTTGAGCGGCTCGAGGCCAAGCTCGAGAAGACCCCGGGCCAGCTGCAGCGCGCCTGCGTCGAGCTTGCCAAGGACTGGCGCACCGACAAGTACCTGCAGAAGCTCGAGGCGATGCTGATCGTCACCGACGGGCGCGAGCTTTACGTGATCACCGGCGCCGGCGACGTGCTCGAGCCCGAGCATGACATCGCCGCCATCGGCTCGGGCGGCAATTTCGCCCTCGCCGCGGCACGCGGCATGATGGACAGCGAGCGCTCGGCGGAAGAGATCGCCCGCCGCGCCATGGCCATCGCCGCCGACATCTGCGTCTACACCAACGGCAATCTCACCGTAGAGACCATTTCGGCCTGAGACGCCGCGAAAGGACCATCATGACCGACCTGACCCCCCGCGAGATCGTCTCGGAACTCGACCGTTTCATCATCGGCCAGCAGGACGCCAAGCGCGCCGTCTCCGTGGCCCTGCGCAACCGCTGGCGCCGCAAGCAGCTCAGCGAGGACCTGCGCGACGAGGTCTACCCGAAGAACATCCTGATGATCGGCCCCACCGGCGTCGGCAAGACCGAGATCTCGCGCCGACTGGCCAAGCTCGCCAAGGCGCCGTTCATCAAGGTCGAGGCGACCAAGTTCACTGAAGTGGGCTATGTCGGTCGCGATGTCGAGCAGATCATCCGCGATCTGGTCGACAGCTCGATCGCGCTGACCCGCGAGCACATGCGCGAGGATGTGAAGGCCGCCGCCCACAAGGCCGCAGAGGAGCGGGTGATCGAGGCCATCGCCGGCACCGATGCGCGGGAGTCCACGCGCGAGATGTTCCGCAAGAAGCTGCGCAACGGCGAGCTCGACGGCACCGAGATCGAGCTCGACGTGGCCGAGACCGCCTCGCCCTTCCCGATGATGGAGATCCCCGGCCAGCCGGGTCAGGGCGGCATGGGCATGATGAACCTCTCCGAGATGTTCGGGAAGGCGTTCGGCGGCCGCACCACGCGCAAGAAGCTGACGGTGGCGGAAAGCTACGAGATCCTGATCCAGGAAGAGGCCGACAAGCTGCTCGACGACGAGGTGGTCAAGAAGGCCGCGCTCGAGGCGGTGGAGCAGAACGGCATCGTCTTCCTCGACGAGATCGACAAGGTTGCGGCGCGGCAGGAAACCCGCGGCGGCGATGTCTCCCGCGAGGGCGTGCAACGCGACCTGCTGCCGCTGATCGAGGGCACGACGGTCTCGACGAAGCACGGCCCGGTCAAGACCGACCATATCCTGTTCATCGCCTCGGGCGCCTTCCACATCGCCAAGCCGTCGGACCTGCTGCCCGAGCTTCAGGGCCGTCTGCCGATCCGGGTCAACCTGCGGGCACTCACCGAGGATGATTTCGTCCGCATCCTGACCGAGACCGACAACGCCCTGACGCGCCAGTACACCGCGCTGATGGCCACCGAGGAGGTCACGGTCGAGTTCACCGAAGACGGCATCCACGCGCTCGCCCGCATCGCGGCGCAGGTCAACGAGAGCGTCGAGAACATCGGCGCCCGCAGGCTCTACACGGTGATGGAGCGGGTCTTCGAGGAGCTGTCCTTCACCGCCCCCGACCGCGCCGGCGACAAGATCACGGTGGATGACGCCTTCGTAGAGACCTATCTCGGCGAGCTGACCCGCTCCGCCGACCTGAGTCGCTACGTGCTCTGACGCCAAGTCATCTCGCACCCTCCGAGAAGAGCGGCACCCCCGCTCTTCTCGACGCCCCCAACACTCCCCCGAAACCTTTCCACCCTCTCCACAAACGCCACGCCGGGCTCCCCCCGAGCCCAGCGCCCCAAGCCGCGCCCTCCTTCTCTACGTTCCAAATACTCCCGCCGGAGGCGTCCCCCCCCCCGCCACGGGCTCGAGGCCGGGCTCCCCCCGGGCCGCGACCCGCCAAACCACCCCTCGCTTCTCTTCGTCAAAAATACTCCCGCCGGAGGCGTCCGGCCCCTACCACCGGCGCGGCGCTCTGGCTATCGTCCCGATGACAGCCCAGGGAGGAGCCGCATGAAACGCTCGCGCATCAACGAGATCATCCGCGAAGGCGATGCCTTCATCCGCAGCCACGGCCTCTGCCTCCCGCCCTTCGCCTATCTCTCGCCCGACGAGCTGCGCGCCGCCGAGCATGGCGAGATCAAGCGCCGCGGCATGGGCTGGGACATCACCGATTACGGCGCTGGCGACTTCGACAGGATGGGGCTGTTCCTGTTCACCACACGCAACGGGCTGAACGCCGATCTCGGCAAGCACAGCGCCATGCTCTACGCCGAGAAGATCATGATCTCGCGGCGCGACCAGCTGAGCCCCAACCACCGCCACGACATCAAGGTCGAGGACATCATCAACCGTGGCGGCGGCACGCTGGTGCTCGAGCTGTTCGCGGCGACGCCGGAGGGCGGAATCGACCGCCACGCGCCGGTGACGGTGCTCTGCGACGGCATGGAGAGGACGCTGCCGGCGGGCGGGCATCTGAAGCTCGATCCCGGCGAGTCGGTGACGCTGTTCCCGACCACCTGGCACGCCTTCTGGGGCGAAGGCAGCGACGTGTTGATCGGCGAGGTCTCGACGGTCAATGACGACCTGACCGACAATATCTTCGAAATGGAGATCGGCCGCTTTTCCGAGATCGAGGAAGACGAGCCGCCGTTGCACCTGCTGGTGTCGGATTACGCCGACAGGCTCTGACCCTGTGCCCCGCGGCTCAGGCGCGCCACCAGCGTTCCGCGAAGCGGGCATTGTCCATGGCCCAGAGATTGCCGACGTCGCGCGGCGTTGCCACGCGGTCGCTATGGGCCTGCAGGTGGTTGGCGAAGACCGGCACAAGGAGCCCGCCCTCGTCGCGCAGGATCTGCTGCATCTCGCCATAAAGCGCCCGGCGCCGGGCGCTGTCGAGCTCGGCGCGCGCCTCGAGCAGCAGCGACTGGAAGCGCGGGCTCTGCGCCATGCCCCATTGCGTGTCGTTCCACGGCGCACCGTCGCGCATCTGGGTCGAGAGCATCCAGTCCTCGGTGACCCGGCCCGACCAGGCGCAGGCGCTGAAGGGCCGGTTGCGCCAGATCTCCGACCAGTAGCCCTCGCCCGGCTCGGCCGTCGGCGAGATCTCGATCCCGGCGGAGCGGGCGCTCTCGGCGAAAAGCGCTGCCGCCTCATGGGCCCCTTCAAAGGCCGCGTCCGAGACCGAAAGCGACAGGGTCAGGGTCGAGAGCCCGGCCTGCTTCAGGTGATGCCGGGCGCGGTCGGGATCATAGGCCGGGGCAGCGAGATCGGCGGTGTACTGGTTGGCGGGCCCCAGCGGGCTGTCGGCGCCGATGCGGCCGTGCCCCAGCAGCACCTGGTCGAGGATCGCCTGCCGGTCGATGGCGTGTTTCAGCGCCTGCCGGATTTGCAGCGCGTCGAATGGCGCGGCGCCGGTCTGCATGGCAAAGCCGTAATACTGGTTGCCGGGGATGTCCTGCAGCCGCAGGCTCGGCTCGGCCTGAAGCCGAGCGGCGCGCTGCGGCGCCACCCGGCTGATCGTGTCGACCTGCCCGCTCCTGAGCGCCGCGACCCGCGCGGCACCGTCGTTCATGGCGTGGAACTCGATCTGGTCGAACCAGCCCGCCTGCCCGTCCTTGTAATGCCCCGCGACCCGCCGCCCGATGAAGCGCCGCCCCGGCTCGAAGCTCTCGACCCGGTAGAGCCCGGTGCCGATGCCCTGGGCGATGGCCGCATCGATCTGGCCCGCCGGGTAGATCAGCAGGTGGTAATCGGCCAGCAGGTAGGGGAAGTCGGCGTTGCCCTCGGCGAGAGTAAAGCGCAGGCGATGATCCGAGAGCCGCTCCATCCGGGCGATGGTCTCGACCAGCGGGCGGGCGCCCGAGGCGGTGCCGGGCTCGAGATGCAGGTTGAGCGAGGCGATCACGTCCCGCGCGGTAAAGGGCGTGCCGTCGTGAAAGCGCACGCCTTCGCGCAGCGTCACGGTCCAGACGCGGGCGTCGGCGCTGGCCTCCCAGCCGGTGGCCAGCTCACCGCGCAGCGAGCCATCGGCGGCGACCTCGGTCAGCGTGTCGAACACGGCGCCCTGCGCTGCCGCGATCATGAAGAGATCGGAGTGGGTCCGGGCATCCCAGCTGTCGCTCGGGTGCGCCCCGCCGAGCCCGGCACGCAACGTGCCACCCGAACGGGCCGGTGCGGCGACAACACCGGATGCGCCCAGCACCGCGGCGGCGAGGGCTGTCTGGATCAGGCGACGGCGTTTGAAGCCACTCATGGGATGGTCGGTCTTTCCTGCGTTGCACCGGCGAGTCCCTGTCGTCTCGCCTCCGGCTGGCCGAGATTAAAGCCCAGCGCCGCCCTGTAAACCCTCTTGCTCGGCAATCTGGTCCATCGCGCGCACAAGTTCGGCACTGATGCCCGGCTCGGAGAGCGCATGGCCCGCGTTGCGGATCATCCGCAGGTCGGCGTCGGGCCAGGCCTGCGCCAGCTCCCAGGCGCGCTGCGGCGGGCAGATCATGTCGTAGCGGCCCTGCACGATGATCCCGGGGATGCCGTGCAGCCGGTCGACATTGTTCAGGATCCAGCCGTCTTCTTCGAGGAAACCCTCGTTGACGAAATAGTGGTTCTCGAGCCGCGCGAAGGCGCGGGCGTAATCGCCCGGCGCATCGCCTCCCGAGCCGTTGGAATAGACCGAGGCCAGCGCGTTCTCCCAGCTCGACCAGGCGCGGGCAAAGCGGGTCTCTTCGCGCATGTCACCCGAGAACAGCCGTTTGTGATAGGCGCCGATCAGGTCGCCGCGCTCGTCTTCCGGGATCAGGTCAGTGAAGCGGGCCCAGGGCTCAGGCCAGAACTGGCCGGCGCCGCCGCCGTAAAACCAGTCGAGCTCGGTGCGGGTCATCATGAAGACGCCGCGCAGCACGAGGTTGCGCACCCGCTCGGGGTGGCTGATGCCGTAGATCAGCGCCAGCGTCGCGCCCCAGCTGCCGCCGAAGACGATGAAGCGCTCGATCTCGAGGGTCTCTCGGATGCGCTCGATGTCGGAGACGAGATGCCAGGTGGTGTTGTCGGTGACGCTGGCATGGGGGCGCGAGCGCCCGCAGCCACGCTGGTCGAAGAGCACGACGCGGAACACGCGGGGATCGAAGTAGCGCCGCATCCCCGGCGAGCAGCCGCCGCCCGGGCCGCCATGCAGCACGATCACCGGAATGCCGCGTGGATTTCCGCATTGCTCGACATAGATCTTGTGTCCGTCTCCCATGTCGATCATGCGTTGATCGAAGGGGTCGATGGACGGGTAGAGATACTGCACTGCGCGCTTTTGGCCCGGGTATTTGTCCATGTTCCATCTATATTAACAGCGACACCCAAAAGACCATGGGGAAAAACGACCGATGACCGAAACCGTCGACCCGAGCGAAATCGCAAAATTCGAGGCCATGGCCGCCGAGTGGTGGGACCCGAACGGCAAGTTCAAGCCGCTGCACATGATGAACCCGGTGCGGCTGGACTACATCACCCGGCAGATCGCCGGCGAGTATGACCGTGACCTCACCGCGACGAAGCCCTTCGAGGGGCTGCGCATCGTCGATATCGGCTGCGGCGGCGGGCTGCTCTGCGAGCCGATGGCGCGGCTCGGGGCCGAGGTCGTGGGCGTCGACGCCGCCGAGCGCAACATCCCCGTTGCCCGTCTTCATGCCGAGCAGTCGGAGCTTGAGATCGACTACCGCCACACCACCGCCGAGGCGCTGGCCGCGGAGAACGAGCTGTTCGACGTGGTGATCAACATGGAGGTGGTCGAACACGTGGCCAGCCCGCCGGCCTATCTCAAGGCCTGTCAGGCGCTGCTGAAGCCCGGCGGTCTGCACCTGTGCTCGACCATCAACCGCAATCCCAAGAGCTTCGCCATGGCCATTGTCGGCGCGGAATGGGTGATGCGCTGGCTGCCCAAGGGCACGCATGAATGGTCGAAGTTCATCACGCCCGACGAGCTTTACGACCTGCTGCGGCAGGCGGGGCTCGAGCCGGTGGACCGCAAGGGCTACGTGTTCAACCCGGTCAGCTGGAGCTGGAAGATCTCGGACAGCGACCTGTCGGTGAACTACGTGACGGCGGCGATCAAACCGGAGGCAGCGGCATGGGCGTGATCCCCGAGGGCCACACGCTCTTCGTGGTCGATATCGAGTATGTCGTGCCCTTCGAGCAGATCGAGCCGGTGCTGGAGCCGCACATGGCCTTCGTCAAGCAGGGCTATGCCGACGGGCATTTCCTGTGCTCGGGGCCGAAAAACCCGCGCACCGGCGGCATCGTCATCGCCATCGGCGAAACGCTTGCCGCGATCGAGGCGCTGATGGCCGAGGATCCGTTCGTCAGTGCCGGTGTCGTGAAAGTGCAGATCACCGAGTTCGCCGCCTCGAACCGTCACCCGGTTCTCGTCTGAGCCTGTCCCGGCTCAATCCGCCTCGAGCTTGAGGCGCAGCTCGCGCAGGACCGGCAGCGCGGCGCGGACTTTCTCCGCGCCCAACTCTCCCACCATCTCGGCGATCACCGGCGCCATCGCCGCCAGCGCCGCCTCGCGGGCGCGCTGGCCCGCCGGGCTGATCGAGACCATCTTGCGCCGCGCATCGTCCCAATCGGGACGGATGTGGACGTAACCGGCGATCTCAAGCTTGGTCAGCGTGTTGGTCATCGCCCCGCGGGTGACGTGAAAGCTGCGCGCAAGCTGGGCCGGGGTACGCTCTTCCTGCACCCGTGCGAGGTGGTTCAGAACCGAGAAATGCGAGATCTCCATCTTGTTCGGAAGCACCCGCGTCAGCCGGTTGCGAAGCAGCTGATCGGCCATCAGAAGCTCGCTGAACAGCGAGATGGCAAGCGCATTCTGAGGATCGGTCATTCCGGCACGATTGGATCTGAACAGTGGGTCAAAGGCGGGGTCCGGCATTTCTGACCCCCGGGCCTCCGGAGGTCAATAGAGACTGTCGCCGCCGCGACACAGGCTCAGCCCGCCAGAAGGGCGTCGAGCTTGCCCGCGCGCTCGAGCGCGTAGAGCTCGTCGCAGCCGCCTACGTGGGTCTCGCCGATGAAGATCTGCGGCACCGTGCGGCCGCCATTGGCGCGCTGTGTCATCTCGGAGCGGCGCTTGGGCTCCTGCATCACGTCGATCTCGGTGAACGCGGCGTTCTTCTGGGTCAGAAGCCGCTTCGCCGCGTGGCAGAAGCCGCAGATGGGGGTGGTGTAGATATCGATCGCTGGCATGGTTGATCCTTCCGGTAGGGCTGGAATTTACAACTGATCTAGGTGTCCTTGACCACACGCGCCAGTGTGCAGACGCAAACATCGCCTGCGCCGGCCGCCAGACAGGCCTCGGTCGCCGCCGAAAGCGTCGCCCCGGAGGTCATCACGTCGTCGACCAGAAGCACCGGACGATCGCGCATCAGTCCACCGCGCTTCGGGTCGAGGGAGATCGCATCCGAGAGCGTGCGAAACCGCTCCTCCCGCCCCCGACCGTCGAGCACCGGCGTGTGCCGATGGCGTCGCAGCGCGTCGGGGCACCAGTCTAGGTGCAGCGCCTGCGCAACGCCCTGTGCCAACAGCGCCGACTGGTTGAAGCGCCGGCGCAGCTGGCGGCGCAGGTGCAGCGGCACCGGTACGACAAGCGTGCCGGGCCCCGCCAGTGGTTTCGCGCGGGCCGCCATCCAGACCGCCGCCGCGGCGGCGATGTCGTGACGGTCGCCGTGTTTCAGCATCAGAACCAGCGTGCGGCCATTGTCGCGATAAGCCAAGGCCGCCGTTCCCTCCCGCCAAGGTGGCGGCGCGGCGAGGCAGGCATCGCAATGCTCCGCCCGGTCCGACACGCCGGGCAACGGCACGCCGCAGGTGGCGCAGGCAAGGCCGGATAGAAACGGCGTGTCACGCCAGCAGGCGGCGCAGAGGCCGAAATCGCTTTCCACCAGCCCGCCGCAGATCAGGCAGCGCGGCGGATAGAGCATCCGCAGCAGCGTTTGCATGGTGCCCCGCATCGGTCTACCTACTCTGCCATGTCCAGCCCAGCGCCCCTCACCGACCGCACCGCCCTGACCCGCCATCGCGCCCGCGCGGCCCGCGATCCGGCCCTGTTCCTGCACGAGGCCGCCCGCGACGAGGTGCAGGATCGCCTGTTCGTGGTTAACAGGGCCTTTACGTCTCCCGCCGTCGTGACGCCCGTCCCGCAGGTCTGGGACGGGATGCTGCCCGGGCTGAAGCTGCTGCCGGACGACGAGGTGCTCGATCTCGAGGAAGGTGCGCATGATCTCGTCGTGCACGCCATGGGCCTGCACTGGGCCAACGATCCGGTCGGCCAGCTGGTGCAGGCGCGCCGGGCGTTGAAGCCGGACGGGCTGCTGCTGGCGCTGTGCTTTGGTGGTCAGACCCTGCACGAGCTGCGCGCGGTGCTCGGACAGGCCGAAATCGAGGTCGCCGGTGGGCTGTCGCCCCGGGTCGCACCGATGGGCGAGATCCGCGATCTCGGTGGGCTGCTGCAACGCGCCGGGCTGGCGCTGCCGGTGGCCGACAGCTTCACCCTCACCGCCAGCTACGCCTCGGCCCTGCACCTGATGCGCGACCTGCGCGCCATGGGCGAGACCAACGCGCTCTCCGCCCGTTTGCGCCGGCCCACCCGCCGCGCGGTGATGCTGCGCGCCGCCGCGCTTTATACCGAGAGCTTCGGCGATGCCGAGGGACGTATCCCCGCGAGCTTCGAGATCGTCACCCTCACCGGCTGGGCCCCGGATGCAAGCCAGCAGAAGCCGCTGCGCCCCGGCTCTGCGGCGCAACGTCTCTCAGACGCATTGAATACGCGGGAAACGCCTCTGGAAGATTGAATCATTCCAAACTTGCGATACCTAAGCGAAGTTATCAGGGACAGACTCAGGACAGGATCATGCTCGACGCCACCGACACAGCCAAGCGCCCGGCGCACGCCCCGGCAGACCATCCCAAGGTCACCGCCCCCAAGGTGGGCATTCTGCTCGCGAATCTCGGCACGCCGGACCACTACTCCTACTGGCCGATGCGGCGTTACCTGAGCGAGTTCCTCTCGGACAAACGGGTGATCGACTACCCGGCATGGAAGTGGCAGCCGCTGCTGCAGACCGTGATCCTCGGCAAGCGGCCGTTCAGCTCGGGCGCGAACTACAAGTCGATCTGGAACGAAGAGCTCAACGAGAGCCCCCTGATGACGATCACCAAGCAGCAGACCGCCGCCATCGCCGCGAAGATGCAGGCGCGCTACGGCGATCAGGTGATGGTCGATTTCTGCATGCGCTACGGCAACCCCTCGACCAAGTCCAAGGTCGAGGCGATGACATCGGCGGGCTGCCGCAAGATCCTGTTCTTCCCGCTCTACCCGCATTATGCCGGGGCCACTTCGGCCACTGCGAACGACCAGTTCTTCCGCGCCCTGATGGAGGAGACCTGGCAGCCCACCGCGCGCGTGGTCGATCCCTATTTCGAGCACCCGCAGTATATCGAGGCGCTGGCCCAGTCGGTCGAGCGTGGCTATGCCGCGGTCGAGGACAAGCCCGACATCCTCGTGGTGAGCTATCACGGCATGCCCAAGCGCTACCTGATGCAGGGCGATCCGTACCATTGCCAGTGCCAGAAAACCACGCGCCTGCTGCGCGAGCGGCTGGGCTGGGACGACACCCAGATCACCACCACCTTCCAATCGGTCTTTGGCCCGGAGGAATGGCTGCGCCCCTACACGGTCGAGCACGTGGCCGAGCTTGCCAAGCAGGGCAAGAAGAAGATCGCGGTGATCGCGCCGGCCTTCTCGGCCGACTGCATCGAGACGCTGGAAGAGATCAATGAAGAGATCAAGGAGTCCTTCGAGCACGCCGGCGGCGAGCAGTTCACCTACATCCCCTGCCTCAACGACGACCCGGCGCATGTGGATGCGCTGTCGGCGGTGATCGAGGAAAACCTCGGCGGCTGGCTCTCCTGAGTCGCCGCACCCTTCCCGGCAAAACGGTCAGGCAAAAGAAAAAGGCGGCGCCATCGGCACCGCCTTTTCCTTGTTCGTTCGCTGGAAGCGATCAGTCAGCCGAAACGGCCGCTGCCACCACTGCGATCAGCAGCAGCGGGATCAGGATGCCAGCCGACGACGAGCTTTGCTGAGCTTCTTCAACAACGACGACGGGTTCCATGACCACGTCATCCTTGGCGTAGGAGCCAGCCATTGCGGTCGATGCGGTGGCTGCGAGCACAGCTGCGAGAGCGAGTTTTTTCATGTTATCCTCCAGATAATCGCCTGTCGTGTAAGGAATTTGCACGACAAGCACCCAAGACTTACCTCGTTCTCCTGTCTAAGCAGCAAATCGGAAAAAATGCAATCTTGCACTCTTGACAGGCCCACCCCGCGCAAATCCGGGCGTCAAATAAGCAACACTTGGGTGCCGACCGTCGCCATCTGGTAAAGCGCCTCGATATGCTCGTTATAGAGGCCGATGCAGCCATTCGAGGAGCGGCGGCCAATCTTGCGCGTGTCATGGGTGCCGTGAATGCGGTAATAGGTCCAGCTCAGGTGCATGGCGCGCGTGCCGAGCGGGTTGTCCGGGCCGGGTCCGACATAGTCGGGCCATTCCGGGTTGCGCTTCTTCATCGACGGCGTCGGGCGCCAATCGGGCTCGGGATCCTTGAGCGTGACCCGGGTGCGGCCACGGCGTGTCAGGTCCTCGGTCAGCGGCACCGAGCAGGGATACAGATGGTACACGCCGCTTTCCTGCCAGTAGTGCAGCGCCCGCGAGCTGATATCCACGAGGATCGCGCCGTTGTTCAGGTTCGAGAAATACGGCTGCCAGTCCAGCGTCCGAAAGCTCGAGATGTTGCGGCGGGTCGCGGTCGAGATGTTGCGCTCGATCTCGGTCGTGCCGGTGTTCACATCCTGGGCCAGCGCCGGGGAGGCGATCATCGCTGCGGTGCCGGCCAGAAACCCACGGCGGCCAAAAGCATTCTGTGCCATTTTCCCAATGTCCTCGTCTTGCAAAACGAAAAGCCCCTCACGGGGCATTAACTTTGATGATACCTTGTCCGCGCTAGTGCCGTAAAGCCTCAGTCGCCCGGCCAAGACCCTTCGAACAGCGTGTTCACGGGGTTGTGCGTTTGATTAGAGACGCGCCAAAAGGTATTGCGGATGAGACCCAGAACAACAATTTCAGGCAGGAAAATGCAAAGACGCGCGTTTCTCAGTGTTGCCACAGCGTTGCTGGTCGCGTCCTGCGGCCCGACCATCACTCAACCGACGATCGGCCCGGACGGCAAACCCCTCCCGCGCGTGTACCGGATCCCGGCCGGCTCCGATGCCAAGATCGAGTACAGCATGCTCGATTCGGTGAATGCGCTGCGCGAAGCGGCCGGCGCTCCGGCGCTGCAGCTCGATGCCAAGCTCAACGCGGCGGCGGCGACCCATGCGCGCGACATGTCGGTGCAGAACCGGCCCTGGCACTTCGGGTCCGACGGCTCCTCGCCGATCGACCGGGTGCAGCGCGTGGGCTACGCGGGCCGACTTGTGGGCGAGAACATCTCGGAGACCTACGAGACCGAGCTCGAGACACTCGCCGCGTGGATGGAAGAACCGGCGACGCGCAACGTGATCCTTGAGCCGTCCGCCCGCGACATGGGCTTTGCCTGGTACCAGGAAAGCAACGGCAAGATCTGGTGGACCATGGTCACCGGTGCGCCGGGCCTGTCTTCGACCCCGGGCGGGGTCGAAGTGGCCAGCAACGACTTCTGATCGCTCGACGATCCCTGCCGATCACCTGCTGATGGTGATCGGCGTTCCGGTCTTCACCATCGCATAGATATGTTCGATCTGATCGTCGCTTACGGCGATGCAGCCCCATGTCCAGTCGACGCTGTTGCCCTTGGTCATCCAGTCGCCGCCACCGAGCCGCTTGCGATCCTTGGGCGGGCCGCCGTGAATGAAGATGTCGCCGCCCGGGCTCTTGCCCGCCGCCGCCGCAAAGGCGCGGTCGTTGGGGTTGGGATAGGAGATCCCCAGACTGAGGTGGAAGCTCGAGTTCGGGTTGCGCCGGTCGATGAAATAGAGCCCCTCCGGGGTCTTGCCGTCGCCCTCGAACTGTTTGTGACCCTGCGGCTGGAAGCCCAGCCCGATGTCGTAGCTCTTCAGCACCTTGTCATGGTGGAGGAGATACATCCTGCGCTGGCTCTTCTTGACCACCACATGCGTCACCTCGGGACCGTTATAGGTCCGGAACTTACTGCTGCTGCACGCAGCGAGCCCGATCGCCATCACGATCAGGAAAACTAGCCTGAATACTCGCATTTGTCCGCTCGCTCATTTGCCTTTGGCATTATTCTTGCGCGGACCTTATAGCGCAAAAACAGCTTTCAAGATAGCGGGCAGATGTTGCGAACACGTGAATTCGAGCGCGCCGTTCACGCCCTCTGAAGCCGGAACGCCGCGACCAGTTCGACGTGAGTCGACCAGCGGAACTGGTCCACCACCTGCAGCCAGTCCATGACATACCCGGCTGCGTCGAGCGCCGCGGCGTCGCGGGCGAAGGTCACCGGGTTGCACGACACGAACGCGATGCGCGGGATGCCGGCGCGGGCCAGTTCGGCCACCTGCGCCTCGGCCCCGGCGCGCGGCGGATCGATCACCGCGGCATCGAATCGCTCCAGATCCTCGGGCAACAGCGGGTTGCGGAACAGGTCGCGCGCCTCGTGGGTCACGTGCTTGAGCCCCTCGGCCATGCGCCAGCCCTTGTCGAGCGCCGCGGTCATGCCCTTGTCGCCCTCAACCGCGTGCACCCGCATGTCCTCGGCCAGCGGCAGCGCGAAGGTGCCGCAACCGGCGAACAGGTCGACCACGTGGCGCGCGCCCCTCACGGCCTCGCGCACACCGGCAAGCAGCGCCGCCTCACCCTCGGGCGTGGCCTGCAGGAAGGCGCCCGGCGGCGGGACCACCTCGGCGCGGCCCATGCGCTGCACCGGCGGACGGCGCGTCAGCGCCACCTCGTCGCCCCAGGCAACGCGGGCCACGTTATGCTCACGGGCCAGATCGGCAAGGTCGGACTGCAGCTGCGCATCGAGCGGCTTGCCGCCGCTCACCGCCACGTCGAGCCCCTTCAGGCTCACCGTCACCAGCACCGACAGCTCGCCCTTGCGGCTCGAGCCCAGCACCGCCAGCGCCTCGACCAGCGGCAGCGCGGCGGCGAGCTTGGGATCGACCAGCAGGCAGTCGGGCACCGACACGATCACGTCCGAGCCCTTCATGTGGAACCCGGCCAGCGCGCCCTTCTTGGTGCGCCGGGCCGAAAACGCGGCGCGGCGACGGCTCTGCGGCGACGAGGTCGCGATGGGGCGGAACGGGGCCTCGAGCGCGTGGGCGGAGAGCGCGTGGCGCACGACGTCGACCTTCCAGTCGGCGACGAAATCGTCATGCGCGTGCTGCAACTGACAGCCGCCACAGCTCTTGGCGTGGCGACACGGCGCCTTCACCCGCTGATCCGACGGCGTGAGGATGCGCGGCGCCGCCATGACGCCCTTCTCTATCTCGCCCTCGACAACCTCGCCGGGGAGCGTGCCCGGCACGAAGACAGGGCCGGGCGCAATGCCGTCCCCCTGGTGCCCGAGCCGTTCTATCGTGACCTGTTCCATGTCATGCCTCATGCCCCGATCCGGGGGCCCGAGGCAAGCCTCACTCGGCGGCCTCGCCCGTCTCGTCCTCGGCATTCACGAAGCCACCCGACTGGCGGTTCCAATAGCGCGCATAGAGCCCGTGCTTCGCCAGCAGCGCCTCGTGGGTGCCCTCTTCGGCAATATGCCCGCGGTCGAGCACGATGATCCGGTCCATCTCGGAGAGCGTCGAGAGCCGGTGCGCGATGGCCAGCACGGTCTTGCCCTCCATCACCCGTTCCAGCGCTTCCTGAATGCTGGCCTCGACCTCGCTGTCGAGCGCCGAAGTGGCCTCGTCGAGCACAAGGATCGGCGCGTTCTTTAGGATCGCGCGGGCCAGCGCGATGCGCTGGCGCTGCCCGCCCGAGAGCTTGACGCCGCGCTCGCCCAGATGCGCCTCATAGCCCTCGCGGCCCATGTGATCGCGCAAGGTCTGGATGAACGCGTGCGCCTCGGCCTTCTCGGCGGCGGCGATGACCTCCTCCATGCTGGCGTCGGGCCGACCGTAGCGGATGTTGTCGAGCGCCGAGCGATTGAACATCGCGGTCTCCTGCGTGACCATGCCGATCTGCCGGCGCAGGCTCTCCTGCGTGACCTCCGAGATGTTCTGCCCGTCGATATAGATGCCACCCTGCTCGGCGTCGTAGAGCCGCAAGAGCAGCGCCACCATGGTCGATTTGCCCGCCCCAGAGGCCCCGACCACGCCGACCTTCTCGCCGGGGCGGATATCCAGCGCGATATGTTCGATGCCGCCGCCCCCCTCGCGGCCATAGGCAAAGCCCACCTCGCGGAACTCGATGCGGCCCTCGGTGACCGAAAGCGGCTCTGCGCCGGGCGCGTCGAGCAGCGTATGCGCGGGCGTGATGGTGCGGATGCCGTCCTCAATCTCGCCGATATTGGCAAAGATCCCCATCAGGGTAAAGCTGACCCAGCCGGTCATCTGGCTAAGACGGATCGCCACCGCGCCGGTCGCGGCGATGTCGCCGGCGGTGACAAAGCCCTGCGACCAGAACAGCAGCGCGCCGCCGATCAGCAGCACCGGCAGCGTGCCCGCCAGCGCCATGAGACAGAGCCGGAACGCCGAGGAGACATGCCCGAAGGCGATGAAACGGTCGCGATAGGTCGACATCGCGTCGAGCGCGGCGCGGTCCTCGAACTCGTCATGCGCAAAGAGCTTCACGGTCTTGATGTTGGTCACCGTGTCGACGAGTTGCCCGGTCACCATCGCCCGCGCCGCGGCCCGCGCCTTGGAGCGGGTGCGGATGCGCGGCATGAAGAAGCGCAGCAGGAAGCCATAGGCCACGACCCAGGCCACCAGGACGATGCCAATGCGCCAGTCGATCGAGCCGACCAGCAGGATCGAGCCCGCCACCGAGGCCAGGGCGAAGAGGATCGCCTGCACCACCTCCGAGATCACGTCGTTCAGCGCCCGCGCGGTCTGCATCTCCTTCTGCGAGATGCGCCCCGCGAAGTCGTTGTCGAAGAAGGTGACGGAATGGCCCAGCGTGTAGCGGTGCACCCGGCTCAGGATCAGGTTGAACACGTTGGGCTGCATCACCACCGACTGCACGAAGGCCGACAGCCCCGCGATCACCGGGCGGATGACGATGAAGAACACCGCGCAGAACAGCAGAAAGGGCCAGTGCTCGGCAAAGACCGTGCTGGCCGAGCTGTCGAGCGTGCGGTCGATCACGTCGCCCAGCAGTTTCGCGGTCAGCACCTCGAAGGCGCCGCCGGTGGCCGAGAGCAGCGCCGCCGGGATCAGCACCGGCCACGCGCCGCGCAGCGCCCAGCCGATGAACCGCCCGAGGGTCTGCGGCGGCGGCGTCTCGGCGCGGGAGAACGGGTCGATGATGTCGGACAGGCTCATTCAGCCGCCTCCGTGTCTGGATCGAGGAAGCCGCCGGATTGGCGGGCCCAGAACTGCGCATATAGCCCCTGATGCTGCAAAAGCACGTCATGGCTGCCTTCCTCGACGATCCGGCCGCCATCGAGCACGAGGATCCGATCCATGTGGGCGATGGTCGAGAGCCGGTGCGCGATGGCGATCACCGTCTTGCCCTCCATCATGCCGTAGAGCGTGTCCTGGATCGCGGCCTCGACCTCGCTGTCGAGCGCCGAGGTGGCCTCGTCGAGCAGCAGGATCGGCGCGTCCTTGAGGATCACCCGCGCGAGCGCCACCCGTTGCCGCTGCCCGCCGGAAAGCTTCACGCCTCGCTCGCCCACATGGGCATCATATCCGGTCCGGCCCTGAGGGTCCTGAAGCGTCAGGATGAAGTCATGCGCCTGCGCCTGCTTGGCGGCGGCAATGACCTGCGCCTCGGTGGCGTCGGGCCGCCCGTAGAGCAGGTTGTCGCGCACCGAGCGGTGCAGCAACGCGCTATCCTGCTGCACCATGCCGATGGCGCGGCGCAGGCTGTCCTGCTGCACCTCCGTGACGTTCTGACCGTCGATCAGGATGGCGCCTTTCTCGGCGTCATAAAAACGTAGAAGCAGCTTCACGAGGGTCGATTTGCCGGCGCCCGAGCGCCCCACCAGCCCGATCTTTTCACCGGGCTTGATGGTCAGAGAGATGTCTTCGAGCCCGCCGCTGCCGCGCCCGTAATGGTGGGTCAGGTGATCGAGTCGAATCTCGCCCTTCTCGAGCCGCAGAGGTTTCGCGTCAGGCGCGTCCACGAGGCTGATCGGCTGCGCGATGGTCTCCATCCCCTCGGCCACCACGCCGAGCTGGCGGAACAGGGTGGTCAGCGCCCACATGATCCAGCCGGTCATGGCGTTGAGCCGCAGCGTCAGCGCGGTGGCTGCCGCGACGATGCCGACACTCGCCACGCCCTGCATCCAGAGCAGGAAGCCCCAGCCCACGACGCCGACGATCAGCAGCCCGTTCAGCATCACGAGGGCCAGATCCATGATGGTATAGAGCCGCATTTCCTTCTGAAACGTGGCACGCGCGACGTCGATCGCCTCCTTGGCGTAGTCCAGCTCCTGCCGGTCCTGCGCGAACATCTTGACCGAGTGAATGTTGGTATAGGCATCCACCACCCGCCCGTTGACGAGGCTGCGCGCATCCGAGGCGGCCTTCGAGGCCGGCCCGACCCTGCGGATCGTCCAGCGCATCAGCAGCACGTAGCCGCCGAACCACAGCAGCAGAGGCAGCAGGAGGCGCGGGTCGGCATCGGCCAGCAGCACCGCCGCGCCGAGCACGTAGGCCAGAGAGAAGGTGATCGCGTCGAAGACCTGAAACACCGCCTCGCCGGCGGCGGGCGGGGTCTGCATGATGCGGTTGGCGATGCGCCCGGCGAAATCGTTCTCGAACCAGCCAATCGACTGGCGCAGCACCTGCGCATGGGCCCGCCAGCGGATCAGGATGCCGAAGCTCGGCATGATGGCGTTGTTGAGCACCAGCACATCGAGCGCCTGAATCAGCGGCCGCAGCAGCAGGATGAAAAGCCCGATCAGGATCAGCGTCGTGCCGTGCGCCTCCCAGACCTGCGCCGGATCGCCGGAGAGGATATCCACGACCCAACCCATCGCCCAGATCAGCCCGATCTCGACCGAGGCCACCGCGACGGAGAGGAGCGTGGCCCAGATGAAAAGCTTCCGGAACGGCTTGGCATAGTCCATCAGGAACGGCAGCAGCTTCGTCGGCGGCCGGTCCGTCGGGGTGTAAGTCACGTAAGGATCTACGAGATTCTCGAAGAAGCGGAACATTTGGGAAATCCTGTCGCTTGAGGGCGCAGTCTCCCCGATTCCCTACAGGAAGACCATGACGGAAAAACTGCCTAGAGCGACCGCCATGATACGGGTGAAGACCCGCCACGCGGTCGGCGTCGTGAGCAGGTAAGTGAGCAGCGCGCCGGCGCTGGTCCAGAACAGGCAACAGACGAGATTGATGCCGGAAAACGCGGTGCCGAGCCGCACCGCCTCCCACCACGGGCCCGCGGTGCCGGGATAGGCCGAGGCCGCCGCCAGCGCCACCGCCCAGACCTTGGGGTTCACCCACTGGAACAGCACCGCCTCGATCAGGGTCATCGGGCGGTCGCGCTCGGCCTTGCTCTTGCGCCGGTCAGAGTGCCACAGCCCCCATGCCATGTAGAGCATCCAGCCGCTCGCGGCGATCTTCAGCGCCAGCTCCAGCATCGGCGCCTGCTGCAAAAGCGCCGCGATGCCGAGCCCTGTGAGTCCGGCGCTGATCCCCACACCCAGCACCACGCCGAAGAGATGCGGCAGCGTCCGGCGGATGCCGAAGCGCGCGCCCGAGGCGGTGAGCAGCACCACGTTGGGGCCGGGCGAGAACAGGCCGAAAAAGACGAAGCCGTAGAGCGGGTCGATGGTCATGTGGGGACAGTCACTTCAAAAGGTCGGCCTTGGTCAGGGTGAAGCCTGACTCGATCCAGCGCCGCTCGCGCGCGCGCAGCTCATCGCCCAGCGCCGGGCCCTCGAACTCCGGCATCAGGTCGCGCGGGCGGATCGGCAGTGTGGCCCCTGCCCCGGTGGCGATCTGTGCCTCGAGATCTTCCGGCATCGGCTGGCCGAGGCTCGCAGAGCGCAGCGCCGCCACGTCGCGCGCCATCGCCTCGCCGTGGCGATAGGCGATCTCGGCATAGCCGGTGCCGGCGGAGATCAGGCTCTGATATGCCTCGAGATGCCTCTGTCGCGCCTTGGAGAGCCGCAGGCTGCGGGCGTCGAAATAGCCCAGCACCGCGAGCCTGCGCATCGGATCGGGCGGCAGCGCCGCGCTTTTCTCGAGCGCCACCAGCGGCGCCAGCATCCGCGACGTGGCGCCGGGTAAGACCCGCGCCAGCACGCCCACCTGCTCCATCACCGCCACGGACGGCGCGGGATCAGAAGCCGAGAGCAACCGGGTGATCTCGTGTCCGACCCGCTCGGCCGAAAGCGCGGCGAGCCCGTCGAGATTGGTGGCGATGCCCGCCAGCGCCTCTTCATCGACGCCGGCGTCAGGATCACCGTACCATGCGTGAAAGCGGAAGAAGCGTAGGATGCGGAGGTAATCCTCGCGGATGCGCTCGCCAGCATCGCGGATGAAGCGCACCCGGCGCGCCTCAAGGTCCGGCAAGCCGTTGAGCGGGTCGAGCACCTCGCCGCGTGCATCCGCATAAAGCGCGTTCATGGTGAAATCGCGCCGTGCCGCGTCCTCGGCGATGTCGTCTGAATAGCGCACCACGGCGCGTCGGCCATCGGTCTCGACATCGGCACGGAAGGTGGTGACCTCGTGGCCGATGCCCTCAGCCACCACGGTGACGGTGCCGTGGTCGATCCCCGTCGGCACCGGTTTCAGCCCGGCTGCCACGGCGAGCGCGACAACGGTGTCGGGGCGGGCATCGGTGGCGATATCCACGTCCGCCACCGGTGCCCCGAAGAGCGCGTTGCGAACGCAGCCGCCGACGGCGTAGGCGGCGTGGCCGGCCTGCTCCAGCATCGCAAGGACCTCTTGCGTCGACGCGCAGCTGAGCCACTCCCCCCCGACCCGTGTCACGGCGAGATCCGTCCGGCCAGGGCCCGCAGCATCCGCGCGGTGGCGCCCCAGATGTAATAGGGGCCGAAAGGCGCTGTGTAATAATAGCGCCGCTGCCCGCGCCAGCGCCGCCACTGGATGCTGTAGCGCGCCGGGTCGGTGACATGATCGAAGGGCACACGAAAGATCTCGGCCACCTCGCCGGGCTCGGCGATTGGGTCGAATTCGTCCCTGACAAGGCCCAGAACCGGGGTCGCGAGGAAGCCGGTGACCGTCTCGTGCGGCGCCATCGTGCCCAGAAGCTCGACCGCCTCGCGCGGCAGGCCGACCTCTTCATGCGCCTCGCGCAGCGCGGCGTCGACCGGGCCGTCATCGACCGGGTCGACCTTGCCGCCGGGAAAGGCAATCTGGCCGGGATGATGCTTGAGCCGCGACGAGCGCTTGGTCAGCAGCAGCTCGAGCCCGTTCTCGCCGGGCAGAAACGCGGCCAGCACACCGGCTGGCCGCAGCTTGCGATTGGGAGGCAGAACAGTTTCGGGGTTCAGATCGAAATCCGATGACGGGGTGTGCTCCCCCGTCACCGCCCGGCGCAATGCCGCGATCTGATCCTCCGTCCGGCTCACTTTTTTGCCTCGAACCCCACGCTTTCGGGATCAAGCTCGTAATGCGCGCCGCAGAACTGGCAATCGGCGGTGACGATCCCGTCCTCGGTGGTCATCTTCTCGATGTCGTTGGCCGAGTAGATCGACAGCGACTGGCGCACCCGGTCTTCCGAGCAGGTGCAGCCGAAGCGGACCGGCTGAGCGTCGAAGACCCTCGGCTGTTCCTCGTGGAACAGGCGCACCAGAAGGTCGGTCGGCGGCAGATCCGGGCCGATCAGCTCCAGCTCGTCGACGGTGTCGACGTGGAAATTCACCCGGCGCCAGTTCTCTTCCTCGTCACCATCGACGAGGTCCTCGGCGCGCAGAAGACCATTCTCGCCCGAGCCGCCCTCGCCGCTCTGGGCAAAGGGCGACGCCTTGGGCATGGTCTGGATCATCATGCCGCCGGCGCGCCACTCGCCCGAGCCATCCGCCTGCAGGGCGCGGCCGTAATTCAGCGCAAACCGCGTCGGCAGCTGCTCGGACTGGGCGAAATAGGCCTCGGCACAGGCCGCCAGCGAGCCGCCGGCGAGCGGCGTGATGCCTTGGTACGGCGTGGTGCCCTTGCCCTGGTCGATCAGGATCGCGAAATAGCCGTCCTCGAGCTGCTCGAACGCGGGCGCGTCGGACACCTTCTCGGGGTCGTAGCTGGCATAGGCACGAATGCGGGCGGGTTCGCCCTCCTTTTCGGGGGCAAAGTAATCGGTGGCGATCATCCGGAGCGCGCCACGCGTCTGGACCTGGAGCGAGAGCTTCCAGCGCAGCTTCACCGTCTGTCCGATCAGCGCCGTGAGCAGCGCCATCTCGGCCACCAGCGCCTCGACCGGCGCGGGGTAGTCGTGCTGGCTCAGGATGCCGTTGAGCACACCGTCGAGCCGCGCGACACGGCCCCGGATGTCGGAGAGGTCAAGCTGAAACGGAAGGACGGTGTCGTCCCAGGCAAGTTTGCTGCCGATGGTCATGGGGTTTCCTTATTTGCCGGGCGTTGGCATACCGGCACCATATAGGCAGGACAAGGCAGGAACCAAGGGGGCCTCCAATGATCGCACGCTATGGCCAGCCGCCCGAATCCGGGCGGCAATATACACTGCGCCCGGGGGCTTACGCGATCCTGCCCCGCGACGGGGCGTTGCTGCTGACCCACCAGACCGATCCCTGGCCCGAGTTCCAGCTGCCCGGCGGCGGCATCGATCCCGGCGAATCGCCGACCGAGGCGCTGCACCGCGAGGTGATGGAGGAGACCGGCTGGCGCATCGCCTGGCCGCGCCGCCTCGGCGCGTTCCGGCGCTTCACCTACATGCCCGAATACGATCTCTGGGCCGAGAAGCTCTGCATCATCTACATGGCGCATCCGGTGCGCCCGCTCGGTCCCCCGAGCGAGGCCGGCCACAGCGCGCATTTCGTGGCGCCGGAGCTGGCGGCAGACATCCTCGGAAATCCCGGCGATTGCGATTTCGTGCGGCGTTTCGCGCTTTAGGCACCGTCATGGCCCGTCATATTCCACCAGCGCCGCCGAAACGTCATCCTCGAGCGGATGGCCTGGCGGCGTGAGCTGGCTCAGCCGCCAATAGAGATCGTCGAGAAACTCGGTCCCCCGCGCGGCGAGGCACTCCCGCACAAGCGCGATCAGGCCATGATCGTCGAGCATGCCACCGCTGCTCAGCCGCGCCTCGGTCATGCCGTCGGAATAGAGCAGGATGCGGTCGCCCGGCGCCAGCGACAGCCGTGTTTCCTCGTAGCAGGCATCCGCCAGCAGCCCGACCGGCAGACTGCCGACGCCGACAAACTCCATGCTGCCATCGGCGCGGATCAGCAGCGGCGGCGGATGACCGGCGCGCACCAGCGTCACCAGCCCCGAGCCCAGCTCGAGCGTGAGATAGGCCATGGTGAGGTACTCAAGAACCCCGGGATCCGCCGAGAGCCGCTGGTTCAGACGCATCGCCACCACCCTCGGCGGACAGAAGCTCATCTGTCTGTCGCGCCGCCGTTCGAGCGCGATGTTCTGATCGGGGAAATCGCCCCCGAGATAGCCCGCCACCCGCGCCGTCATCATCGCCGAGGTGATGCCGTGGCCAGAGACATCGATACAGTAGACCCCGACGCCCGTGGGATCGGGGCTGAACATGCCGACAAGATCGCCGCCCACATGGCCGCAGGGTTTCAGAAGCAGGCTGACCGTGGCGGTGCGGAAGCGCTGGAACCGGCGCGGCACCAGCGCCTCCTGAATGGTGCGCGCCTGCCGGAGATCCCGGTCGATAGCGTCATAGGCCCTGCGCAGCTTGGTCAGCGTCTCGGCCAGCTGGCGCTGGGTCGACAGGAGCCGCGCGCCGGCATTGATGCGGGCGCGCAGCTCGTCCGAACTGACCGGTTTGGTCAGGAAGTCATCCGCCCCGGCATCAAGCCCGCGCACGATGGCGCCGCGCTCGTTCTTCGAGGTGAGCAGGATGAAGTAGCCATAGCTGTCGCGCGGCAGCTGCCGGAACTGGCGGCAAAGCTCGAGCCCGTCCATCCCGGGCATCATCCAGTCAGACAGCACTGCGTCAAAGGCGATCTCCTCGCAGAGCGCCAGCGCCTCGGCGCCACTTTCGGCCTGCCAGACCTCGAACCCCCAATGTCGCATCATCGCGGCAAGGATCTTGAGCTGCACGGCGCTGTCATCGACCAGCAGGATGCGCTGCAGCGTGGCGCCCGAGGCGTTCGGGTCGGAAATGTCGGTGCGGTCCGGGTGCAAGCGCGGTCCTCGCTCGGGCAGGTTGCCGCTGTCTAGCCGATCCCCCCTAACGCTTCGTTTCCAACGATCCGACAGGCGGCAGGGCGCTGCGAAAGGATTTCTTCACGCTTTCCCGCTACCCCGGATCAAGGAGGTGTCCCATGATCGACTGGCCCCGCGTCGCGGAACTCCGCGATGAAATCGGCGTGACGGAATTCGACGAGGTTGTGCCACTCTTCCTGCAGGAGGTCGAAGCCACCATCGCCGATCTGCCTCTGCGTCTGCACAGCGCGCCCGAGACCGAAGCCGCGCTGCATTCGCTCCGCGGCAGTGCGCTGAATCTTGGGTTTTCAGCCTTTGCGGCGATCTGTGACGACTATGAGAAAACCGCCAGCGCCGGGGATACGGCCGGCATCGACATGACCCTCATCGCCGGCCTCTACGAACAGAGCCGCGAAGCCTTCCTGCGCGACCTGCCGAACCAAATCGCCGCCTGAGCCTGGCGCTCCCGTCGCGTGCTGTCCTCCGCAAGTGGCAGGAGCACGGGCTGGTGCGGCGCAGAGGATGCTCAGATCAGGAACTGTGCCAGCACCTCGTCATCGGTGATGTCGCGATAGGTGTAGCCATGCGCGTCGAGCTTGCGGAACAGCTCGTCGAAATGCACCGGGTCCGAGGTCTCGATCCCGATCAGCACCGAGCCGAAATTGCGCGCCGATTTCTTCAGGTACTCGAACCGCGCGATATCGTCCTCGGGCCCGAGAAAGCCCAAGAAATCCTTCAGCGCCCCCGGCCGCTGCGGCAGACGCAGGATGAAGTACTTCTTCACCCCCGAATAGCGCTGCGCCCGCTCCTTGACCTCTGGAAGACGCTCGAAATCGAAATTGCCACCCGAGGTCACGCAGACCACGGTGCGCCCGCGGATCGACTGGCCCAGATCCTTTAGCGCATCCACCGCCAGCGCGCCGGCGGGCTCGAGCACCACGCCCTCGACATTCAGCATCTCGAGCATGGTGGTGCAGACCCGGTCCTCGCTGATGGTCAGCGTGTTGGCCAGCCCCACGCCCTTGAGCCGCGCAAAGGTCTTCTCGCCGATCTTCGCCACGGCGGCGCCATCGGCGAAGTTGTCGACCCGTTCGAGCGGCACCGGGTGCCCCGCGCGAAGCGCCGCCTGCAGGCAGGCCCCGCCCCGCGGCTCGACAAAGGTGTACTGGCAGTCATTGCCGAAATAGCTCAGCACCCCCGAGCCGAGCCCGCCGCCGCCCACCGGGATCACCACGTGATCCGGCACCCGGCCAAGCTGGCCCTCGGTCTCGACCGCGACGCTGGCCTGCCCCTCGATCACGTCCTCGTCGTCGAAGGGCGACAGGAAATGCCCGCCCTTCTCGACGCAGAAGGCCTGCGCGGCGGCGAGCGTGTCGTCGAAGTAATCGCCGGTCATCACCAGCTCGACCGCATCCCCGCCGAACATCCGGGTCTTCTGGATCTTCTGGTCCGGCGTCGTCACCGGCATGAAGATCACGCCCTTCTTGCCGAACTGGCGGCACATGAAGGCCACGCCCTGCGCGTGGTTGCCGGCGCTCGCCGCGACGAAGAGCTCGGCCTCGGGCCGCTTGCGCATGGCGTTGAAGGCGCCGCGCAGCTTGTAGCTGCGCACCGGGCTCAGATCCTCGCGCTTGAGCCAGACATCGGCGCCGAAACGCTCGCTGAGATGGGCGTTGCGCAGAAGCGGTGTCTCGGGGAAGACCTCGCGCATCGCCACCGCGGCAGCGCGAGCCTTGTCTTGAAAGCTGTCCATGGCCGAGAGTTGGCGCATCCCCCCCGACAAGGCAAGCCTAGTCGAGCGCACGTCCCTCGACAAAACACCCATAAAGCGTGGTCAGCACAGAAATGCCGATCATCGTCGCGAACCAGTTGACGACGATGGAATAGATCAGGCTGATCACCGAGCTGCTGTCGCCATCGATCATCGCCGGGACGCTGATCAGGAACTGCCCCGCCATGACGATCAGCGCCAGCACCAGGATCGCCTTGTGTCCTTGGCCGTCGCCTTCCACGATTCGCCAAGGCTCAAGGTCTTGCCAAGCGCCGCCGCCGGCAGGATCAACCCGATGCGGAAGAACACGTAGCTGGCCAGCCCAACCAGACCGAAGGCCACGAGCCCGACCAGCCCGGGTGCCGCCATGGCCACGCCCATCGCCAGCCCGCCGATCACCGCGATGCCAAGCCCGATGAGCAGGCCGATGACGATGGACCGACCGAGATAGCTCAGCATCTCCGAGCCATGCCACGCCGGCAACCAGCCGCGCGGCGTCTCTCCGGTCAGCACGAACCGGTGCCAGCCGACGGCGATCCACAGGCTCGCCACCAGCGCAAGTATCATCAGGATCAGCAATTCTCCGGCCGCCACCGGCGCCGCAGCGGGATCACCGCCCTTCGGATCGGCCTGCGGCATCATGAAGGTCACGATCTGCGACGCCGCCTGCAACAGGTAGAGCACCGCCGACACGCGCAGCGCCGGGCCAAGGTTGTCCAGCACCATCCGCACCGAATGCATGAAGATCTTCCAGCCCATGAACCTGCCCATCTTTTCCGCCGCGTCCCGGCAGGGCTAGCACAGCCCGAGGGGGCGTCAACGCCCGATCCTTGCCCCTGCGTCGAAAAGGCGGTAACCCGCGCTCCAGTTTGCACGTGAGGAAAACCCAGATGTCCGCGCCCAAGAAAGTCGTCCTGGCCTATTCCGGTGGCCTCGACACCTCGATCATCCTGAAATGGCTCCAGACGGAGTATGGCTGTGAGGTCGTCACCTTCACCGCCGATCTCGGCCAGGGAGAAGAGCTCGAACCCGCCCGCAAGAAGGCAGAGATGCTGGGCGTGTCCGAGGTCTATATCGAGGACCTCCGAGAGGAGTTCGTGCGCGATTTCGTGTTCCCGATGTTCCGGGCCAACGCGCTCTACGAAGGGCTCTACCTGCTGGGCACCTCGATCGCGCGGCCGCTGATCTCCAAGCGGCTGGTCGAGATCGCCGCCGCCGAGGGCGCCGACGCGGTCGCCCACGGTGCCACCGGCAAGGGCAACGACCAGGTGCGCTTCGAGCTGGCCTGCTACGCGCTCAACCCCGACATCAAGGTGATCGCGCCGTGGCGCCTGTGGGACCTCACCTCGCGGACCCGCCTGATCGACTTCGCCGAGAAGAACCAGATCCCGATCGCCAAGGACAAGCGCGGCGAGGCGCCGTTCTCGGTCGACGCAAACCTGCTGCACACCTCCTCCGAGGGCAAGGTGCTCGAGAACCCGGCCGACGAGGCGCCCGATTACGTGCTTCAACGCACCGTTCCGGTCGAACAGGCGCCCGATGAGCCCGAATTCATCGAAATCGGTTTCGAGAAGGGCGACGCGGTGTCGATCAACGGCGAGGCGATGTCGCCGGCCACGATCCTGACCCGGCTCAACGAGCTTGGCGGCAAGCACGGCATCGGCGTGCTGGATCTCGTGGAGAACCGCTTCGTCGGCATGAAGTCGCGCGGCATCTACGAGACCCCGGGCGGCACCGTTCTGCTTGAGGCGCATCGCGGCATCGAGCAGATCACCCTCGATTCCGGCTCCGGTCACCTCAAGGACTCGATCATGCCGCGCTATGCCGAGCTGATCTACAACGGCTTCTGGTTCTCGCCCGAGCGCGAGATGCTGCAGGCGCTGATCGACAAGAGCCAGGAGCACGTGACCGGCACCGTCCGTCTCAAGCTCTACAAGGGCGTTGCCCGCACCGTGGCGCGCTGGTCCGAGCACTCGCTCTACTCCGAGGCCCACGTGACCTTTGAGGACGACGCCGGCGCCTACAACCAGGAAGACGCCAAGGGCTTCATCCAGCTCAACGCGCTGCGCCTGAAACTGCTGGCCGCGCGCGACCGCCGCTTCAAAGGCTGAGCCAAGCCTCGGAGGTCTGCAAGGATTGCCCCCGCCGGACATGCCTCCGGCGGGGATACTTTTTGGCCAGAAGAAGACAGGGGCGCTTCCCTCATGGCCTCTTCTGGCCGAAAATATCCCGGGGAGTCCGCGCCTCGCGCGGGCGGAGCAGCGCCCCAATGGCCCGGAGGGCATCATGGCAGAGCTTCAGGAGTTCGTTCAGGCGCAGGATCGCCACTGGCCGCAGATCCTTGCCGAGCTGCGCGACGGGCGGAAGGCCACGCACTGGATCTGGTACGTGTTTCCGCAGCTCGACAGTCTGGGCCGGTCGCAGATGGCCCGGCATTTCGGCCTGACCGGGCGCGACGAGGCGGCAGACTATCTCGCACACCCGGTGCTCGGCCCACGGCTCCGGGACGCGACCGAGCTTTTACTGCGGCACGAGGACACGGCACCGGAGGACATTCTAGGCTCCGTCGACGCGCTGAAGGTGCGGTCCTGCATGACGCTTTTCGAGGCGGTGCCGGGCGCGCCGGGCTGTTTCCGAGAGGTGCTGAACAGGCTCTATGCCGGGCAAAGATGCCCTGTCACACGTGAAGCACTGACCTGAGGCGGAAAGGAAAGCCTGAGGCAGAAAAGAAAACGCCGCCCCCGCGGCCAGTGCGGGGACGGCACCGAAGACCGTCGTTGAGCCAGGAAGGGCGGCCTTCGGTTACTTGTTACGGGTACCGGTCACTCGTTACGAAAACCGTCTACTCGTGAACACAAAACTCATTCGACGGTGATCGTGGTCATCACCAGATCGCCATCGACACGGATCGGGCCATCTTCCTTGGCACCCAGCGTGTATTCGAAAACGCCGGTTTCCATGCCGCCTGCTTCCGCGTGCACCATCAGCATCAGCATGTCGCCCGACGCCACCTCTTCGGTAAGGATCGCGGCCACGTCCATGGTCTCGCCGGCGCGCAGCGGCGCGTGGCCGACCACGGGACCCGGCTTCATCTCGGCATCGGTGCGGTGCACCACCAGCCAGCCATTCTCGCTCGCGGCGACCTTCTCGGCGCTGACGATGCCGTTCGACACGCTCTGATCCATCGCCTCGACCATCGGGGCCATGTGGTCATCCGCGAAGGCGGCACTGGCGGTCAGGGTCAGGGCGGCGGCAATTGCGAAACTCTTCATCATACTCTCCTGTCGTGTCTTGGGCAGGCAACCGAATGTTGCCCGATCTGCCCTAAGCCACGGCGGCCGGGAGGTCGGAGTTTCAGCAAGATCGAAAAAATCTGAAAAAAATCAGATCAGCGTCGCGGAGCGCATCTTCTCGTAGGGCTCCATAGCCTCGTCGGCGAGCGCCCTGGCCCGCCCCTCGAGCACCGGCAAAGGCCCTTCCGGCCCGGCAAACCCGGTCGAGCGATGCACCGAGGCGTACCAATGCGGCGCCCAGACGCCATCCTGCGCGTGGCCGCCAGCGGGCCAGTTCAGCATCGCCGGGTCGAACGCCAGCCCGATCGCTTCGCAAAGCGCCCGCAGCTTGCCCTCGGGATCACGGCGGATGTCGGCGCTGTCGATGACGTAAGGGGTGAGCCCGAGCGACGCGACATGCTCGTAGAGCTCGGCCTGCAAAGCGAAGCCGATATCGGCGGCGGTGGGGTTTTCATAGCCCTTGGAGAAGCTCGCAACGACCCGTGCCGGGTGGCGCAGCAGGAAGACGTTGACGCAATCCGCCATGAAATCGCGCGGCATGCCGGGGATCATGTGCTGGCACATGTGCTTGTGATAGGCGTGCGGCTTGCCCCCCGGGATTGGCCCCGAAAGCTGCGCCGCGACTGCCTCGCCGCTCTCCGGGCGGCTGGCCATGATCTCGTCGCCCATCGGATGCGCCAGCCCGGTCATGCGCAGGTAAGGCCCGTAGAACGGCTCGTCGATGACATGAAAGTCGGCGCGGTTGCCGAAGGCGTACATCATCGCGGTCGACAGGTTTCGCGGGCCCGACCACATGGCAATCTTCATGACGTTACAAGCTCCTTGTAGAGCGCCCGGAGGCGTTTCGTCACCGGGCCCATCTCGCCCGTGCCGATGCGGCGGCCGTCGATCTCGCTCACCGGGGTCTGCGCCCCGAAGGTGCCGGTGAGGAAGGCCTCGTCGGCGCCGTAGGTGTCGACCAGCGAGTAGTTGCGCTCGTAGACCGGAATATCGTTGGCGCGGCAGAGATCGATCACCTTCTGCCGCGTGATGCCGTTCATGCAGTAATCGCCCGTCGAGGTCCAAACCGCGCCCTTGCGCACGATGAAGAAGTTGCAGGCGTTGGTGGTGTTCACGAAGCCATGCACGTCGAGCATCAGCGCCTCGTCGGCGCCGGCCTTCTCGGCGGCGATGCAGGCGAGGATGCAGTTGAGCTTGGAATGCGAGTTGAGCTTGGGGTCCTGCGTCATCGGCAGGCCGCGCTGGTGCGGCACGGTGGCAAGCCGGATCGGACGCGGGATCGAAGGCTGCGAGTGCTCCATCAGGATCACCACCGTCGGCCCCTGCACCGACAGGCCCGGATGCTGGAAGGGCCGTGTCTTGATGCCCCGCGTCACCATCAGGCGGCAATGTGCGTCGGTGACCATGCCGTTGGCCGCGCGCGTCTCCTCGATCGCATCCAACAGCTCGGCCCGCGTCAGGCCGATCTCGAGGTCGATGGCCAGCGCCGCCTCGAACAGCCGGTCGAGATGCTCGTCGATGAAGCTCCAGCGCCCGTCATAGAGCCGCAGCCCCTCCCAGATGCCGTCGCCCAGCATGAAGCCGGAATCGTAGACCGAGACCAGCGCCTCCGCCTTGGGTTTGAGCGCGCCATTGACCCAGATGAGGATCTCTTCGTTGCGGGCGTCGTCCTGCGCCTGATGTGTCGTGACCTTGTCCATATGCGCCACGCTAGGAGCGTTTCGGCCCGGGCGGAAGGGGTCACGCGCGCTCACCATGCGGTGAAATCGCGTTGCAGCGATTGATTGCGCAGCGTGCAGGCCGCAGCCTGCTGCGCAAAGGGAGGACGCATCATGTTCCGCAGCATCATTCTATCCGCACTGATCGTCATGGGGCTCTGCGTGCAGTCGCAGCGCGCCGAAGCCGGAGAGCGCCGCGACATCGTCGTGGCGGGTGGCTGCTTCTGGTGCGTCGAGGCCGATTTCGAGAAGGTGCGCGGCGTGCTGGGCGCGGTCTCGGGCTATACCGGCGGCACGACGGCCAACCCGACCTACAAGCAGGTGAGCCGTGGCGGCACCGGCCACTACGAGGCGGTGAAGATCACCTATGACAGCGCACAGGTAAGCGCCGACCAGCTCTACGCGATGTTCTTCCGCTCGGTCGATCCCACCGATGCCGGTGGCCAGTTCTGCGACCGGGGCGAGAGCTATCGCACCGCGATCTTCGTCTCCGATGCGCGGGAAAAGGCCGCGGCCGAGCAGGCCAAGGCCCAGGCGCAGGCGGCGCTCGGTCAGACCATCGTCACGCCGATCCTGCAGGGTGCGCGGTTCTACGAAGCCGAGGACTATCACCAGGACTACTACAAGTCCGACGACCTGATCCTGTCGCGCTTTGGCCCGATCTCGAAGGCCAAGGCCTATGTGCGCTACCGCGATGCCTGCGGCCGCGACCAGCGCGTCCGCCAGCTCTGGGGCAGCGACGCGCCCTTCGTCGGCGGCTGAGGCTTAGCCCAGACGGGCGTCCTGCACGTCCTTGAGGTCGGGGATGACATCGGCAGTGCCGCGGCGGGTCACCATGATCGCCGCGGCGCGGGTCGCGAGATCGACCGCCTGCTTGAGCGGCATGCCACGGTCAATGCCGGCGATCAGGTAGCCCGTGAAGGTGTCCCCTGCCCCGGTCGTGTCCACCGCATCGACCTTGGGCGCGGCAAAGCGCTCAGGCTTCCAGCCGTTCTCTGCAAGGTGGATGCGGCAGCCGTCCCCCCCCTCGGTCACGATCACCGTCTTCACCCCCATGCGCGGCAGGTCGAGCCCGGTCGCCTCCTCGAGCTGCGCCATCTCGACCGCGTTGAGCACCAGGATGTCGATGTGATCGAGCACCGCCAGCGCCGCCTCGGCCTCGAACGGCGCGGCGGCATAGGCGACACGCAGCCCGAGCTTGCGGGCCATGCGCGCCGCCTCGGGCTGCAACAGGGTCTCGTTCTGCATCAGGAGAATGTCGCCGGTATCGGCATCCGCCAGCACGCGGCCAAGTAATTCCTCGGGGATCGCGTGGTTGGCGCCGTGATGGATGACGATGGAGTTCTCGCCCTGCCCGTCGACAAGAATGATCGCATGGCCGGTGGCCGCGTCGACCGTGGCGATGTGGCGGGTGTCGACGCCGTATTCCATCAGACGCTCGACCGCCCAGCCACCCTCCTTGCCGACGGCGCCGATATGCACGACGCGCCCCGCCGCGCGGGCAGCGGCGACCGACATGTTGGCGCCCTTGCCACCAAGCCCCCGGATCATCTCGGAGGCGGCGAGGGTCTCGCCCGGCAGCGGCAGGTGAGGCACGGAATAAGCCAGATCCGCGTTGATCGAGCCAAGATTGTAGATCGTCATCCGTGCCTCCTCCGGTGCTTTGCGGTCAGCCGACCTTGCAGGCTGCCAGGACCGCCATGTTCAGGATGTCATTGGCGGTCATGTTGGTCGAGCAGATCTGGATCGACTTGTCGATGCCGGCGAGGATCGGCCCCACCACCGTGGCACCCGCCATCTCCTGCATCAGCTTGACCGAGATCGATGCCGAGTGCCGCGCCGGCACCACGAGGATGTTGGCCGGCCCGGTGAGACGCTGGAACGGATAGGCCTCCTGCGCCTTCGGGTTCAGCGCCACGTCGACCGTCATCTCGCCCTCGTACTCGAAGTCAACGCCGCGCTCGTCGAGCACCTGCGGCGCGAGATGCATCTTCTGCGCCCGCTCCGAAACCGGGTAGCCGAAGGTCGAGAACGACACGAAGGCCACGCGCGGCTCCATGCCGAGATGCCGCGCCACGTCGGCGGCGCGCTCGGCGATGGTGGCGAGGTCGTGCTGCTCGGGCCATTCATGCACCAGCGTATCCGAGATCAGCACGATCCGGCCATTGAGCAGCAGAGCCGTGACGCCGACCGCGCCATGCTGGGCGTCGGCATCGAATACGGTGTTGATGCGCTCGAGCACGTGCGCCGACTTGCGCGTCGCGCCGGTGACAAGACCATCGGCATGACCGTGTGCCAGCATCAACGAGGCAAAGACGTGACGGTCGCGCGCGGCCATCCGGTGGATGTCCTTCAGGTCGCGGCCACGACGTTGCAGCCGCTGGTAAAGGAAATCCTTGTAGGTATCGAGATACCGGGTGTTGCCCGCGTTGACGATCTCGAGCTCGCGGAAGGCGTCGGCCAGTCCGGCCTCCTCAAGCTTCTGTTTCACGTCGTCCTCGCGGCCCACCACCAGGGCCTTGCCCAGCCCGTTGCGCTGGTACATCACCGCGGCGCGCAGCACGCGCGGATCGTCACCCTCGGCAAAGATCATCCGCGCCTGCGCCTGACGCGCCCGGTTGTTGATGCTGCGGATGATCGGTGCGGTCGAATCCATGCGACCCCGAAGCGTCTCTTCATAGGCCTCCATGTCGATGATCGGCCGCCGCGCGGCGCCGGTCTCCATGCCGGCCTTTGCCACCGCGGGCGGGATTCGGTGAATCAGGCGCGGATCGAACGGCGTGGGAATGATGTAGTCGCGACCAAAGGCCAGCTGCTTGCCATAGGCGAGGCCGACCTCGTCGGGCACGTCCTCGCGCGCAATGGCGGCGAGCGCCTCGGCACAGGCGATCTTCATCTCGTCATTGATCGCACGGGCGTGGATGTCGAGCGCACCGCGGAAGAGATAGGGAAAGCCCAGAACGTTGTTGACCTGGTTGGGATAGTCGCTGCGTCCGGTGGCCACGATGGCGTCGGGCCGCACTTCATGCGCCTCTTCGGGCGTGATCTCCGGATCGGGGTTGGCCATGGCAAAGATCACCGGGTTCTCGGCCATGCTCTCGACCATGGCCTGCGTCACCGCGCCCTTGGCCGAGACGCCGAGGAACACGTCCGCCCCGGCCATCGCCTCTTCCAGCGTGCGCAGATCGGTGCGCGCCGCGTGGGCCGATTTCCACTGGTTCATGCCCTCGCTGCGGCCCTGGTAGATGACGCCCTTGGTGTCGCACATGATGCAGTTGTCATGCTTGGCGCCCATCGCCTTCACAAGCTCGAGGCAGGCGATCCCCGCAGCCCCTGCTCCATTCAGCACGATGCGGCACTCCTCGATCTTCTTGCCGCTCAGGTGCAGCGCGTTGATCAGGCCGGCGGCGCAGATCACCGCGGTGCCGTGCTGGTCATCGTGGAAGACCGGGATGTCGCACTCTTCCTTGAGGCGCTGCTCGATGATGAAACACTCGGGCGCCTTGATGTCCTCGAGGTTGATGCCGCCAAAGGTCGGCGACATCAGCTTCACCGCGCGAATGATCTCTTCGGGGTCCTCGGTGTCGAGCTCGATGTCGATCGAGTTCACGTCGGCGAAGCGCTTGAACAGCACCGACTTGCCCTCCATCACCGGTTTCGAGCCGAGCGCGCCGAGATTGCCCAGCCCCAGCACCGCAGTGCCGTTCGAGATCACCGCGACGAGGTTGCCCTTGTTGGTGTAGTCATAGGCCAGTTCCGGGTTCTCGGCGATGTCCTCGCAGGGCACGGCAACGCCCGGGGAATAGGCCAGCGACAGGTCGCGCTGCGTGGTCATCGGGACGGTGGCCTTCACCTCCCACTTGCCGGGGGTGGGCTCGAGGTGGAAGGCGAGCGCCTCTTCCCGGGTGAATTTGATCTTGGCCATGTCGTCTTTCTCCAGCGCAGGGGCGAGCTTTGTCTTAGCGCAGGGTCAAGCACGGCTCAACAGCGCGGATTTCGGCTTTCGTCGGGGTCGCGCGCTTTGATATGTCTCGCCGGAGCAGGCAGACACAGGCAGTCACCCGGGGGACGACATGACGGCAGTCACGCCAATGATGGCGCAATATCTCGAGATCAAGGCAGGGCACCCGGACGCGCTACTGTTCTATCGCATGGGCGATTTCTACGAGCTGTTCTTCGACGATGCCGCCGCCGCCGCCGAGGCGCTCGACATCGCGCTGACCAAGCGTGGCAAGCACGCGGGCGACGACATTCCGATGTGCGGCGTCCCGGTCCATGCCGCCGAGGGCTATCTCCTGACGCTGATCCGCAAGGGCTTCCGCGTCGCGGTCTGCGAGCAGATGGAAAGCCCCGCAGAGGCCAAGAAGCGCGGCTCGAAATCGGTGGTGAAACGCGAGGTGGTGCGGCTCGTCACCCCTGGCACGCTCACCGAGGAGTCGCTGCTCGAGGCGCGGCGGCACAATTTCCTGGCCGCTTTGGGCAAGGTTCGAGACGCATGGGCGCTGGCCTGGGCCGATATCTCGACCGGCGCGTTCCACGTGATGCCGCTTGGCCAGGCCCGCATCGGGGCCGAGCTGGCGCGGCTCGCCCCCTCCGAGCTGCTGGTCTCCGAGGCCGCCGAGGAAGAACTGCGCGCGGTCCTGGGCGATCTCGGCATTTACCCCACCGTGCTGGGCCGCGCCTCCTTCGACAGCGCCGGCGCCGAAGCCCGCCTCTGCACGCTCTTCGGCGTGCAGACCCTGTCCGGTTTCGGCAGCTTCGAGCGCGCCGAGCTCGCGGCGATGGGCGCGCTGGTCGATTATCTCGACATCACCCAGAAAGGCCGCCTGCCGCTGCTGCGCGCGCCGCAGCGCGACGCGGTCTCACGCCTGCTGCAGATCGACGCCGCCACCCGCCGCAATCTCGAGCTCACGCAATCGATGAATGGCGGCCGGCAAGGCTCGCTCCTGTCAGTGATCGACCGCACCGTGACGCCGGGGGGCGCACGCCTGCTCGAGCGCCGTGTCTCCTCTCCGTCGCGCGAGCTCTCGGTGATTTCCGCCCGCCTCGATGCGCTCGACTGGGGCATCGAGACGCCCTTCGCCAGTGCTCTGCGCGATCTGCTGCGCAAGGTGCCCGATCTCGACCGCGCCCTGTCGCGCCTCGGCCTCGACCGCGGCGGCCCGCGCGACCTCGCTGCGGTGCGCAACGCGCTGGCCCAAGCCGAGGAGATCGCGCAAGCCCTCGACGAGGCCCCCCTGCCCGCGCTTCTCGCCACCTCCCGCGATACGCTGCGCGGCCACGAAGATCTACTCTCCCTGCTTGACGCCGCGCTGGTGGCCGAACCGCCGCTGCTCGCCCGCGACGGCGGCTTCATCGCACCCGGCTATGACGAAGCGCTCGATGAGGCCCGCAAGCTGCGCGACGAGGGCCGCGGCGTGATCGCCGCCATGCAGGCGCAATACGCCCAGCAAGCCGGGGTCAACGCGCTCAAGATCAAGCACAACAACGTGCTCGGCTACTTCATCGAGACCACCGCCACCCACGCGGAAAAGATGATGTCGCCGCCGCTGAACGAGACCTTCATCCACCGCCAGACCACCGCCAACCAGGTGCGCTTCACCACCGTCGAACTGACCGAGCTCGAGACCCGCATTCTCAATGCCGGCAACGAGGCTCTGGAGATCGAAAAGCGGCTTTATTCCAGCCTCAGGGACGCCATTCTCGCCGAGGCGCCCGCGCTGTCCGAAACCGGCCTCGCCCTGTCGGAGTTCGACCTTGCCCTCGGCCTCGCCGATCTGGCCCGGGCCCAGGACTGGTGCCGCCCGCAGGTCGACGAGAGCCGCGCCTTCGCCATCGAGGGCGGCCGCCACCCGGTGGTCGAACGCGCGCTTCAGGCACAGGGTGGCAGCCCCTTCATCGCCAATGATTGCGGTCTCTCCGCGCAGGGCGACGCCGCCTCGGTCACGCTGCTCACCGGCCCCAACATGGCCGGTAAGTCGACCTACCTGCGGCAGAACGCGCTGATCGCGCTGCTGGCGCAGATCGGCTCCTACGTGCCGGCCCGCTCGGCCCATCTCGGGCTGGTCAGCCAGATCTTCAGCCGCGTCGGCGCCTCGGACGATCTTGCCCGCGGCCGCTCCACCTTCATGGTCGAGATGGTCGAGACCGCCGCCATCCTCAACCAGGCCGACGACCGCGCGCTGGTCATCCTCGACGAGATCGGCCGTGGCACCGCCACCTATGACGGCCTCTCCATCGCCTGGGCCACGCTCGAACACCTGCACGGGGTGAACCGCGTGCGCGGCCTCTTCGCCACGCATTATCACGAGCTCACCGTGCTCGCCGGCAAGCTCGAAGGGGTGCGTAACGCCACCGTCGCGGTGAAGGAATGGGACGGCGAGGTGATCTTCCTGCACGAGGTGCGCGAGGGCGCCGCCGACCGCTCCTACGGCGTGCAGGTGGCGCAGCTCGCGGGCTTGCCCCGCGCCGTCACCGACCGCGCCCGCACCATCCTGGATGCGCTGGAACAGGGCGAACGCGAACGCGCCGCCCCCAAGGCGCTGATCGACGACCTGCCGCTGTTCTCCGCCGCCGCCGAGGCCGCCCCGCAACCCGCGCGCCCCACCGGTCCCTCGCCGCTGGAGGAAAGACTCGGCGCCCTCAGCCCCGACGACCTGTCCCCGCGCGAGGCCCTGCAGGCGCTCTACGACCTCAAGGCCAGCCTCGAGACATGAAAAAAGCGGCCCCGACGGGACCGCTTCACGCACAACATCTCTCAAAGACCCCCGGCTTTCTTCTGGCCGAAAATATCCCGGGGGGAGTCCGCCGCAGGTGGACGGGGGGCAGCGCCCCCCTCCCGCGCCGGGATCTGCGAGATCAGCTCGCCGGCATCGAGCTCACGCCGACCTGCGCGGGGCGCAGCAGCCGGTCGTAGAGATAGAAGCCCTCGGCGGACACCTGGATGATCTCGCCCGCCTTGGTGCCCGGCACCGGAGCCTCGAACATCGCCTCGTGCTGCTGCGGATCGAACTTGTCACCCACCTGCGGCGAGATCGTCGTCATGCCGTGCTTCGAGAAGGTGTTGGTCAGCTCGCGCAGGGTCAGCTCGATGCCTTCGATCAGCGCATCGGCGGCGTTTTCCTCGCGGGCGACGCCAAGGGCGCGGTGCAGGTTGTCATAGACCGGCAGCAGATCGCGGGCGAGACGCGAGCCGCCATATTGCTGCGCTTCGCGGCGGTCCTTGTCGGCGCGCTTGCGCGCGTTCTCGGCATCCGCCAGCGCCCGCATGAACCGGTCCTTGAACTCGTCGCGCTCGGCGCGCAGCGCATCGATCTCCGCTGCCTCGGTGTCGATCTCCTCGGCCTCGTCCGCGTAGGCCTCGGCCTCGGCGGCTTCGATGTCATCGAGAAACTCGTCGTTCTTCGGGTCTGCCATTCTTCACCTCTAGCTCCGCTCGGCAATCAGCTTGCCGACCAGCTGTGCCGTGTAATCCACGATCGGGACGATCCGGCCGTAGTTGAGGCGCGTCGGGCCGATCACGCCCACCGCGCCGATGATCTTACGATCCGCGTTCATATAGGGAGACACCACCAGAGAGGAACCCGAAAGTGAGAAAAGTTTGTTCTCCGAGCCGATAAAAATGCGCACCCCGTCGCCTGTTTCGGCCAGTTCCAGAAATTCAGCGATGTCCCGCTTGCGCTCGAGATCGTCGAACAGGCTGCGGATGCGGTCGAGCTCCTCGGTCTCGGCCTCGGTGCCAAGCAGATTCGCCCGGCCGCGCACGATCAGCCGCGCCGAATTGTCCGCATCGCTCTCCCACGTGGCGATGCCCGCCTCGATCAGGTCGGCGGCCAGCGTGTCGATCTCCTGCCGGCGGTGCTTGATCTGCTCGGCCATCACCCCGCGCAGCTCCGAGAGCGTCTTGCCCTCGATCAGCGCGTTGAGGAAATTCGCCGCCTCCCGCATCGAGCTTGGCGTCTGACCGGGCGGCGGACGGAACAGCCGGTTCTCGACATGGCCGTCGGCAAAGACCAGCACCACCAGCGCCCGGTCATGGCCGAGGCTGACGAACTCGATATGCTTGATCGGCGCCTCGTGCTTGGGCGTCAGCACCAGCGAGGCGCCGTGGGTCACGCCCGACAGCGCCGAGCCGACGCGGTCGAGAATGCCGCCCATGTCGTCGCCGCCCGGGCCCAGCGTGGCGTCGAGCTTCTCGCGGTCCGACAGATCAAGGTCGCGCACCTCGAGCAGCCCGTCGACGAACATCCGCAAGCCCAGCTGCGTCGGGATCCGCCCGGCGCTCACATGCGGGCTGTCGAGCAGCCCGAGATATTCAAGGTCCTGCATAACGTTGCGGATCGTCGCCGCCGAGACCTTCTCGCTCAGCGACCGCGTCAGCGTGCGCGAGCCCACCGGCTCGCCGAACTCAAGATAGCTCTCGACAACCTTGCGGAACACCTCGCGCGAGCGATCGTTCATTTCATCGAATAGCTTGTTGCCCTCTTTCATCCGTGCCTCTCCGCGTCCTTGGGCCATTAAAAGCCCCCCCTCCGTGCCGTCAATCGGGGTTGCGGGGATAGCGGGGCACCAGTATCCCGGGCGCAACCGAGAAAGGGACTTCCATGAGACCGTCAGGACGAGATTTAAGCGAAATGCGCCCCGTTTCAATCGAGACGGGCGTCACGAAACATGCCGAAGGATCCTGCCTGATCAAGATGGGCGATACGCATGTGATCTGCACCGCCTCGCTCGAGCCCCGCGTGCCTCCGTTCATCAAAGGCTCTGGCCTCGGCTGGGTGACCGCCGAATACGGCATGCTGCCGCGCTCCACCGGATCGCGGATGCGCCGCGAAGCCACCACCGGAAAGCAAGGCGGACGCACCGTCGAGATCCAGCGCCTGATCGGGCGCAGCCTGCGCGCCGGCGTCGACCGCGTGGCCCTTGGCGAGCGCCAGATCAGCGTCGACTGCGACGTCATCCAGGCTGATGGCGGCACCCGCTGCGCCGCGATCACCGGCGGCTGGGTGGCGCTGCGCCTCGCGGTCAACAAGCTGATGAAGGCCGGTGACGTGATCACCGACCCGCTGATCTCGCCGGTGGCGGCGGTGAGCTGCGGCATCTACGCCGGCCAGCCGGTGCTCGATCTCGACTACCCCGAGGACAGCGAAGCCGGGGTCGACGGCAACTTCATCCTGCGCGGCGACGGCCAGCTCATCGAGGTGCAGATGTCGGCCGAGGGCGCGACCTTTTCGCGCGACCAGATGGGCACCCTGCTCGACCTCGCGGAATCCGGCGTGGCGCAGCTCGTCGAGGCACAGAAGGCCGCCACGGCATGACCCGCAAGTTCGAGGGCAAGAAGCTCCTTGTCGCAACCCACAACCGCGGCAAGCTTGAGGAGATCGCCGATCTCCTCAAGCCCTACGGTGTCGAGGTGGTCGGCGCGGCCAAGATGGACCTGCCGGAGCCGGAAGAGACCGGCACCACCTTCGTCGAGAACGCCCGCATCAAGGCCCACGCCGCGGCACAGGCCACCGGCCTGCCCGCGCTGTCGGATGACAGCGGCATCGCCATCGACGCGCTCGACGGCGCGCCCGGCGTCTACACCGCCGACTGGGCCGAGACCGGCAATGGCCGCGACTTCGTGATGGCCATGACCCGCGCGCATGACGAACTCACCGCCTCCGGCAAGCCCGAGCCCTGGACCGCGCGCTTCTGCTGCACGCTGGTGCTGGCCTGGCCCGACGGCCATGACGAGGTGTTCCCCGGCGTGATGGAAGGCCGCGTGGTCTGGCCGATGCGCGGCGATCAAGGCCACGGTTACGACCCGGTTTTCGAACCGCAGGGCTACGACATCACCTTCGGCGAGATGGACCGCTGGGAGAAGAACAAGATCAGCCACCGCGCCGATGCCTTCGCCAAGTTCGTGACGGGCTGTTTTGGCTGAGACCTGGAGAGACGGAGGCTTCGGCCTCTACGTGCACTGGCCCTTCTGCGAGGCCAAGTGCCCCTATTGCGACTTCAACAGCCATGTCGTGTCGCACGTGGATCAGACCCGCTGGGCCGCGGCACTGGTCAGCGAACTCGCCCGCTACGGTCGCCAGACCGAGGGGCGGGTTCTGCGCTCGATCTATTTCGGCGGCGGCACCCCCTCGCTGATGGCCCCCGAGACCGTGCGCGCGGTGCTTGATGCCTCGCGCGATCACTGGGCCTGGGCCAATGACATCGAGATCACCCTCGAGGCCAATCCCCGCTCGGTCGAGATCAACAAGTTCGAAGGCTTCGCCATGGCGGGCGTCAACCGGGTCTCACTCGGTGTTCAGGCGCTGCGGCCTGACGATCTGCGGCGCCTCGGTCGGTTGCACGACGTGGACGACGCGGTGCGCGCGCTCGAGATCGCCAAATCGACCTTCAACAGGGTCAATTTCGACCTGATTTACGGCCGGCAGGGTCAGAGCCTGTCCGACTGGGAGGTCGAACTGCGCGAGGCACTCGACCTCGCTGCCGATCACCTCTCGCTCTACCAGCTCACCATTGAGGAAGGCACCGCGTTCTGGGATCGTGCGCAGGCCGGAAAGCTACGCGATCTACCGAGCGAGGATCTTGGCGCCGACCTCTACATCGCCACGCAGGAGATCTGCGAAGCGGCCGGAAAGCCGGCTTACGAGGTTTCGAACCACGCCGGTGACGGCGATGAATCCCGTCACAATCTGGTCTACTGGCGCGGCGGTGACTACGTCGGCATCGGCCCCGGCGCGCATGGTCGGGTGACGGTCAAGGGCCAGCGGAACGCCACCGTGGCGCGCCGTGCGCCCGGCGACTGGATCAAGGCCGCCGAAGCCGGATCTGCCGATCTGGAGGTGGAGTCCCTGACGCTTCAAGATGTCTGGGCAGAATACCTCATGATGGGGTTGCGACTTAGCGAGGGTCTAGATCTCGAGCGTGCGCGGATAATTGACCCCAAGCGCACCGACGCACTGTCTCTCGACCCGCTTGTTGAACTTGGCCTGATCTGGCGCAATGAGGCGCGCTTCGGCGCCACGCAACAGGGGCGGATGCTTCTCAACACGCTCACCGCTGAGCTTCTCTGATCTCACATTGCCTATATCTGACATGAAAAAGCCCCGGCGCCATTCGGCCCGGGGCTTTTCCTTATCGTTTGCCGCCTCTCAGCGCGATGCGCTGAGGACCATGCAGAGCGTATCGAGCTCTTCGAGGCTCTCGTAGGAGATCGTGAGCTTGCCACCCTCGGTGCCCGGCTTGTGAGCCACCGACACCTTCATGCCAAGCGCCGCTGAAAGGTCACCCTCGAGCGCGCGCGTGTCGGCATCTTTCTCGACCGCCTGGGGCGCCGACGAGGATACCTTCGGCCGTTTCGGCTCGGATGCCCCACGAACCAGAGCCTCCGCCTGCCGCACGGACAGCTTCTTCGCCATAATTTCGCGCGCAATGGCGTCGGGGTTTTCCGCCGTCACCAGCGTCCGCGCGTGACCGGCACTAAGATCGCCATTGCGCACGTAATCCTGAACGCTGTCGGGCAGGTTCAGAAGGCGCAGAAGGTTCGCGATGTGGCTGCGGCTCTTGCCGAGCGCCTCGGCGATTTTCTCCTGCGTATGGCCGAACCGGAACATCAGCGCCTTGTAGCCCGCCGCCTCTTCGATCGCGTTCAGGTCCGCGCGCTGAATGTTCTCGATGATGGCGATCTCGAGCGTTTCCTGGTCGTCAAGCTCGCGCACGAGGACCGGGACTTCGTGCTGCTTCGCCATCTGCGCGGCACGCCAGCGGCGTTCACCGGCAACGATCTCGAACTGACCTTCCGCTGCCCCCGGCGCCGGGCGCACGATGATCGGCTGGATGATGCCCTTGGTCTTGATCGACTCCGACAGCTCCTGCAGCTGCTCGGGTGTAAAGGTCCGGCGGGGCTGATCCTTGTTCGGGACCAGGCTTTCGATTGGGACCATGCGGTCCGGGGTCTTCGGCGTCATGCTTTCCTGCTCGCGGGCAGGTGCAATATCGACATCCGACATCAGCGCGGACAACCCGCGCCCCAGACCCCGGCGTGCTTCTTTTTTCTCTGCCATCTCTGCTCTTTCTTCTTTTCTATTCTCAGGCGGCGAGCCGCGCGTCCTTGCGCAGCAACTCATCGGCAAGCTCGCGATAGGCGGCTGCGCCCTTCGACTGGCTGTCGTAATTCAGCACCGACATGGCGTAGGACGGCGCTTCACTGACACGAACGTTCCGCGGGATCACGGTCGAAAAAACCAGATCTCCGAGGTTGTCGCGCGCGTCATCCTCGACCTGCCGCGACAGGTTGTTGCGCGCGTCGTACATGGTGAGAAGCACGCCTTCGATCCGCAGGTCCGGGTTCGCGCTCTGCCGGATTTCGCGCACGGTCAGCATGAGTTGCGACAGGCCCTCCAGTGCGAAAAACTCGCTTTGCAGCGGCACCAAAACCGAATGCGCGGCAACCATCGCGTTAACCGTCAGCAGGTTGAGCGAAGGAGGGCAGTCGATCAGCACGTAATCGAACCCGAACTGGTCAATCTCGGTCTGGCGCAGAGCGTCGTGCAGTAGAAAGCTACGCTTCTCGTTCGAAACCAGCTCGATATCCGCGGAACTGAGGTCCACGGTCGCCGGGATCAGATGAAGGTTCTCCTGATCCGTCGGCAGGATCGCATCTTCGAGCGCGACATCGTCGAGCAAAAGTTCATACGTCGTGTATTGGCGGTCATCAGGCTCGATCCCGAGACCGGTCGACGAGTTCCCCTGCGGATCAAGGTCGACCACCAGGATCTTGAGCCCTTTCTCGGCCAATGCGGCGCCAAGATTGATCGTCGTCGTGGTCTTTCCGACGCCGCCTTTCTGGTTGGCGATGGCGATAATCTTGGGGGCACGAGGCCGCGACGGATCAGACATGTGTCAGCTCTCCGATGGTCAGGACGACTGCATTTGGATCTGTAATGCTTGTACGCTGTGCGAGATCGAACTTCCACGATTCCCGCGCCGCGGCGACTTCTTTTTCCCAGTTTGCACCTTTCAGGAACACCCCCAGCCCTGTCGGCGCGAGGTGACGCTCTGAGAAAGACAAAAGCGTCGGAAGGTCTGCCAACGCACGGGCGCTCAGAAAATCCGCTTCCAACGGCGCGAGCTGTTCGATCCGCGCGACCTTTACATCGGCGCTCACCCCCGTCTCGCGCAGGACCGATCGCAGAAAAACGGCCTTGCGCTGATCGGACTCGACCAGCGCAACCTTCATTTCGGGTGCGAGTTCATGGGCTAGGATCGCGACCACAAGGCCGGGAAAGCCGCCCCCTGCCCCAAGATCGGCCCAGAGACCGGTATCCTGCTTCCGCAGACCAAAAACCTGCGCCGAGTCGATGATATGGCGATTCCAGCCGTCCGACAGCGTGCTCTTGGCGACGAGATTGATCTTCGGAGACCACTTCTCGAGCATCGATGCAAAATGGTGAAGCCGCTCTTGTGTTTCACGTGAAACATCGAGCTCTGGCAAACGCGCGTCGAGAAGGCTCATGCCGATTTTGCCCGTCCATGGCGGCGAAGTCGAAGAAGCAGGAGCGACAGCGCCGCTGGCGTCATACCGTCAACCTTCGCCGCTTGGGCCAGATTTTCCGGACGCGCGAGCGATAACTTGTGCTTCAGCTCATTCGAAAGCCCTTCCACCGCGGCGAATTCAAACCCCCGCGGGATGGTCATCGCCTCATCGCGACGCAGGGCATCAACGTCTTTCTGCTGCCGGGCAATGTAATTCGCGTAAAGCGCATCCCGTTCGAGCTGCTGTGCGATTTCTGCGTCCACGCCTTCGAAGGCAGGTTCGCCGGCTATGAGCGTCTTCATGGTAACATCGGGAAACGCTAGGAGCTGAAACCCGTTGCGCTTCTGACCATCCGGAGACACCTGGATCCCCATCGCTCCAAGATCCTTCGGCGCAAACTGACGGGATTCAAGCAGTTCTCGACCAGAGGACAGCTTTTCGAGCTTTTCACTGAATGCCGCACGCCGTTCCTCAGAGATGCAGCCCAGTTCAATGGCGCGGGGCGTCAGACGCTGGTCCGCATTGTCGGCCCGCAACGACAGACGGAACTCGGCACGCGACGTGAACATGCGGTAGGGCTCGCTCACGCCCCGCGAGGTCAGATCGTCGATCATCACGCCGATATAGGACTCCGAGCGCCCAAAATGAACACTCCCCTGCCCCAATGCGTCCATCGCGGCGTTCAACCCTGCCACCAGACCTTGCGCCGCGGCCTCTTCGTAGCCCGTGGTCCCATTGATCTGCCCCGCGAGGAACAGCCCGCCGACATTCCGGACTGCAAGCCGCAGGTCGAGCGACCGCGGATCTACGAAATCATACTCGATCGCATAGCCCGGCTGCAGGATCTCAGCACGTTCAAGACCGAAGATCGAGCGCACGTAATCGAGTTGAACCTCTTCGGGAAGCGAGGTCGAGATACCGTTTGGATAGATCGTGTGATCGTCCAGCCCCTCGGGCTCTAGAAAGATCTGGTGCGAGGTTTTGTCGGCGAAGCGCACGACCTTATCCTCGATCGACGGGCAATAGCGCGGCCCGACACCTTCGATATGCCCGCCATACATCGCGGAGCGATCAAGGTTGTCGCGAATGATCTCGTGGGTGCGCTCGTTCGTGTGGGTGATGCCACAGCTGATCTGCCGCGCGGCAGGCGCTTGGGACAGGAACGAGAACAGCACCGGCTCTTCATCGCCTGGCTGTTCTTCGAGCTGCGACCAATCGATGGTGCGCCCATCGAGCCGCGGCGGCGTGCCGGTTTTCAGGCGCCCAAGCTCAAGCCCAAAATGGTCGATCCGCTCGGCGAGCCGGACGGAAGGGCGATCCCCCATGCGCCCACCGGGGCGGCTTTTGTCTCCGATATGGATCACGCCACGCAGAAAGGTGCCCGTGGTCAGGACAACGGAACCGCAGCGCAGTTCGGATCCATCGTCCAGGACCACGCCCTCGACCGTGTCGCCAGACATCATCAGGTCGACGACCTCGCCTTGAACGATGGTGAGATTTGGCGTGGCCTTCATCTCGCGCAGCATCGCTTCGCGATAGAGCTTGCGATCCGCCTGGGCACGTGGTCCTTGCACGGCTGGGCCCTTGCGACGGTTCAGAAGGCGGTATTGAATACCAGCCTGATCTGCCACGCGGCCCATGACGCCATCAAGCGCATCGATCTCGCGCACGAGATGGCCTTTCCCAAGCCCTCCGATGGCAGGATTGCAGGACATGACGCCAATTCCGGCCTCGGTCAGCGTGACCAGAGCGGTTCGGGCCCCCATGCGTGCAGAGGCCGCGGCGGCATCCGCGCCCGCATGACCGCCACCCACGACGACAACGTCGAAATCACGATGTTTCACGTGAAACACTCCTCACTTACCGATGCAGAAGCTTGAGAAGATCTCGTCTAGCAGATTCTCAACGTCGATGCGACCGATCAAAAGTTCGAGCGCGCGGATTGCCGCCCGAATCTCCTCGGCCGCCAGGTCATAGCTGTCCGGACCGCGCGAAAGCAGCGATTGCGCGTCTTCCAGCGCAATACGACCTTCAAGGAAGGCCACGCGATGACGTTCCCGCGTTGCCAGCCCCGCCGCTTGGACCTTATCGGACAGGCGTTCGCCAATCTCGGAAATCAGCGCATCAAGCCCCTGCCCCGTCTTGGCAGAAATGCCCTCGGCCTCTCCGGCAAGATCAGCTTTGGAGCGCAACACGATGTCGCCGTCCGACACGTCAAAGTCCGGCATACCGCGTTCGTCGCTCAGGATCACGCGCAGGTCAGAGGTCATGGCGCGATCACGCGCCCGCGCGATGCCGATCTTTTCAACGAGATCCTGCGTCTCCCGAAGCCCCGCCGTATCAAGAAGCGTCACCGGGAGCCCGGCAATCTCCATGCGCACCTCGATTACGTCACGCGTGGTGCCAGCGATCTCGGAGGTGATCGCCGCATCGCGACCCGCCAGAGCATTGAGCAAGCTCGACTTGCCGACATTCGGGGCCCCGACGATGGCAACCTCAAAACCGGTGCGGATCCGCTCGGCCCCGTCCATGCCACGGATTTCGCGATCCAGCCCGGCGATCACGCCCTCGAGGAACTCCCGAACCTCGCCTGACACGTCGACCGGAACCTCTTCATCGGCGAAATCGATGGTGACCTCGAGCAGAGACGCCGCGTGGACGAGATCGCGACGCCATTCTTCGACGCGCTCCCCCAAAGCACCGGCAAAAACCCGGAGCGCCTGGATGCGCTGGCTCTCGGTCTCGGATTCGATGAGATCCGCCAAGGCTTCAACCTGGGTCAGATCAAGCCGGTCATTCTCGAGCGCGCGCCGGGTGAATTCACCAGCCTCAGCCATGCGAAGGCCGTCCATCTCTTCGAGCTCGCGCAAGACAGCGCGCTGAATGGCAACGCTGCCATGAACGTGGAATTCCGCGACAGCCTCGCCGGTAAAGCTCGCGCCTTTCGCGAACAGCAGAACCAACGCCTCGTCGATCACTTGGCCGACGCGGTCCTTCAACCGGCGCAGCACAGCTTCGCGAGGTTTCGGCAGCGCACCTGCCAATTGCTCCGCCGCCCGCCAGGCAGACGGGCCGGAAACACGGATGACCGCTACGCCGGCCTTACCCGGCGCACTCGCAAGCGCAAAGATTGTGTCCAAACCTGCCTCCCGGCCGGCGTCAGCTGTTCATCGAGTCGAAGAATTCCGAGTTCGTCTTGGTCTGCTTGAGCTTCGAAAGCAGGAACTCGATGGCGTCGGTGGTGCCCATCGGGTTGAGGATCCGACGCAGCACGAAGGTCTTCTGCAGATCGACCTTGTCGATGAGCAGATCCTCTTTCCGGGTGCCCGACTTGAGGATGTCGATCGCCGGGAAGACGCGCTTGTCCGCGATCTTGCGATCCAGCACGACCTCCGAGTTGCCGGTGCCCTTGAATTCTTCGAAGATCACCTCGTCCATGCGGCTGCCGGTGTCGATCAGGGCGGTCGCGATGATGGTCAGCGAGCCACCTTCCTCGATGTTCCGCGCCGCACCGAAGAAACGCTTCGGCCGCTGCAGCGCGTTGGCATCGACACCACCGGTCAGAACCTTGCCCGAAGACGGCACGACGGTGTTGAAGGCACGGCCAAGTCTTGTGATCGAGTCAAGAAGGATCACAACATCTCGTTTGTGTTCCACAAGGCGCTTGGCCTTTTCGATAACCATTTCCGACACTGCCACGTGGCGCGTCGCCGGTTCATCGAAGGTCGAGGAGACAACCTCGCCCTTCACGGACCGCTGCATGTCGGTGACTTCCTCGGGGCGTTCGTCGATCAGCAGGACGATCAGGAAGCACTCGGGGTGGTTTTTCTCGATCGAGGTGGCGATATTCTGCAGCAGAACCGTCTTACCAGTCCGCGGCGGCGCCACGATCAGCGAGCGCTGGCCCTTCCCGATCGGCGACACGAGGTCGATGATCCGGGCGGAGCGATCCTTGATGGTCGGATCCTCGATCTCCATCTTCAGCCGCTCATCGGGATAGAGCGGCGTCAGGTTGTCGAAGGCAACCTTGTGACGGGCGCGCTCGGGATCTTCGAAGTTGATCTTCGAGACATCGACCAGAGCGAAGTAGCGCTCTTCGTTGTCGGGGGCGCGAATTTCGCCTTCGATGGTGTCGCCGGTGCGCAGCGAGTACTTCCGGATCATCTCGGGCGACACGTAGATGTCGTCGGGACCGGGCAGATAGTTCGCTTCCGGCGAGCGCAGGAAGCCGAAACCGTCCTGGAGCACCTCGAGAACGCCGTCACCGCAGACTTCCCAGCCTTCATCCGCCCGCTCGCGCAGGATCTGGAACATCATCTCGCCCTTGCGCATGGTCGAGGCGTTCTCGATCTCGAGCTCCTCGGCCATCGAGAGCAGATCCTTGGGGCTCTGCGCCTTGAGGTCAGAGAGGTTGAGCGTTTCGCTGCTCATGCTGAATCCTTTCGGGCCAATCGTATTCGTCGGCCTCAAAACTGTCTTTCTCTGGGAAGTGATCAGCCCGGACGGGCGTCGGACTCGGATTTAGCCATCGCCGCGCGATGAGTCAATCTTGCTGAGAGCTCGAGGGCGCGAGGTGGGGGCCTCCCTTATCTCAAGAAAGAAAGAGAAAGGATGATTTTGGTTTAGGCCCCCTCGAGTCCGGTGGATTATTGAGTTCTCTCAAAGTTTTCCCGATCTGCACGGCCTGTGGATAAGATTGTGGGGTGCGATACGAGAAGTGCGCAAACTAAACGGAATTATCGTTCATAAACATGATCTTGTTTGAAATATACGGTCTTGGGAAAACTTTGGGACAGGCAGGGGAGCACGGGGTACATCCCCAAAGGCGAGTTATCCATGCCCACAGACTCAGGAATCACCCCGGGGCGCCGTGAAACGGCCGGGTTTTCCCCGTGCTTGCATGTCGGAGGGATTTTCCTCAGAACCATCCCCCGACAAGACCCCAAAGCTTTCGACAGGTTTTTCCACATGACTCTGCCGTTCATCCTGGCCTCCGGGTCCGAAATCCGGGCCGAGCTGCTGCGGAAAGCGGCGGTTCCGCACCGAATCGAGCCCGCGCGCGTTGATGAATCCGCCATCCGCGACTCACTGGCGACCGAAGGTGCCTCGCCGCGCGACGTGGCGGACGCGCTGTCGGAGTATAAGGCGCGCCGCGTGTCGCAGAAGAACCCCGGCGCCTTCGTTCTGGGCTGCGATCAGGTCCTCGCGCTGGGAAAAGAGGTGTTCGCCAAGCCCGAAACGCCTGACGCGTGCCGCGAACAGCTCATCCGGCTGCGCGGGGAGCGTCATCACCTCTATTCCGGTGCCGTGATCTACCAGGACGGCGAGCCGATCTGGCGTCATGTGGGCGTCGCTCGTCTGGTGATGCGCGATTTCTCGGACGCCTATCTCGACGATTACATCGCCCGGAACTGGGACAGCGTGCGCCACTCTGTCGGCGGCTACAAGCTCGAGGAAGAGGGCGTGCGCCTCTTCGCCCGCATCGAGGGCGACCATTTCACTATTCTCGGGCTGCCGCTGCTCGAGCTCATCGCCTTTTTGCAGGTCCGGGAGATCATTGCCGCATGACCGACACGCGAATTCCACTGGCCGGGGTCATCGGGCACCCGGTTGCGCATTCCCGCTCGCCATTTTTGCACGGCCACTGGCTCAAGACCTACGGGCTTCAGGGGCACTACATTCCGATGGATATCGCGCCGGACAAGCTCGAGACCGCTTTCCGCACCCTGCCCGATCTGGGCTTTGTCGGCGTCAACGTCACCATTCCCCACAAGGAGAAGGTGATGGAGATCGCGGATCTGGTCTCGGACCGGGCGACGCTGATCGGCGCGGCGAACACGATCATCTTCCGCAAGGACGGCAAGATCCACGCGGACAACACCGATGGCTACGGATTCATCGAGAACCTGCGCCAGGGCGCGCCGGGATGGGATCCGCAGGCCGGACCGGCGATGGTTCTGGGCGCAGGCGGGGCCGCGCGCGCGGTGATCGCCTCGTTGCTCGAGGTCGGCGTGCCCGAAATCCGCATCTCGAACCGTACCCGCAATCGTGCCGAGCAGCTGCGCGAGGAATTCGGCGCGCGGATCCGCGTTGTCGAATGGGTTCAGGCCGGAAACGCGATGGATGACGCGGCTCTGGTGGTGAATTCGACCTCGCTGGGCATGGTCGGCAAGCAGGAGCTGCGCGTGCCGCTCGACGGTTTGCAGCCGGGAACGGTGGTGACGGATCTGGTCTATACGCCGCTTGAAACCCGTCTCTTGCGGGTGGCACGCGAGCAGGGCTGCACCTGCGTCGACGGTCTGGGGATGCTGATCCATCAGGCGGTGCCCGGGTTCGAGCGTTGGTTCGGCAAGCGCCCAGAAGTCGACGACGCGACCCGCGCCGCGATCCTGTGATGGGCTTCCTTCTCGGTCTCACCGGCTCGATCGGCATGGGCAAATCAACGACGGCGGGCTTCTTTGCCGAGCAAGGCTGCGCCGTGTGGGATGCGGATGCGGCAGTGCATCGGCTTTATTCCGAAGGCGGCGCCGCGGTGGCGCCGATGCAGGCGGAGTTTCCTGGCGCGATCGAGGACGGTGCGATCTCGCGCGACCGGCTGCGAGCGATCATCGCCGAGGATCCGACCGCCCTGCCCCGGATCGAGGCGATCGTGCACCCGTTGGTGCAGAAAGACCGCGCCGATTTCATCGCCGCGCATCCCGACCGTATCGTGGTGCTTGACGTGCCGCTGCTCTTCGAGACCGGCGGGGATGCCGCGATGGATGCAGTCGCATGTGTCTCGATCCCGCCCGATCTTCAACGCGAGCGGGTTATGGCGCGCGGCAGCATGAGCGCCGAGGATCTCGAGCGGATCCTTGCGCGCCAGATGCCGAATGATGAAAAATCCGCCCGGGCGGATTATGTCATCGAAACCGACACGCTTGAGCACGCCAAGGCTCAGGTGCAGGCTGTGATGCAGGATATCGAAAGGCGGCGACATGCGTGAGATCGTACTCGACACCGAAACCACCGGTTTCGAGCCGGAAACCGGCGACCGGATCGTCGAGATCGGCGCGGTGGAGCTCTACAATCACGTGCCCACCGGCAAGACCTACCATCAATACATCAATCCCGAACGCTCGATGCCGCAGGAGGCGTTCGAGGTGCACGGGCTGGGCGACGATTTCCTTCGTGACAAGCCGCTTTTCGCGCAGATCGTCGACGAGTTTCTCGAATTCATCGGCGACTCGAAGCTGGTGATCCACAATGCCACCTTCGACGTCAAATTCCTCAACGCCGAGCTGGGCTGGTCGAAGCGCCCTCTCCTGCCGAAGGACTGCGCCGTCGACACGCTCGCCATCGCAAGGCGCAAGTTTCCCGGCTCGCCGGCTTCGCTCGACGCGCTCTGCCGGCGGTTCGGCATCGACAACTCGTCGCGGACGCTGCACGGCGCGCTGCTGGACAGTGAGATCCTGGCCGATGTCTATCTCGAGCTGATCGGCGGCAAGCAGCCCGATCTGGTTCTCAGCCCGGTGCGCCAGGGCGGTGGATCCGATGGCGGCGATGACAACTGGCGTCCGCAGCGCCGGCCGGAGCCGCTGTCGCCGCGGATCACCGACGAAGAAAAGGCGGCTCACGCCGCCTTTGTCGAGAAACTCGGAGAGGCCGCGCTCTGGTCGCGCGGCTGAGCGATCAGGCGTCGAGCTTCTGCTCGCCGCTGGCCGCGGCCTGCTGACGGCGCGCGATCTCGTTGCGATAGAGCGCGACGAAATCGATCATCTCGAGGTTCAGCGGCGGGAAACCACCGTCGCGGGTCACGTCCGAGACGATGCGGCGCGCGAAGGGGAAGATCATCCGCGGGCATTCGATCAGCAGGAACGGGTGCAGTTGCTCTTCCGGGACGTTTTCGATGTGGAACACGCCGGCATAGTCCATTTCGAGGATGAACAGCATCGCGTCGCTGCCCTTGGACTTCGACTCGACCTTCAGCTTGAGGATGACCTCGTACTGGTTCTCGGCCGAACGCTTCTTGGCGTCGAGGTTCACCTGAACCTGAACGTCGGGCTGCACTTCGCCGTTGCTGCCCTTCTGGGCAAGGATGTTCTCGAACGACAGGTCACGCACGAACTGTGCGAGAACGTTCATCTTCACCGGTGCTTGCTGCGCACCGGCCTCACCATTCTGGGTGGCTTCTTCTGCCATGATGTCTCACTCCTCGAAGCAGGTTTGGGTATGCAATAGCAGCCCCGTGTCGGTGCCTCAATGCTTCGTCCAGCCAGACCCGGGGTGATTTGGCTTCTTGTCTTGCCCGAGTTCCGTAAATTCGCCGTCAATGACGTCGCCTTGCGGAGAATGCTTGGGATTTTGTCGTGCATCGGGTCGTGGGCCGGCCTGCGGGCCATGCTGGGGACCGGGCCGCGGGCCGGGTTGCCGGCCGCCCATCTCGAAGCGGGTCACGCTCACCCGGCGCGAGATGTAGGTCAGCACCATCTTGCGGAAGGCCGGCGTCAGCAGCGCGAAGCCCACCGCGTCGGTGAAGAAGCCCGGCGTCAGCAGCAGCGCACCTGCGAGCAGGATCATCGCACCGTGGGCCAGAGGCGTGGTCGGATCCTCGAGCCGCGAGAACGAGCCCTGAAGATCGCCCATCGCCCGCAGCCCCTGAGAGCGCACCAGCCAGGTGCCGATCACCGCGGTGATGACGACGATGGCCAGCGTCGGAAACAGGCCGATCAGCCCTCCGACCTGGATGAACAATCCGATTTCGATCAGCGGCACGAGCAAAAATGCCAGAAAAAGCCACATATGCGGTCTCCCTTGCGGTTGGGGGCCGGTAGACTTGCCGGGACCCAGCCCCTAAATAGGATTGCAACAACAAAACTTCCACGTTTGCGCGCATGAGGTGCCGATGAATACGCCGATCGTCCAGCTTCTGGTCCTTGCCGGGATCGCGATCTTCCTGATCCTGCGGTTGCGCAGCGTTCTGGGAACGCGTGACGGCTTCGAGAAGCCCGAAGCCCCCTCGCCCAGCCGCCGCGATGACACCGCGCGCGACTTCGAGGTCATCGAAGGGGGTCCCGATCACGATATCATCGATCACGTTCCCGAGAACAGCCCCGCCGCCGAGGCGCTGGCCAAGATGAAACGCGCCGAGCCCTCTTTTGGTGTGGGCGAGTTCCTCTCGGGCGCACGCGGCGCCTACGAGATGATCCTGATGGGCTTCGACAATGGCGAGATCGAGGATCTCAAGCCCTTCCTGTCGGACGAGATATACGAGACCTTCAGCGACGTGATCGAGCAGCGCGCCCAGCAGGGCCTGACCATCGAGGCGCAATTCGTCGGCGTGCGCGAGCTGTCGCTGGTGGATGCGACCTTTGACGACACCGAGCGTCTGGCCGAGATTACCGTGAAATATGTCGGCGAGCTGACTTCGGTGGTGAAGAACGCCGCCGGCGAGGTGATCGAGGGCAGCCCGACCGCGGTGAAGCGCCAGAAGGATGTCTGGACCTATGCCCGCCGCATGGGCAGCGACGATCCCAACTGGCAGCTGGTCGCGACCGACGAATAATGCGACAGGCGATCCGTGCCGCGATCCTCGCCGGCATGGCACTGGCAGGCACCATGAGCGCGGCGGACACAGACACCACATACCGGATTCTCGAGTTCTCGGATCTCGACGGCTGGGCGGCGGACGATCACTCCGCCGCCCTTTCGGTGTTCCTGGAGACCTGTGGCGACCTCGATGAGCCCGACTGGCGCAGCCTCTGCGCCGTGGCGCGCGACACCGACGACGCGAAGGATTTCTTCGAACTGTTCTTTCGCCCGGTGCAGATCTCGGACGGCAAGGACGGTCTGTTTACCGGCTATTTCGAGCCCGAGCTCAACGGATCGCTGACCCCGACCCCGCGCTATCGCTACCCGATCTACCGCATGCCGCCCGAGGCGGCCGAGATCCGGCCCTGGCTCGACCGGCGAGAGATCCTCTCGACCGATGTGATGCAGGATCGTGGGCTCGAAATCGCTTGGGTCGATGATCCGGTCGAGCTGTTCTTTCTTCAGGTCCAGGGCTCGGGCCGCATCCGCCTCCCGGACGGGCGGAACCTGCGGGTCGGCTATGGCGGTGCCAACGGCCACCCCTATCGCTCCATCGGCAAGGAGCTGATCCGCCGCGGGACCTTCGATCCGCATCAGGTCTCGGCGCAGGTGATCAAGAACTGGGTGCGCAGCAACCCGTTCGACGGCGAAGACCTGCTCTATCACAATCCCTCCTACGTGTTCTTCCGCGAGGTCAGCGAGGTGCCGGCCGATCGCGGGCCGCTCGGGGCGATGAACCGTTCGATCACCACGATGCGCAGCATCGCGGTCGACCCCGCCTACACTCCGCTCGGCGCGCCGGTCTGGATCGAGAAGGCGGGCGCCGAGCCCCTGCACCGGTTGATGATCGCGCAGGATACCGGCTCGGCGATCAAGGGCGCGCAGCGGGCCGACATCTTTTTCGGCACCGGCGATGCGGCGGGCCGCCGGGCGGGCGAGATCATGGATCCGGGCCGCCTCGTGGTGCTCTTGCCGATCCAGCGCGCCTACGCGCTGCTGCCGGAATCGGTGCTATGAGAAAGCGTCGGCTAAGACCGGAGGAACTGGAGCTGTGGCAGCAGGTGGCACGGTCCGCGGAGCGCCTGCCGGGCCAGAAGCCGCTGCCGGATCCGGATGAGGCCGAGAGCAGGCTCCCGCCGCGCAAGTCCCCGCCGCCCAGAGACCCCCTGCCCGCCTTCGATCTCGGCAGCCGGTCTCAGCCTTCGCCCGAGCATCACGATTTCCTCGGCACCACGTCGGATCGGCTGTCGCGCGACCCTGTGCGCATGGATTCCAAGGCCTTCACGCGGATGAAGCGTGGCAAGCTGGTGCCCGAGGCCCGCATCGACCTGCATGGCATGACCATCGATCAGGCCCATCCCGAGCTGATCCGCTTCATCCTGACCTCGCAGACACGAGGTCTTCGGCTGGTTCTGGTGATCACCGGAAAGGGCATGCGCGAGGATCCGCACGACCCGATGCCGCGCCGGCGCGGCGTGTTGAAGACGCAGGTGCCGCAATGGCTGCGTCTGCCGCCGGCGGCGCAGGCGGTGCTTCAGGTCTCCGAGGCGCATAACAGGCATGGCGGCTCGGGCGCCTATTACGTCTACCTGCGCAAGCGCCGCTGAGGATCAGAGATCCGCGAGGATCTGCTCGGAGTGCTCTTCGAGATAGATCCGCAGCCATGGGGTGAAGCGCGCGGCATCGTCGCGCGTCTGCCGGTGAAGCTCGTCGAGCGGGACCCATGCGGTGTCCATGACCTCGTCCGGGTTCGGCGCGACCTCGAGCCCCTTGGGGGCGTATCCAACGAAGATATCGACCAGCTCGTGCTCGATCATGCCACCACCGACATCGGCGCGGTACTCGACCTGCCCGCGCGGGGCGAGCGTGACACCTTCGATCCCCAGTTCTTCGCGCAGCCGGCGGGTTGCGCAGTCGAGCGGGCTTTCGTCCCAGTGCGGATGGGTACAGCAGGTGTTCGCCCAGAGACCCGGCGTGTGGTACTTTTCAAGTGCCCGGCGCTGGATCAGCACCGCGTCGCCATGCAGCAGGAACACCGAGACGGCCTTGTGCCGCAGGCCCCTGAGATGTGCCTCGAGCTTGTCGATCGGCGTCAGCGTGCCGTCGACCCATGCGGGGATGTCGTTGGTCATGGGCTTCTTTCCAACGCCGCGCCGATGGCGTCAAGTTGGCACTGCCATTTGGTCGCATGTGACCGGTCGGGCTATTGTTGAGCTCTGCAAGCCTGCGCTAGGTTTTTGTCTGGACATACGTCACGGGAGACAAAATCCATGAAACTCAAGATAGCCACGGCCCTTGCCGCAGTGACTCTTGCAGGCAGCGCAGTCGCTCAGGAGGCGGGCGACGCGGCTGCCGGCGAAGACCTGTTCGGCAAGCGCTGCCGCTCGTGCCACATGATCGTCGACGATGCCGGCGAGACCATCGTCAGGGGCGGCCGCACCGGACCGAACCTCTACGGCATCATCGGCAGCGAGGCCGGCGCGGTCGAGGATTTCCGCTACAAGAAATCCATCGAAGAGGCCCGCGAGAAGGGTCTGGTCTGGGATGAGGCCTCGTTCGAGGCCTACGTTCAGGATCCGACCGGCTTCCTGCGCGAGTATCTCGACGACAGCGGCGCGCGCTCGGGCATGACCTTCAAGCTTCGCGAGGGCGCGGCTGACGTCTATGCCTATCTCGCCTCGCTCGGCGGCGACATGTAAACTTCGCGAAACCTTTGCCGTCGGCTGGAGTCAGGACCGCCGCTTGGCAGCACAACGAAGAAAGGGCGCATCCGCGGATGCGCCCTTTTGCCTTTCCAGCGGGCCAAGGCGTCAGCCGCCGAGTGTGCTGAGGTCCTGGGTCAGGCCGAAGGCGGTGCCGATCAGCGAGAACAGGGTCCGCGCCTGGCTCAGCGGTGCTTCGGTGGCGAGCACGGTGTCGCCGGGATTGATCCGGAACTTGCGTGCCGCGAAGAGCCCGTCGGCCGAGGTCAGGTCGAAGGCGAAGACGACCTGCTGCATGCTCGGTGCGCTGCCATCGGAGCGCAGCTGGTGCACGTCGTACTCGCGCAGGATCAGCACGCCCTGCGGGTCGGCACGGGAATCCGCGAGACCGCCGACAAGGGCCACCGATTCGATGGCGCTGAGATCATCCTTGGGGAAGTCGATCAGCGCCTCGACTCCCGATGCGCCGATCGCCGAGAAGGTCTTGCGGTCTTCCTCGATGATGACCGTGTCGCCTGGCATCAGCAGCGTGTTGCGGGTGCCGTTCTCGAGCAGGTCCTCGATCGAGGTCTCGTAGGTGGTGCCGCTGCGCAGCAGGCGGACCCGGGGATTGTTCAGGCTGGGGCTGACCCCGCCGCCATCCGCGATCAGCCCGAGGATCTTGTAGTTGCGCGACGGCATCGGATAGGCGCCCGGGCTGTTGACCCCGCCGACCAGTTCGACCGAGTTGCTGCGCCCCTGTTGCAGGCTCAGCTGAACCTGCGCCGAGGGTGCGATCTGGATCAGTTTCTCCTGAATGCGGGCGCGGGCGGATTGCGGCGACAGCCCGCGAACGAAGACCTCGTCGACATACGGCACGAAGACCGCGCCGTTCGGGCCGACCTCGACGCCGTTCAAGGAGGCGGATTTCTCGGCGGCACCGGTCAGCAGCGAGTTCTCCTGGCTGTCCCAGATCACGATGTTGAGCTTGTCACCGGTCTGGATCACGCTGGAATTGGCGCCTTGCGAGGTGCCTGGCCAGGGATAGTCGTTCTTCCAGCCCGTGCGCGGCCAGCTGGCGATCATCGGAAGGTTCGAACGGGTGACGCGGAGCGCCTGAAACGTCGGGTTTTCAACGTTGTATTCGCTGACGATCTCGGCCTGCAGGGCAGCGCCGCGCGGCAGTTGCGAGCAGGCCGCGGCTACCAGTGCCAGCAGCACGGCGAGAATGATGTGTGGTCTCGGCAATACAGGCTCCCTCGGAAAACCTTTGGTCGTCTCTCGGATCTTCTTAGCGTTTCGGCCCGATGCTAGACAATCTTCTATCCTCGAAAACGTTCTTCGGACAGGCCATCGTGACAGTTTCAGCGCTCCGCTCGGCCGACAGGCAAAATCCTTCCGATCGCGAGGGCCTTCGGTCAGGAACGGAGTGGGTGTTTTGAGTGTTGCCAAGCGTTCGGTCGACATCGGCCTTGCGGTCCTGTTGATCGTGATCCTGTCCCCGGTGATCGTGATCATCGCCCTGATCATCCTCTGGCGTGATGGTGCGCCGGTCCTTTACCTTTCCGAACGCATGAAGACCCCGGACGAGGGCTTTCTGCTTTGGAAGTTCCGCACCATGACAAGCGACAGACATGACAGCGGCGTGTCGGGCGGCGACAAGACGAACCGGATCACGGCCACCGGACGGGTTCTGCGGCGCTACCGGCTGGACGAACTGCCGCAGCTCTGGAACATCCTGCGCGGCGATATAAGCTTCGTCGGCCCGCGACCGCCGCTGCGCCGCTACACCGAGATGTTTCCCGAGCTCTACGCCGACGTGCTGAGATCGCGCCCGGGGGTCACCGGGCTTGCCACGCTGGCCTTTCACCGGACCGAAGAGCGGTTGCTGGCCGAGTGCCGGAGCAAGGAAGAGACCGAGGCGGTCTATTGCCGGCGCTGCGTGCCGCGCAAGGCCCGGCTCGACCTGATCTACGCCCGCCGGCGCAGCCTCTGCTTTGATGCGCGGTTAATGCTGGCGACGGTCATCCGACGCCTGCCGCTGCACTGAGCGCAGCGGTTCAGCGCTGAAGCATCTGCATCGCGACGTAGCCGAGATTCTCGCCCAGCCATTGCCGCGAAGCGAGGATCTCTCCGCTGCCCGACACCTTGTAGTAATCAACGAAGGGCGGGCCGTCGGGGCTTTCGCAGGCCGCGACCATCTCGGTCGCCCGGTCCTGAACGAGACCGATCGAGACATCAACCGTGGCGTCGGGCTCGACACCGCAGCGATAGGTGACCACCTCGGTGACATCCTCGGGGGTGAGATAACGCTGGATATAGCTGACCTGGCCGGCGCGGCGCGCCCTTATCAGGTCCAGCAGCGCCTCTTCCTCCGTCGACATCAGGTCGCCGCTCAGACCGCGGGTGCCGGTGATCATGCCGTGCCGCATGGTGACGGATTGGCGATCCGGGTTGGCGAATGTCTCGTAGGGACCGTTCTGTTCGATCCGGATCAGAAGCGCCTGCGATCCGCGGTCGGGAACCCCCAGGAAAGCGACGGGAAGGTCCGTCGCCGAGAGCGTCTGCACGATCGCCTGAGGGGTGATTTCGCCGTTGGCCTCCTGTTGGCGCAGCGAGGTCGGCACGATCGATTGCACCGGAAACTCGAAATAGGGGTCGTTGCTGCAGCCGGTCAGGACCGACGCCAGTGCGAGCAGGCCGATGCGGGGAAGGGTGGTGCGCAGGTTCATCGCCAGAATCGTCCCCAAGTGTTGCTCACATCCGGTTCATGCCAGGTGCGGACTTGATCGTAGAGCCGCGACGAGACGTCGAGGCGGGCGCCGCCGTCGCGCTGAAGCGAGCGGATGGTCTGACGGCTCAGGGTCCGGGACGGGCGGCTGGTGCCGGCGCTCAGCGGGATCGTCAGCATGATGCCCTTGTCGAACGAGCCTTCGCCGAACTCTTCTTCGGTGACATCGGTGAAGGTGGCGAAGGCGCCGACGCTCCAGCCGTTTGCAAACTCGCGCGTCAGAGTGAAGGTGGCGCCGTAATCGCCGGCCAGGTAGCGGCCGACATCGACCTGTCCGTGAAAGCCGTTGCCGAAGGCGTAGTAGCCCGAGACGTGACCGTTCACATCCGGGATCTCGCGCTCGATGCCCGAAACCGGATCGACGGTGACGTTTTCCTCCAGACCGAACAGCCCGTCATAGGCCCGGCGCCGCACGTAGTTGAGCTCGGCGCCGAAGGCGAGACGGCTGTCGGCCGGCTTCCACAGGACTTCGCCCGACACGCCGGCATACATCCGTTCGAGATAGCCAACTGAAACGCGGCTGTAGAGCTCGGGGGCAGGGCGCCCGTAGAGGTCCAGCGTCAGATACCTGATGAAGGGATCGCCTTCATCGGCGTAGAGCCGATAGTCGGTGCGGACGCGCGGAAGGAGGCTTTCGGATTCGCGGCTGATCTCGTCGAGATTGCCGATCACGCGCTTTCGCAATTCACCGGAGAGCACGACGTTGCGGCGGATTTCGTAGCTCGCGGCCACCCGTGCGCCGACATCGATGCGCAGGGGCATGTCCGGGTCAAAGCCCGAGTAATCGAAGTAGGGCGCCACCACCCAGTTGAACCGGGGAAAGGTGACCAGGTCTTCCGGCGTGCCGCGTCCGTAGGCGTCGGTGATGCTGGTCCGTGCCAGCATCTCGACCGCGGCGTCATTCTCGAGCGCCTCGAGATCGCTGCGTTTCATCGTGACCGCCGACATGGGAATGCCATTCTCGGTCGGGACGATGATGAATTCCTCCACCGAGTCCGGCAGGGTCCGTGTCATCACCCGTGCGGTGCGGCCGATTGCCTGCGCGGGGGCGCCATAGGTCGGATTGCGCAGCCAGACCGTCGCACTGCGCGGCCGGAGCTCGACATTCACAAGCTCGAGCTTCTCGCGCGAGAGGTTCGTCGTCATGCGCTGTTCGATACTGCGCTCGGTGGCCTCGAGATCGGCGGTCCAGCCCAAGTCGGAGGCGCTGCCCGATGCGCGCCGCTTGACCGGAACGCCGGCGACCTCGATCCCGCCCGGAATGCCGGAGGTCTTCGGGTTCGTGGGGAAGGTCAGCTGAAGGCCGAGCGTGTCTCCGTAGGCGTAATAGAGCCCAAGCTGGGCGTCGTTGTCGAACCGGTACTGAGCCCCGAAGCTGTAGGGAGACTTGTGCTCGAACCCGCCGCGCGCGCTTTCGAGCGTGTAAGCGTCAGAGGAATACTCGAGCTCGAAGGTGAGTTTGTCGTTCGGAGACCAGCTGATGCCGCCGAAGGCGCCGACATCGCCGCGGAACCAGCGATCGTAGGTCGGCACACCGCCTTCGCCCAGGATCACCTCGGAGCGCTCGCCGATGGTGGTGAAGGAATTGTAGCTGCCAAGCCGGCCCCAGCCAAGGCCGCCCGTCACCCTCAGCCCGGGCGCAAGGGCCTTGGTGGCAACGATATATTCACCGCCATAGAGACCGGTGCCGACGAAGTCCTGCAGGCCGATGGCGACGGCGGGACGAAGCCGGGTCTCTCGGAGAAGCTGCACGCGGACGTCGAAACTGCGGTCGTAGTAAACGCCGTCGACACTCGAGGGGTCGTCGAAGTTCTCGATCCCGGCGTAGCGGAAGGTCCCGCTCAGCCACGGCGTGATCTGAAACGAGAATGCCGCCCGGTTGCTGTCACCGATGCGGCCGTAGGTAAGGCCGATCGTGGCGTCAGGGGCCATCTCGGCGGTCGGCATGTCGATCAGGCCGGGGGAGCCATAGGTGTTGTAGCTCGGGATCGTCTCGGATTGTGCGGAGCTGGTCAGAAGGAACGCCGCCCCCGCCGTCGCCAGCGCGCCGACGCGCTTTGCCCGATGTGATGATACCGCCGCCATAAAGCCGACCCCGTGTCTCGAAAGGTTTCTTGGACCTACAGCTATTCGGAAACCGTGATGCTGTCTATCGGCGGCAGAGAGGGCGTCTCTGCATGTGGGATTCTCGGCACGTCCCTGCCGGCAGGATGCGTCGAGAGTTTTAAATGTTAAGGCAGGCGTAACCGCTGCACCGCTAGACCGCTCTTCGGGGTGAAATACGAAGGTGGTGGAACATGGCGGTCGACAGCAGTGTCGCGCCGGTCATCATCAAGAGGAAGAAGGTTTCGGGCGGTGACGGGCATCACGGCGGCGCATGGAAGGTCGCCTATGCCGATTTCGTCACCGCGATGATGGCCTTCTTCATGTTGATGTGGCTGCTGAATGCGACAACGGAAAAACAGCGCAAGGGGCTTGCGGACTACTTCAGCCCAACCATCGCGATCAGCCGGGTTTCCGGTGGCGGCGATGGCAGTCTCGGTGGGGACAGCATCTTCTCCGAGAACACGTTGCCACGGGTCGGAACCGGCGCCACGAGCCTGAGGCCGACCTCGCAACATGCCGCGCGCGGCGCATCGGACCCGGGCGAGGCCGACGAGACCGGCGCGCAGGATGAGGCGCTGGAAGCGGTCGAGGATCTGCTCATGGGGCGCGGCGGCGAAAGCATGATCAGCGACACGCTGATGCGCCATATCGTGACCCGCGTCACCGACGAGGGGCTCGTGGTCGAGCTTTTTGCAACCGAGGAGGCGCCGCTCTTCGACGCCCAGGGCGCCCCGACGGAGCTGCTGCGCGCGCTCTCCGGCGTGATCGCGGGGGTCTCGGACATGGTGACCAATCCGCTTGCGATCGAGGGCCATGTCGGGGCCTATCCGATCGTTCTCGCGCGCGATCCCTCCTGGGAGGTTTCGACCCGACATGCCGACCGGTTCCGCGAGTTGCTGCTTGCGGACGGGCTGTCAAAGGCCCGGATCAACCGGGTCACCGCGCATGCCGACCGTGAACCGGCCAAGAACAACCCGATGGACCCGCGCAATACGCGGCTCGAGATCATCTTTCTGCGCAGCTGACCGCGGGCGGATATGCGGCGGATTTTAGCTGTTAGCTCCGGGTTAAGTCCGTGCCGTTAGGTCTGGTGGCGTGTTCTTCGAAGGTGACAGCAGAAAGGCGCGTCCATGACCATTTCTTCGTCTCTCAATGCCGGCGTTTCGGGGCTGGCGGGCAATGCCAGCCGCCTCAGCGCCATCTCCGACAATATCGCGAACTCCTCGACCTATGGATATCGCAGGGTCGAAACGGATTTCACCGCGCTCGTGATGTCGAGTGGAAGTCAGCGGGCCTACACCGCGGGTGGCACCGCGATCGACAACCTGCGCCTGATCGACGAGGGCGGGGCCATCGTCTCGACCAGCAACGCCACGGATCTGGCGGTGGACGGGATCGGCATGCTCCCGGTCGCATCGCAATCGCAATACGAAGCCACGGGCGAGCCCGAGCTATTGCTGACATCGACCGGCTCCTTCCGGATCGACGAGAACGGCTATCTGGCAAGCGAGAACGGCTACTACCTGATGGGCTGGCCGGCGGCACTCGACGGCTCGATCCCACCCTATCCGCGCGATACCATCAACGGTCTCGAGCCGGTCAAGTTCAGCCTCAGCCTCACCGGCGATCCGACCACCGCGGTCGACATGGCGCTGAACCTGCCCGCCACCGAGACGCAGGCCGGCGCGGCGGGCGATGCAGAGTATCTCGAGATCGAGTATTTCGACAATGTCGGCATCTCGCAGAGCATCTCGATCACCTTCACACCGACGGTTCCCGCCACCGGGATCTCGAATGAGTGGACCATGGTGATGACCGACTCCGCGCAGGACGGCGCGGTGATCGGTGACTACACCATCACGTTCGATGCGACGACCGGTGCGGGCGGCACAATCGCGACCGTGGTCGAAACCACGGGCGGCGCCTACAATGCCGGGACAGGCCTCTTCACCGTCGACGTGGCCGGCGGCCCGATCGAGTTCGACATCGGCGCCACGGGCACGACGGGAGGTCTGTCGCAGCTTGGCGACAGTTTCGCGCCGATCTCGATCTCCAAGGACGGCTCCTCGGTCGGCAACATGGTCTCGGTCGAGGTCGACGAGAACGGCTATGTCAGCGCGCTCTACGACAGCGGCCAGAGCCAGGTGCTCTACCAGATCCCGCTGGTCGACCTGCCCAATTACAACGGCATGATCGCGGTGGATGGCTCGACCTTCCGGCCCTCGCCAGAGAGCGGATCGTTCTTCCTGTGGGATGCCGGGGACGGACCGACCGGCAGCGTGAAATCCTATGCCAGACAGGAATCCGCCACCGACATCGCGCAGGAACTGACCGACATGATCCGCACCCAGCGCGCCTATTCCTCCAACGCCAAGGTGATCCAGACCGTCGCATTGTCCTTGGCGTCGGCAACGCGCTTGCCGGTGGAGATTTCGCCCTGGGTGGTGGCGAGGCTCGAGTTGATGGATTTCAGGGTCTGGAGCGCCACCATGGCGCCGTTGTTCGTCAGAATGCTAGACATGGATGTTCGTCCTTGGGATCAAACGGCGCTTTGCACCGTATTTCGATGTGCCGGAGGCCGGCGTTCTGAACGTCTTTCTGACGAGTGCAGGCCGAGCTGATTGCCCCCTGCGCCATCCGAACCGGATGCAGGCCAGACATTGGGTCACGGAAGCTAATGAAGCGCTAAGACCGCCATCTGACGTTTCTTGAATTCAATGCAAATTCGTCATGCCCTGCGCTCGACCTGTTGCGCCGGTGGCATGTCGATCGTCGCCCGGCGCCCGGTTGCGTCGTAAATCTCCATCGACCGGCGCAGGTGGCGCATGCTGCCGACCCGTTCCGCGGCGTTGCGAAGTCCCGCAAGCGTCTGATCGAAAAGCGCCTGATTGCGGACCATGGTCGCATGAAGCCGTTGCACCCGCTCTGCATCCTCCGGCGGATCGTGGCGTAGCTGTGAAATCAGAGCGATCTTTTCTTCCATCAAGGGGGCGATGTCGTCGAGAGCGCCGGCAAGCAGGCTGTCGCGCTCCTGCATGAGGAGCGCCTCGAGCGTGTCGAATGGATGGGGCACCGGGTCAGTCATCGGCGTGCCTGACAAGAGCCTGAAAGATCGATTCGGCAAGTCCGATCCCGCCGGCCTCTGTCAGCGCCTGCGCGTGTTCGCGCGCGAGCATTGAGGCGAACTGGTCTTCGCCGACACCACCTCCGAAGGTGTCGCGGCTCTTGCCGAGCCCTGCAGAGCGCAGCATCTCGGTCAGGAAACTGGCCTCGAGCGCCATCGCTGCGTTGCGCAGGGAGGTGCGTCCATCAGGAGGAAGTGGCCCGTGAATCTCCATGAGTCTCTCCAATTCGAGCTAACGAACGGCAGAGTGCGCGGAAGTCGGTAAAGAAGCGGTAAGGAAAATCGCGTTAGACCGTCTCCAGCGGAAGAATTCCCGGAGCGACCATGCTGAAGCCACTGTCAGGATTGCTGAACCTCGCGCTGCCGACGGCGCTTCGCGAGAATGACACAGGACCGGAGGCGGGCGGGATGCCGTTCGCCGATGTGTTCGCCTCGCTCGATCAAGAGGCCCCGGACTTCGCAGAGCCGGATGAGGGCGAAGAGACCTCGGAGATGGGCGTGGACGAGCCAAAGCTGTCACCATCCGATGGCCAGCAGCAGACGCTTGAGATGTCGGATATCGATCCGGTCGCGGACGATGAGGCCTTGGTGGAGGGCAGGGGCGAAACAGGGTCCGCTCCGATGCTCCGGCAGGATCCTGGGCGCGGCAACGGTCGCCCCCGGTTTCAGGTCGATGGCGGGGAGGCATCGACCGGGGTGTCGCGGGATGATGCGATGGAGATGCTCCCCGAGCCTGAGGGCAAACGTGCGAGGGCAGGGATGTCTGCGGAGGAGACAGAGCGGCCATCCGTGCCACCCGAGCCCGCGCAATCTGAGCGGATGGCCTCGAAGCCACTTGAGGAGGTCCCGAGATTGCCGACGAGCGCGATCTCGGTGCGCAAGACCCACGTTTCGACGTCACCTGTTGGCCCGGAGCCCGAGAGCGAACAGATCGATGTGGTCCAGTCCTCTAGATCGAGGCGCGAGCGGCCGATTGCCCCTTCAGCGCCGGATATGTCATTGCGCCCGGGTGCCCGGCGTGACGCGCCAAGAGGCGCAGATGAGGGTCTCACAAAGGCCGAAACGGCAAAGGAGGTCGATCAGGCGCGAAGCGATACGAGGCGAGAGGCCCTGCGGCCCAACGGCGCTGGGTCCAGCTCTGTCGAGTCCCGGCGCCCGCGCCTGGGTGAGCGGTTCGAGGCGGAGCCGACGTCTCGGGTGGAAGAGGTCCGGATACGCGCCTCCGGTCTTCGCAGGACGGAAGCGAGCCGACGGAGTTCGATAGTGGACACTGTCGTGCAGAGGCCCGGGCAGAGAGGTGTCTATCCCGCTCATCCGGGCGCGGGTCCTACGGCGGAAGCGCAGCTCAAGCCTGAACCAAGGGGAATGCCCGGTTCCGAACCTGATCGGGCTCTGTCCCAAAGCTCGAAGGTGGTTCTGCCCGAGCATCTCAGCCCGTTGACGCGCGCGACCAAGGGCAGGGGGCTGGGCCCGGCATCTGGCCGCTTGGACAGTGCGCCCAGCCCGGCGCGTTTGCCTCGGCCTGCACCAGGCGCTCCGGCAAAGGCGTTGCCCCCGGCTCTTGATGTCGGGCCTGGTGAAACGCGGGAAAGAGCCGCCACTGCAAGGACGACCCGCTTGGTTCTCTCGGCCAATGTACCGCCCGACGGCGCTGACACGGAGATGCCGAAGCCAGAGGCACGACAGCCGGAGACACGTCCGAATGGCCCCGAGACCCGGGGCAAGCCGTCGCGCGCCGGTTCGGACCGAACGGAGAGCGGCTCCAAGGCAGACGTGTTGAGCCCTGCGGTGGATCTTCGTGGACGCTCCTCCGGCTGGGCCCCCATACCGCACCCGGATGGAGCGCGCGCGCGGGCGGTGCCAGTGGCGCCTCCCTTGCCAAGCGGTGCGGGCGCAGAGCGAAGCGTCAATGCGGCCGCCAAGCCGCCATCCGGAGATGTGCCTCCCGGTGTGGCACAGCCGCGAGATGCGCCGTTGCTCGGTGTGGCGGAGAAGGGCGCAGACGAAAACCGCCAGCAAGTACCCCCGAAAGACAGTGCAATCAGGGCTTTGGGGGAGCTGCCCGTCTCAAGACCTCCGACAGCGCAGCGCTTCGATTTGCGTGCGCGGCCTGAGATGCCCGAAACGCCGCGTCCGGAAACGCGAGGTGATGCGGTGATCTCCCGACAGCGCATACTCGCGCATGAGGCTGAGACAGATCACCTTGCGACGCACGGCAGGATGCAGAGATCGCGCGCTCCAGAAGTCGAGGCCGCGAAGGTGCCGGTCGGTGTACAGAGCGAGCGCAGCGCATTCTCCGTGCCGAGCCGTGGAACCCCTCTGCCCGAGGTATCGGTTCAGGCCTCCGATGCAGGTCAAAGCGTCCAGCCTCCGGACCCGTCATCCGCTCTTGAGCCGGGCGTTATCCCGACGCGACAGGGGCGTGCAAGCGAAGGTCCCCACGCGCCGGATGTGGCTGTCGCACATGACGCTCGCCCGGTCCAGGCCGGACAACCCGCCGACCGCCCGCCCGCAAGCAATGCGCCAGAAAACGCTCCATCGGTCTTGTTCAGGGGGCGGGGCGACGCCACGCCGAAGCAAAATCAAGAGGCCACGGAGCCGGGGGACACCGTCGAGGTCTTTCGAAGCAGAACAGCGGTCTCCCGAACCGAAGCGTATCCCGTGCCACAGGTGATGAAAGGCTCGGCACAGGATGGGGTATTTCCTCTGCCGCAAGAGGGCGGTCGCGAACTCAGAAGGGAAGGTATTACGTCATCGGAAACCGGCCAGAATGGCGCCGTTCCTGAGCGTATCGTCACACGGTCTGCGCAGGGGCTGCCCGACAGGACCGCCTCCGCAGAGGCTTTGATTGCGCAAGGGGGGCGGACATCCTCTCTTGCGCCCGAGATCCAGGCCGTGCCGTTGTCAGGCCGAAACGAGAACATCGTCATGCCGGCAAGTCCGGATGGGCGACCGGTCGAGCCGCGGGAGGTCGTGTCATCGATCGAGACCCGGCATCAGGGCCAGGACCAGAGACAGGGTGCTGGGCTTGTGGCCGCCGGCCAGCCGGCTATGGGGGCCAGCTCCGCGTCGGCTGGACTGCCATCGCCAACCATTGGTGCGAGTGTTGAACGGCCTGCAATCTCGGTCATTTCACCCGTGATTGATCTGGAGGAGCCACTTGCAGAAGAGCTTTTCGCAGCACCACTGCCGAGCGGATCGGCTCCGGGGTCGGCCTCGGCCCCCGGCCACGCAACGAGCGTCGTGGCCCGCGAGGCGGCCGTTCCTGTGCTGCGCCAGGCCGCCGAGGCGATGACCGCCGCGGTGGATGCCCAGGATCAGGTCATCGAGCTGAAGCTCCGGCCGGAAGAACTCGGCCAGCTGCGGTTCCGCATCGGCCAGGGTGAGACCGGACTGATGCTGAGCGTGACTGCGGATCGGCCTGAAACGCTGGATCTTCTGCGGCGCAACGTTGATCAGCTTGCCCGGCATCTGTCCGATCTCGGCTATGGGTCGGCGAGCTTCAGCTTCGGTGAGGAACGGCCCGGTTCGCAATCGCGCTCGTCAAGGGAGTCCGCTGCGCAGGCACCGGAGCCCGTCGGCCGCCAGGTAACCGAGGCCGCGGTGTCGGACCCGGTCGCGCGGGCCTCCGATGGTTTGGACATGAGGCTTTAGGGAGATCATCATGCAAAGCAGTGCGGTAACGGGTGCCATCCCCACCGGGCGCGCCGAGTCCACCGGCTCGGCGGGCGAGGAGCAGACCAAGAATGCGGCAGTTCTGAGCAGCGATTTCGAGACGTTTCTGAAGATGCTGACCACGCAAATGCAGAATCAGGATCCGCTCAACCCGGTTGATTCGACGGACTACGCCACCCAGCTCGCGACCTTTTCGTCGGTGGAGCAGCAAGTACTGACCAACGACCTTCTTGGGGATCTTGCGCAGGCCATGACCGGAGGCTCGTTGCAGCAACTTGGCTCTTGGATCGGGCGAGATGTTCTGGCGGATGCGGCGGTGCGCTTTGACGGAGCACCTCTCGTGATGCGGCCGGAGTTCGAGCCCGGGGCGGATGCTGCCCGGCTCGTAGTGCGCGATGCTGCGGGTTCCGTGGTGCAGCGCCTGTCGCTCGATCCGTCGCAACCGGTCGTCGCGTGGCAAGGGGTTCGTGACGGCGGCACACCGATGGCATCAGGGATCTACAGTTTCGAGGTCGAGAGCCTGTCCGGCGGCACCACAGTCGCGCGCCAACCCGCCCAGGTCTACAATCCGGTGATCGAGGTGCGCCGCGAGGGTGAAGCAACCCTGCTGACCCTGTCGGATGGCAGCGAAATCGATGCCAAGGCCGTCACTGCTCTGCGCTGATGGGCAGAGCGCGAAAGCCCTGGCCGCGTTCAGGTCGCGGAGGCGTAATAGGATTTGTACCACTCGACAAAAGCCGCGACGCCATCCGCGAGAGGGGTCCGGGGCAAGGTACCGGTCAAACGAGTCAGCAGCGCGTTGTCTGCCCAGGTTGCGGGAACGTCGCCGGGCTGCATGTCCATGTAGTTGCGCAGGGCCGGCGTCCCGAGAGCCTGCTCGATGGCGGTCACGAAATCCTCGAGCCGTTCCGGCGTGCCGTGTCCCACGTTCAGCACCCGCCAGGGTGCCACCGGGGACAGGCTGTCGCCCTCGATCGGTGCGCCCAGGACCGGGGGCTGGCCGATCAGGCGGACAAGACCTTCGATCAGGTCATCGATATAGGTGAAATCGCGCCGCATGTCGCCGTGGTTGTAGATGTCGATCGGGCGGCCCTCGAGGATCGCCTTGACGAATTTGAACAGGGCCATGTCAGGCCGGCCCCAAGGTCCGTACACGGTGAAGAAGCGGAACATGGTGATCGGCAGCCCGTAGAGATGCGCGTAGGAATGCGCCATCGCCTCGTTGGCCTTCTTCGTCGCCGCATAGAACGACATCTGGTGGTCGGCCTTCGCCGTTTCGCGATACGGCATCTCGGTATTGGCGCCGTAGACCGACGAGGTCGAGGCCATCAGGAGGTGCTTCGGCGGCGCCGCCCGGGCCGCCTCGAGCAGTTCGAGCGCACCGACAAGGTTGGACTGAACGTAGGACCTCGGTGCCTCGAGCGAATACCGCACACCAGCCTGTGCCGCGAGATGAACGATGATCTCGGGGCGCTCGGAGACGCAGAGCTCGGTCAGCCGGCCCTCGTCCTCGGTATGCGCGATGACCGGCTCAAAGGCTGCATGCTCGCCGAGGATCGCGTGCCGGCGCTGCTTCAGAACGACGTCGTAATAGTCGCTCATCGCGTCGAAACCGATGACCCGGTAGCCCTCGTTGAGAAGGCGCTTCGACAGGTGAAATCCGATAAAGCCGGCAGATCCGGTCACGAGCGCGGTTTTCGCGGTGGACATGAGCGTCCTCCCCCAAGAGATCAGGCTGCCGATCTATCAGGCGAACGTATGCCAGACAAGCATGAGCGCCGCCCCGAGCGCCGCACCGGCACCGCCCCAGCCGAGCCGCACGCGCCATGGGCTGCGTTTCGTGACGCCGTCGCCCTCGGACTGACGGATCAGCGCGGCCTCCACCAGCCCCGGCAGGCGCGGGCCAAAGCGGCCAAGCACCTGGGCGGTCTGCACGAGGTCGCGCAGCGCGGCGCGCGGGCCGATCGAGGTCTTGATGTAGTCCTCGACCACCGGCTTGGCGGTGTTCCAGATGTTCATGCGCGGGTTCAGCGAGCGTGCGACGCCCTCGACCACGACCATGGTGCGCTGCAGCAGGATCAGCTCGGTCCGGGTCTGCATGCCGAACCGCTCGGTTACCTCGAACAGGTAGGAGAGCAGCCGCGCCATCGAAATCCGCGTTGCGTCCATGCCAAAGATCGGCTCTCCGACGGCCCGAAGCGCCCGGGCGAACTCGTCGACATCGCGGTCGGCGGGCACGTATCCGGCCTCGAAATGCACCTCGGCCACGCGTTTGTAGTCGCGCCGGATGAAGCCGTAGAGGATCTCGGCATAGACCCGTCGGGTATACTCGTCGATATGCCCCATGATGCCGAAATCGTAGGCGATGATGTTGCCGTTCGGCGCGACCTTGAGGTTGCCCTGATGCATGTCGGCGTGGAAGAAGCCGTCGCGCAGCGCATGGTTCAGGAACAGCTGCAGCACCCGCTCGCTGAGCCGCTCGCGGTCATGTCCCGCGGCATCCAGCGCGGCGTTGTCGCCCAGCGGTGCACCCTCGGCCCAGCTCATGGTCATGACTCGCCGGCCCGAGAGCCCCCAGACCACCGATGGCAGTTCGAAGCCATCGTCGTCGGCGGTGTTGGCGGCGTATTCCGAGGCGGCAGCGGATTCGAGCCGCAGGTCGAGCTCGCCCATCACCACGCTCTCGAAATGCGAGATGACATCGCGCGGACGCAGCCGGCGTGCGGCCGGGGCCAGCGTCTCGATCATGTCCGCGGCGAAGTAGAACGCATCGATATCGGTGCGGAAGGCGCGCTCGATGCCCGGACGCAGCACTTTCACTGCAACGGTCTCGCCCGTATCGGCACGGCGCGCCTTATGGACCTGCGCGATCGAGGCCGCCGCGACGGGCGCGCTGAACTCGCTGAAGATCTCCGAGACCGGCACGCCAAGCTCGGCCTCGATCTGGCGCTCGGCCTGCTCGATGCCAAAGGGCGGGAGCTTGTCCTGCAGCACCCGCAGCTGGTTGGCGAGATCCTGACCGACCACGTCCGGTCGGGTCGAGAGAATCTGGCCAAACTTGATATAGGCGGGTCCGAGCGCGCTCAGCGCGCGGGGCGCGGGCGGCATCGACGGATCGCCCTCGATGCCGGTCCATTTGAACGGCCAGACCAGCGTGCGGAAGGCGATGCGCACCATTTTCGGCGCGTCGAACGCGTCGAGCACAACGCCCATGGCGCCGGTGCGCTCGAAGGTGGCGCCGGTGCGGATCAGGCGCCAGATATTGTGCGGTCCGCGCATGGCTCAGATCTTCCAGCCGGAATGCAGGCAGGCGATGCCCATGCTCAGGTTGCGGTACTTGGCGTTGCCGAACCCGGCGGCGCGCAGCATGCCGAGGAAGGTCTCCTGGTCGGGGAACTTGCGGATCGATTCCACAAGATATTGATAGCTGTCGCGATCGCCGGCGATCATCTGGCCCATGCGCGGGATGATGTTGAAGGAATAAAGATCGTAGGCCTTCTGCATCATGTCGTTGGGGATCTGGCTGAACTCGAGCACCATGAGCCGGCCGCCGGGCTTGAGCACGCGGAACGCCTCGTTCAGAGCCTCCTGCGGGCGGGTGACGTTCCGGATGCCGAAGGAGATCGTGTAGACATCGAACGTGCTGTCGGGGAAGGGCAGGGCCATGGCGTCGCCCACCACCCAGTCGAGCTGTTCAGCCATCGCCGCGGCATCGGCGCGCTTGCGGCCCTCGACCAGCATTGGCTCGGTCAGGTCGAGCACGGTGGCGTGGCCATGACCGGCGCGCTTGAGGAAGCGGAACGAGATGTCGCCGGTGCCACCGGCCACGTCGAGCAGGCGCTGCCCCGGGCGCGGGGCCAGCCAGTCCATCATCGCGTCCTTCCAGACCCGGTGGATGCCAAGCGACATGGCATCGTTCATCACGTCGTATTTCGACGCCACCGAGTTGAAGACGCCCTGCACGCGACCGGCCTTCTCGGTCTCGGGGATGTCGGTGAAGCCGAAATGCGTGGTTTTCTGGGTGTCGTCGGTCATGGGTCTTGCCGTTTTGCTGCTGCATCTCCTTATAGGGCGCGGGGGGCGCGCTGCAATGCGGCCCTTCGACAAGACGCTGTGACCCGGAGAGAACATGCCCGAATTGCCAGAGGTGGAAACCGTGCGCCGCGGCCTCGCCCCCGTGATGGAGGGCAACCGCATCGCCCAGGCGCAGGTCAACCGGCCCGACCTGCGCTGGCCGTTTCCCGAGCGCATGGCCGAGCGGCTGACCGGGGCGCGGATCCTCCAGTTGCGGCGGCGGTCGAAGTACATCCTCGGCGATCTCGACAGCGGCGAGACGCTGCTGATCCATCTCGGCATGACCGGCCGGATGCTGGTTTCGGGCGACGCTCTGGGGCGCTTCGTGCACGACCACCCGGCGCCGGAAAAGCACGATCACGTGGTGCTCGACCTCGAGGATGGCGCCCGCGTCACCTTCAACGATCCGCGTCGGTTCGGGGCGATGGATCTGATGCAAACCGCCACGGCCGAAGCCCACCCGCTGCTCGCGGTGCTGGGGCCGGAACCGCTTGGCAACGCGTTCAGCGAATCCCACCTGGTGGCGGCGCTGGCGGGGCGCAACATGCCGATCAAGTCGGCCCTGCTCGACCAGAAGATCGTCGCGGGCCTCGGCAATATCTACGTCTGCGAAGCGCTCTATCGCTGCGGAATTCATCCGGGACGTCGCGTCAGACGGATTTCCGAGAAACGCATCGCCTCGTTGGTGCCGGTGATCCGAGAGGTGCTGGAAGAGGCCATTGCGGCAGGCGGATCGAGCCTGCGGGACTTTCGCCAAGCCGATGGGGAGCTTGGATATTTTCAGCACAGCTTCGATGTCTACGGGCGCGAGGAGCAGCCGTGCCGGACCCCCGATTGCGGCGCTACGGTGCACCGGATGGTTCAATCAGGGCGGTCCTCTTTCTACTGCCCGCGGTGCCAAAGATAACTTGATTGCGAGGGCCAAGCTGGTAAGGCTGCCGTCTGACGCTAACGGACGGGAGCCCGAAGTCATGGCCTATGAGACGATCATCGTCGAAATAGATGACCACGTCGCAACGATCACACTCAATCGCCCGGATGCCCTCAACGCCCTCAACAGCCACCTGCTGCAGGAGCTGGCGCAGGCGCTGGGCGAGCTGGATTCCAATGACAAGGTACGCTGCATCATCGTGACCGGCTCGGCCAAGGCCTTTGCGGCCGGGGCGGACATCAAGGAGATGTCCGAGAAGAGCTTTGTCGACATGTATCTCGGAGATTTCTTCGAGCCGGCGACCGAGGCCGTGACCCGGGTGCGCAAGCCGATCATCGCCGCGGTGGCGGGCTACGCGCTGGGCGGCGGTTGCGAATTGGCGATGATGTGCGACTTCATCATTGCAGCCGAAAACGCCAAGTTCGGCCAGCCCGAGATCAATCTCGGGGTCATCGCCGGGATCGGCGGCACGCAGCGCCTGACGCGCTATGTCGGCAAGTCCAAGTCGATGGACATGCACCTCACCGGTCGCTTCATGGATGCCGAAGAGGCCGAGCGCGCCGGGCTGGTGAGCCGCATCGTGCCGGCCAAGCAGCTCATGGACGAGACCAAGAAGGCGGCCGAGAAGATCGCCGAGAAGTCCATGCTGGCCAGCATCGCGGCCAAGCAGGCGGTGAACCGGTCCTACGAGACCACGCTCACCGAGGGGCTGCTGTTCGAGCGCCGGCTGTTCCACTCGCTGTTCGCGACCGAGGATCAGAAAGAGGGCATGGCGGCCTTCCAGGAAAAGCGCACCGCGCAGTTCCGCGACCGCTGAGCCCAAGCTTCGGAACAAGAAAACGGCCCGCCCCTCGGCGGGCCGTTCGCGTTTCGGCCTCGGTGCGGCGTCAGCCCTGAAGTGCGCCACGACGGCTGCGGATCGCGGCTTGGATGGCGCGCCAGTCCTCGGCCTGAGCCGTGTTGCCGCTCTCCTCGCAGGTGCGGGCCTTCTGGGCCGCCTCGGCCTCTGCCCGGTCACCGTGGGCGCGGTAGAGCGATTGTGCATACTCTGAAATTTGCATCGCATTCATCTCTGATTCCTCCTTTCAGAATGAACGGTCCTGCGGTGGCAGGACCCCGAATATAGGGGCTCAGGGCCGATTCTGCGACCTTCGGGTCCGTTTTGACCCGCATCGGGGTTTGCAAGACCGAAGTTTTGGTATATGCGCCGCGGCTACATGCGCGTGATGCCCGCTCAGGCAAGAATCGGTCCGGCGACACCTGTCCGGGTCAGAGTGCCATTGCGCGACCCGGATACCGTTGACCCCCATGCGAGGGGCAGAAGACAGAGGACTGATCATCATGGCAAACTCCCCCCAGGCGAAGAAGCGCGCCCGTCAGAACGAAAAGCGTTTTGCAATCAACAAGGCGCGCCGCTCGCGCATCCGCACCTACCTGCGCAAGGTCGAAGAGGCGATCGCCTCGGGCGATCAAGACGCCGCAAAGGCCGCTCTTCTGGCCGCACAGCCCGAGCTGATGCGCGGTGTGACCAAGGGCGTGTTCCACAAGAACACCGCATCGCGGAAGATGTCGCGCCTTGCATCGCGGGTGAAAGCGCTGGGCTGAAAAGCCACACCGGATTTGTAGACGAATAAAAAGGCACCACAATCTGTGGTGCCTTTTTTTCATCCAGACACTATCCGTTGAAATCGGAGATTCTTTTTTCGGATTCCTCTGAGTCAACATTTAAGTTCGGTTGCCGGGCTTCCCGCCAAATTGCTAATTTCACCGAGCGAGTCACATTGCTTTGGGGGGACAGGCAAGCAGCGCAACGCCCGTGTTTTTTGGGACGTATGCACTGCGCTTTGGCGGTCTGCTGCACCAGCCGCCAGAACAGGGCGTTTGCCCTGCCAGTCCGAGGTATACAAATGCGCGGACAGCGCTCACTTTGATCAGTCCTTGGTTGGGATGCCAAGGGCGCGGTGAGGTGTTGTCCGTCCGGAATGCGTATCATTCCAGCCCATGTCGTCATGGCATGGGGCAGAGACCTGTTCCCGCATGACATGTGTCCGCCGGGCGGCTCACTCAGATCGCTCGAGATGACGAGATGGATGAATGGCAGTCAGGCTTTCGGAGCGGGGACAAATGACAAAAGACCAGTGGGGCGCATTGCAGAGCCAGCTGAGCAGTACGATCGGGGAAAACAACTACAAGACCTGGATCGAACCCATGGAATTCCACGGCGTGGAGCCGGGTGGTGTGGCCGTGTTCAACGTGCCGACCAACTTCATTGGCACCTACGTGTCGCAGAACTTCGGGGACATTCTTCTTGCCAAGCTGTCGGGGATGGACACCGACGTGCGCCGGCTGAAGTTTCAGGTCGCCAATGCCGACACCCGGCCCGCCCCGGCCCAGCAGCAGCCGCGCCCGGCGACGCAGGCGCAGCCGGCCCCGGCCGCCGCGGCGCCCGCCAACAGCGACCTGCTGCCCGGCGCGCCGCTCGACGGCCGCTTCACCTTCGACAGCTTCGTCGTCGGCAAGCCCAACGAGCTGGCCCATGCCGCGGCCAAGCGCGTGGCCGAGGGTGGCCAGGTGACCTTCAACCCGCTGTTCCTTTACGGTGGTGTGGGCCTTGGTAAGACCCACCTGATGCACGCCATCGCGTGGGACCTGCGCAACAACCGGCCCGACCTGAACGTGCTCTACCTCTCCGCAGAGCAGTTCATGTACCGCTTCGTGCAGGCCCTGCGCGAGCGCCGGATGATGGATTTCAAGGAGCTGTTCCGCTCGGTCGACGTGCTGATGGTGGACGATGTCCAGTTCATCGCCGGCAAGGATTCCACGCAGGAAGAGTTCTTCCACACGTTCAACGCGCTGGTGGACCAGAACAAGCAGATCATCATCTCGGCCGACCGCGCCCCGGACGAGATCAAGGACCTCGAGAACCGCATCCGCTCGCGGCTCCAGTCCGGTCTCGTGGTCGATCTGCATCCCACCGATTACGAGCTGCGTCTTGGCATCCTGCAATCCAAGGTTCAGAACTATCGTGAGCAGTATCCCGCGCTGCAACTCGATGACGGCATCCTGGAATTCCTCGCCCACCGCATCTCGACCAACGTGCGCGTGCTCGAGGGTGCCCTGACCCGGCTCTTCGCCTTCGCCTCGCTGGTCGGCCAGCCGATCACCATGGAGCTGACGCAGGATTGCCTCGCCGACGTGCTGCGTGCCTCGGATCGCAAGATCTCGATCGAGGAAATCCAGCGCAAGGTGGCCGAGCATTACCACATCCGCCTCAGCGACCTCATCGGTCCCAAGCGGGTGCGCAACTTTGCGCGGCCGCGCCAGGTGGCGATGTACCTGTGCAAGCAGCTCACCGCCCGGTCGCTGCCCGAGATTGGCCGCCGCTTTGGCGGGCGCGACCACACCACCGTCATGCACGGGGTGAAGCGCATCGAGGAGCTGCGCACGCAGGACAGCCAGATCGCCGACGATGTCGAGCTTCTGCGCCGCGCACTCGAGGCCTGAAACGGCCTTCTGAGGTTCGAACACAACACAACCGAACGGGGCCGCCTTCGCGCGGCCTCGCGGCCTTGACGCCACTGTAAAACAATCCGATCAATCGCTGAAACAAGGCTTGGAGCAGCTTGCGCATGGCGCTACGCTGCGCCTCCGGCACGGCGGAGAGGGTGAGGGATGAAAGTCAGTATCGAACGGGCAACGCTGCTCAAGGCAGTCAGCCAGGCGCAATCTGTTGTCGAGCGTCGCAACACCATTCCGATCCTCGCGAACGTGCTGATCGAGGCCGAGGGCGACACCGTCACCTTCCGTGCCACCGATCTCGACATCGAGGTTCTGGACCGCGCCCCGGCGCAGGTCGAGCGGGCCGGGGCCACCACGGTTTCGGCCGTGACCCTGCACGAGATCGTCCGCAAGCTGCCCGACGGCGCGCTTGTCCAGCTCGCCGATGACAGCGCCGCCGGGCGCCTGACGGTGACTGCGGGACGGTCGAACTTCAACCTCGCGACCCTGCCGAAGGAAGACTTCCCGGTCATGGCCTCGTCGGAATACGCGACGAACTTCTCCGCCAAGGCCGAGACCCTGCGCAAGCTCTTCGACAAGTCGAAATTCGCCATCTCGACGGAAGAGACCCGCTATTACCTGAACGGCGTCTACATGCATGTGTCGGACAGCGAAGAGGGCCGGGTGCTGCGCTGCGTAGCCACCGATGGCCACCGCCTCGCCCGGATCGATGCACCGGTGCCCGAGGGCGCCGAGGCGATGCCCGGCGTGATCGTGCCGCGCAAGACAGTGGGCGAGCTGCGCAAGCTGCTCGACGATGACGACATGGACATCGCCGTGTCGGTGTCCGAGACCAAGGTGCGCTTTGCGACGCCCGACATCACCCTGACCTCCAAGGTCATCGATGGCACCTTCCCGGATTACTCCCGCGTTATCCCGACCGGCAACACCCGCCGGCTCGAGGTTGACGCGACCGAGTTCGCCAAGGCGGTCGATCGTGTCGCCACCGTGTCGTCCGAGCGGTCGCGCGCGGTGAAACTGCAGCTCGACGAGGACCGGCTTGTGCTGTCGGTCAACGCGCCCGACAGCGGCGCCGCCGAGGAAGAGCTCGCCGTGGCCTATGGCGACGAGCCGCTCGAGATCGGCTTCAACGCCAAGTACCTGCTCGAGATCGCCAGCCAGGTGGATCGCGAGAACGCGGTGTTCATGTTCAACTCCTCCGGCGACCCGACCCTGATGCGCGAAGGCAGCGACACCAGCGCGGTCTACGTCGTGATGCCGATGCGCGTGTGACCCTGACCGGGCCTGACCTGCACAGGGAGAGCGGAACGTGACCGCTCTCCACCTCTCCAGTCTGACGCTCTCGCATTTCCGCTCGCACAAGCGCGCGGCGGTGGAGGTCGATGCCCGGCCCGTGGCGATCTTTGGGCCCAATGGCGCGGGCAAGACCAACCTGATCGAGGCGGTCTCGCTGCTGTCGCCCGGGCGCGGCATGCGGCGCGCTTCGGCGCAGGAGATGACCCGCCGCCCCGAGGCGCTGGGCTGGAAAATCGGCGCGGTGCTGCACGGGACCGAGGGCGTGAACGAGATCTCGGTGCGCTCGGAAAGCGGCGGATCGCGTCAGGTCGAGATCGACGGAAAGCCCGCGCCGCAGACGGCGCTGGGGCGCATCGCCCGGGTGCTCTGGCTGATCCCGTCGATGGACCGGCTTTGGATCGAGGCTCCCGAGGGCCGGCGGCGCTTTCTCGACCGCATGACGCTGAGTTTCTTCCCCGATCACGCCGACGCCTCGCTGACCTACGAGAAGGCCATGCGCGAGCGCAACCGCCTGCTCAAGGAGCAGATCCGCGACGCGCATTGGTATGCCGCGCTCGAGACCCAGATGGCGCAGAGCGGCGCGTTGATCCAGCAGAACCGGCAGGCGGCGCTGGCGCGGCTCGCCAAGGCGCAGGACGGCGCCGAGACCAGCTTTCCGGCCGCCGATCTCGCGCTGGTCTCGACCGAGGCCGACATTCCCGAGACCGAGGAGGATCTGCGCGCCGTCTTCGCCGAGGGGCGCTTTCGCGACATGGCCGCCGGGCGCACGCTGGTCGGGCCGCACCGGTCGGATCTTTACGGGGTCTTCGCCGCGAAGGGCGTGCCGGCCTCGGATTGCTCCACCGGCGAGCAGAAGGCGCTGCTGATCTCGCTGATCCTTGCCAATGCGCGGGCGCTCGCGGCCGAGATCGGTGCACCGCCGCTCCTGCTGCTCGACGAGGTCGCGGCGCATCTCGACGCGGGCCGCCGCGCGGCGCTCTATGACGAGATCTGTGCCCTCGGTGCGCAGGCCTGGATGACCGGCACCGGGCCCGAACTGTTCGAGGAGTTGGGCGATCGCGCACAGCGACTTCAGGTCACCGAAGAGGCCGGGCAATCACTCGTTGAAAACCTGCCGATCTGACACCAAATCTTGTGTCATCTGCGTGACAAGGCAGCGCTTCTCACCTATAAAATTCCCAAACAAGACAGAGGATGGCTACATGGCCGAACCGGCAGGCGCTCCGCAGGAATACGGCGCGGATTCCATCAAGGTTCTCAAGGGTTTGGAGGCAGTGCGCAAGCGCCCCGGCATGTATATCGGTGACACCGATGACGGCTCGGGCCTGCACCACATGGTCTACGAGGTCGTGGATAACGGCATCGACGAGGCTCTGGCCGGTCATGCCGACTTCGTGCGCGTGAAAATCCATGCCGACAACTCGGTCTCGGTGCGTGACAACGGCCGGGGCATCCCGGTCGACATGCATGCCGAAGAGGGCGTCTCGGCGGCCGAGGTCATCATGACCCAGCTGCACGCCGGCGGTAAGTTCGACCAGAACTCCTACAAGGTCTCCGGTGGTCTGCACGGCGTGGGTGTCTCGGTGGTGAACGCCCTTTCGGTGTGGCTTGAGTTGCGCATCTGGCGCAACGGCAAGGAGCACTACGCCAAGTTCTCGCATGGTGAGACGGTCGAGCATCTGCGCGTTGTCGGCGATGCCGAGGGCGAGCAGGGCACCGAGGTCCGTTTTCTCGCCTCGACCGAGACCTTCTCGAACCTCGATTTCGAATTTGCCACGCTGGAGAAGCGCCTGCGCGAGCTCGCCTTCCTGAATTCCGGCGTGCGCATCATCCTCGAGGATGAGCGCCCGGCCGAGCCGCTGCACACCGAGCTGCACTACGAGGGCGGTGTGAAGGAGTTCGTCAAGTATCTCGACCGCTCAAAGCAGCCGATGATGCCCGAGCCGATCTACATGACCGGCGAGAAGGACGGCATCGGCGTCGAGGTCGCGATGTGGTGGAACGACAGCTACAACGAGATGGTGCTGCCCTTCACCAACAACATCCCGCAGCGCGACGGCGGCACCCACATGGCCGGCTTCCGTGGCGCGCTGACCCGGACGCTGACGCGCTATGCCACCGACAGCGGCATTGCCAAGAAGGAAAAGGTCAGCTTCACCGGCGACGACGCCCGAGAGGGCCTGACCTGCGTGCTCTCGGTGAAGGTGCCCGACCCGAAATTCTCGAGCCAGACCAAGGACAAGCTGGTGTCGTCCGAAGTGCGCCCGGCGGTCGAGAACCTAGTGAACGAGAAGCTCACCGAGTGGTTCGAAGAGCACCCGAACGAGGCCAAGATGGTCGTCGGCAAGATCGTCGAGGCGGCGCTCGCCCGCGAGGCTGCGCGCAAGGCGCGCGAGCTCACGCGCCGCAAGAACCCGATGGACGTCAACTTCCTCGCCGGCAAGCTCAAGGACTGCTCCGAGAAGGACCCGTCCAAGACCGAGCTGTTCATCGTCGAGGGGGACTCCGCCGGTGGCTCGGCCCAGACCGGGCGTGACCGTGGCACCCAGGCGATCCTGCCGCTGAAGGGCAAGATCCTCAACGTCGAGCGCGCGCGCTTCGACCGGATGCTCGGCAGCCAGGAGATCGGCAACCTCGTGATGGCGCTCGGCACCGGCATCGGCCGGGACGAGTTCAACATCGACAAGCTGCGGTATCACAAGATCATCCTGATGACCGACGCCGACGTCGACGGCGCCCACATCCGCACCCTGCTGCTGACCTTCTTCTACCGGCAGATGCCGGAGCTGATCGAAGGCGGCTATCTCTACATTGCCCAGCCGCCGCTCTTCAAAGTCGCGCGCGGCCGCTCGGAGGTCTACGTCAAGGACCAGGCGGCGCTGGACGACTATCTGATCCAGCAAGGGGTCGACGGGGCGCATCTGACGCTCGGCAATGGCGAGGTCATCACCGGGCAGGATCTTGTCCGGGTGATCGACGAGGCGCGCCAGCTCAAGCGCGTGCTCGACGCCTTCCCGACGCACTACCCGCGCCACATCCTCGAACAGGCCGCCGTCGCGGGAGCCTTCGTGCCCGGCGCGGTCGAGAGCGACCTGCAGGGCGTGGCCGACAAGGTGGCCGAGCGGCTCGACCTGATCGCGTTGGAATACGAGAAGGGCTGGCAGGGCCGCATCACCCAGGACCGCGGCATTCGCCTCGCGCGCATCCTGCGCGGGGTCGAGGAAGTCCGCACGCTGGACGGCCCGATGCTCCGGTCCGGCGAGGCGCGCAAGACCGGCAGCTTCACGCAGGCGCTGCAGACCGTGTACGCCACGCCCGCCGTGCTCGAGCGCAAGGACCGCCGTCAGGCGATCTATGGCCCGCTCGGGTTGCTTGAGGCGATCCTCGAAGAGGGCGAGAAGGGTCTGTCGCTGCAGCGCTACAAGGGTCTGGGCGAGATGAACCCGGGCCAGCTCTGGGAAACCACGCTCGATCCCGACGCCCGCACGCTGCTTCAGGTGCGCGTCGACGACATGACCGAGGCGGATGACATCTTCACCAAGCTGATGGGCGACGTGGTCGAACCGCGCCGCGAGTTCATCCAGCAGAACGCGCTCAGCGTCGAGAACCTCGACTTCTGAGCCGGTTCCGAGCCGGAAATGCCAAGGGCCGCCCGATTGGGCGGCCCTTTTGCGTGGGTTGATAAGAGCGAGAGCTCAGGATGCCTCGGTCTCGAGCGCGGCGCCCTGCCGCTCGATGCTGCCGGCGATCAGGGCCGGTGTGTCGGTCCAGGCGATGAAGGGCGGAAGCATCGGACCGTCGAAGCCGGCGGCGGCGAGCGCGGCGGGCACATCGTCTTCCATGTGACCCGATTGCTGCGCGAAATAGGGCAGGCAGATCGCCTGACCGAGCCCTTGCGCCACGTCCTTGAGAAACGGCGGCTGTTCGATGAACCCGGTGCGTGTTGCGGTGAAGCCCATCCCCGAATGCAGCGCGCGCGCAAAGCCGTAGGCGCTGTCGGCGCTGGTGCGCGAGATCGCGCTGCCATGCGCGGCGACCACCAGCGCGGTCTCGGACGCCTCCCAGCCCTTCTGCGCGAGCTGCGCATGCAGCTCGGTCCGGGCGCAGGCGACAAGCCCGGGCTCGACACCGAACGGCTCCAGCATCAGCAGGCCGAGCTCGCGCGCCTTCTTGGCCAGCACCTGCCCGGTGAACCAGCCCCGCGCCATGAAGAACGGGTAGATCAGAGGCCTCCCGAGTTCGCCGATCTCGGCTTCGAGCCGGCCCTTCGCGGCCAGTGTCGCGCTGCCGATCCGCCAGCCGTCCATGTGGGCCTCGACGCTGCTCGCCAGAGCGCGGAGCGCCACCTCCTGCGACTCCGGGTCTGACGGGCTGCCATGCGCAACGATCACGGCGCTGCGGGGAACTGGGCTATGAGCCATGTTCTGTCGGTATCCTCTGTGCTGTAGGCCCGGCAAACCCTCCTCCGATCCACCGGTGAGTGGTCGATGCTAGACGATTCGAACCATTCCGTCGCCCTGCCGAAACTGAAATTTCCGCGAGACGGCCCGGCTTGCCTTTTCTCTGGGCAGGGGAACCGGCCTTAACCCGGGGCGTTGACCAACGGTTTCAAGTGGAGGTCACGGTGCCTGCCGTCCGCAACGTCTGTATCATTCTGAACGAACGCTCCGGCGATCATGCCGAGGGCGATCGGCGCGCCCGTCTCTCTGCCTTGCTCGACGAGGCTCGTATAGGCTCGAAAATCGCGGTACCGGAGAGTGGCGACGACATGGTCGCCTTCGCACGAAAGTCGCTCGAGGAGAGCGGCGCAGAGATGCTGGTCGCGGCGGGGGGCGACGGCACCATCGCAGCCGTGGCAGCCGCCAGCCATGATGCGGGCGTGCCGATGGGGGTGATCCCGCAGGGCACCTTCAATTACTTCGCGCGTGGCCTCGACATTCCAGAGGACATGGAAGGCGCCATCGACGTGCTCGCCTCGGGGAGGTTGCACGACATGCCGCTGGGCGAGGTCAATGGCGAGGTCTTCCTCAACAATGCCAGCCTCGGAGTCTATCCGCTGATCCTGCATCGCCGCGAGAGCATCTACAATCGCTGGGGCCGGTCGCGGCTCGCGGCTTACTGGTCGGTGCTTCTGGCGTTGACCGGGTTCCGCCGCCCGCTGAAGCTCCGGCTGACGCTCGATGGTCGCGAGATGAAACTGCGCACACCGCTCGCCTTCGTGGCCAACAGCGCCTATCAGCTTGAGCGCTTCAACCTCGACGGGGCCGATGCGATCCGCGATGGGCGCTTCGCACTGTTCACCGCCAAGGGCGAGCGAAGCATCGATCTGGTGCGCACGGCCCTGAAACTGGCCGGCGGCGCGGCGCAGAAGGGCTCTGATTTCGATCTTCAAACCGCGCGTGACATCACCATCCACACCGGCCGCAAGCGCACTCTGGTGGCGCGGGATGGCGAAAAGGCCCTGATGGAGACACCGATCCGCATCCGTCTGCGCGATGCGCCGCTGCGGGTGATGGTGCCGGAGGGCCGGGCCACCGAATGACCCGTATCGTTCATATCTCCGACCTGCACTTCGGTCGCACCGATGTGGAATTGCTCGACCCTCTGGTCGATGCGGTCAACGCCACGCAGGCGGATCTCGTGGCGGTGACAGGCGATTTCACCCAGCGTGCGCGCAACAGCCAGTATCGCGACGCGCGCGCCTTCCTCGACCGGTTCGAGGCGCCCTGGCTGGCGGTGCCGGGCAATCACGACATCTCGCTCGACAATCTTTGGCTGCGCTTGATGCGGCCTTTCAGGCGGTACAGAGACCATATCTGCAACGACCTCTTCCCGGTTCATCGCGGCGACGGCTTTGTGGCGGTCGGGTTGAACACCGTCGATCAGTACCGTTGGCAGCGTGGACGGATCCGCTGGCGGCAGATGCGCAACGCATGCAAGATCTTCTCGGACAGCGACGAGGCGATCCGCGTGGTGCTGGCGCATCACCCGTTCGAGCAGGACCAGGACGTGAAGAAAAGCCTGATGCCCAAGGCCGAGAAGGCCATAGAGCAACTGGCGGAGTGCGGCGCGCATCTGGTGCTCTCAGGTCACCTTCACCGTTGGCGGGCCGAGCCCTTCCTGTCGCGCAAGCACGGTGCGCAGGTTCTGCAGATCCATGTCGGCACCGGACTGTCGACGCGCTTGCGCGGGCAGGAGAACGATTTCGCGGTGCTCGATCTTGACGCCGACGAGGCCAAGGTCACGCGCATGGTAGCGCGGGGCGAGCAGTTCGTCCCGGCTGGCTCCCGCAGTTTCCAGTTCGGCGAGGACGGCTGGCGCGATCGCCAAGACGCGAGGTCACTCGGAACCGGCAGGGGGCTGTAAGGGTTTGTCTTGGAATACATTTCAAGAGGCCATTGGATGACCAAGCCAGACGCCGACATGAAAGACCCCCCGAGCCGTCCCCGTGATGTCCGCGCCGGCCCCGGTGATGCGGGTGCCAGCGACCGACCGGTTCACCGCGAGGAGACGCCGCAGGACCGCCGCGACGGAAATCGCGCCACGCGGTTGTTCCTTTGGCTTGTCGGAGTCGGGTTCATCACCGTGTTCGTTCTGAACATCGTCGCGCTGGTCTGACGCTGCCAGGCGTCTCTATTCTGGCAGCTTCGTCTCTATATCGCCCCGATCACGCCGACGGGCACCAGCGCAGCCGTGGCAATCGCGATGCTGCCAAGCAGGGCGAACAGGCCGTCTCGGGCCAGCATCGCGGTGGCGAGCAACGTCACGGCGCTGCCGAGCAGCGACGACGAGAACGGCACGATCTCGAGGAACGGCATCGCGAAACCACAGAGCATGCAGAGCAGTTGCAGCCATTTCCGCATTGGCGCCGTCAGGAAGACCGGAAGCCTGTGACGGCTGTGCCGGTCGATCCAGGCGCCGACTCCTCTCATCTTCTGCACCGCGGTCCGCGCCTTCGGCCCGTCGATCTTCATCCTCATCAGCATGTCGGGCAACCACAGGTGTTTGCGCGAGATCAGCATCTGGGCCGAGATGAAGGCGATGGTCAGGCCGCAGACCGATGAGAAAAGCGGAATCCCCGAAAGCGGCGAGACCACGAGCAGGGACGGGACCATCAGCGCGGGGAGGAACGAGCTCTCGCCGAATTCCTCGAACAGGTCGCGCAGCGAGACGTTGTCCCGCTTCACGACGGCATCAAGCCGGTCGACGATTTCGCCCACCGGCTGGTGTCCACTCTGCGCATCCATGCCTTCTGGCCCTTCCTGTTGCCGCATCCAACGCTTCGACAGCGCCCGCGGTTCCCCGCCAGGGCAGCGCTTTGCCGGCATCGTGCCGTTTCTGACGCCGCCTGCGGGCAGGACGAGATCGTATCGCGTCAATGTAGCGCGAAATACAGTCAGCCTGAAGGAACAAAGCCCGTCAGCCGAAGTTGTCCTCGCATGAAAAGGCCAGCCATCGTCTCCGACACCGTGCTGCGCGTCTCGACGGTGATCATGGCGTCTGGCGTGCTGCTATTTGGGCTCAAGGTAGCCCAAGACATCTTTGCGCCGCTGACGCTGGCCATCGTGACCGGGGTGATCTTTGCTCCGCTCGCGGACCGGCTGGAACGGCTCGGCCTGCCACGCGGGCTGGTGGCGATGGGGCTGATCATCGGCATCTTCTTTGCAATTGGCGCGCTCGCCTATCTGGTCGAGCCCTACATTACCACGCTGATCGACCGGTTGCCCTCGATCAAGTACGAGATCCGCAAGCTGTTCATCGAATACCAGGGCCTGATCCAGGGCTTCGACGAGATGAACAAGGAGGTCGAGGCGGCGCTTGGCAGCGGTGGCGAGCAGAAGGAGGCCGCCGACATCCCGGGCCTGACGGATGCCATGTTCCTGGCCCCGCAGATCCTCGCGCAGATGCTGATCTTCCTCGGCGGGCTGTTTTTCTTCCTGCTCACCCGCAACGAGATCTACCGATACATTTCGGCCAAGATCGGCACCGGCATGGATACGCCGAAGCTGCTCGAGCGGTTTTGCGATGCCGAGGCGATGATGTCGAAGTATTTTGCCGCCATCTCGGTGGTCAATGCCGGGCTTGGCATCGCCGTTGGCACCGCGCTGATGCTGCTCGGCCTGCCCGGGGCGGTGGTCTGGGGCATCGCGGCGATGCTGCTGAACTTCGTGCTCTATCTCGGACCGGCGGCGCTCGCTGCGGGGCTGCTGCTGGCGGGTGTGGTCAACTATGATGGCCTGATGACCTTTGCGCCGATGGCGATCTACCTGTGCTGCAACATGACCGAGGCGCAGTTCGTGACGCCGGCGCTGATCGGCCGGCATGTGCAAATCAACCCATTCCTGATCTTCGTATCGCTGATCTTCTGGCTCTGGTTTTGGGGCCCGCTGGGTGGCATCGTCGCCATCCCGGTCACGCTGATCCTGCTGCGCCTGTTCGATATTCTGGGGGACACCTCCGTGTCCGCCAAGCCGATCTTCGGACAGGCCTGAAACGGCCTCACCGGCGACCACGGTTCACCCGTCGGGCCATTGCCCGTCGGGTTTTTCGTGTCCGGGCATTGGGAAAAGAAAAACCCCGCTCTCCGGGGGGAGAGCGGGGCGGGGACAGGTGCGGGCCGCTTGGGATAGTCGGGACAGGGACACGGCCCGCGAAGGGACAGGACGAAACAGGCGTCCTTGAGAACAGAACGCCGGCCCTCTGGGGTTGTTCCGCGAGGACTAGGAAATTTCAGCGTTTTTCTTGCGGCGCTTGTCGAGCTCGCCGTTCAGCTGGGCGCCAAGCAACGTGACCAGCGCGCTGACATAGAACCACAGCAGCAACGCCACCACCGCACCGAGCGAGCCATAGACCTCGTTGAGGCGGTCCACGTTGCGCATGTAGATCGTCAGCGCCACCGATCCCGCCGCCCAGGAGAGCAGCGCCAGAAGCGCGCCGGGGGTGAACCAGCGCATGCGTCGGCTGCGGCGGTTGGGGCCGTAGCGATAGAGCAGGGCGATGGCAAAGAACACCACCGCCAGCAGGATTAGCCATTTCACCAGGCTCACGGCGATCTCCACATGCATCGGCAGGCCGATGAAGGCGATCGCTGCCGGAAGGATCACCACGGCGGCAAAGGCGACCAGCGCGGTGAAGACCAGCAGCACCGTGAGCAGGAAGGCCACCGCGATGCGGCGGATGGCGTTCTCGCGGTGCGGCGCTTCGCTGACCGCGTTCAGCCCACGGATCAGCGCGGCGATCGAGGCGCGCGATGACCAGAGGGCCACGACGATCGAGATGATCGAGGCCCATTGCAGGGTCGAGCGATTGGCCGAGATAAGCTGGGTGATCTGGGTCTCGAGCAGCACATAGGCCTGTTCGGGCATCATCTCGCGCAGCAGCTCCATCTGCTCGGAGATCGCCACCGGATCGGCCCAGTAGCCCCAGATCGCGATCACCGCAGAGATGGCGGGGAACAGCGACAGGAAGGCGTAGAACGCCACCCCGGCCGAGATCAGACCGAGATTGCGCTCGTCCATGCGCTGCCACGTGCCCCAGAGCGCGTGCAGCCAGTCATGCAGGCTGAGCTTTTCCCGTTGCGGAGGCGCCGCGGGAGCGGTGTCGGTCAGTGTCTCGCTCATGCCGACAGCTTGTGCGCGTTGCGCGGCGATCGTCAATGTGCGCGCGGCTGTGGCCGGGGTTTCCGTCCCGGAGCGCGGCAAAATCGTCTCTCAACCGGTTCTTAAACCGAATCCGGGAGATCTCTGGCGACGCCCTCGCAAAGGATTCTCCGCCATGACCGGTCTCTTCGGCCCGATGCTATCCGTTCTCACGCTCCTCGCGGGCCTGCTCGCGGCGATGCCGGGGCAGGCCGCGCCGCAACACGGCGCTTATGCCGGGCCCGTGCGGGTGGTGGGCGATGACGGTGGCGGGCGGCTGCGACCTCGGCTGGCCGAGGTGCGTCAGCTGCGCGCCAGCGGGGTGCGGGTCGAGATCCGGGGCGACTACTGCCTCTCGTCTTGCACGCTGTATCTCGGTGCCGGGAATGTCTGCGTGCGATCCGCAACGTCGTTCGGCTTTCACGGTCCGACCTATCTCTACGAACCGATCCGCTATGATCGGTTCGACTACTGGTCGCGTCGCATGGCGGCACACTACCCGCCCGAGCTGCGCCATTGGTTCCTGAGCCGGGCGCGTTTTGTCACTCACGGCTATGTCACGCTCAGCGGGGCGGATCTCATCCGCATGGGGGTGCCACGCTGCCGTGGCTAGGCCGGCGTCGCTTCGGGATCAGTTGTCGCTCGGCGCTGGGGCCTCGGTCTCGTCGGTCTCGTCCGGCGCATCGGTCTGAACCGGGGTCGCCGTGGTCAGGACGCCGTTGATCCAGTTGCCCTCGGCCTGTTCGCCGGTGGCATAGCGCAGAACGCCTTCGCCCTGCCGTTTGCCGTCCCTGAACATGCCCTCGTAGACGTCCCCGTTGGCATAGGTGGCAATACCTTCGCCCTCGAAACTGCCGTTCATCCACTGGCCTTCGTAGCGGAAGCCGTCGGGCATCACGATGGTGCCTTGCCCGTGGCGCTGGTCCTCGCGGAAATCGCCGGTATAGACCGCGCCGTCGGCATAGGTGGCCGTGCCCTCGCCGTGGCGCTGGTTGTCCTGCCAGTCGCCCTCGTAGGTGTAGCCGTCAGGATAGGTGATCTTGCCCGTTCCGTTGTAGCGCGCGTTGCTGAACTCACCCTCGTAGACCACGCCGTTGGGATAGGTGGCCCGGCCGCTGCCCTCGATCACGCCATCGACCCAGTCGCCCTCGTAGGTCGAGCCGTCCGGATAGGTGGTCTTGCCGCGCCCGTTGGCGAGGTCGCCGCGGATCTCGCCTTCGTAGACCGAGCCGTCGGGATAGGTCACGCGGCCGTCCCCCTCGATCTGGCCCGCCACCCAGTTGCCCTCGAGCCGGTAGCCGTCGGCCCCGGTGAAGCTGCCATAGCCCTGGCGTTGGTCGTTGTTGAATTCGCCCTCGTACACGTCGCCGTTGGCATAGGTCTCCTTGCCCTGCCCCTCGCGGCGGCCATCGACCAGCTCGCCCTCGTAGACATCGCCATTGGGCAGGCTGAGCTTGCCCTGACCGTCCTGCTGGCCGTCGCGCCACATGCCCTCGTAGACCAGCCCGTCCGCCATCGTCAGCGTGCCCTCTCCGGACCGCTTGCCGTTGGCCACGCGGCCCTCGTAGACCGAGCCGTCGGGATAGGTGATCGAGGCGTTGCCTTCCTCGATCCCGTTCACCCAGTCGCCCTCGTAGCGATAGCCGTCCGGCGTGGTCATCACGCCGCGCCCGTGGTGCAGCGCATTGCGGAACGAGCCCTCGTAGCGGGCACCGTTGGCGTAGCGGATCACGCCCTTGCCGGTGATCTTGCCGTCGAGCCACGAGCCCTCGTAGACGCTGCCGTCACCCAGCACGATGCGGCCGACGCCCTCGGGCTTGCCCTTGGCGAACTGGCCGTCGTAGACCGCGCCGCTGGGATAGCGGGCGGTGCCCTCGCCGGTGATCTCGCCCTCGACCCAAGCGCCGGAATACTCGAATCCGTTGGGCAGGCGGTAGGTGCCGGAGCCGTGGCGCAGCCCGTCGCGGAAGGTGCCCTCGTAGACCCCGCCATCGTCGAACTGCTTGGTGATGATCTCGTCGCTGTCCTGCGCCAGCGCGGTTCCGGCGAACGCCAGAATGGCGGCGACGGCAGCGAGTTTTCTGCCTGCGCGTGTCATGTGTCGTACCCTGCCGGATGGCCCCTTTGATCTGCCCGAACCGTATCCAAGCCCCTGCAACGTGACAATCTCTTTTGCCCGGCCCGCTTTTCCTCCGGCGTGGTTCTGCTATGTCGGCACGAGGATGTGACTGAAAGGAACAGGGCACATGGCCGATCGCTTCCGCCTGACCATCGCGCAGCTGAACCCGACCATGGGGGACCTCGCCGGCAACGCCGCGCAGGCGAAGGACGCCTGGGAGCAGGCCAAGGCCGCCGGGGCCGACATGGTGGCGCTGCCCGAGATGTTCATCGCCGGCTACAACGCGCAGGACCTGCCGATGAAGCACGCCTTCACGCTCGACTGCATGGCGGCGGTCAAGGCGCTGGCGGAAGACTGCGCCGACGGTCCGAGCCTCGGCATCGGGTGCCCATGGGTCGAGGGCACCGAGCTCTACAACGCCTACATCATCTGCCGCGGCGGCAAGATGGTGACGCAGGTCTTCAAGCATCACCTGCCGAACTACAACGTGTTCGATGAGCTGCGGATCTTCGACAGCGGCCCGATTGGCGGCCCCTACGCGGTGGGCAACACCCGCATCGGCTCGCCGATCTGCGAAGACGCGTGGTACGAGGACGTGGCCGAGACGCTGGCCGAGACCGGGGCCGAGTTCCTGCTGGTCCCCAACGGCTCGCCCTATTTCCGCAACAAGTACGAGACCCGGCTCAACAAGATGATCGCCCGCGTGGTCGAGACCGGCCTGCCGCTGATCTACCTCAACATGGTGGGCGGGCAGGACGACCAGATCTTCGACGGCGGCTCCTTCGTGCTGAACCCGCACGGTGCGGTGGCGCTGCAGCTTCCGGTCTTCGAGGAGGCCATCGCGCACGTCGATCTCGAGCGCACCGAGGATGGCTGGCGTGCGCTCGAGGGCGATTTCACCACCCATCCCGACGCAATGGAGCAGGATTACCACGCCATGGTGCTGGCCCTGCGCGACTATTGCCGCAAGACCGGCTTCGGCAAGGTGCTCTTGGGCATGTCGGGCGGCGTCGACTCGGCGCTGGTGGCGACCATCGCTGTGGATGCGCTGGGGGCCGAAAACGTGCGCTGCGTGATGCTGCCGTCGGAATACACCTCGGAGCATTCGCTCGAGGATGCCAAGGCCTGCGCAGAAAACCTCGGCTGCCATTACGATTTCGTGCCGATTACCCCGGGCCGCGACGCCATCACCGAGACGCTTGCGCCGCTCTTCGAGGGCCGCGATGCCGACCTCACCGAGGAGAATATCCAGTCGCGCCTGCGCGGGTTGCTGCTGATGGCGATGTCGAACAAGTTCGGAGAGATGCTGCTGACCACCGGCAACAAGTCCGAGGTGGCGGTGGGCTATGCCACGATCTACGGTGACATGTCGGGAGGCTACAACCCGATCAAGGATCTCTACAAGACCCGCGTCTTCGATATCTGCCGCTGGCGCAATACCAATGCGCGGCCGTGGATGATGGGCCCCGAGGCGGCGCCGATCCCCGAGCGCATCATCACCAAGCCACCCTCGGCCGAGCTGCGCGACGACCAGAAGGACAGCGACTCGCTGCCCGACTACCCGGTGCTCGACGGCATTCTGCAGATCCTTGTCGACGATGACGGCTCGATCGCCGATTGCGTCGCGGCGGGCTATGACCGCGCCGATGCCAAGAAGGTCGAGCACCTGCTCTACATCTCGGAATACAAGCGCTTCCAGTCGGCCCCCGGCGCGCGCCTGTCTAAGCGGGCGTTCTGGCTCGACCGGCGCTATCCCATCGTCAACCGCTGGCGCGATCCGAGCTGAGGTGGCGGTCCGGGCGCGGGTTTCACCAAGGTTAAAGTTTCACGAGGGTTAAAGGATGGGCGCGCGGTGGCCTCCGGGTGCCGCGGTCGGGGTCGCTTCGCGACCCGACCCTGCGCACGGCGCGCCCGCGCTGGGACGCGGGCGCTGGGCTCCGCCCGCTCGCACCTCAAACGCTTCCCCGGAGCCTTTGCCGGGCTTTGCCCGGGCCGATGCTCACTCCCACCACCGGTCGATCGTGGCGATATCGTCGTCAGACCAGCCGAAGTGATGCGCGAACTCGTGCACGGTGACATGGACCACCAGATCCTCGAGCGCGATATCGCCGCGGTCGCGCCATTCCGCGAGAATCGGTTCGCGGAACAGCCAGACGCGGTCCGGCCAGGGCGAGGGATCGCTCACCGAGCGCTCGGTCAGCGGGATGCCCTCGTAAAGCCCCGTCAGCTCGAGAGGGTTGTCGATCTCCATCTCGGTCAGCACGTCTTCGGGCGGCCAGTCGACAACCTCCACGAGCACCTCCGCCGCGCTCCTGCGGAACGGTTCGGGAAAACTCTCGATGGCGCGCTGGGCCATCTCTTCGAAGGCGGCGAGGTCGGATCTGCTCATGCCCGTGGGTATGGCCTTGCGGCGGACGAAGGAAAAGGTCGCATTTCGCCCGTTCTGTCGCGAATGGCGCAGATCGCGGCTGGCGGCGCGCTAGAGCAGGCGCTTGTTCAGCCAAAGGCCCCGCCCATGCTCACCGTTCACCGGATTCCCGCCGCCTTTTCCGAGATCGACTGCGACCGCATCATCGACCTGTCCCGCACTGCGCACAGCGCTGATGCACGGCTCGTGGGCCGCAATCAGGATCACAACCTGCGCCGCGCCGATCTGGTCTGGCTCGACGACGTCGCCGGCGCCGAGTGGGTGATGGAAAAGATCATCGAGCTGGTGCGGCAGGCCAACCGCGCGGTCTATGGCTTCGACCTTGATGCCTTCGACGAGAGCGCGCAGGTGGCGCGTTACGGGGCCGAGCGGCAGGGCCATTTCAGCTGGCATTCCGATGTCGGCGACGGCCGGCTTGCCGCGCGCCGCAAGCTGACGATGGTGGTGCAGCTCTCCGAGCCCGGGGCCTATCGCGGCGGCGCTCTTGAGGTGATGCCATCGGCGCACACCGTCGAGGCCGAACGCGCGCGGGGCAGCGCCACGCTGTTTCCCTCATACCTGTTGCACCGGGTGACCCCGGTCGAGGCTGGCGAGCGCCACTCGATGACGATCTGGGCGCACGGGCCGGCCTTCCGCTAGATCCGCCATGACATGCATGTGCCGCCGGCGACAGGCGCGATGCGCAGATCCGAAGCCTAGAACCCGATCAGGTTGGCCTCGGTGATCGCCTTGCGGACAAATGCGGCGCGGTCGGTCTCGGGCACCCAGTCGAGCATCGCCTTCGGCTTGTCGTTGGCGAAGGGGGAGAAATGCGCCCGGCTCTTCCAGTCAGCCAGCGACGGGCGCACCACGCCGTGCTTGCGCAGGGCGTATTTCTTCAGCCCGTACTTCACCGCGTCCGACAGGTAGAAGGCGGTGAGGTTGCCGCTGCTCACCCGGATGCGGGCGCCAAGTGCCTCGTGGATGGCCGCGAAATAGCCGCGCGCCGAGAGCATCGGCTCGCCGATCAGGTTGAAGCTCTCACCCACCGCCGAGGGCCGCGCCGCCATCCGCACCAGCCCGTCGGCCACGTCGTCAATCAGCACGAAGGGCAGGATGTTGTCGCCCGGCCCCCAGATCCGCACCGCGCCGGCACCGTGCCAGCGCCCGATGCCCCAATGCTGCAGCGGGCCGCCATGGCCCACCACGATGCCGGGCCGCGCGATGGTCAGCGGCAGGCCGCGCTCGCGATGGAGTTTCATCAGCTGGCGCTCGCACTCGGCCTTGGAGCGGGCATAGAGGTTGCGGTCGGTCATGTCGTCGGGGAAGGTCGTGTCCTCGGTGATGGTCTGGCTGCCATCCGACATGTCGTAGCTCGCGATGGTGCCGGTATAGACCAGACGCTTCACGCCGGCCTTTTCGCAGGCCATGCCGATGCGCGTGGCGACGCCCACGTCGTTGATCAGCGCCTCCGACCAGGTCTTGTCCATCGACTTGGCGAGGTTGAAGACCACGTCGATGCCCTGCATCGCCTCCGTGAGCCCGTCGAGATCGTGCAGCGAGACGCCCACCGTCTCGACCTGATCGGGCAGGTCGGGGAAGGGGCCGGAGCGACCGCGAGAGAGCACCCGCACGTCATGGCCGTCGGCCACCAGCCGCCGGGTCAGCGCGCGCCCGATGAAGCCGGTGCCGCCGATCACCATGGCCGTGGGTTTCGGCTGGCGGGTCTGCACCGCCGGGGCCTTCACCGCCAGCGTCTCGGGCGGCAGCAGCGCCAGCGCGTCGTCGAGCGCCTGCATCACCGTGACCGCGCTTGCGCCGCTGAACCGGGCGTCCTGCGCCTTGCTCATGTCCTGGTAAAGCGCCGCGTCCATGCCGCGGAAGCTCAGCGCGTAGGGACCTTTCTGGTTCAGCGAGACCGCCTGCCGCCAGGCGTTGACGCTGCCCTCGCGCAGGTGCTGCCAGCCGAGGTCGAGCTGCTTGCGCAGCGGGTTCACGATCAGGTCGGAGCTGTTTTGGCGCTCGAGGATCAGCACGTCGGAGGCGAAGTCGAGCCGCGCCCGCCCCGAGGAGCCGCGCAGCGTCACCGAGCGGTCGTCCTGCGTCTCGACCAGCGAGACGGTGAGGGTGATCTCGACCTCGCCGGCGCGGGCGAGGATGCGGAAGGCCTGCGGGCGCGGATCATTGCCGGGCAGGTCGACCGGCTTGCTGGCCTCGGCAAAGGTGATCTCGGGCGTGCCGAAGAGATCGACGGCGAAGGCCATCAGGTGCGGACCGACCTCGAGCAGCAGGTTCTTCGGCTCGCGCAGAAGCCACAGGTTGAACGGGCCCGAGCGCAGCGGCGACAGTGGCAGCGCATAGCGAATCTCGCAGGCCGAGACCCGGCCCAGATCGCCATGCAGCATCATCTCCTTGAGTCGCACGTAGGAAGGCAGGCCGAGGAAGTTGTGCCCGGCATGGAAGCGCTTGCCTGCGGCCTGGGCGGCGGCAAGGATCTCGCGCGTGTCTTCGGCGCTTTCCGCCACCGGCTTCTCAACCAGCACGTGCAGCCCGGCCTCGAGACACTGGATCGCCAGCGGCTTGTGAAGCTGTGGCGGGGTGAGGATGTGCACCGCCTCGCAGAGCCCGCTCTCGATCAGCGCCTCGACGCTGGTGAAGGGCTGGGCGCCATAGGCCTCGGCCATGCCGCGGGCGGCGGGCTCGGACAAATCGCAGACCGCCGCGACGGTGGCGGAGGGCGTGGCGGCAAGCGCATCGGCGTGCCAGGTTGCGATGTAGCCGGCCCCGATCAGGCCGACGCGGAGAGGTTCGGACATGGAAACGTGCCTCACTTGTACTCGATGATGCGCATCTGCGCGTTGCGGCGGCGGCGCCAGTGATAGGTCGCCATGCCGATCACGTTCGGAATCTTCGACAGCGTCAGCAGGACGCTGTGCCGGTAGGCCTCGCCCCGTTGCAGCCCCTCCCGGATCAGGCCGCGCGCGGTGCGATGGTAGTTCAGCGCGTAGACGCAGAGCCCGGCCACCGGAAAGCCCCACCAGATCAGCGCGCCCAGCAGGATGAAGAGCGGTAGCGCCAACCCGTAGACCAGCGCCCGCTGACGCTCGCGTCGGAAATACTCGGGATGCAGGTGACCCACCTGCGCAAAGCCGTGGCCGGTGCGCACGGCGCGGGTCCACCACTGGCCGAAGCGATGGGTGTCGGCGTCGTGGCGGGTCATCTCTTCGGGGATGCGCTCGAGCCGCCAGCCGGCCTTGCGCAGCCGGGTGCAGAACTCGTCATCCTCGGCGGCGATCACGGTCGGGTCGAAGCCGCCCACGGCGCGGAAGGCCTCGGCCCGGACCAGCATGTCGCCGCCACAGGCAAGAATCTCGCCCGCCGGGCGGCGCCATTCGAAATCGGCGAGCTGGTTGTAGAGCGAGGCGTCGCGGTGGATCTCGGCGCGCCAGCCGGTGACCATGCCAAGCCGGGGATTGGACCTGAGAAAAGCACGGGCCCGGTCGAGATAGCCCGCCACCAGCGTGCAGTCGCCGTCGATGAACTGCACGAATTGCGGATCCTCGAGCGCCTCGAACCCAACATTGCGCGCGCGCGCGGCGGTGAAGGGCGTGGCGAGATCAAGCGCGACCACCGTGGCGCCCGCCTTGCGCGCCGCGGCCACGCTGTCATCGGTGGAGCCGCTGTCGACATAGACCACCTGCCGCGCCTGCCCGGTCACAGAGGCCAGCGCCGCCACCAGCCGCGCGCCCTCGTTGCGCCCGATCAGCACCACGTCGACCGGGGGCAATTCGGGGGTCATTCCATCACCTCGCGCTTGGCCGGGCTGTCGCCCTCCGCATAGGCGGTGAAGAGATGACAGCCGCGCGGCCTCGATATGGATGTTGAACTCGGACTCGACGGTGGCGCGGCCCACCGCGCCCATCACGCGGCGCTGGTCCGGGCTGGCAAGGAGCTGCTCGATGGCCTGCGCCAGCGCGGGCGCATCGCCGGGGGGCACCAGCACGCCGTTCTCCCATTGCGTCACCAGCTCGGGGATGCCGGCGATCTGCGTGGCGACCACCGGCACGCCCGCCGCCATCGCCTCCATCAGCACCACCGGCACGCCCTCGGCAAAGCTCGGGAGCACGAAGACATCGCTTTGCGACAGCGCCTCGGCCACCTCGGACTGGCCTTGGTAGCCGAGAAACACCACCGTCTCGCCCAGCGGCTTGGCCCGTTCTTCCAGCGCCGCGCGCTCGGGGCCGTCGCCGATCAGCGCAAGCCGCAGCTGCGGGTGGCGCGCCTTCAGCGTGGCCACCGCGTCGAGCAGGATCGGCACGCCCTTCACTCCTGCCAGCCGGCCCACGAAGAGCAGCGTCTGTCCGGTATGCGGCGCGGTGTCGTAGCGCACCGGGTCGATGCCGCAATGCACGATATGCAGCTTGTCCCAATGCGCGGCGTCGGCAAAGCACATGAGTTGCGAGCGGCAGTATTCCGAGATGCAGGCAACAAAGCGCGCCCGCGCGGTCTTTTCGTCGATGCGCCAGTGATGCGGCTCGAAGAAGATGTCGGGGCCGTGGATGGTGAAACTGTAAGGGATGCCCGAGAGCTCGCTGGCCAGCATCGCCACGGTGCAAGACGCCTTGGCGATGTGGTTGTGCAGATGCGCGACGCCTTCGCGCTTGAGGCGGTCGGCCAGCACCGCCGCCTCGAGGAAGTAGATCAGGTTGTAGAGCCGACCCTTGAAGCCCTTGGGGGCTGTCCGCCACGCCAGCCGCAGCGCGCCGAGGTAGCGCCCGGGGCGCAGGGCGCAGCCGAGATGCGCCTTGAGCAGGCGCAGCGGGTTCTTCGCCGCGCCAATGACCTTGAAGGTGCTCGCGTGCTCTGCGCGCTGTTCGGGGCCGACCAGATGCTCGGCGCCGGTGGTGCGGATCGAGCAGGTCAGCACCTCGTGGCCGAGATCGCGCAGCGCCGCCACCTCGCCCTGGATGAAGGTGTCCGAGGCGCGGGGATATTCCCCGGTCAGGTAGGCGAGCTTGGGCAGGCTCATGTCTCGCTCTCCAGCGTGTGCTGCAACAGGGCCTCAAAAGGCGCGTCGTCTCGGCCGCCAAGGCTCGCACGAAGCGCGGTGTTGGGCCAGCGCAGCGGCATGATGCGGGCGCGCAGCACCGGCTCGCGCAGCAGGCCGGGCAGGCGGCGTTCGAAGCGTTTCAGCGTTCGCGTGAGGGTCAGCCACAGCGTCCACGGCACGTCGATGGCGGCTCGGGGCCAGCCCGCAGCCCGGCGGTGGGCGGCGACGAACCGCGCCCGCGTCGGCAGATCGTCGTCGATCACGTTGAGCGCGGTCATGCCCTGCGGATCGGTGAGGGCGGCCGAGACCAGCGCGCGCGCCACGTGTTTCACGTGAACCAGCGGCAGTTCACCGTCTGAGGCCAGCGTGACCTGCAGCGGCCCGGCCCAGAAGCCGTTGAGCGCGTGCCACGTCCGGCCCGGTCCCCAGACCGCGCCCGGCCGCATCAGCCAGAGCGGCTGCAGCGCGCCCTGACAGAGCACCTCCTGCGCCAGCTTCGACTCGGCATAGCTGTCCTGTGCGTGGCCCGGGCGGTTGAGCGGGCTGCGCTCGGTCACCGCCTCGCCCGGGGCGAGCTTGCTCAGGTCGTAGACCGCGATGGAGCTGACGAGCACCAGCCGGACCTCCTTGGGCAATGCTGCGAGCAGGTGGCGGGTGGCCGCCAATGTGTCGGCCTCGATCGCCGCGTCGTCGCCGCCCAGATGTGCTGCCGCGTGGATCACCGCGTCGCAGCCCCTGAGCGCGCGGCGCAGGGGCTGCAGCGACGACGGCTCAGACAGGTCCGCTTCCACCACGGTCACGCCGTCATCGTCGGCCCATTCGGGGGCGACGCTCTTGCGCACCAGTGCCACCACATCGAGCCCGCGGGCGCGGGCCTCGGCCACGGTGGCGCGGCCGATGAAGCCGCCGGCGCCGGTGATCAGGATGCGGCACGCCTCGCCCTTCACCTCGCCCATGGCATCGGCTCCATCGGATCGCAGCGCGTGGTCATGCGCTGGGCGCCGCTCGTCTCGCCGGCGTTCTGCATCGCCAGCGTGACCTCGGTCATGTGAAGGGCGAACGCTGTCGACAGGCGGCAGGGGCGGTCCTGCTCAAGCGCCTCGAGCATCTCGGCCGGACCCAGCATGAAGTTCATCGCCGCGGCCCCCCAGCGCTTGACCTTGGGGTGGGTCGCCCGCCCCAGTTTCACCCGGCGTGGGAAGGGGCTCTCGACCAGTTTCCGGCGCAGGTTCATACGCTTGGCATAGCTCACCTTGGCGCTGTTGTCCCACGCGGCGTCACAGCGCAGCACGCCGTTGTCACCGATGATCCTGATCGAGTGATCATGCGGCGCGACGATCGAGCAGGTCAGCCGCGTCACCGGGCCGGTCTCGAAGAACAGCGTGGCAATGCTCAGGTCGGGCGCCATCAGGCCGGTGCCGGTCTTGTCGGGGATGGTCTCGGCGCTGGCCGCGACCACGGTGCGCACCGAGCCGAACCACGAGATCAGCCAGCTCAGGTAGTAGCCCGCGTGCTCGAGCGTGCAGCCGGTGCGGAACTCGTCCTCGTAAGGCCAGGGTGCGCCGGTCTCGGAGAGCCACTTGCGATAGGCGGCTTGCGGCACGAAGCCGTCGTCGAGCTCGGCGTAGATCGCACGCGGGGTGCCGGCGATGCCCTTGCGCAGCGCGTAGCCGAGGGTCTGCGCCGTCTCGCCCAGCACCGAGCAGGGCGCCGAGGCCAGCAGCAGGCCGCGCTCGGTGGCCAGCGCACAGAGCGCCTTGGCTTCGTCCAGCTCCATAGCCAGCGGTTTTTCCGAATACACGTGGTGCCCAGCCTCGAGACAGGCGCGGTTCAGCTCGTAGTGGGCCGAGGGGTTGGTGAGGTTCAGGATCACCCCGCCCTCTGGCGCATCGGCAAGAAACGCGGTCAGCGAGGTCTTCTTCGGAAGGCCCCAATGGGCGCAGAAGTGATCCAGCCGGGTGGCATCGCGGTCATAGACGCCGACGACCTCGATGCCCTCCATTGCCTGCAGCGAGCGCAGGTAGAGGTCGGCCACGAACCCGCAGCCAAGGATCGAGATCCGTCGGGTCATGGGGCGCGCCCACGGTCGGGCGCGTCGAGGATGGCCCCGCAGGGGCGGGGAGGGGAAAGAACGGACATCAAAATGCTACTCACGACTCCTGAACAGGCCGGTTGTTTCCGTTGAACAGACAATTTTGACGATAATTCGGCATGTCCCGTGGATATGCCGGCAAAGCGCACCGCAGATGGAAAACCTCGCCGCGTGCGACCCGCGAGACACGGTTCACGGGAATTCGCCACAATATGGGCCTCCGCCAGCCACAGTTATGCGGTATGACAGAGGGCAGGGTGTGTATTGGATGCGACGATTTATGGATTTCAAGGTGTCCGGCGAGAGGGTTTCGGTCAATGTCCCGACCTGGGCCGTGTTGCAGGCCCGCGTGACCGAGCGTCTTGCCCAACGTCAGGGCTTCGCCCTTGCCACGATCAATCTCGACCATCTTGTGAAACTGCGCCAATCACCGCAGTTCCGGCGCGCCTACGCGGCGCAGGATTTCGTCACCGCCGACGGCAACCCGATCGTCTGGATGTCGTGGCTGGCCAAGCGCCCGGTCGAGCTGATCCCGGGCTCGGACGCGCTGTTTCCGATCGCGCGCATCGCCGCCAAGCAGGGCGTGAGCGTGGCGCTGGTGGGCAGCACGCAGCCGGCGCTTGCTGCCGCCAAGAGCTATCTCGAGCGCGAAGTGCGCGATCTCGAGGTGGTGGCCACCGTCGCGCCTCCGATGGGGTTCGACCCGACCGGCGCGCAGGCCGACGCGATCTTCGAGCAGATCGGCGCCTCGGGCGCGGGGCTGTGCTTCATCGCGCTGGGCGCCCCCAAGCAGGAAATCTTCGCCGCCGCCGGACGCCGCAAGCTGCCGCATATGGGCTTCGCTTCGATCGGTGCGGGGGTCGATTTCCTTGCCGGCACCCAGACGCGGGCACCGGAATGGGCGCGGCGTTTCGCGGTGGAATGGCTGTGGCGCGCGCTGAGCAGCCCGAAACGATTGCTGCCGCGCTACGTGAAATGTCTGGCGATCCTGCCGGGACAGGTGTTCGCGGCGATGCTGCAGCGCTTACGCTCGCCGCAGCACTGAAGCGCCTCAGACCAGGCGGCGCGGCCGGCGCCGCCGCAGCAGAAGCAAATCCTCCATCAACCCGTTGCGCTCGGCCCGGTTAACGGCACGCACTGCCCGAGGAACAGCACCTTCTATCCGGCCTCGGCAAGCGCCCGCCCCACCGTCCCGCCGCCGATGCCGGTGCCGATGACGTCCCGATTGCCCTCCAGCGCGCTCACGAGCCGGTGCCGCGGTCGTCGGAAAAGACCGGCGCGAAGAGGTCCCGCAGTGCCAGCGCGGCGGAGTTGGTGAGGTGGTTGTTGTCGAAGTAATAGCCCGTGTCGCCGTTCAGCGCGTGGCAGGCACCCTCGTCGCAGAGCCGCGGCCAGGGGTCGATCCAGCGGATCGCGCCGTCCTCGGCCATGGCGCGCCACGGTGCCTCGGCAGGGGCGATGCGCTGGGCAAGGGCGGTGCGCGGAATGCTGGTCTGCGTGACCGCCTCGCGCGCCAGCAGCCAGCTCTCATGCGCTGCCTCGCGCGCGGCGAGGCGGCTGTCGTATTGCGCGATCTCGGGCGGCTGGCGCAGCACCACCACCTCGTCGAACGGGTCGAGCAGCCGGGCGACTGTGGCCTTGGCCGCCGCGGCGACGATGTCGGATTGCCGGGCGTCGAGCCGGGTGGGCGCTTCGAGCGGGTGCACGGCGATGGTGTTCCCGGCGTCGCGCCCGATGCCGGTGCCGTTGGCATAGTAGCTCCAGCGGCCGATCAGCAGCACGGTTTCGAGGCTCGGCAGGCGCTGGAAGCTCTGGCCGATCTGCAGGTTGGCATTGGTGCAGGCGGTGTCCTGCGCCAGCGTCGCCGCGCTCTCGACCTTGCGAATGCCGAAGAGCGGCGGGCAGCCGGCGCGCCAGATGATCAGGCCGGGGCGGCCGGCCTCGTGCGCGGCGAGGTCGAGCCCCTCCTTGACCGCACGCACGTGGCTGTCGCCCCAGACCAGCACCTCCGGATCGCCCTCGGGGCCGATGGGGCAGCCCTCCAGCCCCATCAGAGGACCTTCGGAGGGGGTGCGGCATCGGCTCCAGTCCTGCAGGAAGTCGCCCGAGGCCGCGATATGGATGCGGGCCTCGGGGCCGAAGCGGTTCGGCAGCCCGTCATTGACATAGAGCCAAGCGCCAAGCGCCAGCGTGGCGGCCGAGGCCGTCGCGGTGCCGCCGAGGATCACGAAGCCCGGCACCCGCGCGCGGCGCACCGGTGTCTCGACATAGCGCCATGACAGCCACGCCAGCCCCACCGACAGCGCCATCCACAGTACCGCCTCCCACAGCCCGGCATATGCGCCTCGGAAGTAGAGCGACAGCACCAGCACCGGCCAGTGCCAGAGGTAGAGCGAGTAGGAGATCTTGCCGAAGAACGTCGCCTCGCGCGTCGAGAGCATCCGGTTGACCGGGTTCTGCCCGCGGCCATTGGCAAGCAGGAGCACCGTCCCGAGCACGGGAAGCAGCGCCAGCAGACCGGGGAACAGCGGCCCGGCGGGGATCAGCAGGATCGAGCCCGCGACCAGCATCAGCCCGGCAAGGCTCAGCACCGTGTGGCCGCGCCAGCGCCGCCCGCTCTCGCAGCCCCAGATCGCCAGAAGCACACCGCTCAGCAGCTCCCACGCACGGAACGGGAAGAGGTAGAAGGTGGCGGTCTGGTAGGGCGGGGTGAGCCAGACGCAGGCAAGGAACGAGGCGATCCAGCAGCCCACCAGCGCCGCCAGCAGGGCGCGGCGGTTGCGCGACAGCAGCAGTATGAACAGCGGCAGAAAGATGTAGAACTGCTCTTCGACCGCGAGCGACCAGGTGTGCAGCAGGGCCTTTTCGTCCGAGGCGGTGTCGAAATAGCCGGCCTGACCGAAGAACAGCACGTTCGAGAGATAGATCGTCGCGGCAATGAGCTGCTTGCCCAGCTCGCGGAACGCGAACGGCAGCAGCAGTGCCCAGCTCAGGACGGCGGTGACCAGCACCATGGTGAAGAAGGCCGGGGCGAGGCGGCGGCAGCGGCGGATGTAGAAGTGGCGCAGCCAGATGCGCCCGGTGGCATCATACTCACGCCAGAGGATGCCGCCGATCAGGAAGCCGGAAATCACGAAGAAGATGTCGACCCCGACGAAGCCGCCCTCGAGACCCGGAATGCCGAAGTGATAGAGCACCACGGCCAGCACGGCGATGGCGCGCAGACCGTCGATATCGCTGCGATAGGGCAGCGATCCGGGGCTTCGGTCTTCACGGTCCGATGCGTCTTGCATGGGTGCGGACTGTTTCATCACTCGAAATCCGGGTTCTCCGGGAACACTGGCACAACGACACGTGTGGGTCGCGCCCCTGGCTGCCTATCAAGGGCAACTGGGGCGAAATAGAGGCGCGGCCGCACCAAGACGGACGCTAGGGCGCAAAGGTTGCGCTTTGGTCAACGCCGTCCGGCCCTAGAAAACCTTCGGCGCGGGGGCTGGCCGCCCGCTGCACACCCAGTCATAAACCTCCGCCACCTGCGCGGCCTTGCGCGCCCACGTGAAGTGGCTGGCAACGCGCGCCTGTGCCGCCGTGGCCATCGCCGGCAGGCCGGAGGGGTCGTCTGCCAGCCGCGCCAGTTCGGTCGCGAAGCCCGCGATGATCTCGGCGCGGGTGCCGCAGGCCACCTTGAGTCCGGTGCCCGGCACCACGAGCTCTGCGGGGCCGGCATAATCGACGATCAGCGGCACCACACCCAGCGCCATCGCCTCGAGCACCACGCCGCCGCCGAATTCGCGGATCGAGGGGAAGGAGAGCAGGTGGCAGCCGGCCATGATGTCCTGCACCTCCTCGTGCGGCTTCCAGCCGTGGAAGGTGATCGCGCCGCCGGCGCCGAGCGCTTCGGCCTGCGTCGCGAGATCGGGCATCATCGGGCCGTCGCCGATGATCTCGAGCCGCATCCGGCCGTCGCGCAGCAGCGGCGCGGCGGCCTCGAGCAGCATGTCCGGCCCCTTGTAGGGGACCAGCCGTCCGACGAAGCAGGCGCGCAGCCCCTCGGGCGCGGGCGTGGCGGTGCGATTGAATCGCGCCGGATCGATACCGTTTTCCGGGAGGTAGAGGGTCTTGGCACGGTGCTTCGACGGAATCTCGCCCTCGGTGTGCCGCGAGCCCACGAGGATGGCGGCGGCGTGGTCGAGTGTCGCGCCGCGGCCCGGCATCAGCTTGTAGGCCGAGCGCAGGTAGCTCAGCCATTCCTTCTCGCGCCGTCGCTCGGCCTCGAAGCCCTTGGGCCACGGGACGCCACCGTTCAGAGGGCCTAGCACGAAGGGCACACCGTCGCGCGCGCAGCGCTTCGCCAGAGAGGAGGAAATCGTCGGCGACAGCGGCGTGATGCGGTGCACGATATCCCAGCTGCCGGCACGGATCTCGGCGCCGAAGCGCTTCCAGACCAGCCGCTCGAAATGCGGATAGCTGAGGGCGTTGATCGCCTGCACCATGGTCCAGCCCTTGCCCTCGCCCATGCGGAGTCTTTCGGCGAGCTGCCACATCGGGCGGGCGAAGGCCTCGGAGTCGATGGCGGTGAAGTCGGTGCCCTCGGTCAGACCCGCGCGCAGAAAGGCGTCGCGGTTGCGGATCTGGGTGACGATATGCACGTCGGCCACCGCGCGCAGGGCCGAGGCCAGCGACCAGCCGACCAGCGGCACGCTGACCCATTCGGGGTTGGCCGCCTCGGCGATGGCGAGGACGCGGGGTCGGGAAGTCTCAGCCATGCGTGGGCCTCACATGATGGATTGCCATTCGAGCTCGCGCCTCGAGGTCGTTCGCGCCAGACGCCGCATGGACTTCATGCGCTCGGCATAGCCGGTCAGCGCCCCGGCAAGCAGCCATGTCAGGGGTGTCAGGGTGGCGTTGGGGATCAGGTCCGCGACGTTGACGGCCAGCATCAGCGACAGCGGCGCGATGAAGGGCGAGATATGGTCGGCGCCGCCGTTGCGGCTTTCGCGCCAGAGCAGGAAGATCGGAAGCACCAGCAGTCCGAACTCGGCAAGGAAACCGATCCAGCCATAGACCCCGATGATGATGACCCAGCGCCCGTCGGCGACAGTGAGGATGACGCCCGAGACCGGATCGAGGATGTGGTTGCGCCCCCAGCTGCCCCAGCCGGACACCGGTTTCTCGGTCGCCCGGTCGAGCAGGATCCGCTCCTGCCCGAAGCGGAACTCGAGCGAGCGCGCACGGTCTTCGTCGAAGCTGGCGGCGGCGGCGAGGATACGGTCCTCGGGGATGATGTTGGCGCCTTTCATGACCGGGTAGGCGATGGCCAGAAGGCCGAGCAGCAGGGCGATGCGGATCTGCATCTGCCGGCTCAGGAACAGCAGGCAGGGCAGGGCGGCGGAGGCGAGAAGCAGCGCGCCCAGCGATTTCGACGCCACCAGCACGAGCAGCAGGTAGAGCGCGCAAAGCAGGGTTCTGAGGGTGTTCAGCCGGCTGTCCTGCCGCCACAGGGCGAAGGCCGCGATGGCGGCGGTCATGATGAAGAACGAAACCCAGAGCCCGTGATAGAGGAACACCACCGGGCGGTAGCCGCCGCCGCGGACCGACTGGGCGAAGGAGTGCTGATAATAGCCGTAGATCCAGTTGTTGAGCTGCGGCGACAGCCGCAGTTCCACCAGCATGGGCAGCGAGTAGATCAGCCCGCAGACCATCAGCGCGACGAGGAAATAGCGTTGCGAGCCGCCGTCGGCGAGGTACTGGCGCGCCATCAGGAAGGGCATCACCAGCATGGCCTGTTGCAGCATCAGGGCGATGGCGTCCTTGATGCCGAGGCCGGGCAGGCCGACCTGGCCGTAAAACACCGGCTCGGTATTGGTCAGGGTGGTCAGGATCGGGATGAAGATGAACACGCCAAGCAGCACGCGCGCCAGTCGGGATTGCGGGATCAGCAGGCCCTGCGGACCGAACTTGACCAGACAGATCACGAAGGCGGCGAGCGCGGGGATGGTGTGCTTCGACATCGGCGGCATCAGCGGCAGGTCGAAGGCGGCGGGCGGTTCGGGCAGGAACAGGTAGCCGAGCATCAGCGACAGGATCAGCGCCCGATCCGCCGGCAGGCGTCGGAACAGGGCGATCGTCACCACCGGCCAGAGGGCCAGCATGAGGTAGGCGAGAGGGTTCGGCATACTCGTGCTTCGCAGATCGTTACGCGGCGCTCCGTGACCCCCACATGCCCCGGATTGCAGGGCGACCATAGCAGCGGGGCCGGCGCTTGTCGCCCTCCGGGATGGCGGCGAGGCAGCGGGCTGGCAGATATGGCACAGCCGGTCAGATGCTACGCAATGGTCCATGACGCGACACCTTTCGGCCAGATTGCACCGGCATCTGCCAAGGTGGTATGAGAGAGACCCGGGAGGTCAGTGGTGAGTGAGCAGCGTTTGAAGATCGCCTATCTCTGCGACTTTTCCCCGCTCGACAGGTTCATGTATTCGGGCGGCAACGCCCACATGTACCATGCGCTGCAGCGCCATGCCGGCGAGGTGACGATCCTCTCCAGCAGCTGGGGATTGGCCGAGCCCGTGCGGCGCGGGATCGCGCGCCTGTCCTACCCGATGCAGATGCGGCTGCGCTGGCGGCTGCATCTGGCGCTGGCCCCGGTGATCGCCCGCAAGGTCCGGTCAGAGCTGTCGCGTGGGCGCTATGATGTGCTTTTCGGCACCTACGCGTTTCACGCGCTGCATCGGGTAAGACCGCCCTATCCGCTGGTCACCGCGTTTTCCTCGGATGCGACTCAGACGATCTACCGGAAGTCCGAGATCGGGGCACAGTTCGAGTCCAGGTATCCGGGCGGACGGGCGCTCGACAGCTGGGTCGAGCGCTGCGAGGCCGAGGTGTTTCGCAGCACCGATTTGATGTTCTGGCCCTCGCAATGGCTCAAGACCGCTGCCGACGACCGCTACGGGCTCGATCCGGAACGATCGCTCATGGTGCCGTGGGGCGCCGGGATCAAGACCGTGCCGTCGGTCCGCCCGTCGACCTTGGGGCGCGGCTTGCCGCTGCGGCTGCTGCTGATCGGGCGGGACTGGTTCGCCAAGGGCGGACCGATCGCCTTCGATACGATGAAGCTCCTGCGCGCGCGCGGCGTCGATGCGCGCCTGACGGTGATCGGCTGTGAGCCGCCGGACTTCCATCGCAATGAATGGGTCACGGTGTATCCGCAGCTCGACAAGGCCAAGCCCGACGAGATGTCGGTGTTCGAGCAGGTCTTTGCCGAGGCGCATTTCCTTGTCCAGCCGTCCTACGAAAGCTACGGGTTCGCCTTCTGCGAGGCGTCGGCCTACAAACTCCCATCGCTCTGCCTGAACGTCGGCGGCGTGCCGGTGCGCGACGGTGTCAACGGTCACGCGCTGCCGCCGGAGAGCGGACCGCCAGAGTTCGCGGCGCTGATCGAGCGCTATCTCGAGGCGCCTGAGGAGTACGATGCGCTGGCGCGGAGCGCGCGGCAGGAATTCGAGGACCATCTCAACTGGGACGCGTGGGGCCAGACCGTGGCAGAGCATCTGCGCGCAGGCGTCGCGCGGCTGCGCGGGCAGGAAGCGGACAGTGAGCGCAGCTCTGCAACGCAAGGCGCGGCGGTCGACGCGGCGCGCGCAGGGGCAGGCGGACCCGATCGCCGCACGGCGCAGGGGTGGGCGCGGCGGCTGAGCCCGGCGCCGACTGTGGCATCGACGCCGCAGCCCGTGTCCGCAATGCCACTGGTCAGGGTGCGAGCGCTGGCCTAGCTTTCCTGCAAGGAGAGCAGCCAGCGGATGAGCGACCAGCCGACCATCGACCTGAGCCCGCAGATCTCGGACGAGGTGCGCCAGACCACCTGCTACATGTGCGCCTGCCGTTGCGGCATCAACGTGCACCTCAAAGAGGGGCGGCTCACCTACATCGACGGCAACCGCGACCACCCGATCAATCGCGGCGTGCTCTGCGCCAAGGGCGCCGCCGGGATCAGGCAGGTGATGTCACCGGCCCGCCTGCGTGCGCCGCTGCGCCGGGTCGGGCCACGCGGCTCGGGGGACTTCGAAGAGATCAGCTGGGAAGAGGCGTTGGAGACCGCGGTGTCTTGGCTGAAGCCCCTGCGCGAAACCGCGCCGGAAAAGCTTGCCTTCTTCACCGGGCGCGACCAGTCGCAGAGCTTCACCGGCTGGTGGGCGCAGCAGTTCGGCACGCCGAACTACGCCGCGCATGGCGGGTTCTGCTCGGTCAACATGGCGGCAGCGGGGATCTACACGCTGGGTGGATCGTTCTGGGAGTTCGGCGCGCCCGACTGGGAGCACGCCAAGCTGCTGCTGCTCTTCGGGGTGGCCGAGGATCACGACAGCAACCCGATCAAGCTCGGGCTGGCCAAGCTCAAGGCGCGTGGGGCGAAGATCGTCGGCGTGAACCCGATCCGCTCGGGCTACAACGCGATCGCCGATGAATGGGTCGGCATCACCCCGGGCACCGACGGCCTGTTCATCCTGTCGCTGGTGCACGAGCTGTTGCGCGCCGGCAAGATCGACCTCGACTTCCTCGCCCGCTTCACCAACGCGCCGGTGCTGCTCGACAGCGACCCACGATCCGAGACGCATGGCCTCTTCCTGCGCGACGCCGAGGGGCGTCCGCTTGTCCTCGACCGGCGCACCGGCAAGCCCGCGCCGTGGGATGGTGAGGGGGTAGAGCCAGACCTGCGCGGGCGTCTGCGCCGCGCCGGGGTCACCCATCGCTCGGTGATGCACGAGTTGGCCGAGCGCTATCTCGATCCCGCCTACGCGCCCGAGAAAGTGGCGGAGCGCTGCGGCGTTTCTGCCGTGCAGATCCGGCGTGTGGCGGCGGAGCTGGCGCGTGCCGCCTTTGACGATCCGGTGGTGCTTGACCGGCCGTGGACCGATTTCCGCGGCGTCGAACACCAGACCATGCCGGGCCGCCCTGTGGCGGTGCACGCCATGCGCGGCATCTCGGCCCATGCCAACGGCTTCCAGACCGCCCGCGCGCTGCACCTGCTGCAAAGCCTGCTGGGCGCCGTCGAGACCCCCGGCAGCTTCCGCTTCAAGCCGCCCTATCCCAAGCCCGCAGAGGCGCACCCGCGCCCGCAGTTCCGCGCCACCCCCTGCCAGCCGCTGGAGGGCCCGCATTTGGGCTACCCGCAGGGGCCGGAGGATCTGGCGCTGCATGACGACGGCAGCGCGGCGCGGATCGACAAGGCCTTCACCTGGGAGAACCCGCTCTCGCCGCACGGGCTCATGCACATGGTGATCTCGAACGCCGCTGCGGGCGATCCCTATCGCATCGACACGCTGTTTCTCTACATGGCCAACATGGCGTGGAATTCGTCGATGAACACGCGCGGCGCCATGGAGATGCTCACCGCGCAGGATGAGGACGGCGACTACATCATCCCGCGCATCATCTACTCCGACGCCTACAGCTCGGAGATGGTGGCCTATGCCGACCTGATCCTGCCCGACACCACCTATCTTGAGCGCCACGACTGCATCTCGCTGCTTGATAGGCCGATCTCGGAGCCCGACGCGGCGGCGGACGCGATCCGCTGGCCGGTGCTGACGCCCGACCGCGACGTGCGGCCCTTCCAGTCGGTGCTGCTCGACCTTGGCGCGCGGCTGGGCCTTCCGGGGATGACCGAGGCGGATGGCTCGGCCCGCTATGCCGATTACGCCGACTACATCACCAACCACGAGCGCAAGCCCGGCATCGGCTCGCTGGCCGGATGGCGCATGGGGCCGACCGGGCTGACCCACGGGCGTGGAGAGCCGAACGCGGCGCAGCTCGAGAGCTACATCGCCAATGGGGGCTTCTTCACCGCGCATGTCCCGCCGGAGGCCGCCTATTACAAGCCTTGGAACCGTGCCTACCAAGACTGGGCGGTGGAATTCGGCCTCGCGGAGACACCGCAGCCCTACCTGATCCAGCTTTGGTGCGAGCCGCTGCGGCGCTTCCAGCTGGCCGCAGAGGGGCACGGGCCTCAGCAGCCGCCCGAGCACTTGCGCGGGCGCATCCGCGCCACGCTCGACCCTCTGCCGATCTGGTACGCGCCGCTCTCGGATGCGGTCGAGGACCCGGCCGAGTTCCCCGTCCATGCGCTGACCCAGCGCCCGATGGCGATGTATCATTCCTGGGGCAGCCAGAACGCGTGGCTGCGCCAGATCCACGGCCAGAACCCGCTCTACCTGCCGACCTACTGGTGGCAGAAGCTCGGGCTTCAGGATGGCGACTGGGTACGCGTCACCTCGAGCCATGGCGGCATCACCGTGCCGGCGGCGCACATGGCAGCGCTCAACCCCAGAACCGTCTGGACCTGGAACGCCATCGGCAAGCGCAAGGGGGCGTGGGCGCTCGATCCAGATGCGCCCGAGGCGACCAGGGGCTTCCTGCTGAACCACTTGATCCACGAATTGCTGCCCGAGCGCGGCGATGGGCTGCGCTGGGCCAATTCCGACCCGGTGACCGGGCAGGCGGCGTGGTTCGACCTGAGGGTGAAACTGGAAAAGTCGGCCGCACCAGAGGAAAGCCAGCCGGCTTTCGGCCCAATGCACTCTCCGATCCGCCGCCATACGGGGGATTGTTGATGTATTCGCCTGCCTGTGCCCTCTCATTTGCGCATTGTTTCGAAATTAAGGCCAAACTTCCGCCGCAATTTCCATGCAACTTCTCCGTGCAAAGACGGCAGGGCAGAGCAGATGAACGAACAGGATACACACCCCACCGGGCATCGGACCGGCGCCTATACCGGCGAGGGGATCTGGTCCTACTGTCCATTTCGCGAACAGGCGCGCGAGCTCTCCCTGGCCCCGGCGCTTGCGGCGCAGCTTCAGCGGGCCGAGGATTTCTGCCGCGACCGTCTTCCCGATCTTTTCGAGCACACCGGACTCTCGGCCCCGGGCGGTACGTGGCAGGTGTTTCCCGACCGCCAGCTCTTCAAGCTCACCACTGCCTCGGGGCGCAGCTGGTACGCACGCTATGCACTGCTCGCCTCGTGGCGGGCCGAAAGCCACAGCTGGCTCTGGAGCTGGGCCTTCCCGCCGGCGTGGAACACCCCGCCGGAGCTGCTTTCAGTGGCTCAGCGGATGCGGCTGGAGGGCGCGCGCGAGGGCTGGGATCTGCTGACCGAGCCGTCGCTTCTGGCCAACGAGGACGAAGCCTGGCGCCTTGGCGCGCTGGCGGCTCAGAGCGCCGGCATGCCGCTGGTCTATTGCGCCGGGGTCGGAGGCGGCATGACCCATGTCTACGCCATCGACACCCCCTCCTGGATGAGCTGACCTCCCGCGCGCGGGGCGTGGCATGACCGCGTTGCCCGAAAAAACCGAGCGCACGCTCGGGCTGGTGATCGACCTCGACACCTGCGTTGGCTGTCACGCCTGCGTTGTCGCCTGCAAGGGCTGGAACGATCAGGGCTATGGCGTGCCGCTGTCGGATCAGGACCCGCACGGCGCGGCGCCGCAGGGCACCTTCCTCAACCGCGTGCACAGCTACGAGGTGCTGCCCGAGAGCGGCCCGGCCCAGCACGTGCATTTTCCCAAGTCCTGCCTGCATTGCGACGATGCGCCCTGCGTCACGGTCTGCCCCACGGGCGCCAGCTACAAGCGGGTCGAGGACGGCATCGTTCTGGTCGAGGAAGAGGCCTGCATCGGCTGTGGCCTCTGCGCCTGGGCCTGCCCCTATGGCGCGCGCGAGCTCGATCTCGCCGCCGGGGTGATGAAGAAATGCACCCTCTGCGTCGACCGCATCTACAACGAGGCCCTGCCCGAGGAGGACCGCGTGCCCGCCTGCGTGCGCACCTGCCCGGCCGAGGCGCGTCATTTCGGCGACCTAGCCGACCCGGAGAGCGATGTGTCGCAACTGGTCGCGGCGCGCGGCGGCCTTGATCTGATGCCCGAGCAGGGGACGAACCCGGTCAACAAGTACCTGCCCCCACGCCCGCGCGATGGCTGGGGCGAGGACACCGACGTTCTGGCGCCCTTCCTCGAGCCGGTGGCCGAGGAGCCGCAGGGCTTTCTCGGCTGGCTCGACCGCACGCTGGGGAAGCTCTGATGCACCCGGCTCAGTCGATCATCCTGTTCACCACGCTCTCGGGGCTTGGCTTCGGGCTCTTGATCTGGCTTGGCGTCGATCCGACGCCGCCCACGGGCTGGGTGGCCTTCGTTTTCTACGCCATCGCCTATGCTCTGGCGCTGTCGGGCCTCGCCGCCTCGAGCTTCCATCTCGGTCGGCGCGACCGGGCGCTCAAGGCGTTCCGCCAGTGGCGCACCAGCTGGCTCTCGCGCGAGGCCTGGCTCGCGGCGCTGGCGCTGGGCGTCTCCGGGCTCCATGCGCTGGGCCTGCTCTTCGGGATCGCGCTGTTGCCGCTCGGCTGGCTGAGCGCGGCGCTGTCGCTGGCCACGGTCGCGGCAACGGCGATGATCTATGCCCAGCTCCGCACGGTGCCGCGCTGGTACCACTGGTCGACCCCGATCTTGTTCATCGCGCTGTCGCTGAGCGGGGGTGCGCTGCTCTCGGGCCGGGTGGAGATTGCCAGCGGCCTGCTGCTGCTGACCGGGGCATTGCAGTTCTGGGTCTGGTATGATGGCGACCGCCGCTTTGCGCGCTCGGGCACCACGCTTGCCAGCGCCACAGGCCTCGGTGAGCAGGGCGTGCCACGGGCGCTCTTTCCGCCGCACACGGGCAGCAACTACCTGCTCGACGAGATGGTCTACGTGGTGGCCCGCCGCCACGCGCTGAAGCTGCGCTCCATCGCGCTGGTTTTTATGGTGCTGTTGCCGGTGCTGTTGCTGCAACTGCCGATGCCGCATCTCTTCGGCCTGCTGGCGCTTGCGTGTCACCTTGCGGGGGTACTCACCGCGCGCTGGCTGTTCTTTGCAGAGGCCGAGCACGTGGTCGGCCTCTACTACGGCAAGCGCTGAGGCTCAGCCCTTGCGGCGGAAGAAGCCCTTGAGGCGGCCGCCGGCCTCGTCGAGATTGTCGCCCATGTCGTCGAGCACCGGGTCGATGCGCGCCTGGCGGAAGCGCCGCCAGCGCACGTAGAGCGCCCAGACCACCGCGACGAGCAGGGTCAGGAGGATGATGTTGAGCCACGGGATGATGCGCACGTCGGGCCCGTCCACCGGGCGCAGGCTCACCACGTTCGGGTAGACCGAGAGGAACTCGTTGCGCCAGCCGTAATGCCGGATCACCACCCATTGCGGCGCGGCGGCGGTGGAGCGCAGATCGGCGGCCTCGGCCTGCAGGTTAGCTGTGTCGAACTTGAAATAGGGCGGCCAGCCCCAGCCGGTATCCTCGTTGCGGTAGACCATCACGTCGTCATCGTTCAGCCGGGTCTGGATGAAGAACACGTCGCGGCCGGTGACGTTGAGGGTCTCGCCGGTGGCGGCGTTCGACCAGAACAGGCTGTTCTCGCCCGGATCGATGCGCTTCTCGTAGGTGTCGCTGATCCGCGCGATGTCGTGCTGCGGCAGGGTGTAGTGCAGGAAGGCCGCGACCAGCGCCCAGAACAGCACGATGATGGACCATTTCACGTAGCGCATGACGACCTCCTAGTGGAAATTGGTCAGATAGACGATCAGCCCAATAAGGCAAAGCGGAACGACATACACCCCCAGGATCAGTTTGCGCCGCAGGGATTGATCGTACTCCGCGAGCCCGGCCTCGACGAAGGCCGCGCGCCCGCCCGGGCCTTGCGCCTCATCCCACTCGGCCTCGAGCTTGCGACGCCGAACACGGCGCGACCAGAGCGACAGGGCGGCATAGATCACCGTCAGCACGACGAAGCCGATTCCCAACAATCGCAACAGTGCCAGCATGGCAGGATCCTCCGGCGGGCCTCGCGCGGCCTGCCTCACCTGACCTGCCGGGGCCGTGAAAATCAACCGTCGCTGTGCCGGCCTGGCCCCGGTCGGGAAATCCGCACCTTGCCAGACGGGCCGCTGGCGGGGCACCTTTGCGCCGTTCGTACTTCCATTTCAGGCCAAGATATCATGACCCGCACCTTTCTTTTCGCGCTTCCTGCGAGCCTCGCGCTGCTCGCTGCCCCGGCGTCCGCCGACGAGATCGCCGACACGCTGCAATCGGCCATCGACGCCTACCAGGAGGGCGATGTGCAATACGCGCTGGAAGAGCTCGACTACGCCCGCTCGAAGCTTCTGGAGATGAAGACCGATGCGCTGGGCGCCTTCCTGCCCGAGGCCCCCGAGGGCTGGACACGCGAGGTCGATACCGAGGCCAACGCGGCGATGGCGATGATGGGGGGCGGCGTGGCGGCCGAGGCCGAGTACAACTCGCCGGAAGGAGAAAATTACACGGTGCAGATGTTCGCCGACAATCCGATGGTCGCGAGCATGTCCGCGATGATCATGAATGCTGGCGCCATGGGCCTGAAGACCGAGCGCATCGGGCGCCAGAAATTCGCCCTTCAGGACAGCCAGACCATGGGCCTGATCGCCAACCGGATCCTTCTGCAGGTCGAGGGCCCTGAGGCCGGCACCCGCAAGATGCTGCTCGAGGCGATGGATTTCGACGCCATGGCCAATTTCGGCGGCTGACCAGCCGGCCCGCGCCGCCGTGCCCGGGCGTCTCTGCTCCCGCCGGGTTGGCCCGAGCCATCGCGATATCGCGGGGCCGCGCCCGGCCGCAGCGGTCGGCCTGCCTCCGGCGGGAGTATTTTTGACGAAGAGAAGCCAGGGGCGCTCTCCCCCGGGCCTCTTCTGGCTGAAAATATCCCGGGGGAGTCCGCGCCGCGCGCGGACGGGGGCAGCGCCCCCGATCCTGCTTCAGCCGACCACGTTGAACGCCGGCCCATAGGGATAGCCGGTGATATTGTCGTTGCCGTCCTCGGTGATCACGAGGATGTCGTGCTCGCGGTAGCCGCCGGCGCCGGGCTGGCCTTCGGGACGGGTCAGCATCGGCTCCATCGAGATCACCATGCCCGGCTCGAGCACCGTGTCGATGTCCTCGCGCAGCTCCAGCCCCGCCTCGCGACCGTAGTAATGCGACAGCACGCCGAAGGAGTGGCCATAGCCGAAGGTGCGGTATTGCAGAAGGTCGCGCTCGGCAAAGAAGGCGTTGATCGCCTGCGTGACCTCGGCGCAGCTCGCCCCGGGCCTCAAGAGCGACATGCCGTATTCATGCGCGGCAACGTTGGCCTCCCAGATCTCGCGCGAGGCATCGTCGACTTCGCCCACGAACAGCGTCCGTTCCAGCGCGGTGTAGTAGCCCGAGATCATCGGGAAGGTGTTGAGCGAGAGGATATCGCCGCGTCTCAGCGCCCGCGACGTCACCGGGTTGTGGGCGCCGTCGGTGTTGATGCCCGACTGGAACCAGACCCAGGTGTCGCGGTACTCGGCGTCGGGGAAGCGCTTGGCGATCTCCAGCTCCATCGCGTCGCGGCCGGCCATGGCGATGTCGATCTCGCGCGCGCCTTCGCGGATCGCGTCGCGGATGGCGTAGCCACCGACATCGGCCACCTGCGCGCCCTGCCGGATCAGGGCGATCTCGGCGGCGGACTTGTGCATCCGCTGGCGCATCGTGGCAGGCGCGATATCCAGCGTCTCCGAGGGCTTGAGGAACGCGTCCAGCAGGTCGCGCTGCGCCAGTGTCAGGTGATCGCCCTCGAAGCCGATGGCGGCGCCCTCGCCGGTCACTGAGCGGATCGCGCGCCAGTAGTTGTTCCGGGCCCAGTCGGTATAGGTGATGTTGTCGCCATGGCTGCGCCGCCAGGGCTGTGCTGCGTCGATGCCGGCGCTGATCGTGACGCTGTCGGTTTCGGTGACCACCAGCGCGTAGGGGCGGCCAAAGCTGCAATAGAGGAAGCCCGAGTAATAGGCGATGTTGTGCATCGAGGTGAAGACGCAGGCGGTCAGACCTGCGGCCTCCATGCTGGCGCGCAGCCCCCTGAGGCGCGCGTCATACTCTTCGGACGCGAATGGCAGGACGCGGTCGCCCTGATGGAAACGGTAGAATGCGGGGCGGTCCATGTGAGGCCCTCCTTTGAAGTCGCGGAGGGTCGGACCCGACCCTGCCGCGGTGGCAAAGCAAGGTCCCGGCGTGCAGGACGGATGATGATGCGGGCGTGCCTCGGCGGCACCGGCGACGCCATCGCCTGCCCGGGGGCGAAGATGCTGCGGGGCGACGGGTTTGGCAAGCAGAATTGCGCGAGAGGCTGGACGGGGGCAGCGCCGGGCACGAAAAAGGGCGCCCGCAGGCGCCCTTTCGTCAGTGCGAAGCGTGCGGCCTCACTCCTGCGGGATGACCCGCAGCGACAGCTCCATGAGCTGATCCGAGCTCGGCTCGGAGGGGGCCTGCATCATCAGGTCCTCGGCGCGCTGGTTCATCGGGAACATGATGACCTCGCGGATGTTCGAGGTGCCGGCCAGCAGCATCACGATGCGGTCGATGCCGGCGGCGCAGCCACCGTGCGGCGGGGCGCCGTACTGGAACGCGGTGTAGAGGCCGGCGAAGCGCTTCTTGACCTCGTCTTCGCCGTAGCCGGCGATCTCGAAGGCCTTCAGCATGACCTCGGGCTTGTGGTTCCGGATCGCGCCCGAGACCAGCTCGTAGCCGTTGCAGGCGAGGTCGTACTGGAAGCCCTTGACCGCCAGCGGATCGCCGTCGAGCGCCTCGGCACCGCCCTGCGGCATCGAGAACGGGTTGTGCTCGAAATCGATCGCGCCGGTCTCCTCGTCCTTCTCGTAGATCGGGAAGTCGACGATCCAAGCGAAGGCGAAGCGGTTCTGGTCGGTGAGGCCAAGCTCTTCGCCTATCACGTCGCGCGCCTTGCCGGCGACGCGCTGGAAGCCCGCGGGCTTGCCGCCGAGGAAGAACGCCGCATCGCCCACGTCGAGGCCGAGCTGCTGGCGGATCGCCTCGGTGCGCTCGGGGCCGATGTTCTTGGCCAGCGGACCTGCGGCCTCGAGGCCGTTGCCCTGATCGCGCCAGAAGATGTAGCCCATGCCGGGCAGACCCTCTTTCTGGGCGAAGGCGTTCATCCGGTCGCAGAACTTGCGCGAGCCGCCGGTGGGGGCGGGAATCGCGCGGATCTCGGTGCCGTCCTGCTCGAGCAGCTTGGCAAAGATCGCGAAGCCCGAGCCGCGGAAATGCTCGGAGACGTCCTGCATCTCGATCGGGTTGCGCAGGTCCGGCTTGTCGGTGCCGTATTTCAGCGCTGCCTCGTGATAGGGGATCTGCGGCCAGCTTGCCGGGTCGTCGACCGTCGCGCCTTCGCCGAACTCTTCAAAGATGCCCGCGATCACCGGCGAGATCGTGTCGAACACGTCCTGCTGGGAGACGAAGCTCATCTCCATGTCGAGCTGGTAGAAGTCGGTGGGTGAGCGGTCGGCGCGCGGGTCCTCGTCGCGGAAGCACGGTGCGATCTGGAAGTACTTGTCGAAGCCCGACACCATGATCAGCTGCTTGAACAGCTGCGGCGCCTGCGGCAGCGCGTAGAATTTGCCCGGGTGCAGACGGCTCGGCACCAAGAAGTCGCGCGCGCCCTCGGGCGAGGAGGCGGTGATGATCGGGGTCTGGTACTCGCGGAAGCCCTTGTCCCACATGCGGCGGCGCATCGACGAGACCACGTCCGAGCGCAGCGTCATGGCGCGCTGCATCTCTTCGCGGCGTAGGTCGAGGTAGCGATAGCGCAGGCGGGTTTCCTCGGGGTATTCCTGCTCGCCGAAGACCATCAGCGGCAGTTCCTTCGCGGTGCCGAGCACCTCGATGTCGCGCACGAAGACCTCGATCTCGCCGGTGGGCAGCTTCGGGTTCACCAGATCGGCGTCGCGTGCCTTGACCACGCCATCGATGCGGATGCACCACTCTGCGCGCACCTTCTCGACCTCGGCAAAGACCGGGCTGTCGGGATCGCAGAGCACCTGCGTCATGCCGTAATGGTCGCGCAGGTCGATGAACAGGATGCCGCCGTGATCGCGGATGCGGTGGACCCAGCCCGACAGGCGGACGGTCTCGCCGACGTTCTCCTTGGTCAGCGCGGCGCAGGTGTGCGTGCGGTAGGCGTGCATATCGGGAGCCCTTTGGAAGCTGCTGGAAAGTTAGGCGCCGATACACCGCGCGAAGGGCCGGAAGTCAAGCGAATGGGGCCGGTATCTTGCCGAAAAGGCGGCAGGCGTTAACCTTGGTTAATGCCCGCGGTGCGTTTCCCCGCGTGAGGCTTGGCTGAATTCATTGCAAAAAAGGGGGTCCGGTATGTGGAGAACCGTCCTCGACAAGATGTTGGCAAAACTCGTTGTGACGGGCCGTCTGGGCGTCACATGGCCCGATGGACGCATCACCGCCTACGGGCCGGGCGGCGATCTCGAGGCCAAGGTGCGGCTCACCGAGGAGAGCATCGTGCGCGAGCTTGGCCAGCGCCCGGTGCTGGCGCTGGGTGAAGGTTACATGGATGGCCGCATCGACGTGACGCCAGAGCAGCTCTACCCGTTCATGGCTTTGCTGATCCGCAACCAGCAATCGGGCGCGATGCCCAGGTGGTTCGATACGGTGCAGGCGCTGCGCGGCTGGACCCGCGGCATCGAGCAGCGCAACAATCCGCTGCGGTCGCAGAAGAACGTGCAGCATCACTACGATATCTCCGACGATCTCTACCGCCTCTTCCTCGACGAGGACATGCAGTACAGTTGCGCTTATTTCGCCCGCCCGGACATGACGCTCGAGGCGGCGCAGGCGGCGAAGAAGGATCTCATCGCCCGCAAGCTGCGGATCACGCCGGGGATGAGGGTGCTGGATATCGGCTGTGGCTGGGGCGGCATGGCGCTGACGCTGGCGCGTGATTACGGCGCGCGGGTTGTGGGGGTGACGCTGTCGGAGAACCAGCTCGCCACGGCGCAGGCCCGGGCCGAGGAAGCGGGGCTCTCGGACAAGGTGGAGTTCCGGCTGCTTGATTATCGAAAGGTTGGTGAAACCTTCGACCGGATCGTCAGTGTGGGCATGCTCGAGCATGTCGGCTTCCCGCATCTCGATTCCTATTTCGCGAAGGTCGACGAGCTGCTCGCCGAGGATGGAATCGCCCTGATTCACACCATCGGCCACCTATCTGAACCGCAGCCCACGTCGATGTGGCTCGACAAGTACATCTTCCCCGGCGGCTATGTCCCTTCGCTCTCGGAGGTCTCGGCCTCGGTCGAGAAGACCGGACTCTGGGCCACCGATGTCGAGGTGCTGCGCGGCCATTACGGCCCGACCCTGCACCACTGGCGGGCGCGGTTCGAGGCGGCACTGCCCAAGGTGCGCGAGATGTACGACGAGACCTTCGTGCGCATGTGGCGCTTCTATCTCGTTGCTTGTGAAGCGACTTTCGAGGAGATGTATCAGGGCGTCTTCCACCTCCAGCTCGCCCACAGGCAGGACGCGGTGCCGGTGACCCGTGACTACCTTTCTCGCGGTCAAGGCGATGACCGGATGATGCAGGCCGCCCAGTAGCGCGGACCGCGACGGCCCCCACGTCAGGCACGGAGAATTTTCGTCCGAAAATTCTTCGCCCGAAGGCGTGTCAGCGCGAACGGTATGGGGTTGCAGCGCGCCTTCCGATGTCTATAACGCACGACAATTTGCGGGCAGCTGCGACTCCTCCGCACGTCGTCGCATGCCTGCAGAAAACGCCCGGAACACGCCCCAAGTCAGAGGTCGAGACATGCCCAAAAGAACCGATATCAAATCCATCATGATCATCGGCGCAGGGCCCATCATCATCGGCCAGGCCTGCGAGTTCGACTATTCCGGCGCACAGGCCTGCAAGGCCCTGCGCGAAGAAGGCTACCGGGTCATTCTGGTGAACTCGAACCCGGCCACGATCATGACCGACCCCGAGCTCGCCGACGCCACCTATATCGAGCCGATCACCCCCGAGGTCGTCGCCAAGATCATCGAGAAGGAGCGCCCCGACGCGCTGCTGCCGACGATGGGCGGGCAGACCGGCCTCAACACCTCGCTCAAGCTCGAGGAAATGGGCGTGCTCGAGAAGTTCGGCGTGGAGATGATCGGCGCCAAGCGCGAGGCCATCGAGATGGCCGAGGACCGCGCGCTGTTCCGCGAGGCGATGGACCGCATCGGCCTCGAGAACCCGGCCGCCACCATCGTCACCGCCCCCACCAAGCCGGACGGCAAGGCCGATCTCGACGCTGGCATCGCGCAGGCGCTTGAGGCGCTTGAAACCGTCGGCCTGCCGGCGATCATCCGACCCGCCTTCACTCTGGGCGGCACCGGCGGCGGCGTGGCCTACAACCGCGAGGACTATATCCACTACTGCCGCTCGGGCATGGATGCCTCGCCGGTCAACCAGATCCTCGTCGACGAGTCGCTGCTTGGCTGGAAGGAATTCGAGATGGAGGTGGTCCGCGACAAGGCGGACAACGCCATCATCGTCTGCGCCATCGAGAACGTCGACCCGATGGGCGTGCACACCGGCGACTCGATCACCGTCGCTCCGGCGCTGACCCTGACCGACAAGGAATACCAGATCATGCGCAACGGCTCGATCGCCGTGCTGCGCGAGATCGGCGTCGAGACCGGCGGCTCCAACGTGCAATGGGCGGTGAACCCCGAGAACGGTCGCATGGTGGTGATCGAGATGAACCCGCGCGTGTCGCGCTCCTCGGCGCTGGCCTCCAAGGCCACCGGCTTCCCGATCGCGAAGATCGCCGCCAAGCTTGCCGTGGGCTACACGCTGGACGAGCTCGACAACGACATCACCAAGGTGACGCCGGCGAGCTTCGAGCCGACCATCGACTACGTCGTCACCAAGATCCCGAAATTCGCCTTCGAGAAGTTCGCGGGGGCCGAGCCCTACCTCACCACCGCGATGAAGTCGGTGGGCGAGGCGATGTCGATCGGCCGCACGATCCACGAGTCGATGCAGAAGGCGCTGGCGTCGATGGAATCCGGCCTCACCGGCTTTGACGAGATCGAGATCGAGGGCGCGCCGGAGAAATCCGCCGTCATCAAGGCGATCAGCCAGCAGACCCCGGACCGTCTTCGCACCATCGCGCAGGCCATGCGTCACGGGCTCTCGAACGACGAGATCCACGGCGTCACCATGTTCGACCCGTGGTTCCTCGACCGCATCCGCGAGATCGTCGAGGCCGAGGAGGAGGTGCGCGCCAACGGTCTGCCGCAGACCGAAGAGGGCATGCGCCAGCTCAAGATGATGGGCTTCACCGATGCCCGCCTCGCCAAGCTCACCGGCTTCTCCGAGAAGGACGTGCGCAGCCGCCGCACCGGGCTTGGCGTGACGGCCGTGTTCAAGCGTATCGACACCTGCGCCGCCGAGTTCGAGGCCCAGACGCCCTACATGTACTCCACCTACGAAGAGCCGATGATGGGCGAGGTGGAATGCGAGGCGCGGCCCTCGGACAAGAAGAAGGTCGTCATCCTCGGCGGTGGTCCGAACCGGATCGGTCAGGGCATCGAGTTCGACTACTGCTGCTGTCACGCCTGCTTCGCGCTCACCGCCGCGGGCTATGAGACCATCATGATCAACTGCAACCCCGAGACCGTGTCGACCGACTACGACACCTCGGACCGGCTGTATTTCGAGCCGCTCACCTTCGAGCACGTGATGGAGATCCTGCGGGTCGAGCAGTCCAACGGCACCCTGCACGGCGTCATCGTGCAGTTCGGCGGCCAGACGCCGCTGAAGCTTGCCAACGCGCTCGAGGCCGAGGGCATCCCGATCCTCGGCACCACGCCCGACGCCATCGACCTCGCCGAGGACCGCGAGCGCTTCCAGGCGCTGGTGAATGAGCTCGAGCTCAAGCAGCCGAAGAACGGCATTGCCTCGACCGACGCTCAGGCGCTGGCCATCGCCGACAGCATCGGCTTCCCGCTGGTGATCCGCCCGTCCTACGTGCTGGGCGGCCGGGCGATGGAGATCGTCCGCGACATGGCCCATCTCGAGCGCTACATCAAAGAGGCCGTGGTGGTCTCGGGCGACAGCCCGGTGCTGCTCGACAGCTATCTCGACGGTGCCGTCGAGCTCGACGTGGATGCGCTCTGCGATGGCGAGGCGGTGCACGTGGCGGGCATCATGCAGCACATCGAGGAGGCCGGCGTGCACTCGGGCGACAGTGCCTGCTCGCTGCCGCCCTACTCGCTCTCCGATGACGTGATCGCCCGGGTCAAGGTGCAGACCGAGGCGCTGGCCAAGGCGCTGAACGTGGTTGGCCTGATGAACGTGCAGTTCGCCGTCAAGGATGACGAGATCTACCTCATCGAGGTCAACCCGCGCGCCTCGCGCACCGTGCCCTTCGTCGCCAAGGCGACCGACTCGGCCATCGCCTCGATCGCCGCGCGCATCATGGCGGGCGAGAAGCTCTCGGCCTTCCCGATGCGCGAGGGCTACGCCGCCGATACCGACTATGACAGCGACGTGCCGATCGCCGACCAGATGACCCTGGCCGACCCGAACATGCCGTGGTTCTCGGTCAAGGAGGCCGTGCTGCCCTTCGCCCGCTTCCCCGGCGTCGACACCATCCTCGGGCCCGAGATGCGCTCGACCGGCGAGGTCATGGGCTGGGACCGCTCCTTCCCGCGCGCCTTCCTCAAGGCGCAGATGGGCGCGGGCACCGACCTGCCGACCGAAGGCGCGGTGTTCGTGTCGATCAAGGACGCGGACAAGACCGAGCAGATGCTCGAGGCGGCCCGCGTGCTGGTCGAGATGGGCTTCACCCTGATCGCCACCGGCGGCACGGCGACCTTCCTCGAGGCGGCGGGAATTGCCTGCGAGCGGGTCAAGAAGGTCTACGAGGGCCGTCCGAACGTGGTCGACCTGATGAAGGACGGCGGCATCCAGCTGGTGCTGAACACCACCGAGGGCACCGCTGCGGTCGAGGACAGCCGCGAGATCCGCTCGGTCGCGCTCTACGACAAGATCCCCTACTTCACCACTGCCGCCGGCGCCCACGCCGCGGTGATGGCGATGAAGGCCCGCGAGGAGGGGGAGATCGTGGTGAAGTCGCTGCAGGGGTGAGGCTCTGAACGCAGACTGGGGGAAGCGCGCCACCAAGACGGGGCGCTTCATGGATCGGAAGACCTCGAGCAAGGCGCCTTTCAAGGGCATTCACGAGAAATAGGATCCAGGCGGGGCGGAGACGTCCCGCCTTGTTCGCGTCTGGACAATGCCCCGGCGCGGAATCAAGCCCGAAGGGCGCCGCGCCAGCGCCGGACCGTCCCGGCGGTCTGGCGCTTTGGTGACATCAACGCCGCGTGTCGAGGTCCTTCGGACTTGGCCGGGATAAATCGAGAGGTTCGAAGGGATGAGCGCCAGCCCACGGTCCGGCGCTTGCGTGGCTTGCTCTGTTGATCGGACCTTGGCCATAGGCGAGAGCGCTACAGGCGCATATCCGGAAGGCGCGTCCCGCCGCTTGCGCGGCCCGTGCTTCCGACCTGAGCTCGGCAAAACGCTATTGCCGGAAAGACCATCCCCGCCGCGCGGCGCTGCGTCCTCTCCACATCCCTCGTCAACCCTGCTAAGCCTGCCCTGACCGCATCAGGAGGGCCTCCCACATGACCACGCCGAAACCCGTTGTCCTGACCATTCTCGACGGCTGGGGCCTGCGCGAGGAGGAGGCGTTCAACGCGCCGAAGCTCGCCAAGACCCCCACCATGGACAGGCTCTATGCCAGCTGTCCGCACGCCACGCTGGTGACCTTCGGGCCGGATGTGGGGCTGCCGTCGGGACAGATGGGTAACTCGGAAGTGGGCCACACCAATATCGGCGCGGGCCGGGTCGTGGCGATGGATCTGGGCCAGATCGACCTCGCCATCGAGGACGGCTCCTTCTTCGACAACGACGCCATCAAGGCCTTCGCTGCCAAGGTCCTTGACGCTGGCGGCACCGCGCATGTGATGGGCGTTGTCTCCGATGGCGGCGTGCATGGCCATATCGAACACATCAAGGCCGGCGTGAAGATGCTCACCGACCTTGGCTGCAAGGTCGTCATCCACGCCATCACCGATGGCCGCGACGTGGCACCGAAATCCGGCGAGGCCTTCGTGAAGGACCTGGCCGACAGCCTGCCGGACGGCGCCTCCATCGGCACCGTCATCGGGCGCTACTACGCCATGGACCGCGACAACCGCTGGGAGCGGGTCGCGCAGGCCTATGACGCTATGATCCTCGCCAAGGGCGAGACCGCGCCCGACCCGGTGACGGCCGTCAGCCAGAGCTACGCCAAGGACAAGACCGACGAGTTCATCCCGGCCACGGTGATCGACGGCTACGCGGGGCTGGACGCGGGCGACGGCTTTTTCTGCATGAACTTCCGCGCCGACCGTGCCCGCGAGATCCTCAAGGCGATCGGCGCGCCGGACTTCGACGGGTTCGAGCGCGACAAGCCCGAGCTCTCGGCGCTGCTCGGCATGGTCGAGTATTCCGACGATCACAACGCCTACATGACCACCGCCTATCCCAAGCGCGAGATCGTCAACACGCTGGGCGAATGGGTGGCAAAGCACGGGCGGCGGCAGTTCCGCCTCGCCGAGACCGAGAAATACCCGCACGTGACCTTCTTCCTCAACGGCGGCAAGGAGACCCCGGAGGAGGGCGAGGACCGCTTCATGCCCAAATCGCCCAAGGTGGCGACCTACGACCTGCAGCCCGAGATGTCCGAGCCCGAGGTGGCCGAGAAGTTCGTCGAGGCCATCGAGGCCGGCTACGACCTGATCGTGACCAACTTCGCCAACCCGGACATGGTCGGCCATACCGGTGATCTCGAGGCCGCGATCAAGGCCTGCGAGGCGGTCGATGACGGGCTCGGCAAGGTCGTCTCGGCGCTCGAGAAGGCCGGCGGCGCGATGGTGGTGATCGCCGATCACGGCAATTGCGAGACCATGTGGGACGACGCCACCGACGGTCCGCACACCGCCCACACCACCAATCTCGTGCCGGTGATCCTGTTCGGCGGCCCCGAGGGCGCGACGCTGCATGACGGTCGGCTCGCCGACGTGGCGCCAACTCTGCTGCAGCTCATGGGGCTCGACCAGCCGGAAGAGATGACCGGGACGAGTCTCATCGACTGATGCTGCGGCTGACGCTGATCCTGTCGCTGCTCGCCGCCCCGGTCCTGGCGCAGGATCCGGGCGCTGCCGCGCGCGAGGCTGCCCGGGCGCTCGAGGAGGCTTCGGAGCAGCTCGACCGGGCCGAGAGCGCGCGCGACCGCGTGCGGGCGCTGACCACCACGGTGAAGGCCTACGAGGCGGGCCTTGCCGCGATGCGCGACGGGCTGCGCGAGGCGGCCATCCGCGAGACCGAGCTGAGCCGCCGCCTGCAGGGGCAGGAGGCCGAGATCGCCCAGCTTCTGGGCGTCTTGTCGAGCATGGGCGGGCGCGCCGCACCGGGCGCCATGCTGCATCCCGACGGCCCGGTGGGCGCGGCGCGCGCGGGCATGATGCTGGCGGCGGTGACGCCGGGGCTGAACGCGCAGGCCGAAGCGCTGCGCTCGGATCTCGAGGAGGTCACCGCGCTTCGGACGTTGCAGCAGAGCGCCGCCCAGACGCTCCAGCAGGGGCTCACCGGCGTGCAGGAGGCCCGCACCGAGCTCAGCCAGGCGGTGGCCGATCGTACCGACCTGCCCAAGCGCTTCACCGAGGACCCGATCCGCACCGCGATCCTGATTTCCTCGACCGAGACGCTGCAGGGCTTTGCCAGCGGGCTGTCGCAGATCACCGAGGACGAGACCCGCACCCAGCTGCCGCCCATCGACGACCGCAAGGGCGCGCTCGGGATGCCGGTGCAGGGTGAGATCCTGCGGCGCGCCGGAGAGGCCGATGCCGCCGGCGTCACCCGCCCCGGAATCGTGGTCGCGACCCTGCCCGAGGCGCTCGTGACCACGCCCACGGCGGCCACCGTGCGCTATAGCGGACCGCTGCTCGACTACGGTCTGGTGACGATTCTCGAGCCCCAGCCCGACCTGCTTTTCGTGCTTGCCGGGCTCGACGTGGTCTATGGCCAGACCGGCGAAGTGCTGCCCGAGGGCAGCCCTGTGGGGCTGATGGGCGGTCGCGCGGCGGGACGCGACCCGTCACCATCTGTTGAAGGGGGTGGCGCTGGACGCACGGAAACGCTCTATATAGAGGTCAGACAGGGCGACAGGCCCGTGGACCCGCTCACGTGGTTCGCAAGCGACAAGGGATGATATGGGCATGAACAAGTTTCTGATGGCCGCGCTCGGTGGCACGGTCGCCGGCGTCGTCGCGACAACGCAGTTTGTCGGGCCGCTCCTGGCGCAGGAGAGCGAGAAGTCCGGCAGTGTCTACGAACAGCTCGACCTGTTCGGCGACATCTTCGAGCGCATCCGCGCGCAATATGTCGAAGAGGTCGACGAGGGCGACCTGATCGAGGCCGCGATCAACGGGATGCTGACCTCGCTCGACCCGCATTCGAGCTACCTTCCCCCGGACGACGCCGAGGACATGCGGGTGCAGACCCGTGGCGAGTTCGGCGGCCTCGGCATCGAGGTGACGCAGGAAGACGGCTTCGTGAAGGTGGTGTCGCCGATCGACGACACGCCCGCCTTCGAGGCCGGCATCGAGGCCGGCGACTTCATCACCCATGTCGATGGCGAGAGCGTGCTGGGCATGACGCTGGACGAGGCGGTCGACCTGATGCGCGGCCCGGTTGGGTCCGACATCGTGATCACCGTTGCGCGCGAGGGCGAGGAAGAGCCCTTCGACGTGACCATCACCCGCGACACCATCACGCTCACCGCCGTGCGCACCCGTCTCGAGGGCGACACCGTGGTGCTGCGCGTCACCACCTTCAACGACCAGACCTTCCCGAACCTGTCGGAAGGGCTTGCCGAGCGCATCGAAGAGGCCGGCGGCCTCGATGAGGTGAACGGTGTGGTGCTCGACCTGCGCAACAACCCCGGCGGCCTGCTGACCCAGGCGATCAAGGTTTCGGACGCGTTCCTCAACAAGGGCGAAATCGTCTCGACCCGCGGCCGCGACCCGCAGGATGGCGACCGCTACAACGCCAGCGAGGGCGATCTGGCCAGCGGCAAGCCGATGGTCGTGCTGATCAACGGCGGTTCTGCCTCGGCGTCGGAAATCGTTGCCGGCGCACTGCAGGATCACCGCCGCGCGGTCGTGGTGGGCACCAAGAGCTTCGGCAAGGGCTCGGTCCAGACCGTGATGCCGGTGCGCGGCGACGGCGCCATGCGCCTGACCACCGCGCGCTACTACACGCCGTCGGGCCGCTCGATCCAGGCGCTTGGTGTGTCGCCCGACATCGTCGTGGAACAGCCGCGCCCGCGCCCCGATGACGGCGAGGAGGAGGCGGCGAACCCGTTCAGCCGCTCCGAGGCCGACCTGCGTGGCCGTCTTGACAATGACAGCCTCAGCGAAGAGGAAATCCGCCAGATCGAGCAGGAACGCGAGCAGGCCGAGCAGGCCGCCGCGCTGCGCGAAGAGGATTACCAACTCGCTTACGCGATCGACATCCTCAAGGGGCTGACGGTGCTCGAAACCGAGAACCTCGAGTGATACGGACAAGGGCGGGGACTTCCCCGCCCTTCTTCTTTCAGCACAAGGCCGCCACATGACCCCCGAAGACATCGCCAAGCTTCCCTACCGCCCCTGCGTCGGCGTGATGCTCGTGAATGCCGACAACGAGGTCTTTGTCGGCCAGCGCATCGACAGCGAGGTGCCGGCCTGGCAGATGCCGCAGGGCGGTGTCGACAAGGGCGAGGCCCCGCGCGACGCGGCCCTGCGCGAGCTCTGGGAAGAGACCGGCGTGGCCCCGGAGCTGGTGAGCGTCGAGGCCGAGACCGAGGAGTGGCTGCCCTACGACCTGCCGCATGACATCGTGCCGCGGATCTGGAAGGGGCGCTATCGCGGGCAGGAGCAGAAGTGGTTCCTGCTGCGCTTCCACGGCAGTGACGATCAGGTGAACATCGCCACCGAGCATCCCGAGTTCTCGACCTGGCGCTGGCTGGCGGCGGACGAGGTCGTGGGCCAGATCGTGCCGTTCAAGCGCGACGTCTACGAGAAGGTACTGAGCGCGTTCCGGGGCCATCTCTGACGCTGGTCGCCGCCCGCACCTGTCACCTCGCGGTCGGCGGGTTCGCGGCGCCCAGGAATGCCTTCGGACAAGGGGACCCTGCGAACGATATCGCAGGGTCTTGTTTTGCCGACTGAGGCGTGGGCGGCCTCAGGCGAAGCGGCCCTCGCGGGCCAACACTTCGATCTGGTAGCCGTCGGGATCGGCTACGAAGAAGAACTTCGCCACCACCTTGCCCGCCGGGGCGAACTCCACCAGCTTGCGCGGGTTGAGGCCTGCGGCGGTGAAGCGGGCGTGCTCGGCCTCGAGATCATCGACCGACACCGCGAGGTGGCCGTAACCGTCGCCCAGGTCGTAGGGCTCGGTGCGGTCCTTGTTCACCGTGAGTTCGAGTTCGAACCCGGTCTCGGCGTTCGAGAGATAGACCAGCGTGAACTCGGGGAAGTCGAGCCGGTCCGCCACGGTGAGCCCGAAGGCGGTCTCGTAGAAGGCCAGCGAACGCGCTTCGTCGAGCACCCGGATCATGCTGTGGATTGCCTTGGCCATGCGTCTCATCCTTTCCTGCGAAGGGCGACCTCGGGATGCGTTGCCGTGAGGCGGGCCGCCCGTTATAGGGCTGGAAACCGGATCGCACGAGGAGACACAGATGTCCAACGCACAGCTCGAAGCCGCCATCGAAGCCGCCTGGGAGGCGCGCGACACCATCACCCCGTCGACCGGGGGCGAAACCCGCGAGGCCATCGAGGCCACGCTCCACGCGCTTGACAGCGGCACGCTGCGCGTCGCGGAAAAGCTGGATGACGGCAACTGGCACGTCAACCAGTGGGCCAAGAAGGCGGTTCTGCTCGGCTTCCGCATCAAGGACATGGAGATGCAGGACGGCGGCCCGCAGGGCAGCGGCTGGTGGGACAAGGTCGACAGCAAGTTCAAGGGCTGGGGCGACAGCGAATGGAAGGCCGCGGGCTTCCGCGCGGTGCCGAACTGCGTGGTGCGCAAGTCGGCCTATATCGCGCCGGGTGTGGTGCTGATGCCGTCCTTCGTGAACCTCGGCGCCTATGTCGACGAGGGCACCATGGTCGACACCTGGGCCACCGTCGGCTCCTGCGCGCAGATCGGCAAGGGCGTGCACCTGTCGGGCGGCGTCGGCATCGGTGGCGTGCTCGAGCCCATGCAGGCCGGCCCGACCATCATCGAGGACAACTGTTTTATCGGCGCCCGCTCCGAGGTGGTCGAGGGCGTGATCGTTCGCGAGGGCTCGGTGCTCGGCATGGGCGTCTTCCTCGGCCAGTCGACCAAGATCGTCGACCGCGAGACCGGCGAAGTGTTCTACGGCGAAGTGCCGCCCTACTCGGTGGTCGTCGCAGGCACCATGCCGTCGAAGAACGGCGTGAACCTCTACTGCGCGGTGATCGTCAAGCGCGTCGACGAGAAGACCCGCTCCAAGACCGGCATCAACGAGCTGCTGCGCGACTGATCGCGGCACGACATCGCCAAGCCTTCCGCGCGGCGGTCCTTCGGGGCCGCCGCGTTGCATTTCAGCGGTCCGGGCGACGCAAATCCGATCCGAGGCTCCCGCCGCGGAACCTTCCGGCGCGCCGCATGTTCCCTTTCTGTTAACTGGAACTGACAGGGGTATATCTCATGGGTCTCGGCCTGATTGCATCCATCATCGTCGGCGGGCTGGCCGGCTGGATCGCCAGCATGATCATGAAGGCCGATACCGGCATTCTGATGAACGTCATCCTCGGCATCGTCGGCGCGGTGGTGCTCAACTTCGTGCTGTCGCTGCTCGGCATCTACGCGGCCAACACATGGGTGCCGCAGCTCATTGTCGGCATCATCGGCGCCAGCGCGCTGATCTGGGTCGTGCGCAAAGTCCGAAGCTGACCTCTTGATGCAGGATCTCTCGCTCCCGCTCCTGCTGGGGATTTTCGCCCTCGCAGGAGCCATTGTTGTGGCCGCGTCCATCCGCGCCACGACCCTTGCAGACCTGATTGCCGACCGGACCAAGCTTGGCGAAGCGATGGCCGGCGGCATCCTGCTCGGCGGCGCCACCTCGCTGTCGGGCGTGGTGGTGTCGGTCACGGCGGCCTATGGCGGCGATGCCAGCTTCGCGGTGTCGAACGCCGTTGGCGGCATCGCGGCGCAGACGTTGTTCCTTGGACTGGCGGACCTGTTCTACAAGCGCGTGAACCTCGAACATGCCGCCGCTGAGCCGGCGAACCTGTTCCAGGCGGTCATGCTGCTGATCCTGCTGTCGATGCCGATCGCCGCGATGGCGGGGCCGGATATCGCCTATTTCGGTGTCTCGCCGGTCTCGCTGGTGATGTTCCTCGGCTATCTCTGGGGCGTGCGGCTGTCCTCGATCGTGGGCGAGCGCCCAATGTGGCGCCCGGTCGAGACTTCGGACACCCGCAAGGACGAGCCGGACGCGGAAAACAATCCCAACGCCCCGGTGCTGCGCCCGGCACTGATCTTCGTCGGACTGGTCGCCATCATGGGCCTGTCGGGCTGGGTCATCAGCCAGGTGGCTGGAACGTTCATCACCCGCTACGAGCTGTCCTCGAGTCTGGTCGGCGCTCTGATCACCGCGATCATCACCTCGCTGCCCGAACTGGTCACGACCCTTGTCGCCGTGCGTCGTGGCGCGCTGCAGCTGGCGGTCGGCGGGATCATCGGCGGCAACACCTTCGACACGCTGTTTCTGGTGTTCTCGGACGTGGCCTATCGCGACGGCTCGATCTTTCAGGCAGTGGGCGAGACCGATCTCTACTGGCTGGCGACCGGCATGCTGATGACCGCCATCCTGCTCGGCGGCCTGATCCTGCGTCAGCGCGAAGGTCCGGCGCGGATCGGCATCGAGTCGGTGCTTCTCATCCTGATCTACTGCTGCGCCGTGGCGGTCGAGCTCTTCGCGCCCTGAGTCTCGGCCCGAGCGGGGCTTGACTCGCGGCCATGCCTGCCGCATCCCGCCCGAAACGCGGGAGACGTCAGGCATGGCCAGCAAGAAACCATCGAGACAGCAGGTCTACACCCTTTTGGTCGAGGTCGGCCGCAAGGCCGGCGATGGCCTGCCCGACAAGTCCACCGGGGCTGCGCTGATGTGCTATGCCAGCGGAGTCGACGAGGCCGAGGCGGTGCGCGAGACCGTTGCGATCCTCAAGCAGGCCGATCTGTCGCCGCTCGATGTGACCGGCTACGGCACCGAGGAAGAGCGCCGGGCGCAGGGCCACGAGATCGAGGCTGACGAGCAGGAACTCATGGCGCGCGCGCTCGAGGAGAATTCCGTCATCGTCGCGCAGGTCACCCCGTTCTTCGACAAGGCTTGAGGTCGCCCAAGATTTTTCGGACGAAAAATCTTCTGCCCGCGCCGATCAGGCCACCCGCGCCTGGGCCAGCGTGATCGCCTCGAACGGGTGCAGCACCTGGTAGCCCTTGCGATGTTGCTCGGGCAGAAGCCCGGTCGGGCAATCGGCCAGCAGAGAGGCCCCAAGATGCGTCCGCGAGCGCCGCAGACGCCCGATATAGAGGCTCTCGAGTGCCGCACCGCCGGCCATCACCGCATCATGCGCCGGCAGCAGGAGTTGATGGTAGCGCAGCGTCATCGCGCCCTCCTCGCGCACCGCCGCAAAGCCGTTTACAAGGCTCAGCGCGGGCACCAGAACCGCCTCGCGCCCGAACAGGTATTCCACCTCCGAGCCGCCGATCACCAGCCGCTGGTGCGGTGACACGACGAGATCGCGGCTCAGGCCAAAATAGGGCGCGCGCAGCCGCACCGGCGTGAAGGAGCCAAGCGCCGGCACCACCCGGCTCAGCCGCTGCAACACCGGGGCGAGCTCGCCACAGCGGGTCCGAACGGTGTCGCCGCTCTGCAACTCAGCCACCGGCCGGGGCCCATCGAGCGTCTCGACCGGCACCCGGCCGGTGAGCGAGGGCATCGGCCCCACGGGCTCGACCTCGTCGGACACGGCGAAGAAGATCAGGTCGGGGTCAGTCCGGCAGAGCTGAGGCCGGCGCACCATGCTGAACAGGTCCTCGAGCAGAAGCGGCGGCGGGGGCGGGGTCTCGCGCAGGGCGGTGCGGTCGCTTTCGGGTCGCTCCAGCGCCAGCTGGCCCCACCGCGCGGTCGAATCCCAGCTGAAGGTCACGCGCAGGATGTCGGTGCGGGCATCGTCGGGATATTGCAGCAGCGTGTGGAAGGCGTCGTCGCCTTGGCTCATCACCAGCACGATGCTGCCATTGGGCAGCGCCTGAAGCGAGAGCCCCCCGGGCCACGGGTGATGACGTTCAAAGGCCAGCAGGGTCTGCGGCCGGCCATCGGCCGAAAGCCGGGTCTCGATCAGCAGCGAGCCCTTGGCCAACAGCGCATCGCGCGGGCGCAGCGCGGCATCGAAGACGCGGTCATCGGTCCAGCGGCGGCCCTCGCCCGAAATGGCGATCCAGCTCATGCGGCGCCTTGCCCCGCGCGGCGATGACGTGAAGAAAACCCTGCCGTACCCATGCCTGTCACATTGCCCGTCGCGCGGCACGCGCGCACTGTTCCCTTGCGGCACGCGCGCACTGTTCCTTTGTGGCACGCCCGCATTGTTCCTCTTGCGGCCCTCGCGCGCTGTCCTTGTGCGCCTGCCCGGATCTTCCGTGTGGCGTCGTTTGACACAGGGTTCCGCAAGATCCCAAGCGCCGCCGCGCTGCGGGCATTTTCCCCTTTTTATGCATCGAGCCCTAGCACGAGCCGCCCTGACAGGCCAGTTCGATTGTCCTGTGACATAGCTGCGCGACCGTCCCGACCCGTCCCGAGGCAGGGTTTGCCCTCGCGCGTCCATCGCGGTAGCCAAAGCGCAGACACAGCAAGGAACCGTGCCATGACGACCGATCCCGTCGCCCTCACCGCCGATCTCATCCGCTGCCCCTCGGTCACGCCCGAGGAGGGCGGGGCGCTGGTGCTGCTTCAGGGGCTGCTCGAGGAGGCGGGGTTTGCCTGCACCCGGGTGGACCGGAACGGCACCTCGAACCTCTATGCCCGCTGGGGCGAGAAAGGGCATGCGCTCAGCTTCGGCTTCAACGGCCATACCGATGTGGTCCCGGTGGGCGATGCCTCGGCCTGGAGCTGCGATCCCTTCGGAGCTGAAATCCGCGACGGCGTGATGTTCGGCCGAGGCGCGACCGACATGAAATCCGGCGTCGCGGCATTTGCCGCCGCCGCGATGGATTTCGTCACCGAAACGCCCCCGGACGGCGCCATCGTGCTGGCGATCACCGGTGACGAGGAGGGCGACGCGACCGACGGCACCGTGGCGCTGCTCGACTGGATGGCCGAGCAGGACGAGCGCATGTCGGTCTGCCTCGTGGGCGAGCCGACCTGCCCGTCCGAGATGGGCGACATGATGAAGATCGGCCGCCGCGGTTCGCTCTCGGCGTGGTTCACGGTGACCGGCACGCAGGGCCACGCCGCCTATCCGCACCGGGCGCTGAACCCGATGCCGGCGATGGCGCGGCTGATGGACCGGCTGGCCTCGCACGAGCTCGACACCGGCACCGATCATTTCGACGCCTCGACGCTGGCGGTGGTGACCATCGACACCGGCAACCCGGCGACCAACGTCATCCCGGCGCAGAGCCGCGGCACGGTCAACATCCGCTTCAATGACATCCATACCGGCGCGGCGCTGTCGGACTGGCTGCGCGAGGAGGCCGCGAAGGTCGACGCCGCGTTCGGCACCACCACCGAGGTCAAGATCAAGATCTCCGGCGAGAGCTTCCTGACCCCGCCGGGGCCGCTCTCGGATCTGGTCACTGCGGCGGTCGAGGCCGAGACCGGGCGCACGCCGGAGCTCTCGACCTCGGGCGGCACCTCGGATGCGCGTTTCGTCAAGGATCACTGCCCGGTGGTCGAGTTCGGGCTGGTCGGCAAGACCATGCATCAGGTCGACGAGAACGTGCCTGTGGACCAGATCGCGCGGCTCAAGGAGATCTACACCCGCATCCTGCGCGACTATTTCGCCGGCTGATCCGCGTCACGCCGCCGCGCGCCGGGAACCTCTGCCGGACACCGCCGGTTGATCGTCTGTAGCGATTGACCGGCGGGGCCGGGGGAAGGGAAAGCGATGGCGGATCTCACATGCGACGTAGCAATCATCGGGGCCGGGACTGCCGGTCTTGCGGCAGAGCGCAACGCCCGCAAGCACGGCGCCAAGACGCTGCTGATCGATCCGAGCTTCGCCGGCACCACCTGCGCCACGGTGGGCTGCATGCCCTCCAAGCTGCTGATCGCCGCCGCCCGCAGCGCGCATGGCGCGCGGCAGTCGGAGGTCTTTGGTGTCGAGACCGGCGAGGTCAGGGTCGACGGCCCCGCCGTGCTGCGCCGGGTGCGCGAGCACCGCGACCGCTTTGCGCAGGCCACTCGCGACAGCATCATGGACCTCCCCAAGGAAATCCGGGTGCAGGCGCGGGCGCGCTTCACCTCCGCCACCACGCTCACACTCGATGACGGGCGCACGGTCGCGGCGAATGCGGTGATCATCGCCACCGGCTCGAGCCCGATGGTGCCGGGGCCCTTCGCCGATCTTGGCGATCTGGCACTGACCAACGAGACGATCTTCGAGCTCGACGACCTGCCCGAGAGCCTCGCGGTGATCGGCGGCGGGGTCATCGGGCTCGAGCTGGCGCAGGCGATGGCACGGCTCGGCGTGCGGGTGGCGCTGTTTGACCAGCAGGAGACGCTGGCGCAGGTGCGCTGCGCCAAGGTCCACGCCGCGCTGCAAGAGGCCATGGCGCGGGAGATGGACCTGCATCTCGGCACCGACCCGCAGCCGTCCGAGCAGGATGGCCGCGTGCGCATCGATTGGGAGGGACAGAGCGACACCTTCGACAAGGTGCTCGTGTCGACGGGGCGTCCGCCCAACGTTCAGGGCCTCGGGCTCGAGACCACCGGTCTCGCGCTTGACGACAAGGGCATGCCCGAGATCGATCCCGAGACCATGCAGTGCGGCGACGCGCCGATCTTCATGGCCGGCGACTCGAATACCGGCCGCCCGGTGCTGCACGAGGCCTCGGACGAGGGCGCCATCGCCGGGCGCAACGCCGTGGCCTATCCGGCGCTGGTGCGTTCGGACCGCAAGGTGAACTTCGCCATCACCTTCACCGAGCCGCCGCTGGTGATGCTGGGTGACAGCCCCGATGACAGCGCCAAGATCGGCAGCGCCGACTACACCGATCAGGGCCGCGCCAAGGTGGATGCCGAAAACACCGGCCTCGCCCGGCTCTACGCAGCGGCGCCCGACGGGCGCCTGATCGGGGCGGATCTGTTCTGCCCCGGCGCCGATCACATGGGCCACCTGCTGGCGCTGGCGATCGGCCAGAAGATCACCGCCGGAGACCTGCTCGACATGCCGTTCTACCACCCGACGCTCGAGGAAGGGCTGAAGGGCGCGCTGCGCGAGATCTGCCACGCGGTGCCGCTGAACGTGCCGGGCGATCACGACACCGGCAACCCGCCGGGCGTCTAGGCGGGAAATTCCGCACCGCGCCCCGTCCTTGCGCCACGAAGCGCCAGAATCGCCATGACGGGGGCGGTGCGCCGTGCTAGCTCAGGGCCATGAGCAAACTGCCGACCAAACCGGATATCCTCGACTGGATCGCCGCCAACCCGACCCTCACCTCCAAGCGCGACATTGCCAAGGCTTTCGGCATCAAGGGCGCGGCGCGGATCGACCTCAAGCGCCTGCTCAAGGAGCTGGAGCACGAGGGCCATCTGGAAAAGCGCAAGAAGACCTATCGCGACCCGGACCGCCTGCCGCCCGTCACGGTGCTGCAGATGAAAGCCGCCGACGAGAACGGCGACCAGTTCGCGCAGCCACTGGAATGGCATGGCGAAGGGGTCGAGCCGACGGTGCTCTTCGTGTCCCGCGCCACCGATCCGGCGCTTGGCGACGGCGACCGCATCCTTGCGCGGCTTCAGGTGGTGCACGAGGCTGACCACAATTACGAGGCCCGGCTGATCCGCCGCATCGGAGCCAGCCCGCTCAAGGTCGTGGGGATCTTCCGCAAGGGCGCCGAGGGCGGCCGCATCCTGCCGATCGATAAGGGCTCGGACAAGGAATGGACGGTGGCGCCCGACGCCACGCACGGCGCGCAGGACGGTGAACTGGTCGAGGCCGAGCAGGCCGGCCCGCGCGCCACCCGCATGGGCCTGCCGCGGGCGCGCATCGTGATGCGCCTCGGCGATCCCACTGCGCCCAGGGCGGTGTCGCTCATCGCGATCCACCAGCACGGCATCCCCGACGACTTCCCCGAGAAGGTGCTGGCCGAGGCCGACGCGATGAAGCCCGCCGGGCTCAAGGGCCGCACCGATCTGCGCGAGCTGCCGCTGGTCACCATCGACCCGTGGGATGCGCGCGACCACGACGATGCCTGTTTCGCCGAGCCTGACGAGGATCCCAAGAACCAAGGCGGTCACGTGATCTGGGTCGCCATCGCCGACGTGGCGCATTACGTGCGCCCCGGCTCGGAGCTGGATCGAGAGGCCAGGAAGCGCGGCAATTCGAGCTATTTCCCCGACCGGGTGGTGCCGATGCTGCCCGACCGGCTTTCGGGCGATCTGTGCTCGCTGCACGAGGGCGTGCCGCGCGCCTGCCTCGCGGTGCGCATGGTGATCGATGCGGAGGGCAACAAGAAATCGCACAAGTTCGTGCGGGGCCTGATGCGCTCGCCCGCCTCGCTGAACTACCAAGAGGTGCAGGCGGCATTCGACGGCGAGCCCAATGACAAGACCGGCCCGTTGCTCGAGCCGGTGATCCAGCCGCTCTATGCCGCCTACGCCGCGCTGCGCGACGCCCGCGCCCGGCGCGAACCGCTGGATCTCGACCTGCCAGAGCGCAAGGTGGTGCTGAGCGACGAGGGCAAGGTGACCTCGGTGAACTTCGTCGAGCGGCTCGACGCGCACAAGCTGATCGAGGAGTTCATGATCCTCGCCAATGTCTGCGCCGCCGAGACCCTGATCGCCAAGCGCACGCCGCTGCTGTTCCGGGTCCACGAGGAGCCGCCGGCGGATAAGCTCGAGAGCCTGCGCGAGACCGCCGACGCGGCAGGGCTGACGCTGGCGAAGGGGCAGGTTCTGAAGACCGCGCATCTCAACAAGCTGCTGCACGACGCCGCCGGCAAGGAAGAGGCGGAGCTGATCAACATCGCCACGCTGCGCAGCATGACGCAGGCCTATTACAGCCCGAAGAACTTCGGACATTTCGGCCTCGCGCTGCAGAACTACGCGCATTTCACCTCGCCGATCCGGCGCTATTCGGACCTCATCGTACATCGCGGCCTGATCAAGGCGCATGGTTGGGGCGATGACGGGCTGAGCGAGCACGAGATCGAGACGCTGGAGACGACCGCGCAGCACATCTCGGACACCGAGCGGCGCTCGATGATGGCCGAGCGCGACACCAATGATCGTTACCTCGCGGCGTTCCTCTCGGATCGGATCGGGGCCGAGTTCGGCGGCCGGATCAGTGGCATCGCCAAGTTCGGAATCTTCGTGAAGCTCGACGAGACCGGCGCCGACGGGCTGGTTCCGATGCGCAATATCGGCAACGAGTATTTCCATTTCGACCGTGAGGCCGGAACGCTTATGGGCGCGGACACCGGTACCATCATTACGCTCGGGCAGCGGGTACGGGTGAAGCTTGTCGAGGCCGCACCGGTCACCGGCGGCATTGCGCTGGACCTGCTCGAGCTCGAGGATGCCGAGATGCCGCAGGGCCGTGGCTCGGGCCGGCCCGGGCGTGGCCGGGCGCGTGGCCCCGGTGGCCGGGGTCGCCCCGGCGGACCGCCGCGCCGAAAGGAGGCCAAGGCAAAGCGCAAGGACTCCAAGGTCAAGCGCAAGGTCACGCGGCGGCGCAGCACCAAGAGCTGAGGCCGCCGCGGCCTGCGAGCGCCATGCGTTCCGGCGGTGCCGGGACGCACCGGGCGGGCCGTCGGGGCAGGGCGCCTTGCGGCGGTGGACGGTGCTGCCGCAGGGGCCGGGCATGCGGGGTTGTTTCCGCACCGAACGCCGCTGCCTCTTGCGGAATCGAATCGTGGAGCGTATATGCCCTTTCAACAGCGGCACGTCGGGTCTCTCCCGAGGTTCCACCGGGAAAGATCGACGGGCCGCGCGCCCGTTTTTTTGTGCTCAACCGGACCCGGACTCATGACCGACCTGATCGCCAAATCCGCCATCGACCGGCGCCTCGCCGAGATCGTCACCCCGGTCATCGAAGACCTCGGGTTCGAACTCGTGCGCCTGCGCCTGATGAGCGGCAAGACCGCCACGCTGCAGATCATGGCCGAACGTCCCGAGGGCGGCATCGAGGTCGACGAGTGCGCCGATATCTCGACCGCCGTGTCGGCGGTGCTTGACGTCGAGGACCCGATCATCGACGCCTACGCGCTCGAGGTTTCGAGCCCCGGCATCGACCGGCCGCTGACCCGACTCAAGGACTTCGACACCTACGAGGGCTACGAGGCCAAGATCGAGACCCAGGAGATGATCGACGGCCGCAAGCGCTGGCGCGGCGTTCTCGCCGGGGTCGAGGGCAGCGAAGTTCTGTTCAACATCGAGGGCGAGGGCGGCGAAGAGCAGACCATCGGCCTGCAGTTTGACTGGCTCAGCGACGCCAAGCTGATCCTCACCGACGACCTGATCCGCGACATGCTGCGTGCCCGCAAGGCGCAGGAAGTGGACGAAGACCAATTCGACGAAATCCAGGCCGACGACGCGGCCGCTCAGGAGGAGTAAGAAGAAAATGGCAATCACCTCTGCCAACCAGCTTGAGCTTCTGCAAACGGCCGAGGCCGTCGCCCGCGAGAAGATGATCGACCCCGCCCTCGTGATCGAGGCGATGGAAGAGAGCCTCGCGCGCGCCGCCAAGTCGCGCTACGGCTCCGAGATGGACATCCGCGTGAAGATCGACCGCAAGACCGGTCGCGCCACCTTCACCCGCGTGCGCACCGTCGTCGAGGACGAAGAGCTCGAGAACTACCAGGCGGAGATGACCGTCAAGCAGGCCAAGCAGTACATGGCCGACCCTCAGGTGGGCGACCAGTATGTCGAGGAAGTGCCCCCCGTGGACATGGGCCGGATCGCGGCGCAGTCGGCCAAGCAGGTGATCCTGCAGAAGGTCCGCGAAGCCGAGCGTGATCGCCAGTACGACGAGTTCAAGGACCGCAACGGCACCATCATCAACGGCACCGTCAAGCGCGAGGAATACGGCAACGTCATCGTCGATATCGGCCGTGGCGAGGGCATCCTGCGCCGCAACGAGAAGATCGGCCGCGAGGCCTATCGCCCCGGTGACCGCATCCGCTGCTACATCAAGGACGTGCGCCGCGAGGCCCGCGGCCCGCAGATCTTCCTCAGCCGCACCGCGCCGGAATTCATGGCCGAGCTGTTCAAGATGGAAGTGCCGGAAATCTACGACGGCATCATCGAGATCAAGGCCGTGGCCCGTGACCCGGGCTCGCGCGCCAAGATCGGCGTGATCTCCTATGACGGCTCCATCGATCCGGTCGGCGCCTGCGTCGGTATGCGCGGCAGCCGCGTTCAGGCCGTGGTCAACGAGCTTCAGGGCGAGAAGATCGACATCATCCCGTGGAACGAGGACATGCCGACCTTCCTCGTCAACGCGCTGCAGCCGGCCGAAGTGTCGAAGGTGGTGCTTGACGAAGATGCCGAGCGCATCGAGGTCGTGGTGCCCGACGAGCAGCTGTCGCTGGCCATCGGCCGCCGCGGTCAGAACGTGCGTCTGGCCTCGCAGCTGACCGGTCTCGACATCGATATCATGACCGAGGAAGAAGAGTCGGCACGCCGTCAGAAGGAATTCGAAGAGCGCACCAAGCTGTTCATGGACACGCTTGATCTCGACGAGTTCTTCGCCCAGCTGCTGGTTGCCGAAGGCTTCACCAACCTCGAAGAGGTCGCCTATGTTGAGCTCGACGAGCTGCTGGTGATCGACGGCGTCGACGACGACACCGCGCAGGAGCTGCAGACCCGCGCCCGCGAATTCCTCGAGGAGCAGGCGCGCAAGGCGCTTGCGCATGCCCGCGAACTGGGTGCCGAGGACAGCCTTATTGAATTCGACGGCCTGACACCCCAAATGGTAGAGGCGCTGGCGGAAGACGGCGTGAAGACGCTGGAAGACTTCGCCACCTGCGCCGACTGGGAACTGGCCGGAGGCTGGACCACGGTGAATGGCGAGCGCGTCAAGGATGACGGTCTGCTCGAGAAGTTCGATGTCGATCTCGCCGAGGCACAGAACCTCATCATGACCGCGCGCGTCCTGCTTGGCTGGGTCGATCCCGAAGAGCTGGTGGCCGAGGCCGAAGAAGAGGTCGAGGGCGAAGGCGACGAGTCCGAGACCGAGGAAGAGGTCTGATCCGATGAGTCGGGGCGGCCGGGATAAGGACCGGGCCGATGGCCCGGAGCGGCGCTGCATCGCCACCGGCGAGACGCAGCCCGCCAGCGGACTGATCCGCTTCGTGATCGGGCCGGACAATCAGGTCGTGCCCGATCTCGCAGGCAAGCTGCCCGGGCGCGGCATCTGGGTGGCGTCGGACAAGGCGGCACTCGAAAAAGCTGCAGGCAAAGGGCTTTTTGCCCGCGCCGCGCGGGCGCCGGTGACGGTGCCCGACGATTTGCCCAATCTGGTCGAGCAGATGCTCGCCCGTCGGGTGGTCGAACTGCTGAGCCTCGCCCGCAAGTCGGGGGGCGCGGTTTCGGGCTACGAGAAGGTCAAGGACTGGCTTGGCAAGGAGGAGGCCGACGTGCTGCTTCAGGCCGAGGATGGATCGGCTCGAGGCAAGACCAAGCTGTCTACCCCGCAATGGGGATCGTATATCGGCTGGCTTACGGCGGACGAGCTGGGGCTGGCCTTCGGAAGGGAAAAGGTGATACACGCCGCGCTTGGCGCTGGTGGACTCACGAAACGTGTTGTAGAGGAAGCCCAACGACTGAAGGGGCTGCGCGTCGGAAGGGCCGACGCGGCGACGGCAGCAGGGGCTGCCGGGGGCGGCAGGGGCCGCCGGAAAGGATAAGAGCTGAATGAGCGATAACGACGGCAAGAAGACTTTGGGTGTTCGTGGCGGGGGGCCCCGTTCGGGATCCGTGAAGCAGAGCTTCAGCCACGGGCGGACCAAGAACGTCGTGGTGGAGACCAAGCGCAAGCGCGTGGTCGTGCCCAAGCCCGGCGCCGGTGGTGCCAAGGGCTCCGGCGGCGTGCCGGGCGGGTCGGGTGGCAAGCGCCCGGCCGGGATCTCCGACGCGGAGATGGAACGTCGCCTGAAGGCGCTGCAGGCCGCCAAGGCCCGCGAGGCCGAGGAGCAGGCGCAGCGCGAGGCGCTGGAGAAGGCTCGCGCCGAAGAGCGTGAGCGCATGCGCGCCGAGAAGGAACAGAAAGAGCGCGAGCAGCGCGAGGCCGAAGAGCGTGCCAAGGCGAAAGCCGAGGAAGAGGCGCGCAAGGCCCGCGAAGCTGCAGAAGCTGCCAAGAAGGCCGAAGCCGCAGCGGCGGCCCCGGCCGCCGATCCGGCGGCAGCCGGTCAGCAGGCCCGTGGCGGCGCCAAGCCTGCCGCAGGTGCTCCGGCAGGTGGCCCCGCAGGCCAGACGCAGCAGCGCAAGGCCGACCGCGAGCGTGAAGAGCGCGGCCGCGGTGGTCGTGGTCGCGGTGGCGACGGCGGCAACCGCCGGTCCGGCAAGCTGACCCTGAACCAGGCGCTTGGCGGCGAAGGCGGTCGGCAGAAATCCATGGCCGCGATGAAGCGCAAGCAGGAGCGTGCGCGTCAGAAGGCGATGGGTGGCAGCCAGCAGCGCGAGAAGATCGTGCGCGACGTTCAGCTTCCCGAGGCGATCACCGTTGCGGAACTGGCCAACCGTATGGCCGAGCGTGTCGCGGATGTGGTCAAGGCGCTGATGCAGAGCGGCATCATGGCGACCCAGAACCAGTCGATCGATGCCGACACCGCGGAACTGATCATCGAGGAATTCGGCCACCGCGTGACCCGCGTGTCCGATGCCGACGTCGAGGACGTGATCAAGACCGTGGACGACAAGCCGGAAGACCTCCTGCCGCGTCCGCCGGTCATCACGATCATGGGCCACGTCGACCACGGCAAGACCTCGCTGCTCGACAAGATTCGCGAAGCCAACGTCACCTCCGGGGAAGCCGGCGGCATCACCCAGCATATCGGCGCCTACCAGGTGACGACCAAGGGTGGCGACGTTCTGACCTTCCTCGACACGCCCGGCCACGCGGCGTTCACCTCGATGCGCTCGCGTGGTGCTCAGGTGACCGACATCGTGGTGCTGGTGGTGGCGGCTGACGACGCGGTGATGCCGCAGACCGTCGAAGCCATCAGCCACGCCAAGGCCGCGGGTGTTCCGATGATCGTCGCGATCAACAAGGTCGACAAGCCCGAGGCGAACCCGACCAAGGTGCGCACCGACCTGCTGCAACACGAGGTGATCGTGGAGCAGATGTCCGGTGACGTGCAGGATGTCGAGGTCTCGGCCCATACCGGGCAGGGTCTGGACGAACTGCTCGAAGCCATCGCGCTGCAGGCCGAGGTTCTCGAACTGAACGCCAACCCGAACCGCGCCGCCGAAGGTGCTGTGATCGAAGCCCAGCTCGACGTGGGCCGTGGCCCGGTCGCGACGGTTCTGGTGCAGAACGGCACCCTGAAGCAGGGCGACATCTTCGTCGTGGGCGAGCAGTACGGCAAGGTCCGTGCGCTGATCAACGACAAGGGTGAGCGCGTGAAGGAAGCCGGCCCGTCGGTGCCCGTCGAGGTGCTTGGCCTCAACGGCACGCCCGAAGCCGGTGACGTTCTCAACGTGACCTCTACCGAGGCGCAGGCCCGCGAGATCGCCGAATACCGCGAACACGCCGCCAAGGAGAAGCGCGCCGCCGCCGGTGCCGCGACGACCCTCGAGCAGCTGATGATGAAGGCCAAGGACGACGAGAACGTCTCCGAGCTGCCCATCGTGGTGAAGGCCGACGTGCAGGGCTCTGCCGAGGCCATCGTCCAGGCGCTGGAGAAGGTCGGCAACGACGAGGTCCGCGTTCGGGTCATCCACTACGGTGTGGGTGCCATCACCGAGACCGATATCGGCCTTGCCGAAGCGTCGGGCTGCCCGGTCATCGGCTTCAACGTCCGTGCCAACGCACCGGCCCGCAACAGCGCCAACCAGAAGGGCGTGGAGATCCGCTACTACTCGGTGATCTACGACCTCGTGGACGACGTGAAGGCGGCGGCTTCCGGCCTGCTGTCGAACGAGATCCGCGAGAACTTCATCGGCTATGCCGAGATCAAGGAGGTCTTCAAGGTCTCCAATGTCGGCAAGGTCGCCGGCTGTCTCGTCACCGAGGGTGTTGCCCGCCGTTCCGCAGGCGTCCGCCTGCTGCGCGACAACGTGGTGATCCACGAAGGCACGCTGAAGACGCTGAAGCGCTTCAAGGACGAGGTCTCCGAGGTCCAGTCGGGCCAGGAGTGCGGCATGGCCTTCGAGAACTACGACGATGTCCGCCCGCAGGACGTCATCGAGATCTTCGAGCGCGAGGAGATCGAGCGCTCGCTCTGATCCTTGCCGGATTGTCGAAACAGGAACACCCGGAGGGAAACCTCCGGGTGTTTTCGTTTTCGTGAAACTGGGGTTCCCGCGTGCGTTGAGTTACACCATGGCGGTCCACGGAAAATGGAAAAGCCCGGAGCAGGTGCTCCGGGCTTTTCACGAGAAATCAGAACTTGTCGTTCGGTTCAGGCAGCCACCGGGTTCCCGGTAAAGACCTGATTTCCGACACGAACGGCAATGCGACCGTCAGGGAGACTCTTCTCGAGAATGCCCTGAACCGAGACGCAGCTGCCAAGGATGATGGTACGCAGCATTTCAGTGTTCCTCGATACGGATATTACAGATTTATGAATACCGGCGAATCGTTAACGGAACCAGAACAAATTTTGTCAACTACGCCTAATCACCTAGCATCTAGGCCATTTTCGGCGATTTTCTTTCGCCGCAGCGCAGAAAGTTCTGGACATGGCCTGCGTCAGAGCCAGTCGCGCAGGATCGGGATCAGCGGGATGTCGGCGGGCGGCATCGGGTAATCGCGCAGGTCGCGGGCGTGGACCCACTTCAGCGCCTGCCCTTCCTTCGACTGCGGCGTGCCCTCCCATTTCCGGCAGGCAAAGAGCGGCATCAGCAGGTGGAAGCTCTCATAGGCATGCGAGGCGAAGGTCAGCGGCGCAAGGCAGCTTTCCCAGGTGTCGATGCCGAGCTCTTCCTGCAACTCGCGGATCAGCGCGACCTCGGGGCTCTCGTCGGGCTCGACCTTGCCACCAGGGAACTCCCAGAGCCCGGCCATGGACTTGCCCTCCGGGCGCTGCGCCAGAAGGATGCGGCCGTCGGTGTCGATGAGCGCGACGGCGGAGACGAGGATGATCTTCGACATGAGGGGTCTCCCGGCCTCGGGGTCTGGCCGGCGAGGGGCGCTGCCCCTCGCGCTCCCCGAGGTATTTCAGAACCAGAGAAGGGGTGGGGTCAGGACCGGTAATCGGCGTTGATCGAGATGTAGCCGTGGGTCAGGTCACAGGTCCAGACCGTCGCCTTGCCGGCGCCGAGGCCTATATCGACCGAGATGGTGATTTCGGGCTGCTTCATCAGCGCAGCGCCGTCCTCTTCCTTGTAGGAAGGGGCGACCCAGCCGTTCTCCGCCACCAGCACGTTGCCGAAGCGGATGGTCAGCCTGTCGCGGTCGGCGGCGGCGCCGGACTTACCCACAGCCATGACGATGCGCCCCCAGTTCGGATCCTCACCGGCGACGGCGGTCTTGACGAGCGGCGAGTTGGCGATGGCCAGCGCGTGGGTGCGGGCGTCGGCGTCGGTTTTCGCGCCGGTGACGTTGACGGTGACGAACTTGGTCGCGCCCTCGCCATCCTTGACCACCTGGTGGGCGAGATCGAGGAACACGCCCTCGAGGGCCTGAGCGAAATCGCTGTCGGCCAGGGTGACCTCGACGCCGGAGGCGCCGGTGGCCCCCATCAGCAGCGTGTCCGAGGTCGAGGTGTCGCTGTCGACGGTGATGCAGTTGAAGCTGCGGTCGTTGATCTCGGAGACCATCGTCTGCAGGTCGGCGCGCGACACCTTGGCGTCGGTGAAGATGTAGACCAGCATCGTCGCCATGTCGGGGGCGATCATCCCCGAGCCCTTGGCGAAACCGGCGATCTTCACCTCGCCGCCGGGCAGCGCCACGGTGGCGCAGGCGCCCTTGGGGAAGGTGTCGGTGGTCATGATGGCGCGGGCCGCCTCGTCGCCCTTGCCGGGCGCGAGCGCCGCCACCAGGTCGTCGACCTTGGCGATGATGCGGTCATGCGGCAGGCGCTCACCGATCACACCGGTGGAGCTGGTGAAGACACGCGCCTCGGGCAGGCCGGTGGACTTGGCCACGGCGGCGCAGATCGCCGCCACCGAGCCGTCGCCGGCCTTGCCGGTGAAGGCGTTGGAATTGCCCGAGTTGACGATGATCGCCGCGCCCGCGTCGCTGTCGCCGCCGATTTTCGACTGGCAGTCGAGCACGTTGGCCGAACGGGTCGCGGAGCGGGTAAAGACCCCGGCAACGGTGCTGCCGGGATCGAGCAGGGTCAGCATCACGTCGGTTCGCCCGGCATATCGGACCCCCGCGGCGACCGAAGCGAAGCGGACCCCGTCGATCACCGGAAGCTCCGGGAAGGCGGCGGGGGCGAGGGGCGAAACGGACGTGATCTTGGCCAATTAGTCCTCCAGGAGCTGCATGTTCGAAAGCGCCGAGACGTCGGCCTCGGACTTGTCCATGCGGGTGACTTCCGCCGATGCGAGAGTTTCGTCAATATATTTCTCGACCGCCTGCTGCTGCAGCGACATCTCGATCTCGCCGCGCACCTCGTCGAGCGCCGGGGCTTCCTTGGCGCGGGTCTCGTTGAGCTTGATCACGTGCCAGCCGAACTGGGTCTGCACCGGCTCGGAGACCGCGCCGACCTCGAGGGTCTCGACCGCGTCCTGGAACGGCTCGACCATCATGCCGGCGGCAAACCAGCCGAGCTCGCCACCGTTGGGGCCCGAGGGGCCGGTCGATTTCTCGCGCGCCAGCTCTGCGAAATCGGCGCCGCCTTCCAGCTCCTCGACCAGCGCCTGCGCGTCTTCCTCGGTTTCCACGAGAATGTGCGACGCGTTGAACTCCTTGCCCATTTCGGCATCGGTGTAATCGGCCTCGTAGGCGGCCTGAACGGCCTCGTCGCTGACCGAGGTCTCGGCGATCGCCTTGACCACTTCGCCGGCCAGCAGGGCGCGGCGCTCGTTGTCGATCGACAGCGTCACGCGCTTGGTCTCGACGGCGTTCTCGTCCTGTGCGAGGGCGGCCTGACGGACCAGCTGGTCGAGGATGCCGTCCCAGAGCACATCGTCGCCAAGCTGTTGATACTGCTCGGGAAGCGTGGTCCGGACCATCAGCATGTGGCCAAGCGTGATGTCTTCGCCATTGACGGTCGCCACGACGGTGTCGAGCTCCATCTCCTCGGCCTGGTCCTGAGCCTGTGCCGGCATCGCCATGGTGACGGCCAGGGCGGCGGCGGAGAGCGTGGTGAGGGTTTTGCGCATCGAATAAGGTCCTTTCGGGTCCTTCGTGGGCTGCCCGCGAGGGCAACGTTGACACTTTCTGAGCCGAGCCTTACATGCCCATAAGGCTCTGCAAGGCCGGTCGTTCCCCTGTGTCATATGGGCTGTGTTCGAGGCGGGCAAGCGGATGCCACGACGAGAACACGACTTTGTCAGACAGGAACGGGCAGGTATGCTGGGTATCGGAACTATCGCGCGGAAGGTGTTTGGAACGCCGAACGACCGCAAGATCAAGGCGACACGCCCGCTGGTCGCAAAGATCAACGCGCTGGAGCCCGAGTTCGAGGCGCTCGATGATGCCGGCCTGATCGCCAAGACCGAAGAGCTCAAGAAGCGCATCGCCGATGGCGAAAAGCTCGACGCGCTGCTGCCGGAGGCTTTCGCCAACTGCCGCGAGGGCGCCAAGCGGGCGCTTGGCCTGCGCGCCTTCGACACCCAGCTGATGGGCGGCATCTTCCTGCACCAGGGCAACATCTCGGAGATGAAGACCGGTGAGGGCAAGACGCTGGTCGCCACCTTCCCGGCCTATCTCAATGCGCTGACCGGCAAGGGCGTGCACATTGTCACCGTGAACGACTACCTCGCCCGCCGCGACGCCGAATGGATGAGCAAGGTCTACGGCGCGCTCGGTCTGACCACCGGCGTGGTCTACCCGCAGCAGCCCGAGGACGAGAAGAAGAGCGCCTACGCCGCCGACGTCACCTATGCCACGAACAACGAGCTGGGCTTCGACTACCTGCGCGACAACATGAAGTCCGAGCTGAACCAGATGATGCAGCGCGGGCATTATTTCGCCGTGGTCGACGAGGTCGACAGCATCCTGATCGACGAGGCGCGGACACCGCTGATCATCTCTGGGCCGAGCCAGGATCGCTCGGATCTCTACATGGCGGTTGACCGGCTGATCCCGCAGCTCTCGGACGACGCCTACACGATCGACGAAAAAACCCGCAACGTCAGCTTCACCGACGAGGGCAACGAGGCGCTTGAAGAGATCCTTCACCTGCGCGGCGTGCTCCCCGAGGGGCAGACGCTCTACGACCCGGAGAGCACCACCGTGGTGCACCACGTCAACCAGGGTCTGCGGGCACACAAGCTCTATACCCGCGACAAGGACTATATCGTCCGCGACGGGCAGGTCGTTCTGATCGATGAGTTCACCGGCCGCATGATGGTTGGCCGGCGCCTGTCCGACGGGCTGCACCAGGCCATCGAGGCGAAGGAGGGCTGCAGCATTCAGCCCGAGAACGTGACCCTCGCGCAGGTGACCTTCCAGAACTACTTCCGCCTCTACGACAAGCTTTCGGGCATGACCGGCACCGCCGCGACCGAGGCCGAGGAATTCATGGAGATCTACAGTCTCGGCGTGGTCGAGGTTCCGACCAACCGCCCGATCGCCCGGATCGACGAGGACGACAAGGTCTACCGCACGGGTGTCGAGAAATACGAGGCCATCGCCGAGGAGATCAAGGCGGCGCACGAGAAGGGCCAGCCGGTCCTCGTAGGCACCACCTCGATCGAGAAATCCGAGATGCTGTCGCAGCTGCTGACCAAGGCCGGCCTGAAGCACAACGTGCTGAACGCGCGCCAGCACGAGCAGGAAGCGCAGATCGTTGCCGACGCCGGCAAGCTCGGTGCCATCACCATCGCCACCAACATGGCCGGCCGTGGCACCGACATCAAACTCGGTGGCAACGTCGACTTCAAGGTGATGGAAGCGCTCGAGGCGGAGCCCGAGGGCGATCCCGAGGAGATCCGGCAACGGATCGAGGAGGCGCACGCCGCCGATGAAGAGGCCGTGAAGCAGGCCGGCGGTCTCTACGTGCTTGCCACCGAGCGCCACGAGAGCCGCCGCATCGACAACCAGCTGCGCGGCCGATCGGGCCGTCAGGGTGACCCGGGCCGCAGCTCCTTCTACCTTTCGCTCGAAGATGACCTGATGCGCATCTTCGGCTCCGAGCGGCTCGACAAGATGCTGTCGAAGCTTGGCATGAAGGAAGGCGAGGCGATCATCCACCCGTGGGTGAACAAGTCGCTCGAGCGCGCGCAGGCCAAGGTCGAGGGCCGCAACTTCGACATCCGCAAACAGCTGCTCAAGTTCGACGACGTGATGAACGACCAGCGCAAGGTGATCTTTGCCCAGCGTCTCGAGATCATGGAGGCCGAGGACGTCTCCGAAGTCACCGAGGACATGCGCCACGAGGTCATCGACGAGCTGGTCGACACCTATGTCCCGCCCAAGACCTATGCCGACCAGTGGGACACGCAGGGGCTCTACGCCGCCGCGCTCGAGAAGCTCGGAATCGACGTGCCGGTGATGGCATGGGGTGAGGAAGAGGGCGTCGACGCAGACATCATCCGCGAGCGCATGGAAGAGGCGTCCGACAAATTCATGGCCGAGAAGGCCGAGGCCTTCGGACCCGAGACAATGCGCCAGATCGAGAAGCAGGTGCTGCTTCAGACCATCGACACCAAGTGGCGCGAGCACCTGCTGACGCTCGAGCACCTGCGCTCGGTGGTGGGCTTCCGCGGCTATGCGCAGCGCGATCCGCTCAACGAGTACAAGACCGAGGCGTTCCAGCTCTTCGAGACCATGCTCGAGTCGCTGCGCGAGCAGGTCACCGAGCAGCTCAGCCGCGTCCGCCCGATGAGCGAGGACGAGCAGCGCAAGATGATGGAGCAGCTCGCCCAGCAGCAGGCCCAGCTTCGCCGTCAGGCCGAGGCCGCCACCGCCGGTCACGAGCCCGCCGCCGCGGCGCCGCCTCCCGGTGAGCCCGGTGCCCCCGAGTCGCCCGACGCACCGCTGGTCGAGGGCTTCGACGAATCGGATCCGACCACCTGGGGCAACCCGTCGCGCAACGACGCATGCCCCTGCGGCTCCGGCAAGAAGTTCAAGCACTGCCACGGCCGGCTGGCCTGACCACAAGATCTCTGTCAGGTCCGGCAAATCTCTGTCGGACCTGACGAATTGACTCCTTCCTTGCGCCCAACCGGCGCCTCTTTTCAGCGCGATAGATCGTCCCCAAGGGAACGGGTTGAAAACGAGCGGAGGGTGCAATGGCACGGCTCAACAAGACATATCTCCTCGCGGCAGCGACGGTCGGCGCGGCGCTGGCGATCGGCTTCGTGATGCAGAACGGGGGCTACCTCCGGAGCGCGGACCGAGCGCCCGAAACCGGGATCGTCGTCAGCGACATCACCGATACGTCGTCCGCCGCGATGCCGCGTCTGCCGGTCGAGGCGGCGCTCGCGCCCGATCTCGACCATGGCCTTGACCTGCTCGAACCCGCCGCCGCCACCGACGAGACGGATGTGGAAGCGACCCCCGCCGTCGTCGCGGTGCAATCTGAGCCCCAGCCGGACAGTCTTGCCGCGGCGCCGGACTGTACCGTGCGGCTCACCGCCGAGCCCCGCGCCGGCGCCATGGTGGCGCTGTCGCTGCGGGCGCCGTGCTACGCCTCCGAACAGGTCACGATCCACCATCAGGGCCTCATGTTCACCGAGTTCACCGGCCCCGAGGGGCAGCTGGCGATCGACGTGCCGGCGCTGGCGCAGAAGGCGCTGTTCATCGCGGCCTTCGACAATGACGATGGTGCCACCGCCATCGCCGAGGTCCCGGCGCTGCCGTTCTACGATCGCGTCGCCCTGCAATGGCGCGGCGACAGCGGCTTGCAGCTGCACGCCCGCGAATTCGGTGCCGACTATTTCTCCGAGGGTCATGTCTGGGCCGCCGCCACCGGTGACATGGGCCGCACCGCCAAGGGGGTGGGCGGCTTCCTGACCCGCCTCGGGAACCCCGACACGCTGACCCCGCGCATGGCCGAGATCTACAGCTTTCCCGCCGGCGCGGCCCGGAAGACCGGCGCGGTCGCCGTCAGCGTCGAGGCCGAACTGACGGATGCCAATTGCGGAAACGCCGTGGAGGCGCAGACCCTCGAGCTGCGGGGCGAGGCCGGGCTGCAAGTGCATGATCTCAGCCTCGAGATGCCGGACTGCGACAGCGTCGGTGACTTTCTGGTGTTGAAAAACCTCATCGAAGACCTGAAGATCGCCAGCAACTGACGGGCTATCGGGGTCACCTCATGGGACTGCTTCGTGCGGCGATCTTCGCCGCACTTTTCATTGCCGGCGCACCACTCTGGGCACAGGACATCGCGCTGCGCTCCCGGGATGGCGGGATCGAGCTCACCGGCACGCTGCTCGGCTTCGACGGGGAATTCTACCGCATCGAAACGCGCTATGGCGAACTGACCGTCGACGCCTCGGGCGTGCTCTGCGACGGTCCGGGCTGCCCGTCGCTCACCGATTTCGTCGCCGAGATGCGGGTGTCGGGCTCAGCCACCATCGGTGAGGTGCTGATGCCCGCGCTGATCGAGGGCTTTGCCCTGCGCAACGGCCTGAGCGCCGAGCGCGAACTGCTTGGCGACCGCCGTTTCCGCTACACGCTCAGCGATCCGGCCGAGGGGCGCGTGGTCGGGCGGTTCCATTTCCACCTGACGAGCACCGATGGCGGGTTCGACGACCTGCTCGACGATGAGGCCGATATCGTCATGGCGCTGCGCGAGATCCGCCCCGATGAGCGCAGCGCGGCGCGAGAGGCCGGGCTCGGCGACCTGTCGGAAGTCAATCGCAGCCGGGTTCTGGCGCTTGATGCGATGATCCCGGTGGTGGCGCAGACCAACCCGGTCGATGCGATTTCTCTGGCGGCGCTGGCCGAGGTACTGTCGGGGCAGGCCGAGAGCTGGAGCGCCCTTGGTGGTCCCGATGCGCCGGTGGTTCTGCATTTGCGCAATGCGACCTCGGGGCTGTCGCAGGGCATCGAGGACCGGTTGCTGCGGCCCTCGGGGCTTGTGCTCGGGGGCGAGATCAAGCGTCACCGCGGCAATGCCGAGCTCTCCGAGGCGGTGGCCCGCGACCCTCTGGGCATCGGCATGGCGAGCTATTCCGAAATTGGAAATACCAAGCCGCTGCGCCTCACCGGCAGTTGCGGCTTCGAATTGCGCGGACACCGCGCGTCGATCAAGACCGAGGACTACCCGCTCACGGCGCCGATGTTTCTTTACCTTCCCGCGCGACGCCTGCCGGCGCTGGCGCGGGACTTCCTCGCCTATACCCGCAGCGCACCGGCGCAGATTGTCATCCGTCGCGCCGGGTTCGTGGACCAGATGCCCGAGGAAATCGCGCTGGCCCAACAGGGCGACCGGCTTGCCAACGCCATCATCGTGGCCGAGGGCGATCAGGGGCTGACCGGGTTGCAGCGTCTGGTGGCGACGCTGGCGCCGATGCGGCGGCTGACCACGTCGTTCCGCTTCGAGGCGGGCGAGACTGGGCTCGACGCGCAGTCGCGTTCAAACGTGCAGCAGTTGGCGAGGGCGTTGGAGGCGGGGGAGTATGACGGGCGCGAGCTTGTCTTCGTGGGCTTCTCCGACGCGCAAGGGCCAGCAGAGGCCAATCTCGAAATCGCTTATGAGCGGGCCGAGGCGGTACGCGCGGCAGTGCTGAACGCGGCCGAAGCGGCGGATTTGCGGCGGCTTGAGCTCGGGGTCGAGGCCTTTGGCGAGGCGATGCCGATGGCCTGCGACGACACGGTCTGGGGGCGGCAGGTGAACCGGCGGGTCGAGGTCTGGCTGCGCTGAACGAGGAGGCCGACCGGGGCGGACAAGGCTCTGCTCAAGCCGTTGCGCGCTTTCCTTCGGGATCTCAGAGCAGCCCCTCGGCGCGGAAGCTCAATTCGCGGGACCGACCGATCACGAGGTGATCGTGTAGAGTGATGCCGAGTGCCTCTGCGGCGATGCGGATCTGTTCGGTCATCTCGATATCGGCACCGCTCGGGGTGGGATCGCCAGAGGGGTGGTTGTGGACGAGGATCAGCGCGCTTGCGTTGAGCTCGAGCGCGCGCTTCACCACCTCGCGCGGATAGACCGGCACGTGATCCACCGTGCCACGGGCCTGCGCCTCATCGGCGATCAGCACGTTCCTGCGGTCGAGAAACAGGATGCGGAACTGTTCCGTTTCGCGATGAGCCATCGCGGTCTGGCAATAGCTGAGCAAGGCGTCCCACGAGCTGACCACCGGGCGTTGCAGCACCCGTGATCGCGCGAGCCTGTGCGCCGCCGCTTCCACCAGTTTCAGTTCGGTGATCACCGATTCGCCGACCCCCGCGACGGCTGCCAATCGTCGCTCCGGGGCCGAGACAACCGCGTTGAAATCCCCGAACGTGTCGAGCAGCGCGCGCGCCAGAGGCTTCACATCGCGCCGGGGGATGGCCCGGAACAGCAGCAGTTCAAGCATCTCGTAATCGGGCAAGGCATCGGCGCCACCTTCGCGGAACCTCTGTCGAAGCCGTGCCCGGTGGTCGCGCAGGTAGGACGGTGCCGGCGCGTCGCGCGGTACAGGAACCTCGTCCCCACCGAACAGCGAGGCCTGACCATCGGCGAAATGCGATCTCTCTGCCATGGCCATCAGCCTGACGGGCGTTAGGTTACAGAAAGGTTAAAGGTTCAGGTCAATCGCTGCCCTTGCGGCGCATCCGGCGGCCATAGGTCGCCACGCGCCAGAGGTAGGTGCCGACCAGCGCCAGAACCACCACGGTCGACACGGGGTTCAGCCATGCGCTGACCGTCTCGTAGCCGCCTTCGAGCCAATAGCCGGCAAGCGTGAGCACCGATGTCCAGGCCACGGTGCCGAGCGCGCTGAGGCCGAGGAACCAGCCGCGAGACATGCGCCTGACGCCCGCCGGGACCGAGATGAAGGTGCGGACGGTGGGGATGACGCGACCGAACAGCACCGCGCTGCCGCCGTGGCGGTCGAACCAGCCGTTGGCGCGGTCGAATTCGTCGGGCGACACCGAAAGCCACCGGCCATGGCGCTGCGACAGGTGGCAGAGCCGCTCAAAGCCGATCCGCCGCCCGATCCAGTACCAGAGATAGGCCCCGGCCAGCGAGCCGGCGCTGCCGGCGAGGATCACCAGCGGCAGGGACATGGTGTTGCGTGCCGCGTTGAACCCGGCCAGCGGCATGATCAGCTCCGAGGGGATCGGAGGGAAGACGTTTTCAAGGAACATCAGTAGCGCGACGCCGAACGCGCCCATGCTGTCGATGAGGTTTGTGATCCAGTCGAACATCGGTTTCGGCTCGCAATAAGGAAAGGGCCCGGGGAATGAACCCGGGCCCTGTCGTGAATGTTCCGTTCGAAGTCGGGCGTGACGCGCACTGCACCTCTGTCCGTGATCGCTTCGGCCCGTCCGGAGCGTTTGCCGGCCCCAACCGGGACCGGACAGGCGATCAGCCCTTCATCGAGTCCCAGAAGTTGCGGACCGAAGAGAAGAAGCTGTGCGATTCCGGATTGTTGTCCTCGCTCAGCTCCTCGAATTCGCGCAGAAGCTCTTTCTGGCGCGACGTCAGGTTCACCGGGGTCTCGACCGCGAGCTCGATGAACATGTCCCCGGCCGAGCCGCCACGCAGGGCGGGCATGCCCTTGCCACGCAGGCGCATCTGCCGGCCCGACTGGCTGCCGGAGGGAATCTTCACCCGGCTGCGGCCGCCGTCGATTGTCGGAACCTCGATGTCGCCACCCAAGGCCGCCGTCGCCATCGACACCGGAACGCGGCAATGCAGCTCGCTGCCTTCGCGCTCGAAGATCTCGTGCTTCTGCACGTCGATGAAGATGTAGAGATCGCCCGGAGGTCCGCCGCGCATCCCGGCCTCGCCCTCACCGGCAAGCCGGATGCGGGTGCCGGTCTCGACACCGGCGGGAATGTTGACCGAAAGCGCCCGCTCGCGCTGCACGCGGCCCTGACCGCCGCACTTGGAGCAGGGGTTCTTGATGATCTGGCCAAGGCCCGAGCAGGTCGGACAGGTGCGCTCCACGGTGAAGAAGCCCTGCGTTGCCCGCACCTTGCCCATGCCCGAACAGGTCGGACAGGTCACCGGTTCAGCACCGCCTTCGGCACCCGAGCCGTTGCACTCGTCGCATTGCACCGAACTCGGCACGTTGATCGTCTTCTGCAGGCCGTTATAGGCCTCCTCGAGCGTCACGCGCAGGTTGTAGCGCAGGTCGGCCCCGCGCGCGGCGCGCTGCCGCCCGCCGCCGCCCTGGCGGCCGCCCATGAAGTCGCCGAAGAGATCGTCGAACACGTCGGAGAACGCGCTGGCGAAATCGCCCTGGCCCTGGAAGCCGCCGCCGGGACGGCCACCGCCGCCACCGCCCATGCCGCCTTCGAAGGCCGCATGGCCGAAGCGGTCATAGGCCGCCTTCTTCTCCGGGTCCTTCAGGACGTCGTAGGCCTCGTTGGCCTCCTTGAAGAGGTTCTCGGCATCGGGGTTGTCGGCGTTCCGGTCGGGGTGGAGTTCCTTGGCCTTCTTGCGATAGCCCTTTTTGATCTCGTCCGCGGAGGCACCTTTGCTGACACCGAGCACGTCGTAATAGTCACGCTTGGACATTCATGCCCTCCTGTATCCCGGAACGGAGAGGGGCCGGCCCGGCATCCGGACCGGCCCCCGCTCTGTTCCTACGCGCGGCCTCAGCTGCGCTTGTCGTTGCCAAGGTCCTCGAAATCGGCATCGACGATATCGTCGTCACCGGCGTTCGAGTTGCTGTCGTCGGCGGCCTGGGGCTCTTCCGCGCCATCACCGGCGTCGGCCTGTGCCTTGTAGATCGCCTCGCCCAGCTTCATGGCGGACTCGGTGACGTTCTGGATGCCGGCCTTGATCTTGTCGGCCTTCACGTCGTCCTTCTCGAGGTCTTCCTTCAGCGCGGCAACGGCCAGCTCGATCGCTTCGATGGTCGTCGGATCGACCTTGTCGCTGTGCTCTTCCATCGACTTCTCGGTCGAGTGGATGAGGCTCTCGGCCTGGTTGCGGGCCTCGACGAGCTCGCGACGCTCCTTGTCCTTCTCGGAGTTCTCTTCGGCTTCCTGGACCATCTTTTCGATGTCCTCGTCCGAGAGGCCACCGGAGGCCTGGATGGTGATCTTCTGCTCTTTGTTCGTGCCCTTGTCCTTGGCGGACACGGAGACGATGCCGTTGGCGTCGATGTCGAAGGTCACCTCGATCTGCGGCAGGCCGCGCGGTGCCGGCGGGATCTGCTCGAGATTGAACTGGCCGAGCAGCTTGTTGTCTGCTGCCATCTCCCGCTCACCCTGGAAGACGCGGATCGTCACGGCCGACTGGTTGTCCTCGGCGGTGGAGAAGATCTGCGACTTCTTGGTCGGGATCGTGGTGTTGCGGTCGATCAGGCGGGTGAACACGCCACCCAGCGTCTCGATGCCCAGCGACAGCGGGGTCACGTCGAGCAGGACCACGTCCTTCACGTCACCCTGCAGAACACCGGCCTGAATGGCGGCGCCCATGGCGACAACCTCGTCCGGGTTCACGCCCTTGTGCGGCTCCTTGCCGAAGAACTTGGTCACCTCTTCGATGACCTTCGGCATCCGGGTCTGACCGCCGACCAGAACGATCTCGTCGATCTCGTCCTTCGACAGGCCGGCATCCTTGAGGGCCGCCTGGCAGGGCTTGATCGAGTTCTTGATCAGGTCGCCGACGAGGCTTTCCAGCTTGGCGCGGGTCAGCTTCATGACCATGTGCAGCGGCTGGCCGCCCGAGCCCATCGAGATGAACGGCTGGTTGATCTCGGTCTGGGTCGCGCTCGACAGCTCGATCTTGGCCTTTTCAGCAGCTTCCTTGAGACGCTGCAGGGCCATCTTGTCCTTGGTCAGGTCGACCTGGTGCTCTTTCTTGAACTCGTCCGCCAGGTAGTTGACGATCCGCATGTCGAAGTCTTCACCGCCGAGGAACGTGTCGCCGTTGGTCGACTTGACCTCGAACAGGCCATCGTCGATCTCGAGGATGGTCACGTCGAAGGTGCCGCCGCCGAGGTCATACACGGCGATGGTCTTGGTCTCTTTCTTGTCGAGACCATAGGCCAGAGCGGCCGCGGTCGGCTCGTTGATGATGCGCAGGACTTCGAGACCGGCAATCTTGCCGGCGTCCTTGGTGGCCTGACGCTGGGCGTCGTTGAAATAGGCCGGCACGGTGATGACCGCCTGGGTCACCTCTTCGCCGAGATAGCTTTCGGCGGTTTCCTTCATCTTGCCGAGGATGAAGGCGGAAATCTGCGAAGGCGAATACTTGTCGCCCTTGGCTTCAACCCATGCGTCGCCATTGCCGCCGTCAACGATCTTGTAGGGCACGATGCCCTGATCCTTGGTCACCTCGGCGTCGGTGGTGCGACGGCCGATCAGGCGCTTGACGGCAAAGATGGTGGCTTCCGGGTTGGTGACGGCCTGGCGCTTTGCGGGCTGGCCGACGAGGCGTTCATCGTCGGCAAATGCGACGATGGAGGGGGTGGTGCGGGTGCCTTCGGCGTTTTCGATCACGCGCGCCTGGCTGCCGTCCATGATGGCGACGCAGGAGTTCGTGGTGCCGAGGTCGATACCGATAACTTTACCCATACTTCGATCCCTTTCCAATTCAAGGCGATGACACGAGGCGTCGGACCCGATTACGGCATCCAGCCCCGCTGATTGCGATGCCGTTTGGCCGGGGCCTTGCGGCTTCGGACGGTATATAAGGAGGGGGTTTCAGCGCTGCAAGCGCCCTGCAGCCGCTGAATCCGGCGAATCCGGGGATTTTCTTTGCGACGCGCCGTCCTTTGCGGAAGAAAGTGGCCATGGCACATCACATCGAACAGCGCGGCTTCCGGATCTACCCGGACCACCTTGACCGCTCCGCGCAGGAGGCGCTGATAGAGCGTTTGCGCGATTGTCTGCGCGTTGCACCGCTTTACCAGCCGGTGACCCCGCGCGGGCAGAAGATGTCGGTGCGGATGTCGGCGGCGGGCCGCTTCGGCTGGGTCACCGACCGGCGCGGCTACCGCTACGAGCCGCGTCATCCCGAGGGCATGGACTGGCCGCCGATCCCCGAGGAGGTGCTGGCGATCTGGCGCGACGTATCGGGCTGCGCCCGAGAGCCCGAGTGCTGCCTGATCAACTGGTACGGCGAGGGCGCCCGCATGGGGCTGCATCAGGACAAGGACGAGGCGGATTTCGCCTGCCCGGTGGTGTCGGTCTCGCTTGGCGATGACGGGCTCTTCCGCATGGGCAACACCGAGCGCGGCGGCAAGACCGAGTCGGTCTGGCTGGGCTCGGGCGCAGTGGTGGTCATGGGCGGCGAGGCGCGGTTGCGCCATCACGGCGTCGACCGCATCCGCTTCGGCTCTTCGACGCTGCTGCCGCAGGGCGGGCGCATCAACCTGACGCTGCGCGTGGTGACCTGAGAGGGGCCGCCTGCGGGCCGGCCTGAGTTACTGGCGAGCGCGGAATGCGCTGGCTGTGCGCATTGGAAGATCCCCCGGACGCGCCTGCCGGGAGGGCGCTGCCCCTTATTTCTTGTCCGGCGGATCGGTCAGCAGGTTGATCAGTGTCGCACCGATGATCCAGATCGCCAGCGCGCCGAACACGGCGACCGAGGCCGGGTAAAGCTGGCCGACGAAGCCGCCCAGCCCGACGGCCAGCCCGACCGCGCCGTTCAGCCCCTGCAACTCTCTGCGCTTTGATTTCAGGCGCACGGGTGTCCTCCTCCTGCCTCCATTGTCCCGCATCATGGCAGCCGGGCGAAGGGTGCTCGTTGATGATGATCAAGGTGAGGGTCTTCGATCCCGCGCGGCATGACGCCCGGCACGCTGTCGCGCCGCGCGGGGCCTGCAGAGGTCGGCAATGCGCGCCCGTTCAGGCGCGGGTATGCCGGGGCAGGGCATCAGCTGCGAAACGGAGAAGGGCGGACCAGATGGCCCGCCCCCTCCAAATGTTCTGATGGATCGGCCTGCGATCACTCGAGCTCGAAGGACCAGAAGAAGGTCTCGCCGGAGCTGTCATCGACGCCGTCATTGTCGGTCGAGACATAGACGGTGCCGGCATCGGTGATCGCGAGGCCTTCGACCTTGTCGACCACGTAGCCGCCCCAGCCTTTCAGGTCGGGGATCAGGTCGCGCACCTCTTCCTTGCTCACCACCGGCAGCTCGCCGCCGAGTGCCGCGGGCTGCATCTCGGACAGGGCAATGCGGTAGACCTTCTTGGTCACGGCATTGGCGCCGATCTGGTTGTCACGCTCAACGACATAGACGTGATCGCCATGCGCGGTGATCTCGGACAGGCCGACCCAGCCGGTCTCGGGCGTGGCCTTGGGATAGAGCACGGCGCCCCACTCCTCGGTCTCGGGGGTGTAGGACACCAGCTTGACGTGATCTGCCGGATCGTCGCCCCATTCGCGCTGCACTGCCATCCACAGCGTGCCGTCGATCATGGTGACGCCCTCGAAGCCGAAACGCTTCTCGACCGCCAGCAGCTCGGCCGGCAGCGAGACCTCGTCCTCGATCTCGCCCTCGGCATTCACGTGGTAGAGCGCATGCGGCACGAGCCGGTCGGTGCGGCCCTCGGAGGCCAGCCAGAAGCCGCCCTCGCCATCGGTGGTGATGCCCTCGAGGTCGAGCTTCTGGGCATTGCGGCCCTTCCGGGTCACGTCGGTCGCCGCGACGATGCGCGCCGGGCTCTGCGACGGGTCGATGGTGAAGATGCGCGGCTGGTAGCCGTAGAAGCTGTCGTTGACGGCGTAGATCATGCCGTCCTCACCGGCCACCATGCCCGAGATCGCACCCCAGCCGATCAGCTCGTCGGCGCCATCCGAGGTCAGCGTCGGGTACTGCGCCTCGCCTTCGGCATATTCGTAGATCATCACATGCGCGCGCACGCCGCCATCCTCGACGAGGTCTTCCTCGTTGGCGGTGACGAAGAGGTTGCGCTGCGGGATCGCGACGGCGCCCTCGGGGGCGATGCCCGACGGCAGCAGCTGCTTCAGAACCGGCGCGGCCGGGTCGGTCATGTCGTAGACGCCGACCATCGAGGCGCGCTCGGCCAGCAGGAAGAGATACGGCGTGTCGCCGAAGCTGGCGAACTCCATGCCCTCGGGCTCCACGCCCTTGGCGTCAGACCGCTTGTCCGGGTAGTGGCCGGCCCGGATCACCGCCTGCTCGAAGGAGGTGCCGCTCTCGAAGACCTCGGTGCCGTCCTTGTGGAACACGGTGAACCCGCGCGAGCCGCCATCCATGTCGCCCTCGTTGGCGATGGCGAAATGCTCGTCGTCGATCCACTGCACGCCGTCGGGCTCGCGCACGCGGCCTTCCTGGCTTTCGGTGAAGAGCAGCGCGCCGCGCTCGTCGGTGGCGTCGATGCCGGTCAGGTCGACCGCGCCGGCAGAGAAGTGCGACAGCACTTCGCCCGACTTGTTCAGAACCACGATGTGGTTGTTTTCCTGCAGCGTCACGACGATCTCGCCGGCGCCGTTCACGTCGACGAACTCGGGTTCGGGATCTTCCGGCGCGATCTCGGCAAGGCCGGTCACGTCGGCTTTCACCAGACTGTCGCAGTCGGCCATGCCATCCACCACATCGAGGATCGCCACGTAGCCCGCGGGCATCTGCGGCACGCGGCCGTCGCCCAGATCCTCGTCACGCTCGTTCTCGATGGCCACGGTGACGAAGCTGCCATCCTGCGCCATGGCGGTGCTGTCGGGCTGGCCGCCGAGATCGCATTCGCCCAGAAGCTCGCCCGAGGTCGCGTCGATCATCGCCAGCTTGCCCGACGGATCGGTGTAGCTCTCGGAGGTGTTGACGCCCGCAAAGATGGTGTTGCCATGCACGTAGACCGAGGTCGGCTCGCCATCGACCGACACGTTGCCCAGCGGCTGCGGGTTCGAGGGCTCGGTGATGTCGATGCGGCCGATCACGCCCAGCGGGCTGTCGGTATAGACCAGCGTGTTGCCGTCTTCGGTGGCATAGATGATCTCGGCCGAGGTGACCTGCGACCGGTCCTCGCCCTCGGCCATGTTGTCCGGCGTGGCGAAGGAGGCGATGCGGTTGAAGGTCATCTCGGCGGCGGCGGCGGTTGCCGTCAGCGCGATCACCGAGGTGAGGCAGAGCGTGCGGAAATGCATGGAGGGTCCCCTGTCTTGGTCCGGCAACGCCATGCGCCCGCCGCGTAACGGCAGCGTGACAGGACGGTTACGGATTTGCGAAACGCAGGGGAATGCGGCCCGAGACGCGCCCCGCGAGGGGCCACCGAGGCGCTAGCCGAGCAAGTGCGCGGTGATCGCAGCGTCGGGCTCGGCCAGCCCGTCGATAACGTCGAAATGATGCTTTTCGTCATCCACCACCACCGGGCAGGACCACGCCTCGCCCAGCCAGTGCGCCTGCTCGAGAAACACCGGCCGCTCCGCCGCGCCGACCCAGACCGTCACCGGCACCTGCGGCGGCGCCATGGCGACCGGGCTTTCGGCCCAGGCCTCGTCGGCGTCGAGCTGCAGCCTCTCGTTCATGCCGGTCTGCATCAGCGGCCGCAGGTCCGAGAGCGGCGAGATCGGCATGACGTGCGCAATCCGCGCGGCGACTTCCTCGGGCAGCATCGCCGGCGCCAGCATCCGCGCGACAAGGTGCCCGCCCGCCGAGTGCCCGGCAAGCCGGATCGGCCCGTCGACCTCGCCCGCGGCGCGGGTCACGGCGGCGGCGATCTGCCGGGTGATGTCGGAGATCCGGACCCCGGGGCAGAGATCGTAGGACGGCAGTGCAACCGCCCAGCCTCGCGCCACCGCGCCCGCCGCCAGATGCGACCACGTCTCGCGCCCGAAGGCCATCCAGTAGCCGCCATGCACGAAGACCACGAGCCCCTGCGGTGCGCCCTCGGGCAGGACCAGGTCGAGCGCCTCGCGCGGCCCGTCTCCGTAGGTCAGCCCCGCTTTCAGCCGGTCTTCGGCGGCCATCTCGGCGCGGAACGCAGCGGCCGCCGCGTTCCAGCGCGGAGGGTAGTCCTCGGCCTGCGCAATATATGGCCCGTTGGCATACGCGTCGCTCAGGTCCATGGTTTTTCTCCCGGCTTAGACTAGACTTTCATGCAAGCAGATGCTCTGCCATGCCGCAACGTAAGACCATCCCCAAGGAGGATACCATGCTGGATCAGACCGCAACCAATCTCCCCTCGCTTCTCGACGATCCGAGCCTCCTGCAGACCAAGGCCTACGTCAACGGCGAGTGGATCACCGGCGCCGAGGGCGAGTTCGAGGTCACCAACCCGGCCCGCGGCGACGTCATCGCCAAGGTTGCCAATCTCAGCCGCGCGCAGGTCGCGGGTGCCATCGACGGCGCCTATCTGGCGCAGAAGGACTGGGCGGCATGGACCGCCAAGGAGCGCTCGACCGTGATGCGCAAGTGGTTCGACCTGATCATGGCGAACCAGAAGGACCTCGCCACCATCCTCACCGCCGAGATGGGCAAGCCGGTCACCGAGGCTGCGGGCGAGATCGCCTATGGTGCCAGCTTCATCGAGTTCTACGCCGAGGAGGCCAAGCGCATCTACGGCGAGACCATCCCCGGCCACCAGCGCGACAAGCGCATCATGGTGATGAAGCAGCCGATCGGCGTGGCCGCCTCGATCACGCCGTGGAACTTCCCCAACGCGATGATCACCCGCAAGGTCGCCCCGGCGCTGGCCGCGGGCTGTTCCTTCGTCGCCCGCCCTGCCTCCGAGACGCCGCTTTCGGCGCTGGCGCTGGCGGTGCTGGCCGAGCGCGCAGGCATCCCGGCGGGCGTGCTCAACGTGCTGCCCTCGGACAGTGCCTCCGAGGTCGGCAAGGAGTTCTGCGAGAACCCCAAGGTGCGCAAGCTGACCTTCACCGGCTCGACCCAGGTGGGCCGCATCCTGCTTGGCCAGGCCGCCGACCAGGTGATGAAATGCTCGATGGAGCTGGGCGGCAACGCGCCGTTCATCGTGTTCGACGACGCCGATCTCGACGCGGCGGTGCAGGGCGCGATCATGTGCAAGTTCCGCAACAACGGCCAGACCTGCGTCTGCGCCAACCGCATCTACGTGCAGGCCGGCGTCTATGATGCCTTCGCCGCCAAGCTCAAGGAAGCGGTCGCCAACATGAAGGTCGGCGACGGCCTCGAGGACGGCACCGACCTTGGCCCGCTGATCACCGCGAAGGCCATCGAGAAGGTTCAGGACCACATCGCCGACGCCAAGTCGAAGGGCGCCGAGGTCATCCTCGGCGGCGGCGAGACGCTGCAGGGGCCGGGCTACTTCATCGAGCCCACCATCGTTACCGGTGCCACCCGCGATATGAAGTTCTCCACCGACGAGACCTTCGGCCCGCTGGCACCGCTGTTCAAGTTCGAGAACGAGGACGACGTGATCGAGATGGCCAACGACACCATCTTCGGCCTCGCCTCGTATTTCTACGCCAAGGACCTGAGCCGCGTGTACAAGGTCGCCGAGGCGCTGGAATACGGCATCGTCGGCGTCAACACCGGCATCATCTCGACCGAGGTCGCCCCGTTCGGCGGCGTGAAGCAGTCCGGCCTCGGCCGCGAGGGCTCGCATCACGGCATCGAGGATTACCTCGAGATGAAATACGTCTGTCTCAGCGTATGACGACAGGACGCAGGCGCGGGGGGCCTCTCCCCGCGCCGCACCAGCTCCCGACCCCGGCGGATCTGGAAGACTGGCGCGCGGCGGCCCATACCGGTGCCGGCAGCCCGTGGCTGCCCGTGGATCTCGCCGAGGCGCTGGTGCGCTACGGGCTTTATCACGGTGAAGGGCTGCGGATGATGGAGGCCGCTTCGCTGATGCTGCACGAGCCGCCCCGCGACGTGGCGTGGGAGATCATCGGCGCCGACAGTCCCGGCGAGAACTGGGACGATCACCGGGATCCCGAACGCGCGTTCCGCCTGTTCCGTGCAAAGCTGCGCAAGGCGCAGGGAGACGGGGCGCGGCTGCAATACAAGATCTGGCTTGGCCGCCGCGACGGCTGAGCCGCCCGCCGTCAGCCCTCTTCCGCCAATCCCTGCAGGATCGGGCAATCGGGCCGATGATCGCCGTGGCAGGCCTCGACCAGCTTTGCCAGCGTGGCGTGCATTTCACGCAGCTGGGCGATCTTTTCCTCGATCTGGACGAGATGCTCGGTGGCGAGCGCCTTGACGTCGGCGCTCTCGCGCGCCTCGTCCTCGTAGAGCCCCAACAGGGTGCGGCAATCCTCGATGGTGAAGCCCAGAGCCCGGGCCCGGGCGAGGAAGGCGAGCTTGTGCAGGTCCTGCTCCGAGAAGGCGCGGTAGCCGTTCCCCGAGCGCTGGGGCCGCACCAGCCCGATATCCTCGTAGTAACGGATCGTCTTGGCGGGAAGGCCCGCCCGCTCTGCCACCTGACCGATGTTCATTCCGCCGCCTCCAGTGTCATGGGCTTGGTCTGCGCCCGCTCGCGCGCCGGGGTCATCACCGGTGCCAGACGCCGCAGGCGCAGCGCGTTGCTCAGCACGAAGACCGAGGACAGCGCCATGGCGCCTGCCGCCAGCATCGGCGACAGCAGCAGTCCGAAGGCCGGATAGAGCACGCCCGCCGCCACCGGGATCAGCGCCACGTTATAGCCGAAGGCCCAGAACAGGTTCTGCCGGATGTTGCGCAGCACCGCGCCGCTGACGTGGAACGCCTCGACCACGCCCGCAAGCTCGCCCGAGACCAGCACGATGTCGGCGCTCTCGATGGCCACGTCGGTGCCGGTGCCGATGGCGATGCCGACCTCGGCCTCGGCCAGCGCCGGGGCGTCGTTGATGCCGTCGCCGACAAAGGCGACGGGGCCAAAGCGCTCGCGCAGCGCCTTCACCGCGGCAAGCTTGCCCTCGGGCAGCACCTCGGCCTCGACGTGGTCGATGCCCAGCTCGCCCGCGATGGCCTGCGCCGTGGCGCGCGTGTCGCCGGTGATCATCGCCACCTTGATGCCCTGTGCGTGCAACGCCTCGACCGCTGCCCTTGCGCCGGGCTTGACCCGGTCGGCCACCGCGAAGACCCCGGCAATGGCACCATCCACGGCGACCAGAACCGGCGTCTGCCCGGCGGCGGCGATGTCGTCATGGGTGGCTTCCAGCGGTCCGAGCGCGATGCCCTCGCGCGTCATCAGACGCTTTGCCCCCACCAGCAGTGCGCGCCCCTCGACCGCGGCGGACAGCCCGTGGCCCGCAATCGCCTCGCTGTCCTCGGGCTGGCTCAGCGCGCCTTGAGCGGCGGCTTCCAGCGCGCGGGCAATCGGGTGCTCCGAGCCTTGCTCGGCGCTCGCTGCGAGGCGCAGCACCTCGGCGGGCGCGATCCCCGGAGCGGCCTCCGAGCGCACCAGCGCGGGCTTGCCCTCGGTCAGGGTGCCGGTCTTGTCGAAGGCAACCACGCGGCTGCCCTCCACCGTCTGCAGCGCGTCGCCCTTGCGGAACAGCACGCCAAGCTCGGCGGCGCGGCCGGTGCCGACCATGATCGAGGTCGGCGTGGCAAGCCCCATGGCGCAGGGGCAGGCGATGATCAGCACCGAGACCCCGGCCACCAGCGCGTAGGTCAGCGCCGGAGAGGGGCCGAAGAGCATCCACGCGAGGAAGGTCAGCGCGGCGGCGGCGATCACCGCCGGCACGAACCAGATCACCACCTTGTCGGCCAGCGCCTGGATCGGCAGCTTGGCGCCCTGCGCGTCCTCGACCATGGCGATGATCCGCGCCAGCATGGTGTCGCGCCCGACGGCGGTGGCTTTGAAGCTCAGCGCGCTCGCGCCGTTCACCGTGCCGCCCACAACCGTGTCGCCGGGGCCCTTGCCGACCGGGACCGGTTCGCCGGTGATCATGCTCTCGTCGATATAGCTGCTGCCGGTGATCAGGGTCCCGTCCACCGCGATGCGCTCGCCGGGGCGCACGTGCACCACGTCGCCGCGCTGAACCTCGTCGATGGCGATTTCGGTGATCTGGCCCTCGCGCTCGACCCGCGCGGTGGCGGGGCGCAAACCGACCAGTCGCTTGATCGCGGCACCTGTGCGGCCCTTGGCGCGCGCCTCGAGGAAGCGGCCCAGCAGGATCAGGGTGACGATGACGCCGGCGGCCTCGAAATAGACCGCGCGGCTGGCCTCGGGCAGGAGACCCGGCAGGAACAGCGCCACGGTGGAATAGCCCCAGGCCGCCAGCGTGCCGAGCGCGACCAGCGAATTCATGTCGGGCGCGCCCTTGGCCAGCAGCGGCAGCCCGACGCGGTAGAAACGGCGACCGGGGACCGCCAGCACGGCGGTGATCAGCACGAATTGCAGCAGCCACGAGGCCTGCATGCCGATGCTGTTCATCACCAGCGCGTGGAAGCCGGGGATCAGGTGGCCGCCCATCTCGATGACGAAGACCGGCAGGGTGAGGGCCGCGGCAGCGATCAGGTCGCGCTTGAGCGCCCGATGCTCCGCCGCCTTGTGCGCTTCATGAGCGGCGCTGTCGTCCCCGGCGGGGCGCGCGGCATAGCCCGCCTCCGAGACGACCCGCGCGAGATCGGCGCTGTCGGCGCTGCCGGCAAGCAGGGTCACGTCGGCGGTTTCGCTGGCGAGGTTGACGCTGGCCGAGAGCACGCCCGGCACCTCGCGCAGCGCCGTCTCGACCCGGTTCACGCAGGACGCGCAACTCATGCCCTCGATGGCGAGCTTCACCTGCGCCTCGCGGGCCGGGTATCCGGCCGAGGACAGCGCGTCGCGCAGCGCCTGCACGCCCGCCGAACCCTCGACCGTCGCCATGCGGTTGGCGAGGTTGACGCTCGCCTCCTCGACGCCGGGCACGCCGGAGAGCGCTTTCTGCGCACGCCCGGCACAGCCGCCGCAATTCAGCTTGGTGACTTCGAAACGGATGGGTTCCACGGCCATGACAGACTCCTTTCGTCTGGTCTGGACCGGGATATAGTGCTTCCAGTCACTGGAAGGTCAAGGCCCGCGCTGGGGCTTGCGTCAGTTCAGCACGCAGCGCTGGCGCAACCGGCATTCACCGCAAAGCAGCGGCAGCCCGACGCGCTCGGCGGTATTGACCAGCGTCAGCACATGAACCGGGGTGACCAGCATGGTGGCTTCGAGAAGCGCCTGTTCGCGATCCTGCTCGGTGGCGGTCAGCACGAAGCGGGCGATGGCGCGCTCGTCCTCGCTGCTGCTGGCGGCCCCTTGCTGCAGGATCAGCGGGCTGTGCCAGCCGTGCCGGGTGAGTAGCTCGGCCAGCTCGCCAAAGGCGCGCAGGCAGGCGCGGGCGCGGGTGAAACCAAGCGCATCGCGCAGCAAGAGCTGTGCTGCGGCCTCGTCATCGTCGCGCCAGAGGCGCAGAAGCTCGATGAGCCAGCGCTCGGCGGGCCGCAGGTCGACCCGGTCGAACCGTTCATGTCGCATGGAAACTCTCCCAGCCAGTGGCGTCGCGCGTCCGGGCTGCCCGGAGGCGGGCTGGCTGGGTGAGTCAATCCTGACCGTTTAGGTCGGGTAAGTCAAGCGGCGCCGCTCGCCCCGGTTTCGGCGGCGATCTGGGCGCGCGACTTGCGGGCGCGCTCGGTGGCGGATTTGAGCTGACCACAGGCGGCCATGATGTCCTCGCCGCGCGGGGTGCGGATCGGCGAGGCGTAGCCGGCCTTGTAGACGATATCGGCAAAGCGCTCGATCCGCTCCCAGTCCGAGCGCTCGTAGGGCGCGCCGGGCCATTCGTTGAACGGGATCAGGTTGATCTTGGCCGGAATGCCCTTGATCAGGTTGACCAGACGGCGGGCGTCGGCGTCGCTGTCGTTCACGTCCTTGAGCATCACGTATTCAAAGGTGATGCGCTCGGAGTTCGACAGGCGCGGATATTCGCGCAGCGCGTTCAGCAGCGTCTCGATGTTCCAGCGCTTGTTGATCGGCACCAGCTTGTTGCGCACCTCGTCGGTGGTGGCGTGGAAGCTCACCGCCATGAGGCAGCCGATCTCCTCGGCGCATTTGGCGATCTCGGGCACCACACCCGAGGTCGACAGCGTGATGCGCCGGCGCGACAGGGCGATGCCCTCGCCATCCATGGCGATCTTCATCGCGTCGCGGACGTTGTCGAAATTGTAGAGCGGCTCGCCCATGCCCATCAGCACGATGTTCGACAGCAGGCGCGGGCCGCCCTCGCCGGTGCCGGTGCCGGGCTCGGGCCACTCGTCGAGATCGTCGCGGGCCAGCATGATCTGGCCGACGATCTCGCCCGCGGTCAGGTTGCGCACCAGCTTCTGGGTGCCGGTGTGGCAGAACGAACAGGTCAGCGTGCAGCCGACCTGGCTCGAGATGCACAGCGTGCCGCGGCCTTCCTCGGGGATGTAGACAACCTCGACCTCGTGGCCGCCGGCGATGCGGACAAGGTACTTGCGGGTGCCGTCGACCGAAACGTTCTTCGAGACAATCTCGGGCAGGAGGATCTCGAAATGGGCGTCGAGCTTGGCGCGGTATTCCTTGGCGAGATTGGTCATCTCGGCAAAGTCGCGCACGCCCCAGTGATAGACCCACTGCCAGATCTGGTTGACGCGCATCTTGGCCTGCTTTTCCGGCGTGCCCATCTCGATCAGGGCAGCACGAAGCGCCTCGCGGGTCAGGCCCACGAGGTTCAGCTTGCCGCTCTCGGGCAGCTTGCGGGGGATCGTCATCACGTCCTGCGTGATCGGCGCATCTGCGGCCATCTCGGTCATCCTCTGTCTGAAGAAGACGCCCCTATACAGGATTCGGTGAAAAAAACAAAGGCCGCGCTTGCCGGGCAGGCGGGGCGCCTCACGCCGACTTGAAGCGTGGTCTAGCGCAACGGGTGGAAGCAGGCGACCTGCCCTGTCTCACCTTCGAGCTTCGGCACCTCTTCGGCGCAGCGCGGGCCCGCGTTGGGGCACCGGGCGCGGAAGGCGCAGCCCTTGGGCGGGTTCAGCGGATCGGGCAGCTCGGTCTCGCGGCTCTCGGGCGGGCTCAGCGCCCGGCCCACCACCGGCGCGCTGTCGGCGAGCAGCTTGGTGTAGGGATGGCGCGGCGCCGAGAACACGTCCTCGGCGCGTCCGACCTCGACCACCGAGCCGAAATAGAGCACCGCCACGCGGTCGCTCACCGCCTCGACCACCGCCAGATCATGCGAGATGAACAGGTAGGTCAGCCCCAGCCGTGCCTTCAGATCCGCCAGCAGGTTCAGCACCTGCGCCTGCACCGACACGTCGAGCGCCGAGACGGGCTCGTCGAGGATCAGGATCCGCGCCTCCGCCGCCAGTGCCCGCGCGATGCCGATGCGCTGGGCCTGCCCGCCGGAGAATTCGTGCGGGTAGCGCTCGAGGAACTCCTCGCGCAGGTTCACCTGGGCGAAGATCTCCGAAATGCGCGTGTCCCGTGCCGCGCGCCCCATGCCGTGCAGGCGCTTCAGTGGCACCTCCATGATCTGCCGGATGGTCTTGCGCGGGTTGAGTGAGCTGATCGGGTCCTGAAAGACGTACTGTATGCGCTTGCCGAACTGCGCCGGGTCAGCGGTGTCGAGCGGCTGCCCCTCGATCTCGATATGCCCGCCCGAGGGGGCGAGCAGCCCGACCAACATCCGCGCCAGCGTGGACTTGCCGCAGCCCGACTCGCCGACGATGCCCAGCGTTTCGCCCTCGGGCACGTCCAGCGTCACCGGGTGCACCGCGTGCACATGCCCCTTGGGCGCGCCGAAGAGCCGCTTGCCCACGGCAAAACTCTTCGACAGGTTCTCAAGCCGCAATGCGAGGCTCATGCGGTGCCCTCCAGCTCGGTCTCGGGATAGAGGCAGCGCAGCCTGCGCGGGCCGTAGACGTCGAGCGCGATCTCACCCTGCCGGCAGGCCGGTTGCGCCTTGTCGCAGCGCGGCGCGAAGGCGCAGCCCGGCGGCAGGTCATCGACCGCAGGTGGCAGGCCGGGGATGGCGTGCAGCGCGCGCTTGCCCTCGCCAAGCTCGGGCACGCAGGCGATCAGCCGCCGCGTGTAGGGGTGCGCCGGTGCCTCGAGCAGGGCGCGGGTCGGGCCTTCCTCGACGATGCGCCCGGCATACATCACCGCCACCCGGTCGCAGAGCTGCGCCACCACGCCGAAATCATGGGTGATGAAGACGATGGCCAGCCCCTTCTCGCGCCGCAGCGTGTCGAGCAGCGACAGGATCTGCGCCTGCACCGTGACGTCGAGCGCCGTGGTCGGCTCATCGGCGATGATCACCTCGGGATCGTTGGCCAGCGCCATGGCGATGCCCACCCGCTGCCGCATTCCGCCGGAAAGCTCGTGCGGGAAACTGTCGACCCGGCTCTCGGCGTTGGGGATGCGCACGTCGCGCAGCAGGCCGAGCGCGCGTGCCCGTGCCTCGCTGTCGGAGATTGCGTGATGCACCCGGATCGCCTCGACCAGCTGGTCGCCGACCTTGTAGAGCGGGTGCAGCGTCGCCAGCGGATCCTGGAAGATATAGGCCACCTCGCGCCCGCGCAGGTCACGCAGCCGGCCATAGGGCGCGCCCACCAGATCCTCGCCCTTGTAATGCACGGCCCCGCCGGTGATCACGCCGGGCGGCGAGGCGACCAGCCCCATCACCGACAGCGCCGTCACCGACTTGCCCGAGCCGCTCTCGCCGATGATGCCGAGGCATTCGCCGGGCTTTACGCCAAGGCTCACCCCGCCCACCGCGCGGTAGACGCGGTGCTTCACGTGGAACTGTGTCTGCAGCTCGCGCAGGCTCAGAACGTCGTCGCCCTGCGGCTCGGGCGCCGGGCCCTCGCGCCGCACCAGCGTCGCCGCCATCGGCCGGGTCAGCGCCCCCGAGCGCAGCCGCGGGTCGAGCGCGTCGCGCACGCCGTCGCCCAGCAGGTTGATCGCCATGACGATGATCAGGATCATCGCGCCGGGCACCACCGAGGTGTGCGGGCTGGTGATCAGCGCCGCCCGGGCCTCGCCCAGCATCGAGCCGAGATCGGCCTGCGGTGGCTGGCTGCCCAGTCCGAGGAACGACAGCCCGGCGGTCTCGAGGATCATCCACCCCACGGTGGTCGACATGGCGATGACGATGACCGGGATCACGTTGGGCAGCACCTCGCTCAGGATGATGTGCGCATCATTCATGCCGGCCAGCCGGGCGGCGTCGACGAATTCCTTGTTGGCGATGCCCACGGTGATGCCGCGGATGTTGCGGGCGAAGAACGGGATGTTGACGGCGGCCACCGCGATCAGGGCGTTGAGCAGGCCGGGCCCGAGGGCTGCCACGATGGCCAGCGCCAGCAGGATGTAGGGAAACGCCATCAGCATGTCGACGCCGCGCATGATCAGGTTGTCGACCCGGCCGCCGTAATAGCCCGCGATGATCCCCACCGCCGCGCCCAGAACCGCGGCGATCGTCGCGGCGGCAAAGCCCACCGCGAGGCTCAGCCGCGTGCCCCAGAGCAGCCGCGACAGCTGGTCCCGGCCAAGATGGTCTGTGCCCAGAAGCGCGCCCTCGGAGAACGGTGGCAGGAAGCGGTTGCCGGTGTCGGTGACGTCCGGATCCGGCAGCGGCAGCAACGGTGTGACGATCGCCAGCAGCACCACCAGCCCCATGACGATCAGCCCGGCCAGCGCCAGCCGGTTGCGGGCGAGAAGGGCCAGCGTGCTCATGTCTTGATCCTCGGGTCGAGAAGGCTCTGGGCGACGTCCACCACGATGTTGAACATCACGTAGCAGGCGGCCACCAGCACCACGCCGCCCTGCACCAGAAGAATGTCGCGCTTGAGGATGGCGTCGACCAGCATCCGCCCGACGCCAGGCCACTGGAACACCATCTCGATATAGACCGCGCCCGACAGCACGAAGCCCGCCTGGATGCCCAGCACCGGCAGGATGCTGACCATCGCCGCGCGCAGGGCGTGGCGCCAGATCACCCCGCGCTCGGGCACGCCCTTGGCGCGGGCGGTGCGGATGTAGTCTTGCCGCAGCACCTCGAGCATCGCCGAGCGCGACAGCCGCGCCACCACCCCGGTGGCCACCACGGCGAGCGCCAGCGCCGGCATGGTCAGATGCGTCACTAGAACCGGAAGCGTCCGGTCGCCATAGATCGGCCACATGCCCGAGGCCGGGAACCAGCGCAGCTGTACGGCGAAGATCAGGATCATCATCATGCCGAGGAAGAAGGACGGGATCGAGATCCCCAGCAGCACCGCGAAGGTGATCGCCTTGTCCGCCGGCCCGTATTGCCGCGCAGCCGAGACCACGCCCGCCGCCACGCCGATCACCGAGCACAGCACGAAGGACGTGCCCGCCAGCACCAGCGTGGCCCCGAACCGGTCGAGCACCTCGTCGAGCACCGGGCGGTTGAGCGAGAACGAGCGTCCGAAATCGCCCTGCACCATGTTCCACAGCCAGATGAAATAGCGCTGCACTGCCGGCTTATCGAGCCCGAGATCCCGGTTCAGCTTCTCGACATTCTCCGGCGTGGCATAGCTGCCGAGGATCGCGGTCGCCGGATCGCCGGGGATCATCGCCATGATGGCGAAGACGATCACCGTGATGCCCAGAAGCACCGGCACCGCCGAGACCAGCCGTTTCAGAATATAGCGACCCAAACGGCCTCCTTCCTGACCCTGCGCGGCCCATCCTCTCCGCGCGACCCTGCATCTTCTCTACGTCCCAAATACTCCGGGGGTGAATGCGCGCAAGCGCAGAGGGGCAGCGCCCCTTCGTCTCGCGGGCCGCAGGCCCGCAACCTCTCTCGTCGGGCCACAGGCCCGCCCCCGTCTCTCGCGGGCCGCAGGCCCGCGCCGGTCGGACCGGGCAACGCCCGGTCCGAAACCCTTCGGAACAGGCTCAGTCCTTGCTCACATCGTCCAGCAGCAGGAAGAACGACGGCTGCAGCTCGAACCCCTCGACGCGGTCATTCGTCACCGCGTTCTGCTTCCAGTTCGCCACGAAGACCCAGGGCGCGTCCTCTTGCACGATCTCCTGCATCTGTTTGTAGAGCACTGCGCGCTCGTCCTGATCGGTCGCCACGCGGGCCTTCTCGAGCAGCTCATCGACCTCCGGGTTGGAATAGTAGCCCGAGTTGAAGCCGCCCTTGTCGGGCCAGGCTTCGGTGCGCAGGGCGAGGAAGGGCAGGGTGTCGGGATCGTTGGTCATCCAGGCCATCTCGGCCATGTCCGCCTTGCCCTCTAGCCCGGGGTTCACCTGCCCGAGGAAGGTGTTCCACTCGTAGGTCTCGATCGTCGTGTCGAGCCCCACGGCGTTGAGATCGGCCTGGATCGCGGTGCCCATGGCCACCGGGTCGAGCATCCCCGAGCCGCCCTCGGTCACGTAGAAGGTCAGCTCCGCGCCCTCGGCGCCGGCCTCGGCGATCAGCTCTTTCGCCTTCTCCGGGTCGTACGGGTAGGGCTCGAGCGCCTCGTTATAGGCCCAGGCAAAGGCCGGCGGGGTCGGGCCGGCGGCGACCTCGGCGGTGCCCTCGAGCACGTCGTTGACCAGCGCCTCCTTGTTGATGGCGTAGTTCGCCGCCTGCCGCACGCGCTTGTCTGCGAAGGGGCCTTCCTTGGCGTTGAGGATCAGGAACCAGACATGCGGCCCGGCCTGTTCGAAGACCTGGAAGGCGTCGTCCTGGAACTGCGACAGCGCCACCGGCGGCACCTCGACCATCATGTCGATGCCGCCCGCCAGCATCTCGGCGGTGCGGGTGTTGGCGTCGGTGATCGGGCGGAAGACCACCGCCTGCAGCTCCGGTGCGCCGTCCCAGTAATCGGGGTTGGCTTCGACCACCACAGCCTCGTTGCTGCGCCACTCGGCGAAGGTGAACGCGCCGGTCCCCGAGGGGTTGCGGCCGAAATCGGGGCCGTGCTGCTCGACCGCTGCCGGCGAGACGATCAGCCCGGTCGGGTAGGCGAGGTTGGACAGGAATGGTGCGTAGGGCTCCGAGAGGGTGAATTTCACCGTCAGGTCGTCCACCGCCTCGACGCTGGAGACCGAGGAGAAGAAGAAGGCCAGCGGGAACGGGCCGGTGTCGTGATAGGGGTGATCCTCGTTCAGCATGCGCTCGAAGTTGAACACCACCGCCTCGGCATTGAACGGGCTGCCGTCGTGGAAGGTGACGCCCTCGCGCAGGGTGAAGGTGTATTCCGTGCCGTCCTCGCTGATCTCCCACGCGGTGGCGAGCGCCGGTTCGACCTCGAGCGTGCCGGACTTGTAGCGCACCAGCCCGTCATAGACGTTCATCAGGATGCGGAAATCATTCACCGCGGTCACCGCCGCCGGGTCGAGCGCCTTGGGCTCGGCGATCTGGCCGACGATCAGCACGTCGGGCGGGGTCTGCGCGGTGGCGGGCAGGCCAAGGCCGAAACTCAGGGCAAGCGCGGTGCCGGTGGCCAGGAGGCCTCTGCGGGTCCAGGTCAGCAAGTGCATTTTTTCATCCTCTCCGTTGGCTCTGTGCGGCAATTTATCATGATCAATTGAAGCAGGCCAAATTATCGTGATAAATTCAACGATGAATTTCGACGGAGTCTCCCATGACCTTCTCGCTTCTCGCTCATGACCACGAAACCGGCACATATGGCGGCGCGGCGGCGACGGGCAGCCTCTGTGTCGGCGGCTGGGTGCTGCGTGGCGGGCTCGATTCGGGTCTCTCTGCCAGTCAGGGGACCGCCCCCTCCACCTTCTGGGGCGAGGATGTGCTGCGCGCCATGCGCGACGGGTCCACCGCCGAACAGGCGGTGGCCGAGATCACCGGCGCCGATCCGGGGCGCGGGCATCGCCAGTTGAGCGCGCTCGATCTCGCGGGGCAGAGTGCGGGGTTCACCGGCGATGCAAGTGTCCCCCATGCCAGCCACATCGCCGAACCGGGGCTCGTGGTGGCGGGCAACATGCTGGGCGGGGAGCGGGTGCTGCCGGCGCTGCGGCAAGGGTATCTCGATGCGGCGGGCGGCATGGCCGAGCGGCTGCTCGCGGCACTGCGCGCGGCGGATGCGGATGCGTCCGACAGGCGCGGACTCAAATCGGCGGCGCTTCTGGTGCTGACCCCCGAAGCTCCGCCGCTGACCTTGCGCATCGATTATGCCGAGGCGCCGCTCGACGCGCTCGAGGCGTTGCTCGCGCGGGCCACCGGCGCGCCTTATGCCGACTGGCTCGACGTGGTGCCGGTGGCGGTGGATCGCACCCGCGCGCCGGAAAAGGCACCGGACGTCTGAGGTCGCGCGTCGCTCACTCCGCGATGAAGCGGCGCAGCACCTCGGCTTCCTGCGCCTGCATCTGTGTCTCGGCGCCTTCCATGTGATCGCGCATCACCCGGCGCGCGGTCTCGGCGTCGCCCGCGCGCAGCGCTTCGATCAACTGCAGCTGGTGCCGGCGCCCAGCCTCCCAGAGCGTGGGGTTGGGCGGCTCGTAGAGCCGGCGCCAGACGGTCAGCTCGGTCAGCATGCGCGCCATGAACCGCACCAGGAAGGCCAGCAGGTCGTTGTCGGAATAGGAGGCGAGCAAGGCGTGGAACTGCAGCGACGAGACGTGCTGCGCGCGCTCTTCCTCGACGGTCTCCGCAGGCGCGGAATATTCCGCCACCACCGTCTCGAGCGCGGCGAGCTGTTCGTCGCTGAGCTTGCCGGCGAGGGTGGCGGCGACTTCGGGCTCGAGCAGCTTGCGGATCTGGTAGATGTCCTTGATCGACAGGTCGCGGAAATAGAAGAAATTCGCCAGCAGCGATTGCGCGCGGTCGGGCGAGACCTCGGCCACGAAACTGCCGCCGCCGGGGCCGGTGCGGGTCTCGACCAGGCCCTGAGCCTCGAGAATGCGCATCGCCTCGCGCACCGTGCCCTTGGAGCGGCCATGGCTTTCGATCAGCTCGGCCTCTCCCGGCAGGCGGTCACCAGCCTTGAGCTGATGCTCGACGACCCATTCCTTGATCGTGTCGGCAAGCTGTACCGGGCGCGAGCGTCGGGGCGGGAATTTCCTGGATCGTTGCGGCACGAGTTCCTCCGGGATCCTGTCACCGGCCGGCGGGCAGGTCGGCGCGGGGGATCGTCTCATCCTTACGCTGGCAGGGTGCCATGGGCCAGCGCTGCGGCGCGGGTCTTGGCGCGGAAGGGATGAAAAAACTCCGCCGCGCGGGGCGCGGCGGAGTATGCTTGCGAGGGTGCAGCCCTCAGGCTCAGTCAGCAGTGAGAAGCGGCGGCTTCTTCGAGGACAGGCGCAGCTTGTCCGGCCCCTCGATCGACAGCGAGAGCTTGTCGTCCTTGACGCCAACCTTGACCACGCCGCCCTTGGTGAGCTTGCCGAAGAGCAGCTCCTCGGCGAGCGGCTTCTTGAGGTTCTCCTGGATCACGCGGCCCAGCGGGCGCGCACCCATGCGGTCGTCGTAGCCCTTGTCGGCCAGCCATTCGGCCGCCGGCTTGGTGAGCTCGATGGTGACGTTGCGGTCCATGAGCTGGGCTTCGAGCTGCAGCACAAACTTCTCGACCACCGACAGGATGACCTCCTTGGGCAGCGGCTGGAAGCTGATGACCGCGTCGAGACGGTTGCGGAATTCCGGCGTGAAGGTGCGCTCGATGGCGGCGGTGTCCTCGCCCTCGCGGCGGCCGCGACCGAAACCGATGGCCGCCTTGGCCTGCTCGGCGGCGCCGGCGTTCGAGGTCATGATCAGGATCACGTTGCGGAAATCCACCGTCCGGCCGTTGTGGTCGGTCAGCGAGCCGTGGTCCATCACCTGCAGAAGGATGTTGTAGACATCCGGGTGCGCCTTCTCGATCTCGTCGAGCAGGAGCACGCAATGCGGGTGCTGGTCCACGCCGTCGGTGAGCTGGCCACCCTGGTCGAAACCGACATAACCCGGAGGCGCCCCGATCAGGCGCGAGACCGCGTGTTTCTCCATGTACTCGGACATGTCGAAGCGCAGCAGTTCGACGCCCAGCGTGCTGGCGAGCTGCTTGGCCACCTCGGTCTTGCCGACGCCGGTGGGGCCGGCGAAGAGATAGTTGCCGATCGGCTTTTCCGGTTCGCGCAGGCCGGCACGGGCCAGCTTGATCGCCGAGCTGAGCGCCTCGATCGCGGTGTCCTGACCGAACACGACACGCTTGAGGGTCTTTTCGAGATCCTTGAGCACCTCGGCATCGTCCTTGGAGACGTTCTTCGGCGGGATGCGCGCGATCTTGGCGACCACGGCCTCGATCTCCTTGGCGCCGATGGTCTTGCGACGCTTGGATTCGGCCACCAGGTGCTGTGCCGCTCCGGCCTCGTCGATCACGTCGATCGCCTTGTCGGGCAGCTTGCGGTCATTGATGTAGCGCGCCGAGAGCTCGACCGCCGACTTGATGGCGTCGGCCGTGTACTTGATCGAGTGGTGCTCCTCGAAATAGGGCTTGAGGCCCTTGAGGATCTTCACCGTGTCGTCGACCGAGGGCTCGCTCACGTCGATCTTCTGGAACCGGCGGCTGAGCGCGCGGTCCTTCTCGAAGTGCTGGCGGAACTCCTTGTAGGTGGTGGAGCCCATGGTGCGCAGCTTGCCGCCCTGAAGCGCGGGCTTCAGGAGGTTCGAGGCATCCATTGCGCCGCCCGAGGTGGCGCCGGCGCCGATCACGGTGTGGATCTCGTCGATGAACAGCACCGCGTCGGGATGTTCCTCGAGCTCGGTCACGACGGCCTTGAGCCGCTCTTCGAAATCGCCGCGGTAGCGGGTGCCGGCCAGCAGCGCGCCCATGTCGAGCGAGTAGATCGTGGTGTTCGACAGCACCTCCGGGGTATCGCCGTTGACGATCTTGCGCGCCAGGCCTTCGGCGATGGCGGTCTTGCCGACGCCGGGATCACCGACCAGCAGCGGGTTGTTCTTGCGCCGCCGGCACAGCACCTGGATGGCGCGCTCGACCTCGTGCTCGCGGCCGATCAGCGGATCGACATCGCCCTTGCGGGACTTGGCGTTGAGATCGACGCAATACTTGCCGAGTGCCGATTCCTTGTTGTCGCCGGCAGGCTCCTGCGTTTGCGCCTTGGCCTCTTCCTCGGCCTCGGTCGCGCCCTGAACGGGGCGCGATTCGCCGTAGGCGGGGTTCTTGGCCACGCCATGCGCGATGAAGTTCACCGCGTCGTAACGGGTCATGTCCTGCTCTTGCAGGAAATAGGCCGCGTTCGACTCGCGCTCGGCGAAGATCGCCACGAGCACGTTGGCGCCGGTCACCTCGGTGCGGCCCGAGGACTGCACGTGGATTGCGGCGCGCTGGATCACGCGCTGGAATGCTGCGGTCGGCACCGCCTCGGAGCCCTCGATATCGGTGACGAGATTCGAGAGGTCTTCGTCGATGAACTCCACCAGGGTGGTCCGCAGCTCCTCGGTGTCCACGGAGCAGGCCTTCATCACGCGGGCAGCATCGGGTTCGTCGATCAGGGCGAGCAGGAGATGTTCCAGCGTCGCGAATTCATGGCTGCGCGAGTTCGCGAGCGCCAGAGCTGCGTGGATGGCCTGCTCCAGGGTATTCGAGAAAGACGGCACGGCGGCGCTCCTCTTTGTCTGCGTCGGGCTCGGGACCCGACTTTGCCTTCTACAGTTTAAAGTTTGGTCGATACCGACCACGCTTCAAGAGAATTCTCGACCCGCAGCGCTCACAATTGAAGTGATCCCTGCAATGCGGCGTGAAAAGCAGCGGGTCAGAAACTGTCCTTTCGGGCCCGAACCTCGGCGAAAACCGCCGCGTCGGGTGCGTCATTCATGCCCAGTCGATCGCGGATCTCGGGGGATGCGGGACGCAGGAAAGGGTTCGTGGCCAGTTCCTCGGACAGCTTGCAGGTGGCAGTGGCGCGCCCCTCTGTCCGGGCTTTGGCAATGGCGTCAGATCTCAATTTAAGCGCCTCGTTGCCGGGTTCAATAGTCAAGGCGAAGCGGGCGTTCGCGCTTGTGTACTCGTGACCCGAGCAAACCAGGGTTTCGGGCGGTAGCGCAATCAGTTTCGACAGGCTCTCCCACATCATGTCGGGCGTGCCCTCGAAGATGCGGCCGCAGCCAAGCGCCATCAGGCTGTCGGCGGTGAACACGGCCTGTGCGTCGGGGAAATGAAACGCGACATGGCCCAGCGTGTGGCCGGGCACGAAGATCACCTCGACCGGGGTGCCGGCGACCTGCAGCGTGTCGCCCCCGTCGACCGCGGTGTCGAGCGGCGGGAGCTTGGCCTCCTCGGCCTTGGGTCCGACGACGGTGCAGCCGTATCTCTCGCGCAGTTCGGCGACGCCGCCGACATGGTCATGGTGGTGGTGGGTGATGAGCAGCGTATCAAGCTCCCAGCCGCGGCTTTCGAGCGCCTCGATGATCGGACCCGCCTCGGGGGCGTCGATCAGACAGACGCCATCGGGCGCCTTCACCAGATAGGCGTAATTGTCGCTGAGGCAGGGAACGGTGACGATCTCCATGGTCTTTCCTTATCGGCTTTGCCAGAGTGGCCCCCAACTTGGAGGATCAACGAGAGCGCCGCAATGCACCTTGATGTGCATAATCTGAGGGACTTCTATTACCGCAGCGCGCTGGGGCGTGCAGCGCAACGGGCCGTGCGCGATCAGGTGCAGCGCTATTGGCCCACGGGCAAGGGCCATACCATGGTGGGCTACGGCTTTGCCGTGCCCCTGCTGCGTCCCTACCTGCCCGATGCCCGCCGGGTGATCGGGCTGATGCCCGGCCCGCAGGGCGTGCTGCCCTGGCCGCAGGGGCAGCTCAATGTCACCGTGCTCTGCGAAGAGACACTCTGGCCGCTCGAGACCGGCCATGTCGACCGGCTGGTGATGATGCACGGGCTCGAGACCTCCGACAGCCCGTCCGAGCTGCTCGACGAATGCTACCGGGTGCTGGGGCCGGGTGGCGAGGCGCTGTTCATCGTGCCCAACCGCTCGGGTCTCTGGGCGCGCTCGGATGCCACGCCTTTCGGCTACGGCCGTCCCTACTCTCTGAGCCAGCTCGACAGCCAGCTCAAGCGCCACGACTTCATCCGGCAGAGCCACGTCTCGGTGCTGTACCAGCCGCCGTCGAGCCGGCGCTTCTGGATGCGCACCGGCCCGGCGTGGGAGCGCATCGGCCGGGCGATTCCGGCTCTGGTGGCCGGAGGGGTGCTGATCGTGCGGGCGTCGAAGCGCTACCCTCCGAAGCGCACCGGGCTGGGCGACAAGGTGCGGGTGCCCAACCCGCTCGACGTGCTGACACCGTCTCCGAAGAAGGAGCCGAAGGCGATCTGACCTGGGTTGAGCCAGAGGGGCAGTGGCTCGACCCGGGCGAAGAATCGGTCACCGGGACGTGACTCGCTCCGTCTTGACCGTGTCGCCGGTTGCGATAACACCGTCCGCCTGAGGAACGCCGAAGCTCCGACTTTTGTCGGTCGCGACAGGTGGTTGCGCTGCAGCGCGGCAACGGTTTTTCCGCGTTTGCGCTATCGCTTCCAGCAGCTTCGAAGTTTGAAGGAGCGACCCTCCGGCACGACCGGATTAATGAAAAATCCACTGTTTCCAAAAGCCTGCCGTGTTCTCGTCTCGAGAAAATGCGCAAGTACTTGGAAAAAGGCGGGTTCCAGTCCGTCCCAAAGCCGCCTAAGCATGTTGCGAGGGCGGGGAGGCTCTGCTACATCCGCGCTGATTTCGACGCCACGGGACCTCCCGGGGCAGGGACAACGCCTCCGGACACCGGGAGACACCCGTGTGTCGCGGGGGCCTCATATCGGAAGGGTGGACGTGTCAGAACCAGCTTCGATCTCCAGCGGCATCGCGGCACGCTATGCCACGGCGATCTTCGACATCGCCAAAGAGAACAACTCCGTCGGAAAGCTCGAGAGCGATACCGACGACCTCGCTCAAGCGCTGGCTGACAGCCCCGACCTGCGCGACATGATCTCCTCGCCGGTCTATCCGCGCCAGGCACAGAAGGACGGCATCCTTGCCGTGTCTTCGAAGATGGGCCTCGACAAGGCACTGCACAACGCGCTTGGCCTGATGGCCGAAAAGCGCCGCCTGTTCGTGCTGCCCCACCTGGTGGCGCAGCTGCGCGAGATGATCGCTGTCGAGAAGGGTGAAGTGACTGCCGAGGTGACCTCGGCGACCGCACTCAGCGATGCGCAGGCCAGCAAGCTGGCCGAGACACTGAAAAGCAGCGTCGGCAAGGACGTGAAGATCAAGTCGACCGTTGATGAATCCCTCATCGGTGGTCTCGTCGTTAAGGTGGGCTCGAAGATGATCGACACGTCGGTCCGTGCCAAGCTCAACTCCCTCCAGAATGCAATGAAAGAGGTCGGATAAATGGGTATCCAAGCAGCCGAGATTTCTGCGATCCTAAAGGACCAGATCAAGAACTTCGGTCAGGAGGCCGAAGTCGCCGAAGTGGGTCGCGTGCTCTCCGTCGGCGACGGTATTGCCCGCGTGCACGGCCTCGACTCCGTGAAGGCCGGCGAGATGGTCGAGTTCCCGGGCGGCATCATGGGGATGGCCCTGAACCTCGAGCGTGACAACGTCGGTATCGTGATCTTCGGCTCCGACCGCGACATCAAGGAAGGTGACGTCGTCAAGCGCACCAACTCGATCGTGGACGTGCCCGCGGGCCCCGGCCTGCTTGGCCGCGTGGTCGACGCGCTCGGCAACCCGATCGACGGCAAGGGTCCGATCGAGGCCGCGGAGCGCCGCGTCGCCGACGTGAAGGCACCGGGCATCATCCCGCGTAAATCGGTGCACGAGCCGATGGCAACCGGCCTCAAGTCGGTCGACGCGATGATCCCGATCGGCCGTGGCCAGCGTGAGCTGATCATTGGCGACCGTCAGACCGGCAAGACCGCCATCGCTCTCGACGCGATCCTGAACCAGAAATCCTACAACGACGCCGCCGGCGACGACGACAGCAAGAAGCTGTACTGCGTCTACGTGGCCGTCGGCCAGAAGCGCTCGACCGTGGCGCAGCTGGTGAAGCGCCTCGAAGCCTCCGGCGCCATCGACTACTCCATCGTCGTGGCCGCCACCGCGTCCGACCCGGCGCCGATGCAGTTCCTCGCGCCCTACGCCGCGACCGCGATGGCCGAGTACTTCCGCGACAACGGCAAGCACGCGCTCATCATCTACGATGACCTGTCCAAGCAGGCCGTGTCCTACCGCCAGATGTCGCTGCTGCTGCGCCGTCCGCCGGGCCGCGAAGCCTACCCGGGCGACGTGTTCTACCTTCACTCGCGCCTGCTCGAGCGTTCGGCCAAGCTGAACGAGGATCACGGTGCCGGTTCGCTGACCGCGCTGCCGATCATCGAGACCCAGGGCGGCGACGTGTCGGCCTTCATCCCGACCAACGTGATCTCGATCACCGACGGCCAGATCTTCCTCGAGACCGAACTGTTCTTCCAGGGCATCCGCCCCGCCGTGAACACCGGTCTGTCGGTGTCGCGCGTCGGCTCCTCGGCCCAGACCAAGGCGATGTCCTCGGTTGCCGGCCCGGTGAAGCTGTCGCTGGCCCAGTATCGTGAAATGGCGGCCTTCGCCCAGTTCGGCTCGGACCTCGACGCCGCAACTCAGAAGCTGCTGAACCGCGGTGCGCGTCTGACCGAGCTGATGAAGCAGCCGCAGTATTCGCCGCTCACCAACGCCGAGATCGTGTGCATCATCTTCGCCGGCACCAACGGCTACCTGGACGATGTCCCGGTCCGTGAAGTGGGCAAGTTCGAATCCGCCCTGCTGTCCTTCCTGCGCGGTCAGCGCAAGGACATCCTCGAGTGGATCGAGAGCGAAGACCCGAAGATCAAGGGTGAACCCGCTGACAAGCTGAAGGCTGCGCTCGACGAATTCGCCGCGACCTACGCCTGAGCGCCCTGAAAGGACAGGATTATGCCTAGCCTCAAGGACCTCAAGACCAGGATCTCCTCGGTCAAGTCGACCCGGAAGATCACCAAGGCCATGCAGATGGTGGCCGCCGCGAAACTGCGGCGGGCACAGGACGCGGCCGAGATGGCACGCCCGTATTCCGAGCGCTTCAATGCGGTGCTCGGATCGCTGGCGGCGTCGGTGGGCGGCAGCCCGACCGCGCCGAAGCTGCTGTCCGGCACCGGCAAGGACGACGTGCACATGCTCGTCGTAATGACCGCCGAGCGCGGCCTTTGCGGGGGCTTCAACAGCTCCATCGTGAAGGCGGCGCGCGCCGCGATCGCCAAGCTGAAGGCCGAGGGCAAGACGGTGAAGATCCTCACCGTCGGGAAGAAGGGCCGTGAACAGCTTTCCCGTGAGCACGGGTCGCTGTTCGTGGGTCACGTGGACCTCAGCGAGGTCAAGAAGATCGGCTATGCGGATGCGCAGTCGATCGCCAAGGACCTGCTTAACCGTTTCGACGAGGGCGAGTTCGACGTGGCGACCATCTTCTATGCGAAGTTCGAGACCGTGATTTCGCAGGTCCCGACCGCCCAGCAGATCATCCCGGCCCAGTTCGACGCGGCCGAAGGTGACGACGCCGGTGCGTCCCCGCTCTATGAATACGAGCCCGGCGAGGAAGCCATCCTTGCCGATCTCCTTCCCCGGGGTGTCTCTACCCAGATCTTCTCGGCTCTGCTGGAGAACGCCGCCTCGGAACAGGGGGCTCGGATGAGCGCCATGGACAACGCCACGCGCAACGCGGGCGAGATGATCGACAAGCTGACCATCGAGTACAACCGCTCGCGTCAGGCGGTCATCACCAACGAACTGATCGAAATCATCTCGGGCGCCGAGGCGCTCTAAGAACCGGAGACGATAAATGGCAAACGCAATTGGCAAAGTGACCCAGGTCATCGGCGCCGTGGTCGACGTGCAGTTCGACGACCACCTGCCCGAGATTCTGAACGCACTGACCACCACCAACGACGGCAAGACCCTGGTTCTTGAAGTTGCACAGCACCTCGGTGAGAGCACCGTCCGCACCATCGCGATGGACTCGACCGAAGGTCTCGTCCGTGGCCAGGAAGTGGTCGACACCGACAAGCCGATCTCGGTCCCGGTGGGCAACGCAACCCTGGGCCGCATCCTCAACGTCGTGGGCGAGCCCGTCGACGAGCAGGGCCCGGTCGAGGCGGAAGAGTACCGCGCGATCCACCAGCCCGCTCCCGAGTTCGACGAGCAGGCGACCGACACCGAGATCCTCGTGACCGGCATCAAGGTCATCGACCTTCTCGCGCCCTACTCCAAGGGCGGCAAGATCGGTCTGTTCGGCGGCGCCGGCGTGGGCAAGACCGTTCTCATCATGGAACTGATCAACAACATCGCAAAGGTGCACTCGGGCTTCTCCGTGTTCGCCGGTGTTGGCGAGCGGACCCGTGAGGGCAACGACCTCTACCACGAGATGATCGAATCCAACGTCATCAAGCCCGACAACCTGTCGGACTCGCAGGTGGCTCTGGTCTACGGCCAGATGAACGAACCGCCGGGGGCCCGTGCCCGCGTCGCGCTGACCGGCCTGACCCTGGCCGAGCAGTTCCGTGACCAGTCCGGCACCGACGTTCTGTTCTTCGTCGACAACATCTTCCGCTTCACGCAGGCCGGTTCCGAGGTGTCCGCACTTCTCGGCCGTATCCCGTCCGCCGTGGGGTACCAGCCGACGCTGGCCACCGACATGGGTGCGATGCAGGAGCGGATTACCTCGACTAAGAACGGCTCGATCACCTCGATCCAGGCCGTCTACGTTCCCGCGGACGACCTGACCGACCCGGCGCCCGCCACGACCTTCGCCCACCTCGATGCGACCACGGTTCTCAACCGTGCGATCTCGGAGCTCGGCATCTACCCGGCCGTGGACCCGCTCGACTCGAACAGCCGGATCCTCGACCCGCAGGTCGTGGGCCAGGAGCATTACGATGTGGCGCGCGAAGTGCAGGGCATCCTGCAGCGCTACAAGTCGCTCCAGGACATCATCGCGATCCTCGGCATGGACGAACTGTCGGAAGAGGACAAGCTGACCGTTCAGCGTGCCCGGAAGATCCAGCGCTTCCTGTCGCAGCCGTTTGACGTGGCGAAGGTCTTCACCGGCTCCGACGGTGTGCAGGTTCCGCTCGAGGACACCATCTCCTCCTTCAAGGCAGTGGTGAACGGCGAGTACGACCACTTCCCCGAGGCAGCCTTCTACATGGTCGGCGGCATCGAGGAAGTGAAGGCCAAGGCCGAGAAGCTGGCCGCGGAAGCTGCCTGATGACTGCCGGGGGGCCTTTGTGCCCCCCATTACCAACCGGAGGCCCTAATGGCTGATACGATGCAATTCGATCTGGTGAGCCCCGAGCGGAGCCTTCTGTCGACTCAGGCCAAGACCGTGTCGATTCCGGGCACCGACGGTGACATGACGGCAGGCCCCGGCCACGCCGCGGTGATCACCACGCTGCGCCCCGGCATCCTCAAGGTCGAGACCGAGACGGGCACCGAGGAATTCGTGGTCACCGGTGGTTTCGCCGAGATCGGCACCACCATGAGCGTGCTTGCCGAGCGTGCCGTTCCCTACGCCGACATGACGCAGGAGACCTACGAGGATCTCGTGCGTGAGGCGCAGGCCTACTACAAGAAGGTCGTCGAAGAGACCGAGAACGAGCCGGGCCCGGTCGACGACGCGGCCAAGCTTCTGCAGGACATGGTTGCCGTCGGTGGTCACATCGGCCTCGACCCGAAGCAGCCGAACTTCTGACGCAGGCCACATCGCAAGACAGAACAGAAACCCCGCCCTTGGCGGGGTTTCTTGCGTTTAGGCGGGGCGCAACAAACGTGACGCCAATGCGCAACGCTGCGCTTTGTGGTTGATTTCAGGCCCTTTCCAACCCGCGAAACTTGGCGGATGATGCCGACGGGGACGAATGAGGACAGAATGCGTCGACTGAATGCCAGCCTGATCGGCATCGATCAGGGCAATGTGGAAGTGTTTTCCGAGTTCGCCAATGGCGGCGACATGTGGACCGGCCGCGGTGCGCGCGAGCGTCGCAAGGAGATCCGCTTCTCGGAACCGTTCCGGGCCCCTCCCACGGTCCAGGTGTCGCTGTCCTTGTGGGACATGGATCAGGGCGCCAATGTCCGCGCCGATCTGCTGGCGGAGAACATCACCGAGACCGGGTTCGAACTGGTGTTCCGGACCTGGTCCGACACGCGGGTCGCGCGGGTGCGCATGTCGTGGCTGGCGATCGGCGAGGTCACAAGCGAGGATGACTGGCAGCTCTACTGAGGAAGAGCGCCTGACGTCGCGAGGCGCCGTAGCGCCGGACTGCGTCTTGTCCCCCAGGCAAGAAAAAGGGGGCGCTGCCCCCTCTTGGCCTGCGGCCAATTCACCCCCGAGGTATTTTCGAACCAGAGAAGGGCGGGGGTGCGCCCTTCTCCGGATCTGGTCTCAGAGGATGCCTTCGTAGATCGGGCCGAGCGTGTCGGTCTCGAACAGCGAGGACACCGAGGTGCCGTTCCAGATGTTGAGGATCGCCTGGGCGAACATCGGGGCGGTCGGTACCACGCGGATGTTCGGCGCGGCGGCAACGGCGTCGGTGGCGGCGATCGAGTCGGTGATCACCAGCGACTTCATCACCGAGTTGGTCACGCGCTCGACCGCGGGGCCGGAGAGCACGCCGTGGGTGATGTAGGCATGCACCTCGGTTGCGCCGTGGTTCATCAGGATCTCGGCCGCCTTGCACAGCGTGCCGGCAGTGTCGCAGATGTCATCGACGATGATGCACTTCTTGCCGGTGACGTCACCGATGACGGTCATCTCGGCGATCTCGCCGGGCTTCTCGCGGCGCTTGTCGACGATCGAGAGCGGGGCGTTGATGCGCTTGGCCAGCTCGCGGGCGCGGGCAACGCCGCCGACGTCGGGCGACACAACCATCACGTCCTCGAGCTCGCCCTCGAAATGCTTCATGATGTCGAGCGCGAAGACCGGCGAGGCGTAGAGGTTGTCCACGGGGATGTCGAAGAAGCCCTGGATCTGGGTGGCGTGCAGGTCCATGGTTAGCACCCGCTCGATGCCGGCCTCGGCGATCATGTTGGCCACCAGCTTGGCGGTGATCGGGGTCCTGGCCTTGGTGCGGCGATCCTGGCGGGCATAGCCGAAATAGGGGATCACGGCGGTGATGCGGGCGGCCGAGGAGCGGCGCAGCGCGTCGGCCATGATCAGCAGCTCCATCAGGTTGTCGTTCGCCGGGCGGGAGGTCGACTGCAGGATGAACATGTCCTCGCCGCGGACGTTCTCGTAGACCTCGACGAAGATCTCCTGGTCGTTGAAGCGCTCGACGCGCGCGTCGACGAGCCCCACGGACATGCCGCGATAGAGGGACATCCGGCGGGCGATGGCAGTGGCCAGCGGTTTGTTGGCATTGCCCGCGATAAGCTTGGGCTCGATGACGGTGGGCATGGGAGGCGGCTCCGGCAGCAGAATGACAGATTCGTGACGTTGCCGGTCGCTTAGCATGCAGGTAGCGTGGCGCAAAGACGCACTCCGTAACGAGGGACGACATGGCGCATCTGGATTACTATTTTACCGTTCTTTCCCCTTACGCCTACTTGGCCGGGAACCGGTTGGAAGAGATTGTTGCGCGTCACGGCGTCAGCGTGACCTACAAGCCGCTCGACATCATGGCCCTGTTCCCGCGCACCGGCGGCGCCGCGCCGAAGGACCGGCACCCGTCGCGCCTCGCCTACAGGGCGCAGGAACTGCCGCGGCAGGCGAAGAAGGCCGGGATGCAGCTAAACTTCAGGCCCGCGCATTGGCCGACCAACCAGGCCCCGGCGTCCTATGCGATCATCGCGGCGCAGAAGGCGGGCGGCGGCGATCTTGGCGGGCTGGTGCAGTCGATCCTGCGCGCGGTCTGGGTCGAGGACAAGGACATCGCCGAGGATGCCGTGGTGCAGGAGTGCCTGACAGCGGCGGGCTTCGATCCGTCGCTGACCTTCAGCGGCATGCTGACCGGGGCGGAGATCTATGCAGCCAATCTCGAGGACGCGGTCAATGCGGGGGTTTTCGGCGCGCCGTTCTACGTGCTCGACGACGGTGCGATGTTCTGGGGGCAGGATCGGCTCGAGGATCTTGACCTGCATCTCTCGGGCAAGCTCTGAACGCTCGCCTCTGAATGCCTGCGTGGGAGTGGTCAGGCCTGCTTGTTCAGGCCGACCGACGGCGTGACCGGCTTCTCGGCCACGGGGAGCCGTCCGAACCACCAGATCGCCACGCCGTTCAGGGCAAACAGTCCTGCGACACAGGCTGCCATGAGAAGAATGGTGACGATCGCGCTCATCGGGGGTGGCTCCTTTTGCTTTGTAAGCCAATCCCGTGTCGTAGAGAAAGTTCCCTGCCGGCTCTAGCCTGAGAGGGTCTTGGGGCGAATCAGAACAGCGAAAGTTGCCGCCCGGCCACACCGGCGGTGGTGGCCTCGTGCTGCAGCAGCCAGGTCTTGGTATCGAGCCCGCCACCAAACCCGGTAAGCGCGCCGCCTTTTCCGATAACCCGATGACATGGAAGGATAATTGGAAGCGGGTTCGCACCATTCGCGGCGCCCACCGCGCGGCTTGCGCCGGGGCTGCCGAGGGTCCGGGCGATCTCGCCGTAGCTGCGGGTTTCGGCATAGGGAATGGCGGTGAGCAGAGCCCAGATTTTCTTTTGAAACTCCGTGCCATGGATGTCGAGCGGAACGCTGAATGCGCGAAGATCTCCGCAAAAATACGCGTCAAGCTGGTGGCGCACCGCGTCGAACGCGGTGGGATCGGGCTGCCAGTCCTCCTGTGGCGCAACGGCCTTGTGGCCCGAGGGGAAGCTCAGCAGACGTAGCGCCGTGCCGTCGCCCGCCAGGAGCAGCGGTCCGACGGGGCTGTCATGGTGGCAGTAGCGCAAGCTCATGGGGCGGGCTTTCGCAGCGAGGAGGGCGGGCGCCCGTAGAGCGCCGAGACCGCGGCGTTGAAGCGGCGCAGGCTGCCGAAGCCCGCGCGGGAGGCGATCTCGGTCATCGGCAGGTCGCTGTTGCTCAGCAGCCGCTTGGCGTGCTGCACGCGCCGGGTCTGGGCCACCTGCAGGGGCGAGGCGCCGACCTGCTCGGCGAAAAGCCGGGCAAGGTGGCGCGGGCCGATGCCGAGCCGGGCAGCGAGCTCCGTCACGGTGCCGGTGTCGAGCGCGCCGGTGTCGATCATCCGCAAGGCGCGGGCGACGGTGGTGCGGGTGCCGTTCCACGCCGGCGAGAACGGCGCTGTCTCGGGGCGGCAGCGCAGGCAGGGACGATAGCCGGCGCGCTCGGCGCTGGCGGCGCTGGGGAAGAAGGACACGTTCTTGGTCAGCGGCGGGCGCACCGGGCAGACCGGGCGACAATAGATGCCGGTGGTGCGCACGGCGGTGAAGAACGCGCCGTCATAGGCGGGGTCGCGGCGCAGCCTTGCGGCGTTGCATGTGTCGAAATCCAGCATGAGCCAAGCATAGCGCGATGGCCGGCCCGGAGCGAGCCTGCGCCGACAATGAGGTCCGGAAACGGCGAGTGCGATTCAGCCGGTCTTCTTCTTGCCGATGCGCGGCTCGGTGCCGGTGCGCAGGCGGGCGATGTTGCTGCGGTGGCGCCAGAAGATCACGATGGTCAGCGCCACGGTCAGCGCGGTCAGCTCGTATTCGCGCATCAGGACCATCCACGCGGTCGACATCAGCGCCGCGACGAGCGCGCCGACGCTGGAAATGCTCGACAGCGCCGCCGCCGCGAGCCAGGTGGCGCAGCACATCAGGCCCACAGGCCAGCTCAGCGCCAGCATCAGGCCGAGGAAGGTGGCGACCCCCTTGCCGCCCCTGAAGCGCAGCCAGACCGGGTAGCAATGGCCAAGGAAGGCGGCAAGACCGGCGAGCTGCGCCGCGTCCTCTCCGGCGAGCCAGCGGGCCAGAAGCACCGCCACGGCCCCCTTGCCGCCATCAAGCAGCAGCGTGCCCGCGGCGGCGGCCTTGTTGCCGGTGCGCAGCACGTTGGTGGCGCCGATATTGCCCGAGCCGATGCTGCGCAGGTCGCCGAGCTTCATGGCGCGGGTGAGCAGCATGCCGAACGGGATCGAGCCGAGCAGGTAGCCGATGACGGCCCAGAGCAGCAGCGGGAACGGGTCGGTGGTGAGGTCGGGCAGCATCAGGCGCTCCGGTAGACGGCGGTTCCGGCGACGAAGGTCGCGAGGACCTTACCCTGAAGCCGGGCGCCATCAAACGGTGTATTCTTCGACTTCGACTGCAGCTTGAAGCGGTCGAGCACGAAGGGCTTGTCGGCGTCGAACAGCACCAGATCGGCGGGCGCGCCCTTGGCCATGCGGCCCGAGGCGAGGCCAAGCCGCTTGGCGGGGTTGAGTGACAGCGCGCGGAACAGCGTCGGCAGCTCGAGCTCGCCGGAATGGTAGAGCCGAAGCAGCACCGGCAGCATGGTCTCGAGACCCACCGCGCCCGACGCCGCCTCCTCGAAGGGCAGGCGCTTGGACTCTTCGTCCTGCGGCGTGTGGAAGCTGCCGATGATGTCGATCAGCCCCGAGCGCACCGCCTCGACCGTGGCCTGCCGGTCCTCCTCGGAGCGCAGCGGCGGCTTGACCTTGAAGAAGGTACGGTAGTCGGAGACGTCGAGCTCGTTGAGCGTCAGGTGGTGCATCGAGGTGCCGGCGGTGACGTCGAAGCCGTTCTTCTTGGCACGCTCCAGCGCCGGAAGGGCGCGGGCGGTGGTGATCTGGTCGGCGTGGTAGCGCACGCCGGTCATCTCGACGAGCGCGATGTCGCGGTCGAGCCCCATGCGCTCGGCCATCGGCGAGACCGCCGGCAGGCCGCGCAGCGAGGCGAACTTGCCGGAGGTGGCGGCGCCGCCCTTCGACAGGCCGGGTTCCTGCGGGTGGCAGATCACCAGTGCGCCGAGCGAGCGGGCATAGGTCAGGGCGCGCGACAGCACCTTGGTGTCGGTGGCCACGTGGTCGCAATCGGTGAAGGCCACGGCGCCGGCATCGAGCAGGAAGCCGAGCTCGGTCATCTCGCGCCCGGCCCGGCCCTTGGTCAGCGCCGCCATCGGCAGCACGTTGACCGGGGCGTCGTCCTCGGCGCGGTCGCGGATGAACTCGAGCACCTCGGGCGTGTCGATCGCCGGGTCGGTGTCGGGGCGGGTGACGATCGTGGTGACGCCGCCGGCCGCTGCCGCGAGCCCGGCGGTCTTGTAGCTTTCCTTGTGCCGGTCGCCCGGTTCGCCGACCTTGACGCCGATATCGACGATGCCCGGCGCGAGGAAGGCGCCGCCCGCGTCGATGCGGTCGGCATCGGCGACCTGCGGGTCGGGCTGGTCGAAGATCTCGGCGATGAGGCCGTCGCGCAGCAGCACGGCGCCGTCGGTGACGGTATCGGCGGCCGGGTCGATCAGGCGGGCATTGGTGAGGAGCGTTGCGGTCATGCGATGCGGTTCCCGGTCAGTCTCTGCGGTTGGCGGCGTCTGCCCGCGCAGGGGTGGAGTAGTGCAAGAGCGGCGAAAGGGAAAGGGTCATACGGTCTCCGCGCGGGGCCGTGCGGCCTCGATCCGCGCCACCACCGCCGCCGGCTCGGGCTGGAACTTGATCAGGTGCTTGTCGCCCGTCCGGGTGATGAGCTGCACGGCCGAGCCGATCCTGCGGACCTTGGAAAGATCGGCAAGCGCCACGTGGCGCTGCGCCGGGCCGTGCAGGGCGTCGCCGGTCATCTCCCAGACGTGCCCCAGCTCTTCGGACATCAGGTACCAGCCCCGCGCCGCCACCGCGGCCAGCGCGCCGACCGCGCCGGTCCAGACATGCGGCGTGCCGGTGAGCCAGAGCAGGATCATCGCGGCGGGCATGGCGAGCACCGCCAGCGTCACGTGGCTTTGTACATAGGTGGCGCGATCGGGGGCGAAGCGGGCCGCGGGGGCGCCGCCGCCGGTCATGTCAGCCCCAGAGCGAGCCAGCCGAGCACCAGCGCCGCCAGCACGCCGAGCCCGATCATCGCGAGCCGCGGCATCCGTCCCTCTGCCGGAGCCTTGCCGGCGGTGTCTCCGGCGGGGCGGCTGCGCGCGGCCTTGCTGCGGGGCGTGGGGCCGCGGCCGCGGGCGGCCTCTTCGCGGAAGGTGCCGACCCAGCGCAGCGGGCTGGCCACGGTCAGATCCTGCGTGACATGGTCGAAGGCCTGGTTGGGCAGCACGACCACGTGGCCTTTCAGCGCGTCGATGCGCGGGCGCATCTCGCGGAAATCGGCCCCCGCGAGCTGGTAGGCCTCGGCGAGATAGGCCGACAGGCTCATGTCGCCGAGATCGCGGATCGCCACCACGTCGACGAAGGCAGGGCGCAGGCGCTCGGCCCCGAGCCCGTATTGCAGGGGGTACTCGCCGGTGCCGGCCTGCGTGGTGTAGCGCTCGATCGCCTCTGGCGGCAGGTCGAGATGGAAGAGGCGCACGGTCCCGGTTTCGGAACCGTTGATCTGCATCTTCGTCATGCGGAGAGTTCCGTGGGCCGGGCGCGGAGATTGCGCGCCAGAAGGTCCATCGCCGCCATGCGCACCGCGACGCCCATTTCGACCTGTTCCTGGATCACCGAGCGGTTGATGTCGTCGGCGATGGTGCCGTCGATCTCGACGCCGCGGTTCATCGGGCCCGGGTGCATGACGATGGCGTCGGGCTTGGCATGGGAGAGCTTGTCGGCGTCGAGCCCCCAGCGGTGGTAGTATTCGCGTTCGGAGGGAATGAAGCCGCCATCCATGCGTTCCTTCTGCAGACGCAGCATCATCACCACGTCGACATCCTCGAGCCCCTTGCGCATGTCGTCGTAGATCTCGACGCCGAACTCGGATATGCCGGCGGGGATCAGGGTCGAGGGTCCGACGAGGCGGATGCGGTTTTCCATCTTCTGCAGCAGCAGGATGTTGGAGCGCGCCACGCGGGAATGCGCGATGTCGCCGCAGATCGCGATGTTGAGCCGGTGCAGGCGGCCCTTGGCGCGACGGATGGTGAGCGCGTCGAGCAGCGCCTGGGTCGGGTGCTCATGGCGGCCGTCGCCGGCGTTGAGCACGGCGCAGTTGACCTTCTGGGCCAGCAGATCGACGGCGCCGGAATGCGGGTGGCGCACCACCAGCAGGTCCGGGTGCATGGCGTTCAGAGTCAGCGCAGTGTCGATCAGGGTCTCGCCCTTCTTGATCGAGCTGGCCTGCATCGCCATGTTCATCACGTCGGCGCCGAGGCGCTGGCCGGCGATCTCGAAGCTGGCCTGCGTGCGGGTGGAGTTCTCGAAGAACATGTTGATCTGGGTCAGGCCGGAGAGCACGTTGGAGTGCTTCTCGCGCCGCCGCGACAGGGTCACGTACTGTTCGGCGAGGTCGAGCAACGTGGTGATTTCGTCGGGGCGCAGGGGCTCGATGCCCAGAAGGTGACGCTGGTCGAAACGCATGGCGAAGCTCCGTGAAAGATTGCCTGCGTGTATAAGAACCGTGAGGGGGCGCGACAAGTGGCAGCCCCGCATCCCGGGCACACTCCCGCCCACCCACCCCGTGCGCCCGGGATGCGGGGCGGCGGTGTACCTCGTGGCGGAGGCCGGATCGTGAGTATTTGAAACATGGAGAAGACGGCAGGGATTTCCGCCGTCGCGCGCTGGGTCTAAGATCGCCCGCATGGATTCGGGACTGGACTGGCATTACGCCCGCGCGGCGCTGGAGTGGCAGCTTGAGCTGGGCGCCGACGAGGCGATCGGCGAGACGGCGGTCGACCGCTTTGCCGCGGAGGTCGAGCTGCAGGCAGCTCGGGAAGCCGCCGCCGTGGCGCAGGCTCCGGCCAGGGGCGGCGCGATGCCGCCACCGAAGATCGACGAGGGGCCGGACCCGGTGGCAGTGGCGCAGCAGGCCGCGGCGGCGGCGGCCACGCTCGACGATCTGCGCGAGGCGATGGCGGCGTTCGAGCATTGCGAGCTCAGGCGCGGTGCCCGCAACCTGGTGTTCAGCGACGGCGTGGCGCAGGCGCGGGTGATGATCGTGGGCGAAGCGCCCGGGCGCGACGAGGACCTGCAGGGCAAGCCCTTCGTGGGCCGGGCGGGGCAGTTGCTCGACCGCATGCTCGGGGCCATCGGCCTGTCGCGGGCGGAGAACGTCTATATCACCAACGTGCTGCCCTGGCGCCCGCCGCAGAACCGCGACCCCAAGCCCGACGAGATCGCCATGCTGACGCCATTTCTGGCCCGGCACATCGCGCTGGTCGCGCCAGAGGTGCTGGTGGTGATGGGCAACATCTCCTGCGATGCGCTTCTTGGCCGGCGCGGCATCACCCGGCTGCGCGGCAAATGGGCCGAGGCGCAGGGCCTGCCGGCGCTGCCGATGTTCCATCCCGCCTACCTGCTGCGCCAGCCGCAGATGAAACGCGAGGCCTGGGCCGACCTGCTGGAGCTCAAGGCAAAGCTCCGGGCCGGGGCGTGAGCCGGCTTTGCGCCGCGTGTCTTGCGGTGGCGCTTGCGTCCGGCGCGGCCCTTGCCGAGGTGCCGGGCTTCACCATCGACTACGACCGGCTCTTCGCGCGCGAGGCTGACGCAGTGCAGCGCCCGTCGCCGGGGACGGAATATCTCGAGTTGCCGGGGCCGGTGATCGTCGAGCGGCGCGGGGCGCGGGTGCGCGCCACCGACCAGAGCGGCTGGGGCCCGGCAGGCTGCGCCCTCGGGCGACTGGTGACGGCCGCGGCGGCGGTGCTGAGCTGCCCGGACCTGTTCTCGGAACGGCAGCGCGACCGGGTGGCGGGGCAGCTCCTGCGCGGGGTGGCGTTCTTTGCGGCCAACACGGTTCCGGCGATGGATCAGGCGCAGGCCCGCCGCGCGATGCAGGCGGCGTTGGCGCGGGAACGCTCCAAGCTCGCGCTCTCGTGTGCTGCCCGCGACGCCGCGCCGCTGGCATTTGCCGCGCATATCGCCGAGGATCCGTCCCTGCGGCGCTTCGGCAAGATCTTCGAGACGCCGCGCCTGCCCGTGACCGCCCCTTGCCACTGAGAAGTCTTCGGAAGCCCGGAATGTCCCGTATCGACGAAACCAAGCAATTCATCCCCGTCCGCATCGCCGTGCTCACCGTCAGCGACAGCCGCTCGCTTGCCGAGGACCGCTCCGGCGACACGCTGGTGCAGCGGCTGACCGAGGCCGGGCACGACCTGGCGGCGCGGGCGATCTGTACCGACGACCGCGACAAGATCGCCGCGCAGCTGCGCGCCTGGGTCGCCGACGGCGAGATCGACGTGATCCTGTCGACCGGCGGCACCGGGCTCACCGGGCGGGACGTGACCGTCGAGGCGCATCGCGATGTCTACGAGAAGGAGATCGAGGCCTTCGGGACAGTCTTCACCATCGTGTCGATGAAGAAGATCGGCACCAGCGCGGTGCAGAGCCGCGCCACCGGTGGCGTGGCGGGCGGCACCTATCTCTTTGCGCTGCCGGGAAGCACCGGCGCCTGCAAGGATGCCTGGGACGAGATCCTCGCCTTCCAGCTCGATTACCGGCATCGGCCCTGCAATTTTGTCGAGATTTTTCCTCGTCTCGACGAACATCAGCGACGGAAGTGATCATCTGGCGCGTATGAATACGGTGGCGCGCGGCTGCGACCGCACACATATGATATCCTGAAAGGGTCTTCAGAACCCGACACAACGGGAAGTTACGGTATGCGTTTCCTTCGTCAGAGCCTCGTCGGGCTCTTTCTGCTCTCTCTCACGCTCGGCATTCTGGTCTATGCCGGGGCGTTGGTGCGTGATGCGGTCGAGGCGCGGCTGAACGACGAGCCGCGCGTGCCCGAGGCGCGCGAGCGGGTGTTCGCGGTCAACGTCACGCCGGCGCACTTCGAGACGGTGACGCCGGTCCTGACCGCCTTTGGCGAGGTGCAGAGCCGCCGCACGCTGGAGCTGCGCAGCGCCATCGAGGGCACGCTGATCGATCTGGCCCCGGATTTCGTCGAGGGGGGACGTGTCGCGGCGGGCGAGGTGCTGGCGCGCATCGATCCGGCCGACATGGAAGCCGAGCTGGCGCGCACCGAGAGCGCCGTGGTCGATGCCGAGGCGGAGCTGCGCGAGGCGCGCCGGGCGGTGGCGCTCGAGCAGGATGCGCTGACGGCGGCCCGGGAGCAGGCAGCGCTGCGGCAACGCGCCTTCGAGCGCCAGACCGATCTCGCGGCGCGCGACGTGGGCACAGCCGCGGCGGTCGAGGAGGCCAAGCTCAGCGCCTCTTCGGCGCGGCAGGCGGTGGTGACGGCGCGGCAGTCTCTGGCGCTGGCCGAGGCGCGGGTGGATCAGGCGCAGACCAGCCTGACCCGCGCACGGATCGCGCGGGACGACGCCCAACGCCGGGTCGACGAGACCGAGATCCGCGCCGAGTTCGCGGCCCAGCTCAGCGACGTGGCGGTGGTGGCCGGGCGGCGGGTCTCGGCCAACGAGCAGCTCGCGGTGATGATCGACCCCGACGCGCTCGAGGTCGCCTTCCGGGTCTCGACCCTGCAATACGCGCGGCTCCTGGACGACAGCGGACGGCTGCGGCGGGTGCCGGTGACGGCACGGCTGGAGCTCTACGGCGGCAACCTCGTGGCCACGGGAACGCTTTCGCGCGAGGGCGCGGCGGTGGGCGAGGGCCAGACCGGCCGGGTGCTCTATGCCACGCTCGATCAGGCGGCGGGGTTCAAGCCCGGTGATTTCGTCACTGTCGACGTGACCGAGCCGGCGCTCGAGCGGGTGGTGCGTCTGCCCGCAACGGCGCTGGACCCGTCAGGCGCGGTGCTGGTGGTCGGTGACGACGACCGGCTCGAAAGCGTGCCGGTCACGCTTGTCCGGCGTCAGGGTGACGACGTGCTCCTGCGCGGCGAGGCGCTCGAGGGGCGCGACGTGGTGATGCAGCGCACGCCGCTTCTGGGCGCCGGCATCAAGGTCCGACCGTTGCGCGGCGCCGCGGCACCCGAAGCGCCGCCGTCGCAGGCCGAGATGCTCGAGCTGACCGACGATCGGCGGGCGCGCCTCATGGCCTTTGTCGAGGGGGCGAACGGCATGCCGGACGGTGACAAGGAGCGCATCCTCGCCCAGCTGTCGCAGGACCGGGTTCCGGCGCAGGTGGTGCAGCGCATCGAAGCCCGGATGGGAGGCTGACCGATGCGCCAGATCCCCGGACAGGCCAGCGGCATCCTCAGTTATTTCACCCGCCACCCGACCGTCGCGAACCTGCTTCTGGTGATCCTCGTGGCTGCCGGGCTGCTTGCCGGTCCGAACATGCGGGCGCAGTTCTTTCCCGATGTGATCGACGACGATGTGACGGTGAACGTGAGCTGGGACGGAGCCGGGGCCGAGGATGTGGATTCCGGCATCGTGCAGTTGCTCGAGCCGACGCTGCTGGCAGTCGAGGGGGTGGTCGACACCACCAGCCTGTCGCGTGAGGGCAGTGCCCGGATCGACCTCGAGTTCGAGCCGGGCTTCGACATGATGAAGGCGGTCGACGATGTCGAGACCGCCATCGACACGGTCACCGACCTGCCCGAAGATGCCGACGACCCGACGATCCGCAGCGGCGGCTGGCGCGACCGGGTGACCGACGTGGTGATCACCGGTCCGGTGGCGGTCGATCAACTCGGCCGCTTTGCCGATGAGTTCGTGATCCGCCTCTTTGCCGAGGGCGTCACCCGCACCACGATCCGCGGCGTCGCCGCGCCGCAGGTTATCGTCGAGGTGCCGTCCCGGAATCTCATCGGTCATGACGTGACCATGCAGGAGATCTCGGACGCCATCGCCGGCGAGGTCAACGCCAACCCGGCCGGTGACGTGAGCGGTGCCAATGCCCGCGTGCGCACCGGGGTCGAGACACGCAGCGCCGAGGCCATCGAGGCAATCGTGCTGCGTTCGGAGGCCGATGGCACCAAGCTCACCGTGGGCGACGTGGCGCACGTGCGGCGCGAGGGGATCGACCGGGCGCGGACCTATTTCGTCGGCGACAACCCGGCGATCTCGGTGCGGGTCGACCGCTCGGCGCAGGGCGATGCCATCGAGATCCAGCGCCAGGTCGAAGAGGTCGCGCGCGCGTTCCAGGCCTCGCTGCCCGAGGGCACGCGGGTCGACCTGATCCGCACCCGCGCCGAGGCGATCTCCGGGCGGCTCAACATCCTGCTCGACAACGGCGCCATGGGGCTGGTGCTGGTGGTGGTGCTGCTGTTCCTGTTCCTGAACGCGCGCATCGCGATCTGGGTGGCGGCGGGCATTCCCACCGCCATGCTGGCAGCGCTGGCGCTGATGTATGCCTCGGGCCTGACGATCAACATGATCTCGCTCTTCGCGCTGATCATCACGCTGGGCATCGTGGTCGACGACGCCATCGTGGTGGGCGAACACGCCGATCACATGTCGCGGCACGGGCTGGGCCCGGTGCAGGCGGCGGAGACCGCGGCGCAGCGCATGGCGCTGCCGGTGTTCTCCTCGACGCTCACTACGATCATCGCCTTCTTTGGCCTGACCGCGATTGGCGGGCGCTTCGGCGACATGATCCAGGACATTCCCTTCACCGTCATCATGGTGCTGATCGCCTCGTTGGTGGAGTGCTTCCTGATCCTGCCCAACCACATGGCCCATGCCATCGCCTCGGCCAAGAAGGAGCACTGGTACGACCTGCCCTCGCGGCTGGTGAACCGCGGCTTCCGCTGGGTGCGCGAGCGGCTGTTCCGGCCGCTCATGGCGGGGGTGATCCGGGGGCGCTACGTGGTGCTGGCGCTCGCGGTGCTGGCCTTCGCCTCGCAGGCGGCGCTGTTCATCCGAGGCGACGTGCAGTGGCGCTTCTTCAACTCGCCCGAGCAGCCCTCGGTCACCGGCAACTACGCCATGGCGCCCGGCGCCACGCGCGAGGACACGCTGGCCCAGATGCGTCTGTTGCAACAAAGCGCCGAGGCGCTGGGGCGGGAGTACGAGGAGCGCTACGGGCTCGACCCGATCGACTACATGATCGCCGAGATCGGCGGCAGCGCCGGGCGCGGCCTTGCCGGAACCGAAAGCAAGGACGAGGATCAGCTCGGGGCGATCTCGATCGAGCTGATCGACGCCGACCTGCGCCCCTATTCCAGCTTTGCCTTCGTGGGCGAGCTGCAGGAGCGGGTCGAGCGACACCCGCTGCTCGAGGTGGTCAGCTTCCGCGGCTGGCGCTCGGGCCCTGGCGGCGATGCGCTCGACGTGCAGTTCTTCGGCGCCGACTCCGACACGCTCAAGGGCGCCTCTCTGGACCTGCAGGAGGAGCTTCTGCGCTTCCCCGAGGTCTCGGCGGTCGAGGACAACCTGTCCTACGACATGGACGAGCTGGTGCTCGAACTGACGCCGCAGGGCAAGGCGCTGGGCTTCACCATCGATGCGCTGGGCCGGGTGCTGCGAAACCGCGTGGCCGGTATCGAGGCGGCGACCTATCCCGACGGTCCGCGCAGCGCCGCGATCCGGGTCGAACTGCCTGAGGGCGAGCAGACCGCGGATTTCCTCGAGCGGATGCAGATGCGCACCCCCGACGGGGCCTATGTGCCGCTGGCCGATATCGTCAGCGTCTCGCGCACCACGGGTTTCTCCACGGTCCGGCGCGAGAACGGATTGCGGGTGATCTCGGTCACAGGCGATATCTCCGAGGACGATCCGGCGCGCGCCACCGAGGTCATGCAGGCGCTCGAGCAGGAGATCCTGCCCGAGATCGCCGCCACCCGGCAGGTGGAATGGCGGCTTGCGGGGCTCTCCGAGCAGGAAGACGCTTTCCTTTCCGACGCCTTGACCGGGCTGGTGCTGGTGTTGCTGGGGATCTACCTCGTGCTGTCATGGGTTTTTGCCAGCTGGACACGACCGCTGGTGGTGATGTCGATTATTCCCTTTGGGCTGGTCGGGACGATCTACGGCCACGCCGCGTGGGATGTGCCTCTGTCGATGTTCACGGTGGTCGGCCTGCTGGGCATGACCGGCATCATCATCAACGACTCCATCGTGCTGGTGACGCAGATCGACGAATACGCGCCCGACCGCGGCATCCTTCAGGCCATCATCGATGGCGCCGCCGACCGTCTGCGTCCGGTGTTCCTGACCACCGCCACCACCGTGCTCGGCCTTGCGCCTCTGCTCTACGAGCGCTCGGCTGACGCGCAGTTCCTCAAGCCTACGGTGATCACGCTGTGCTACGGGCTGGGCTTCGGCATGGTGCTGGTGCTGCTGGTGGTGCCGGCGCTGATCGCGGTGCAACACGATATCGCGCGCCATGTCGCCGCCTTCCGTCGCGGCCTGCGCTTCCGCCACGGGCGGGTGCGCGCGCTGATGCTGATGGCGTTCGCGGGTGTCCTGGGCTGGCTGGCCGCCACCATGGGTTATGTCGCGGTCAACGGGGCGCTCTGGAGGCCACTGGCGCTGCCGGCGCTGGAGATGCTCTCACCGATGATGGCGGGGTTCCTGCTCTTCGCGGGCGGTGTCGGCGCGGTGGTGCTTGTGATCTGGGCCACCGCCGCGCTGGCCTTCGCGCTCAGCCGGCGCTCCCGGGCGGCCTGAGGCCGGGCCTGGAAGGCTTGACCATCGGAGCGGCGCCCTGGCTCGGTCCGCTCAGCTGTCGCAGCCCTGGATATCGACCGCGTGGCTCTTGCCCAGCACGGTGATGCGCAAGCGCGAGCGGTCGAGCATGAAGGGCTTGCCGTCCATGTGCATGAGCTTGGTCTCGGTGACCAGCGTGCCGCCCTCGCGATGGGTCTCTGGCTCGGCGGCCCAGACCGTCGGCTGACCGCTCTCGACCACCGCCTCTTCGCGACCGCCCGCACCGGGCATGTCGATCTCGGCGCGCAGTTTGAGGCCGCGCTTGGCGGGGCTGACGGTGCAGCGCACCCCGCGGACCGAGGCCTCGGCCTCGGAGAAGGGCGCCGAGGCCATGGCGGCGGCAATGCGGGGGTCGGGCTTGCCACCCGCAGGCAGCGTGGCGTCGATCTTGAGCGTGTGCGGCAGGCAGATGTCCTTGCACAGGCCAAGTTGCATCTCGGTTTTCAGCGCGATCTGGCCGTCGCCGCGCGGCGTGATGCGCAGCGGCAGCACGAGCTCGTCCTTGTAGCCGACCGAGCGCATGCCGGATTGCCAGAACACGTGCGGGGTCGGCCAGAGCACATCGATCCGCCCGGCATTCTGGGAGCCGGCCCAGTCGAAGGAGGGCGGGATGCCGGCATCGCCCGGGGCGCGCCAGTAGGTCTTCCAGCCCGGCGCAAGCGCAAGATGCAGTGCCGCCACGTGGTCGCCATTGGCCAGCCGCCAACCGGGCAGCAACTGTGCCTCAACCGGCTCCTGCGCGAGGGCAGGGGCGGTGGGCAGGGCGAGGGCCAGACAGGTGGCAAAGGCTGAGGTCAGGCGGCGCAACATGCTAAATCACATGGCGAGTCCGGACTGAAATGCCAAGTCACATTGAGTCGAGCCTGCCGTGTCCGTTTCGATCTGTTGCACCTCCTCCCTTGCCTCGCGCGGGGGCGGGGGCCATGTTGAGTGCAGACACTGCACGGAAAGCCCCTCTCATGGACAGCGCCTCTGAGCCGACCGATCTCACCGGTAAGATCCTCATCGCCATGCCTGGCATGGGGGATCCGCGCTTCGAGCATTCGGTGATCTATCTCTGCGCCCATTCCGAGGAAGGGGCGATGGGGCTGATCGTGAACAAGCCCTCGGCGGATGTGAGCATGGCGGCGCTGCTCGAACAGCTCTCGATCACCCCCTCGCCGGGGCTCGGGCCGCGCCAGGTGCATTTCGGTGGCCCGGTGGAGATGGGGCGCGGCTTCGTGCTGCACTCGCCCGACTACATGTCCGGGCTGACCACGCTGCAGGTCAATGACGGCTTCTCGATGACCGGCACCCTGGACGTGCTCGAGACCATCGCGAGGGGCGACGGACCGGCCAACTGGATGGCGATGTTGGGCTATGCTGGCTGGGGGCCGGGGCAGCTCGAGGAGGAGCTGGCAGCGAATGGCTGGCTGGTCTGCGATGCCACGCCCGAACTGGTCTTCGAGACCGCGGATGCCTCGAAATGGGAGGCGGCGCTGAACTCCATGGGGGTCTCGGCGCACCTGCTGTCGGCCGAGGGCGGCCGGGCCTGAGAGTGCCAGACAATCCGGGAGCGATGACCGGGGGGACGGGGGGCGCTGCCCCCGCCCGCGCTGGCGCGCGGACTCCCCCGAGGTATTTTTCAACCAGAGAAGATCAGGCGCGGCGCTCCTGTCTTCTTCTGGCTTCAAGTATCCCCGCCGGAGGCCGGCCGGACATTGCGGCCGGGCGCCGGGTCGGGGAGGTAAGCGCGAAGGGCTGAGCCGCGTCAGTCGCGCGGCGCGGCGGCGCGGCTGAGGCGGTCGTTGATCGCGATGCCAAGGCCCACATGGGGCACGGGCATGACCGCGATCGTCTCGGCGCCGTCAGCATCGAGTCGGTGCAGGTATTCGAAGAGATTCGCCGCCGCCTCGACCAGATCGCCCGAGGGCGACAGGTTCAGATCGCAATCGCCCTCCGTCTGGCCGAAGCCGAGCCGGGCCTCCCCCTCCTGCCACTCGGCGGCATTGAGCCGCACCCGCGCGCGCGGCGCGTAATGCGAGCTGAGCTGGCCGGGAGCCGAGATCTGTTCGCGGTCCTTGCGCTCCATCACCGGCCGGCCCAGCACCTGTGACAGCGCGTCGATGCCGATGCGGCCGGGGCGCAGCAGGGTCGGCTTGCCGGCAAGGCCGAGGATGGTCGATTCAAGGCCCACGTCACAGCGCCCGCCGTCGAGCACGCCCTCGATGCGGCCGTCGAGCGTGTCGAGCACGTGCTCGGCGCGGGTCGGGCTGATGCGGCCCGAGCGATTGGCAGACGGCGCCGCCACCGGGCCGCCGAACTCGGCCAGCAGTGCGCGCGCCACCGGGTTGGCGGGCATCCGCACCGCGAGCGAGTCGAGCCCGGCGGTGACCAGCTTCGACACCTTCGCGCTCTCGCGCAGCGGCAGCACCATGGTGAGCGGGCCGGGCCAGAACGCCGCGGCGGCCGCCTCGGCCAGGTCGGACCAGACCACAAGCGCCTTCACCGCGTCGAGATCGGCGAGGTGCACGATCAGCGGGTTGAATGAAGGCCGGCCCTTGGCCTCGTAGATCCGCGCCACCGCGCGGTCGTTGCAGGCATCGCCGCCGAGGCCGTAGACCGTCTCGGTCGGGAAGGCGAGCAGGCCGCCGCTGCGGAGGATCCCGGCCCCGCGGGCAAGCCCCTCGGGATCGGCCTGAAGGCGCTGGGTTGCGATCTCGCTCATGGACTTATGACGCCGCGTTTTGGTTGGACAGGGGCGCGGGGGCCAGTAGGCTCCCGGGCAAGAATTTGACGCTCTGACTATCGGAGCGCCGTGCCATTGCCAACCGGGATTGGACCCTGACCATGCCATATCGCGCCCCCGTCTCCGAATTCAGCTTCCTCCTCGACAAGGTCATCGGCTTCAAGGCCGTGCAGGAAACCGAGCGCTTTGCCGAGGCGAGCCCCGACATGGTCAGCGCGGTGCTGACCGAGGCGGGCCGGATGTGCGACGAGGTCATGGCGCCGCTTCAGCGCAATGGCGATCTGCACCCGGCGGTGCTCGAGAACGGCGTGGTGCGCAGTTCCAAGGGCTACGACGAGGGCTACAAGGCAATCGCCGAGGGCGGCTGGGTGGCGATCACCGCGGATCCCGAGCATGGCGGCATGGGTCTGCCGCTCACCGTGGCCACGGCGGTCAACGAGATGATGTCGGGCGCCTGCCTGTCGCTGCAGCTCAACCCGCTGCTGACCCAGGGCCAGATCGAGGCGCTGGAGCACCACGCCTCCGACGAGATGAAAGCGCTCTACCTGCCCAAGCTGATCTCGGGCGAGTGGTCTGGCACGATGAACCTGACCGAGCCACAGGCGGGCTCGGATGTGGGCGCGCTGTCGTCGAAGGCCGAGCCCAACGGCGAGGGCACCTACGCCATCACCGGCCAGAAGATCTATATCTCGTGGGGCGATTCGGACCTGGTGGAGAATGTCTGCCACCTCGTGCTGGCGCGTCTGCCCGACGCGGCACCGGGGACCAAGGGCATCAGCCTGTTCATGGTGCCGAAGTTCCTGCCCGACGAGGCCGGCAACCCGGGCGTGGCCAACACGCTCAAGGTGGTCAGCCTCGAGCACAAGATGGGCCTGCATGGCAGCCCGACCTGCGTGATGTCCTACGAGGGCGCCACGGGCTGGATCGTCGGCGAGCCCGGCGGTGGCATGAAGGCGATGTTCACCATGATGAACAATGCCCGGCTTGGCGTCGGCGGGCAGGGCGTGGGGGCGGCGGAAGGTGCCTACCAGCACGCGCTGGCCTTTGCCAACGAGCGCAAGCAGGGCAAGAACCCGCATGACACCATCATCGGTCATGCCGATGTGCGCCGGATGCTGGCCACGATGAAGGCCGAGATCCTCGCCGCGCGCTCCATCGCGCTCGATTGCGCGGTGTCGATCGACATGGGTCGCGCCACCGGCGCGCCCGAGTGGACGGCGCGCGCCGCCTTCCTGACCCCGATCGCCAAGGCCTTCGGCACCGATATCGGTTGCGAGGTCTCGGAGATGGGCGTGCAGGTGCATGGCGGCATGGGCTATGTCGAGGAAAGCGGCGCGGCGCAGTTCTATCGCGACGTGCGGGTGACGGCGATCTACGAGGGCACCAACGGCATTCAGGCGATGGACATGGTCGGCCGCAAGCTGATGGATGGCGGCGAGGCAGCGACCCGTCTGCTCGACGAGATCGAGGCCGAAGCCGAAGCCGCCAAGGGCACCATCCCCGAGCTGGCCGGGGCGGTGTGGGAGGCCGCCGAGACCCTGCGCGAGACCACCGAGTGGCTGGTGGCGCAGGCGATGCCGGCGCGGTTCGGCACCGCGGTGCCCTATCTCAGGGCATTTGCTCGGGTGCTGGGCGGGCATTACCACCTGCGCGCGGCGATGGCCGATCCCGACGGCAGTCACGGCAAGCTGGCGCGGTTCTACATCACCCGCCTCCTGCCCGAGCATGCGGGCCTGCTGGCGCATGTGCGCTCCGACGACTCGGACCTGATGGACATTTCGCCCGACGATCTCGCGGCCTGAGCCGATGACCACCGGCATCCGCTACCCGTTCGACGCGCCGCCCGAGCATGGTGCTGCCATCGAGGTGGCGGAGGGCGTGCTGTGGCTGCGGCTGCCTTTGCCGATGGCGCTCGATCACGTCAATGTCTATGCGCTCGACGACGGCGACGGCTGGACGGTGATCGACACTGGGTTCTCCGCCCCCCGCAGCCGCGCGCTCTGGGAGGCGCTGCTGTCGGGGCCGCTCAAGGGCAAGCCGGTGCGGCGGGTGCTCGTGACCCATCACCATCCGGACCATGTGGGTCTGGCGGGCTGGTTCCAGGAGCGCGGGGCGGAGTTGCTCACCACCCGCACCGCATGGCTCTTCGCGCGGATGCTGACGCTCGACGAGGAGGACCGTCCTTCGCCTGCGCAGCTCGATTACTGGCGGCGCTGTGGCATGGCCGCGGACATGCTTGAAAAACGCGCCGACGAGCGTCCGTTCAACTTCTGCGACTGCGTGTGGCCGATGCCGCTGGGCTTCACCCGAATCCAGCAGGGCGACCGGCTCGAGATCGGTGGCCGGACATGGGACGTGCATATCGGCGACGGCCACGCGCCCGAGCACGCGACGCTCTGGTCGCGTGATGACAACCTCGTGCTGGCCGGGGATCAGATCCTATCGACCATCAGCTCGAATCTCGGCGTCTACGCCACCGAGCCCGAGGCAGACCCGGTGGCGGAGTGGCTCGAATCCTGCGAGCGGCTGTCGGAGCTGGCGCGCCCGGAGCATCTCGTGCTGGGGGGCCACAAGCTGCCCTTCACCGGCCTTCCGTTCCGCATGGCGCAGCTGATCGAGAACCACCATTCGGCGCTCGACCGTCTGCACGGCTACCTCGCAGAGCCCAAGGCGGCGGGCGAGTGCTTTCCGGTGCTGTTCAAGCGCCGCATCGGTGAGCCCGAATACGGGCTCGCGCTGGTCGAGGCGATGGCGCATTGCCTGCATCTCTGGCACGAGGGCCGCGCCACCCGCGAGATCCGAGGGGATGGCGCGTGGATCTGGCAGGCGGTCTGATCCGGCCTCGATGTCGAAAGATACCTGCAAGCTGCGGCTTTTGGGCAGGTGACAGGGGCCGGGAAATCCGCTAGTCAAAACAGCGACAACAGGAATGCCACAGGGACGGATCTGGAGATGGCTGAGCACAAGCTGGGAACCATGGACATCACCGAACAGGAAAAGACTTTCCACGGGTTCATCAAGTTCACCATTCGCACACTTTACGTGATCTTCGCGATCCTGGTCATCCTGATGATCTTCGGCGCCTGAGGCGCCTACGTTCCCCACCACCTCAGGAGCACGCTCGGATGACGTTCAGAGCCGCCATTCTCGCCGGTCTGGCGGCGCTGTCGCTTGCCGGCTGCACGACGCCGAGCGCGCGCACCCCCAACGCCACAGAGGCCGAGATTGCCGAGGCCGCCTATCGACATGACGGGCCGCCGGCGATCACGCTCTACACCATGATCAACAACCGCAGCGATGCCGGCGCGCATTCGAGCATGATGATCAACGCGCCCTCGCAGCGGGTGATCTTTGATCCCGCGGGCTCGGTGCGGGCAAGCTGGCTGGTCGAGGCCGATGACGTGATCTACGGCATCACGCCGAAGATTGCCGAGGTCTACGAAGGCGCCCATGCGCGCGAGACCTACCGCGTCCGGGTGCAGCGAATCGAAGTGCCGCCCGAGGTGGCCGAGCAGGCGCTGCGGCTGGTGCAGGGCTATGGCGCGGTTTCGCAGTCGCAATGCACCGTCGCCACCTCTGGCGTGCTCAAGCAGCTGCCGGGATTCGAGCAGGTCAGCAGCACCTGGTTCCCGAACAAGCTCGCCGATCAGTTGGCGGGGATGCCGGGGCTCGAGGATCGCGTCGTGCGCGACACCGATGCCGATGACAAGCGGCTGGCCATCGCGGCCTATGGCGAGGAACTCGGCGCGTCCGGCCGGACGCAGGCGAACCGGGCTCAGGCGAACCAGTAAAGTCCGCCCACCAGCGTCAGCCCGCCCATCACCATCGCAAGCAAGGGGTTCTTGAAGTAGAACCCAACCCCCAACGCCACGACGGCCGCCGTCAGCCGCACCGGCTCGGGCTGGCCGTCATTGGCGGCGGGAAAGACGATCAGCGGCATGATCAGCGCCGGCAGCACCGACACCGCGGTGTAGCGCAGATGGCGCATCAGCCAGGCCGGAATCGGGCGGTCTCCGACCAGCCCGAGGAAGGCGAAGCGCAGGCCGAAGCTGCCCAGCCCCAGCCCGATGATGACGATCCAAAGTTCGGTACGGTCGATCATGCGGCCTCTCTACGGCGTTCGATCTCGGCACCGGCCATCATACCGAGCAGCGCCGCGACCAGCAGGCCGAGATTGTAGGGAAGGAAGGCGAAGAGCAGCGCCGAGACCGAGGCCACCAGCGCCGCCGCGCCATGCGCGCCGGTGCGCAGGGCGGGGCCGATCAGCGCGAGGAACGCGATCGGCATGGCAAAGTCGAGCCCGTTCTCGATCGAAATCTGCGCGCCCACCACGGCACCCACAACCGTGAAGCCGTACCAGAGCGGGCAGAGCGGCGTGATCGTCCCGAGGAAATAGGCGAATCTTTCGCCATTCGTCATCTCGGGTTCGCGCTCGTATTTCACGATCCCCAGCGCATAGGCCTGATCCACCAGAAGGTAGGCCACCACGCCGCGCTTCCACAGCGGCAGGTGGCCGAGATGCGGTGTCAGCGAGGCCGAGTACATCGCCATGCGCAGATTGACCGCCAGTGCCGAGGCCAGCACCACCAGCGTCGGGGCCTGGTCCTGCATCAGCTGCAGCGCGGTGAACTGCGCCGCCCCGGCGATCACCGCGACCGAGAAGGCCAGAGCCTCGAGAACATTGAGCCCGGCGCTTTTGGAGAGCACGCCGAACACCGTGGCGAAGGGTACGATGACGAGGACGAACGGCGCCCCGTCGCGCAGACCTGTGAGATAGCTTGACCGAAGGTCGCCCGTGTCCATCGCGGGTCTCCGTTTTGGGGGAACACTCCTGACCTAACGAAGCGCGGGATGAGATGCAATCGCGCTGCCCCGGTGGTTGCGCAGACTCGATTGTGCACAAACGCAGGGCACTGGCGGGCAAGCAGGGCCGTGCGCAGGGCCGCGAAAGGGATTTCGGCCAGTCGGGCAATGCCGACCGGGAGGGAAAGGCGCCTCAGTCGAAGGTGCCTGCGACCCGGCCAAGCAGCATGAAGGCGCGCGAGGAGCGGGTGTTGGCCAGTTCGGTGATCTCGGCGTCGCTGGCCTCTTGGGTGAACCGCGCCACGCCCTTGTCGAACAGCCGCAGGAAGTGATGCGCCGCGTCGCGGAAGATCGGATCCTGCTTCATTCGTGCCGTGGTCAGGGTCAGCGACGACCGGTCGCGCACGCCTCCGATGGACGCAATCGCGCGGCCGCGGGTGCCCTCGGCAAAGGCGCGCCAGAGCTCGGGGCGGGCAAGGTCCGGGCGCAGGTCATCCATGTAGATGCCGTCCTGGCTCAGGAGCGTCAGCACGTCCTGCGCCGCCTGGATCAGCTGGGCGGCCTGACGATCCTTGAGGGCGCGGCGCAGGGCGGCGAAGCCCTCCTCGTCCTCGGCGGTCTCGGGGAAATTCAGCGCACGGATGAAGTCGGCATTGGCCACCGGCGGCTGCAGCGCCTCGGCGGGCGTGCCGAGCGACAGCCGGGGCTGGTCGTCCGCGGCCGCCGGTTCGGGTTGCGGCGCCGGTGCCAGAGTCGGCTGGCCGGCCCCTCCCTGCGAGACGGCAAAGCGCGCCAGCGCGGTCTCGGTCTTGCGTTGCGCTGCGGCGATCTCGTCGAGCTTCTTGGTGATCGAGCCCGCACCAGCCTCTTTCCGCCCGGCCTGCGCCTGCGAGATATAGGCGTTGCGGATCGCATCGATGGCCGATTGCAGCCGTGCGCTTTCCTCGCGCATGACCCGGCTGGCCCGGGCCGCGGTGGCCGCGACCCAGATCATCGCCACCGGCATGAACATCACCATCATCGACAGGATAAAGCGCAGACCGTCCGCGCCCTCGCCGCCGAAATAGAGGAAGAACACGCCCGACAGCACCAGCCATCCAATGCTGAGCGCAATCGCCGCGATCTCGATTCCGGTGATGCCGGGCGCGCGCGGCCGGTCGTAGATCCCCAACGGGGTTGCGCGGCTGTCTTTGCTGTCGGCCATCTGGCGCGGACCTTACTTGTAGTCGATGCTGAGGATCTCGTAGCTCTTCTCGCCACCGGGCGTGCGCACTTCGACGCTGTCGCCTTCCTCCTTGCCGATCAGGGCGCGGGCAATCGGCGATTTGATGTTGAGCAGGCCCTTGTCGATATTGGCCTCGTGCTCGCCGACGATCTGCCAGGTCTTCTCCTCGTCGGTGTCCTCGTCGACGACCTTGACGGTGGCGCCGAACTTGACCGCGCCGCTGAGCTTGGTCGGGTCGATGACCTCGGCGAGGCTCATCACCGCCTCGATCTCCTTGATCCGGCCTTCGATGAAGCCCTGCTTTTCGCGGGCCGAGTGATATTCGGCATTCTCTTTCAGATCGCCGAGCTCGCGCGCTTCCGCGATCGCCTGGATCACGGCGGGCCGCTCTTTGCTCTTGAGCGTCTTCAATTCGGTTTCGAGCGCGGTAAAGCCCGCGCGGGTGATCAGTATCTTTTCCAAGGAGGGGGCTCCTGAACGTACGGTTCGTGCATTCCAGTCTGAGTATGGCACATAACGTGCCTGACGCCCCCCAAGTCAAGTGGTGAGGCGGCTCACCGGCGGCGGTTTGCGCCGCGACCGGGCGGATCGGTGCCGTCAAGAGGGGCAGGACAACTGCGACAAACGCCTTGTAGCCCGGCGGCAATAGCCTCTGCCAATAGTCGCGACGCCGTGTTTTTATTGACCTTTGCTGCACTGCCGCGCTACCTCGTTGCGCAAGAAAATTTCAAATACAGCCAGCGGAGGGGTCGGCATGGCCGAGATCGAGCGCGAGTCTATGGAATACGATGTGGTGATCGTGGGGGCGGGGCCGGCAGGCCTGTCCGCGGCGATCCGCCTGAAGCAGCTGGATGCCGATCTCGAGGTCGTTGTGCTCGAGAAAGGCTCGGAGGTGGGCGCCCATATCCTGTCCGGCGCGGTGCTCGATCCCTGTGGTCTCGACGCGCTGATCCCGGACTGGAAGGACAAGGGCGCGCCGGTCAACGTACCGGTGATTGAGGACAAGTTCTACGTGCTCGGCGAGGCCGGCAAGGTGGGCATTCCGCACTGGCCGATGCCGCCGTTCATGTCGAACCACGGCAACTACATCGTTTCCATGGGCAATGTCTGCCGCTGGATGGCAGAGCAGGCCGAGGCGCTGGGCGTCGAGATCTTCCCGGGCATGTCGTGCTCGGAACTGGTCTATGGCGACAATGGCGAGGTGAAGGGCGTGATCGCCGGCGAGTTCGGCAAGAACCCCGACGGCACCGCCGGCCCGGGCTACGAGCCGGGGATGGAACTGCACGGCAAGTACGTGTTCCTCTCCGAGGGCGTGCGCGGCTCGCTCTCCAAGGAGGTGATCGCCAAGTACAACCTCTCCGACGGCAAGGAGCCGCAGAAATTCGGCCTCGGGATGAAGGAGATCTGGGAGATCGACCCCGCCAAGCACAAGGAAGGCCGGGTCGAGCACACCATGGGCTGGCCGCTGGGCGGCAATGCCGGCGGCGGTGCCTTCATCTACCACATCGAGAACAACCAGGTGTATGTCGGCTTCGTGGTGCATCTGAACTACAAGAACCCGCACCTCTTCCCCTACATGGAATTCCAGCGCTTCAAGCATCACCCGCACGTGGCGGCGCTGCTCGAGGGCGGCAAGCGCGTGGCCTACGGCGCGCGGGCGATCTCGGAGGGCGGCTACCAGTCGATGCCGAAGATGGTTGCGCCCGGCGTGGCGCTGCTGGGCTGCTCGGTGGGCATGGTCAACGTGCCGCGCATCAAGGGCAACCACAACGCCATGCTCTCGGGCAAGGCGGCGGCCGAGGCGGCCCATGAGGCGCTGCAGGCGGGCCGCGCGTCCGACGAGCTGAGCGCCTACGAGACCGAGGTGCGCGATGGTGCCATCGGCAAGGACCTGTGGAAGGTGCGCAACGTCAAGCCGATGTGGTCGAAATGGGGGATGGTCTCGTCGCTTGCGATGGGCGGTCTCGACATGTGGACCAACCAGTTCGGCTTCTCTGTGTTCGGCACCATGGGCCACGGCAAGACCGATGCGGCCTCGACCGAACCGGCGAGCCATCACAAGCCGATCGACTATCCCAAGCCCGACGGCAAGCTGAGCTTCGACCGCCTGACCAACGTGTCGTTCTCGTTCACCAACCACGAGGAAAGCCAGCCCTGCCACCTGCGTCTGAAGGACGAGGATGTGCCGGTGGCGGTGGATTACACGAGCTATGCCGGCCCGTCGCAGCGCTACTGCCCGGCCGGGGTCTACGAGTTCGTCGAGGACGAGGGCAAGCCGCGCTTCGTGATCAACTTCCAGAACTGCGTGCACTGCAAGACCTGCGACATCAAGGACCCGGCCCAGAACATCAACTGGACCGTTCCGCAGGGCGGCGACGGCCCGAACTATCCCAACATGTGACGGCGCTTTTCCCGCGTTGCGCATGGCAGAGCCCCGGACATTGTCCGGGGCTTTGTCTTATCGGGGTTTTGCCCCTTGCAACGGGGTTGGGAGTTCCGCTAAAGGGGTCGGCGGAGAGGTGGCCGAGTGGTCGAAGGCGCACGCCTGGAAAGTGTGTAGGCGGGAAACCGTCTCGAGGGTTCGAATCCCTTCCTCTCCGCCACAACCCCAGATCTTCGTACAGTCTCCCTAACGGTGGAACGTGCAGGCGTACTCGACGCAGAGTGCTCGCAGTCCCAACGCTTCGGGCCAAGCATTCCCCGTTCTCAATCTTCAAACCAAGCGCGCTCGAGCGGTAAGGGGAGTTTCCTGCTCTGAGGCGGCGTGATGATCTCAACCTCGGGTCGCCAGTGTGGGGCCTGCGGCCCTGCACAGTGGGCGATCTGTCCTTGCTGACAGCGCCGAGATGTCGGGCTTCGGAGCCCGCGAAGTCGCGTTGCGTGCGGTGACGGAGCGGCCTTCGGCGCGACTCCTTGATCTTCCCGGATAAACCCGCGCCACCGCTGTCCGCTTGCTGGGAGCATGACGCCGAGGCCTGGTGGCCGCTTTGGGGGGGGGTGACTTCGTCCCGATTCCGCGAAGGTCTGTTCGGGTCACGGTGTCGAGGCCATGTCTCTTGGTCGAGCGTCCCAGCAGTCGGGCCGGGAGGGGGCGCCAGTCGCAGAGCGGCGGACCTCTGGGGCACGGCTGGGTCCCATAAAGCAAGAAAACCCCGGAGCGTCATGAGCCATGACAATCCGGGGTTTTCCATGGTGCCCAGGAGAGGACTCGAACCTCCACGGCCGTTAAGCCACTGGTACCTGAAACCAGCGCGTCTACCAATTCCGCCACCTGGGCACAGGTGGTGTGAGGAGGGCGTTTAAGGGTCATGCCAGTCGCCGTCAAGCAGGTTTTTTCGGTTTGTTTTCCATCGCGCTGTCGCGCACCTTGCCGGGCCTTGCCCGGGTCGGTATTCAGGGCTGGAAACCCTGGCAGCAGGAGCATGGCCAATGAGCAAACTCGTCACCATTTACGGCGGATCCGGGTTCGTGGGGCGCTACATCGCGCGGCGCATGGCCAAGCTCGGCTGGCGGGTCCGCGTGGCGGTACGCCGGCCCAACGAGGCGATCTTCGTAAAGCCCTACGGCGTGGTCGGTCAGGTCGAGCCGGTGCTGTGCAACATCCGCAACGACGAGTCGGTGCGAATGGTCATGCAGGGCGCGGACGCGGTGGTGAACTGCGTCGGCACTTTCGATGCCCGCGGCAAGAACAACTTCGACGCCATCCAGGCCGAGGGCGCGGAGCGCGTGGCGCGCATCGCGGCCGAGCAGGGCGTCGCCCGGATGGTGCAGATCTCGGCCATCGGCGCCGATGCCGAGAGCAACAGCGATTACGCCCGCACCAAGGGCGAGGGCGAAGCGGCGGTGCTGAGCCACATGCCGGACGCGGTGATCCTGCGCCCGTCGGTGATCTTCGGCGCCGAGGACCAGTTCTTCAACCGCTTCGCCGGCATGTCCCGCATGGGGCCGGTGCTGCCGCTGGTCGGGGCCGACACGAAGTTCCAGCCGGTCTATGTCGACGATGTGGCGCAGGCCGCGGTCATGGGCGCGACCGGCGAGGCCGCTCCGGGCGTCTACGAGCTTGGCGGGCCGGATCGCGAGAGCTTCCGCGACCTGATCGGCGAGATGCTGAGCGTGATCCGCCGCCGCCGCTTCATCGTGAACATTCCCTTCGGCATCGCTTCGGGAATGGGCTGGGCATTCGAATGGATCCAGCGCCTGACCGGCGGGCTGTTTCCGGCACAGATCACCCGCGACCAGGTGAAGTCGCTGCGTCACGACAATGTCGTCTCGGAAGGCGCGAAGGGCTTTGCCGAGCTGGGAATCACGCCGACCTCGCTCGAGGCGGTTCTGCCCGACTATCTCTGGCGCTTCCGCCCCTCGGGCCAGTACGACGCGATCAAGGAATCGGCACGGGGCTTGCGCTCCGAGTGAGATCTCGGGCGCGGCGCCGAGCGGCCGCGACCGGGAGGATGTGCCGAACGCTGCGGCAGCGCTTCCCGGTTCTCACGCGCTCCCGGCCCGACCGGCCACAGCACATCGCGGAGCTTGCGCGCGCCGGCATCCGGCGCGCCGCCCCCTTTCAATGCGGTTTCTTGAGCCGGCACAGCAGTACGCCGTTGCAGCAGCCCGGAGGCGGTGTGCTGGAGGGGCCGGTCTGGCTCCCCAACCAGTGCTCGCAGGCCTCGACCAGTGCGCAGCCGCGGCAGCAGGTCACCATCTCGGCATATTGATCCGGCTCCAGCCGGCCGCTCCGTATCGCCTCCGACAGGTTGAGGCCCATCACACGGGCCACGCTGCGGGTCATCCAGAAATGACGGGCGGGATCTCCCAGCGTCTGTGGCATCGCTCTACTCTTTCATTCCGTCCTGCAGCGCCGCGAAGTGGTGCCGGTTCACGCAGCCTTCGGGGGTCTCCCGCAGTTTGGTCTCCGGGTGTGACAGCCAGCGTTTGCAGCCTTCGGCCCACTTGCAGGCGCGGCAGCGATGCACCATCGCGGCCCAGTCGTCCTGACTCAGCGTGCCGTCTTCGGCGGCGCTCACCAAGTCGGTTCCGTTGGCCCGCGCCATGCGCTGCACGAGCCAGTAATGGTCCTTGGTCTCACCAAGCGGCTGGTTGGGCCGGGTGTCGAACATCTTTCCGTCCTTCGTCATGAGCTCAGGTGTCGCGCAGCGCGTCGAACAGGGCCACGTTGCGGCAATAGCCGGGGGCCTCGGGCGCGGTCTCGGTCTGGGCGGAGAGCCAGGCGTCGCAGGCACAGGGCTGGGTGCAGCCGGTGCAGCTGAGCACCGCGTCGTCGATCTGCGAGGCGGTGACCTTGCCACGCATCATCTGTTCGTCGAGATCGATTCCGAGCGTGCCGGCCATGTGGTCGACAAGCCGGGCATGGCGTGTGTAGTCGGTGCGGCTAGGCATCGTCATATCTCCCGGAAGTTGCACAGTTGGACTGCAACAAGCCTAGCAGCGCAGGGCAGACCTGCCCTTGATGCATGTCAACGGCCGGGCGTTGGGATCAGTTGGTGGCGTAGGCCGCGGCGGTGCGCCTGACGATGGCGATGCGGGCGGCGTTGGGCGGGTGGCTGCCGAGGAACTTCTCGCCGGGGTCGGGGATTCGCATGAAAAATTCTGCCCCGAGAACGGGATCGTAGCCCGCGCGCATGGTCAGAATGGTGCCGAGCTGGTCCGCCTCGAGCTCATATTCCTTGGAAAAACTGCGCGCACCGACGCTGGCCCCGAATTCCTCGGCCGAGCGCACCGTCGCGGCGTCGGCGCCTGACATTTCGGCCAGACCCGAGAAGATGATCGCGCCGATGGCGGCATCCTCTTCGACTCGCGCCAGATGGCCGAGAATGTGGTGAGATGCCTCATGACCCATGACAAAGGCCAGCTCGTCGGCATTCTCGACCGAGGCGATGAGCGCGAGGTTGAAGGCGATGATCGGCCGGCCCTGCCGGTCGAGCGTCTGGAAGGCGTTGGCCTCCTGCCCGGGCCGGTCGTCAACCACGATCAGGTAATCGCAGTTCAGCCGCGGCGCGGACCGGCGGCATTCGGCCTCGGCGATCGGCTCGATCCGGCTGGCAACATCGACGAACTGTCGCGTGGCGCGCTCTGCCTCGGCGCGGGTCGCGGCTTGCTCCGGGCTCATGGTGACCGGGGCCACCTCGCAGGCGGCGAGCAGGAAGAGAAGGGCTGGAAGCAGGCGGCGAAGGATCAAGAGGGGGCTCCGATCGCAGAGGGGTTTCGATCACCATAGGTGCCGCGCGCCGGCAGCGCCAGTGGCTCGCTGTCGCGGCGGCGGGCGCGTGGCTTTTCGGGATAGGCAGCGGATTCCGGCTGGGCTAGGCTGATGCCATGTTTAGCATCGAGCACGAATTCGACGCCACGGTCGTCACCCTTGTCGACGAGGGCAGCAGCTATCTCCAGGAAGACGTGATCGTCATGGGGTTCGAGGACTGCATCACCGTCGAGCAATATGATCCACGTACCGACAAGGTGCAAAAGATCACCCTCTCCATGACCCAGATGCGCGACCTCGCGGCCGCGATCAGCCTGCCCGAAGGCGTCTACGTGCGCGACGAGGATGGCGAAGGGGAGCAGGACGGCGACGAGGAGGCGTGAGGCTCAGGCCTCGATCCGGAACGCCTTGTCGCGCGAGGTTGCTCCACGCACCAGCACCAGCCGCGATTTCGGCAGCCCCAGCGCCTTGGCGAGCAGTTTCTGCACGGCGGCATTGGCCTTGCCGTCCTCGGGCACCGTGGTGACGTAGACCCGGAGCGTGCCCCCCTCTTCGCGGATCTCGTTGCGCGACGCCTTGGGCGTCACCCGCAGCTCGAGCGTGGCGCCGGGGGTTGCCAGATGGGCCAGCGTGGCCTTGGCCATGTGCGTCGTCCTTCCTCGCCGGGGTGTCTTTCGCTTAGCAGCCGCCTTGACCGCGGGCAACGCGGGCGGTTGAAACCCGCGGGACAAAGCCTGACATAGGGGCGGACCGTCAAGGAGATGCCGATGCCCACACCCAACCCCGCCGCGATGGACTTCCTGCTGAGCCGCCGCTCGCGCCCGGCGAAGACGCTGACCGGCCCGGCCCCCGACCGCGCGGCGCTGATGCCGATTCTCACCGCCGCGGCGCGCAGCCCCGACCACGGCAAGCTCGAGCCGTGGCGCTTCATCGTGCTGCAAGGCGCGGCCCTGCAGCGGCTGGCCGGCGCGGCAGCCGCGCGTGGTGCCGCTCTGGGCTACGAGCCGGCACAGGCGGACAAGGCGCGTGCCCAGTTCGCCGAAAGCCCGCTCTGCGTGGCGGTGGTCGAATCGCCGAAGGACAGCCCCAAGGTGCCGGCGATCGAGCAGACCTATTCCGCCGGCGCGGTCTGCCTGGCGCTGCTGAACGCGGCGCTGGCCAGCGGCTGGGGCGCCAACTGGCTGTCGGGCTGGATCGCCGAGGACCGTCCGTTCCTCGAAGAGACGCTGGGGCTTGCGCCGCAGGAGCGGATCGCGGGCTTCCTGCATATCGGCACCGAGAGCTCGGCGCCGCCCGAGCGTCCGCGACCGGATCTCGACGCGATCACGGCCTGGGTGTCGGAATGATCCCGGCCGCCTCCTTCCTCGCCGCCATCGGCCAGCTTGGCGACCGCCGGTTCCAAGCGGTGCTGGCCAAGGGGCTGGGCATCACCGTGGCGATCTTCGTGGCGTTCTACGTGGTCTTCGTGCAGGTGGTGGGCTGGTTCCTCGGCGACAGCGTGTCGCTGCCGTGGATCGGCACCGTGACCTGGGTCGACGACGCGATCAGCTGGGGCGCCATTCCGCTGATGCTGCTGCTGTCGGTCTTCCTGATGGTGCCGGTGGCCTCTGCGATCACCGGCATCTTCCTCGATGACGTGGCACAGGCCGTCGAAGACCGGCACTACCCGGCGCTTGGCCCCGCGAACGAGCTGTCGCTGATGGACAACATCCGAGATTCGCTGGCCTTTCTCGGGGTGCTGATCGGCGCCAACATCATCGCGCTGGTGCTCTACATCTTCCTCGCGCCGCTGGCGCCGTTCATCTTCTGGGGCCTCAACGGGTTCCTGCTGGGGCGGGAATATTTCACCCTCGCGGCGATCCGCCGGGTCGGGCGCGACGGTGCCGCGCAGCTGCGCAAGCGCTACTTCGTGACGATCTGGATCGCAGGCGTTCTGATGGTCGTGCCGCTGACCATCCCGCTGGTGAACCTGTTGGTGCCGATTCTCGGTGCAGCCACCTTCACCCACCTGTTCCACCGGCTCGAGGCCAAACGCCTCCGGGCCTGATCTTTACGGGCCTGACGCTGCAAAGCGGAGCGGCGCGCCAAGGGCGCGCCGCACAGGTCGTCTCGCCGCAAGGCGGCTCGGGCCCCTTGGCGGGCCTGACGCGATTTACAGACCCGAAGGCGGGCCCATGCGGTTGAACATCCAGCTGTCGAGCTCGCGCACGGTGATCCAGCCCGAGATGATGATGCCGGCGATCACCGCCCAGAGGACCAGCGCGATCAGCGTGGTGATCAGCGCCTTGCGCTTGAGATTGTGCACCTCGGGGCTGCTGGCATGCGTCCCCTCGACCACCTCGCCGCGATCGCCCTGGGTCTCGAGCCGGAACGGGATCACGATCAGGAAGGTCATGAACCAGATGACGGCGTAGAGCACGAGTGCGGATGTAAGTCCCATGAAAGGCCTCCCTTTGCGCCCGAGATAGGTTCAGACCTGCTCGAGTTCCACGAGCGTGCCCTGAAAATCCTTCGGATGCAGGAACAGCACCGGCTTGCCATGGGCGCCGATCTTGGGCTCGCCATTGCCCAGCACCCGGGCGCCGCTCTGCTTCAGGTGATCGCGCGCCGCTAGGATGTCGTCGACCTCGTAGCAGACATGGTGGATGCCGCCCGAGGGATTCTTGTCGAGGAAGCCCTGGATCGGGGAATTCTCCCCCAGCGGGTAGAGCAGCTCGATCTTGGTGTTCGGCAGTTCGATGAAGATCACCGTGACGCCGTGATCGGGCTCGTCCTGCGGGGCGCCGACCGTGGCGCCTAGCGTGTTGCGGTATTGCGCTGCCGCGGCCTCGAGGTCGGGCACGGCGATGGCGACATGGTTCAGACGGCCGATCATGGCGGGTCTCCTCTCTCAGATCGCGATGGTTATCGCCCGCGCGGGGCAGAGTTCGCAAGATGCTGCGAGCGTTAACCACCCGTTAGGGGCAACCGGCAATCCTGACCTTAGTGCCAGATGGAGGATCAGAATGACCGACTCGGATGTGCAGACCCACCTGCCGCGCCCCACCGCCACACGGCCGCTGCTGGGCATGACGGTGCTTGTCGTCGAGGACAGCCGCTTTGCCAGCGACGCCATGCGCCTGCTCTGCCTGCGCAGCGGCGCGCGGATTCGTCGCGCCGATTGCCTGCTCTCGGCGCGCCGTCATCTCAACGTCTACCGCCCCAGCGCGGCAATCGTCGATCTTGGCCTGCCCGATGGCTGCGGGGCCGAACTGATCTCGGAGATGGTGTCGGCGGTGCCCCGTGTCGGGGTGATCCTCGGCACCAGCGGCGACAGCTTCGCCGAGGATGTTGCGCTGGCCGCCGGGGCAGACGGCTTCCTCGCGAAACCGGTGGAAAGCGTGCTGCGCTTCCAGTCCGAGATCATCGCGCACCTGCCGCCGGAACGGCGCCCCGGCGGGGTGCGCCTGGCCTCGGAAGAGCCGGTCTGCCCGGATCCGCTGGCCTATCGCGACGACATGGCGCTGGCGGCGGATGTGCTGGGCGATGACGGCGACGAGCGGATGCTCGATTACGTCACCCAGTTCTTGCGCGGAGTGGCGGTAAGCGCCGGTGACATCGCGCTGCAGCGCGCCGCCGAGGGGCTGGCCGAGGCCCGGTTCGAAGGGCGCCCGACCAAGGCCGACATCGCCCGCGTCGCGGGGCTCGTGCAGGACCGGCTGGCGGATCGCGTGGCGATCTGAGCCCTAGGGCAGGGCGAAGAGCAGCAGAAGCAGCGCCGTCAGCGCCATGGTGCGGCGGTAGAGCGTCAGCCCGCGGGCCAGCGTCTCTGCGTCCGGGTCGGGCGCCGTGCCGTTGACCCAAGGCTCGTCGGCGATCACGTCGCCATAGACCCGCGGCCCCGAAAGGCGCACCGGCAGCGCGCCCGCCATTGCCGCCTCGGGCCAGCCGGCATTGGGAGAGCGGTGCTGGCGCGCGTCGCGTCGCATCACGCGGATTGCGCGGCGCGGCCGGCCCGAGGCCAACGCGAAGAGCAGCCCGGTAAGCCGCGCCGGCAGCCAGTTCACGAGGTCGTCAAGCCTTGCTGCGGCCTTGCCGAAGTCCTCGTAGCGCTGGTTGCGATGGCCGATCATGGAATCCATCGTGTTGATCGCCTTGTAGGCGGCGATCCCGGGCAAGCCGCCGATCACGCCCCAGAACAGCGGCGCCACGATGCCGTCCGAGCTGTTCTCGGCAAGGCTCTCGAGCGCGGCGCGCGCCACGCCCTCCTGTCCGAGCCTCTCGGGATCGCGCCCGACGATCATCGCTACCGCCTGCCGCGCGGCAAACAGGTCGCCCCGCGCCAGCGGCTTGGCCACCGCGGCCACGTGATCGTGCATCGACCGCACCGCCAGCAGCGGCCAGGCCAGCACCCCACCAAGGAGCACCCCGGCCATCCCGTCCGGCAGCGCCAGCTGCAGCAACAGCGCCGGGATCAGAACCGCGTTCAGCACGAGGATGACCGTCAGCCCGCCCATTGCGCGGCGCCGGGCCGCTTGCCCCGCGTTCAATCGCCCCTCCAGTGCCGAGATCAGCGCCCCGATCCACACCACCGGATGCCTCAGGGCGGCAAACACCGCCCGAGGCCAGCCGAACGCGCAATCGATCGCGAAGGCCACCACCATCATGCCGGCAAACATCATGCGCCCGGTCCCGTCCAGTTGGTCGCGATGATCGAGAGCCCGCCGTCGTGGCAGCGCAGCCGCGTGACCGAGAGGGGGGCAATCTCGAAACCGAGCCCCACCGAAGGCACCTCGAGGGCCAGTCCAAGCGCCGCACGCGCGGTGCCCGCATGCGCCACCACCGCGACCGGCCCTCCGGCGCGGGCCCGACCTGCCAACGCCGTCAGCGCCGGCGCGGCCCGTGTCGCCATCGCGGCGAAACTCTCGCCGCCCGGGGGACACTGCGCCGCCAATGTCTCGCGATCGAGCACGCCAAGATCCGGCAGCTCGGAGAAAGGCAGCCCGTCATGGTCGCCGAAATCCTGCTCCCAGAGCCGGTCATCGGTGACGACAGAACGCTCCGGAAACAGCGCGTCGGCGGTTTGAAGGCAGCGTTTGGCCGGGCTGCTCACCACGCTGGAACAGCTGGACAGCCAGCCGCGCAGCGGGATGAGCTCAGGCTCGGAGGGCAGCAGAGCCGGCACGTCGCTGCGCCCGCAGAGCCGCCCTCCGTGAGCGGCGGGGGCGTGGCGGATCAGCAGCAACTCGTTGGTCTCGGGCGGTCTCATGCGGGCTTCCCAAATCGCGCGGAACCTGCTTTGTCACGGCCCCATGGGAAAGTCGATCCTCATCACCGGCGGCGTGCGCTCGGGCAAGAGCCGGCTGGCCGAGCGCATGACGCTCGCGCTGGGCAGTCCGGCGATCTACATCGCCACCGCCGAGGCGCATGACGCCGAGATGACTGAGCGCATCGCCCGCCATCGGGCCCGGCGCGGCCCCGAGTGGCACACGATCTCCGAACCGACCAAGCTTGTGCAAGCGCTGCAGGACAGCGACGGCGATGCGCCTCGGCTCGTCGATTGCCTGACGCTCTGGCTGTCGAACCTGATGCTGGCCGAGCAGGACTGGCTGGGGGACGCCGAGGCCCTGGCGGCGATCCTGCCAGAGCAGCGCGCCCCGGTGGTCTTCGTCACCAACGAGGTCGGCGCCGGGATCGTGCCCGAAAACGCGCTCGCCCGCGCCTTCCGCGACGCGGCGGGGCTGGTGAACCAGACAATTGCCGCCGCCAGCGACGAGCTCTGGCTCAGCGTCGCGGGCTACCCATTGAAGGTGAAATGACAATGACCGACCCGCTGCCGCTCGCCGCGCTCGCGGACGCCGCCACGCTCGACCTGCCGTCCTATGACGATGCCGCCGCCGAGGCTGCAAGTGCCCGCCAGATGGAGCTCACCAAGCCGCCGGGCTCTCTCGGGCGGCTCGAGGATCTGGCGGTCTTCCTCGCCGGCTGGCAGGGCCGGGCACGGCCCGAGATCGGCAAGGCGCAGGCGCTGGTCTTTGCCGGCAATCACGGCGTCTGCGCGCAGGGGGTCAACCCGTTCCCGCAGGAGGTCACCGCGCAGATGGTGGCCAATTTCGAGCATGGCGGCGCGGCGATCAACCAGCTCTGCGCGCTCAACGGCGCGGCGCTCTCGGTGGTGGCGCTCGATCTCGACCGCCCGACAGAAGATATCACGCAAGCGCCCGCCATGACCGAGGCCGAAACCCTCGACGCCATGCGCCGAGGGGCCGCGGCGGTCGACCCGACGGTCGACCTGCTGATCCTCGGCGAGATGGGCATCGGCAACTCGACCATTGCCGCAGCGCTGGCACACGCGGTGTTCGGCGGGGCGGCGCGCGACTGGGTCGGGCGCGGCACCGGCTCGGACACACCCGCCATCGCCCACAAGGCCGAGGTGGTGGCGCGGGCCGTGGCCTTGCACGAGCGCGCGAAAGGCCTGCAAATCCTTGCGGCCCTCGGCGGGCGCGAGCAGGCGGCGATCTGCGGCGCGGTGATTGCGGCGCGGCTGGCGCGCATCCCGGTGCTGCTCGACGGCTTCATCTGCACCGCCGCAGTGGCACCGCTTCACGCGGCGCGGCCCGCGCTTCTCGATCACTGCCTGATTGGCCACGCCAGCGCCGAGCCCGGTCATCGCGGCATGACGGAGGCCATGGGCAAGCGCCCGATCCTCGATCTCGGCATGGCGCTGGGCGAGGGCTCTGGCGCGGCGCTGGCGCTTGGCGTGCTGCGCGGGGCGCTGGCCTGTCACAACGGCATGGCGACCTTTGCCGAGGCCGGGGTCTCGGACGGGTGAGGCGGCGGCGCCTCCCCGAGATACGGCTTGCGCTGATGCTGCTGACGCGCCTGCCGGTCGGGCAGTTCGCGGGAACGCCGCCCGAGATCACCCATGCCCGCTGGGCCTTTCCGTTGGTCGGGCTGCCACTGGCGCTGATCGCCTGGGCGGTGCTGGCGGGCGCCGCTGCGCTGGGCCTGCCGCCCATGGTCGGCGGAGTGCTTGCGGTGATCGCGCTGGTGCTGGGCACCGGTGGGCTGCACCATGACGGGCTGGCGGATTTCGCCGATGGCATGGGAGGGCGCGATCCCGAGCAACGCCTCGCCATCATGCGCGACAGCCGGGTCGGCAGCTACGGCGTGCTGGCGCTGATCCTTGCGGTGGTGCTGGGCGCGGCGGCGCTCGCGGCATTTCCCACGGGCGGGGCAGGGCTTCTGGCGCTGACGCTCTGCGCCGTGGTCAGCCGGCTGGCGATCCTGATGGTGATGGAATGGCTGCCGCCAGCCCGTGAGGACGGGCTCGGCCACCTTGCCGCCAGCGCCGGCAAGGGGAATATCCGCTGGTTTCCCGGCGGTCTTCTGGCGCTGCTGATCGCGCCCTTCCTCGGCCTGCCGGGCATGGTGGCGCTGCTGGTGATGGCCGCCGCCGCATGGCTCGTCGGGCGGCGTGCCAAGGCGCTGCTCGGAGGCCAGACCGGCGACGTGCTGGGGACGGTGCAGCTCTGCTCCGAGATCGCGGGCTGGGTGGTGCTCAGCGCCGCGCTCTAAGAGGGATCAGTCCAGCGGGTCGGGCGCGATGTTGCCGCCGCAGACCAGCACCGCCACCCGCTCGCCCGGTTCAGGCACGTAGGCGCCCGAGCGCAGCGCCGCGAGCGCCGTGGCGCCGGCGGGTTCGACCAGCAGGCGATGGCTCTGCCACAGCGCGGTCTGGGCCTCGGTGATGGCGTCATCCGGGACCAGCACCGAGGCCCCGAGATGCGCCTGCGCCAACTCATGGCAGATGCTGCCCACCCGGCGCGCGCCGAGCGCGTTGGCGGCCACGCCGGAGACCTGCACATCGACCGGCTCACCGGCGGCGAGGCCCGCGTGCAGCGCGCAGGAGGTTTCGGGCTCGACCGCGACAACCTTGCGCGCGCCTTGCAGCCAGGCCAGCGATCCGGCGATCAGTCCGCCGCCGCCGACCGCGATCAGCACCGTGTCGGCCTGCAGCCCCTGTTCTTCCCATTCGCGCATCAGCGTGCCCTGACCGGCGACCGTGCCGGGGGCGTCATAGGCGTGGACCTGCATCGCGCCGGTCTCGGCCTCGTAGGCCCGGGCCGCCTCGAGCGCGTTGGCGTATTCGCCCGGCACCACGGTCAGCGCCGCGCCGGTGCGTTCGATCAGCGCGATCTTGGCAGGGCCGGCCATCTCGGGAACGAAGATCTGCGCCTTGTGGCCAAGCCGGGTTGCGGCATAGGCCACCGCCGCACCGTGATTGCCGCCGGAGGCCGCGACCACGCCGGCCTCTGGCACCGGTTCCGAGAGCAGCGTGTTGAACGCGCCGCGGGCCTTGAAGCTGCCGGTGTGCTGGAGCTGTTCGAGCTTGAGCTCGACCGGGCGCTCCCAGAGCGTGGCGGTTGTCATCACGGGGGTGATCTGAGCGTGGCCCTCGATGCGGGCAGCGGCGCTCGAGATTGAATGTTTCCAGTCCATTTCCGGTCTTCCGATAGTGTCGCGGCAGATCGGCACGCTATAGTCAGTCTGATGGCAGGACAAGGATACCCCAGAGCATGAACGACGAACGCCATTCCATCTTTCGCGACGCGGGGCGCGACCGGAAGACCGCCGAGGACATCCCCGACACGCCGCAGACCCGCGCGCCCTCCTACCGGCTTGCCTTTGCCGACGAGGAGTTCCTCTGCCGGGAAGAGCTGCGCCCGGTGCGGCTTCAGCTGGAACTGCTGAAACCGCAGCTTCTGATGGACGAGCACCAGATCGGGTCGACCGTGGTGCTGTTCGGTGGCGCGCGCATCCCGTCGCCGGCCGAGAAGGCCGGGGCGCGCACCCAGACGCTCGCGGATCTGTCGCATTTCTACGAAGAGGCACGTCTTTTCGCGCACAAGATGACAGAGAAGTCGGTGGCCTCCGGCAACCGCGAGTTCGTCGTCGCCACCGGCGGTGGCCCGGGCGTGATGGAGGCGGGCAACCTTGGCGCACAGGAGGCCGGCGGCGTGTCGATCGGTCTCAACATCGTGCTGCCGCACGAGCAGGCGCCGAACGAATACGTGACCCCGGACCTGTGCTTCAACTTCCACTACTTCGCGATCCGCAAGATGCACTTCCTGATGCGGGCGCGGGCGATCTGCGTCTTCCCCGGCGGCTTCGGTACGCTGGACGAGATGTTCGAAGCACTCACTCTGATCCAGACCGGGCGCATGGAACGGGTTCCGTTCCTGCTGTTCGGTCGGGCGTTCTGGGAGAAGATCATCAACTGGGAAGCGCTCGAGGACGCGGGCACCATCAGCCCCGAGGATCTCGACCTCTTTCGCTTCGTCGAGAGTGCCGACGAGGCGGCGGCGATCATCGAGGAATGGGATCCCGCGCCGGCGCGCGACGACATCCCCGGACGCTGAGCACCGCGCCCAGAAACAAGAAAGGGAGGCCGTGGGCCTCCCGTTTTCTGCGGCGGCTCCGGGGGACGAGGCTCAGATGCGCTGCTTTTCCCCGGCCGTCTCTTCGGCTTCATGACGCTCCACCCAGCGTGAAATGATCCCGCGGGCCATGGCTTCGTCGAGCGTGCCGATGGCCTGCCGCAGGTCCTTGAGGGCGGTGGCGATCTCGAATTCGGACAGGTAGCTTTCCTGCGCGCGCATGATCTTGTGGTGCGGCGTGGTCAGCATGTCGGAGGAGATCAGGAGCTCCTCGTGCAGCTTCTCGCCCTTACGCAGACCGGTGACCTGGATCTCGATATCGCCGTCGGGATTGCTGGCATTGCGCACGGAATAGCCGGCGCCTTCGATCATCTGCCGAGCGAGCTTGTGGATCGGCACCGGGTCGCCCATGTCGAGCACGAAGACATCGCCGCCGCGCGCGAAGGAGCCGGCCAGCAGGACCAGCCGGGCGGCCTCGGAAATGGTCATGAAATAGCGGGTCACCTTCTCGTCGGTGAGGGTGACCGGACCGCCGCGGGCAATCTGTTCCTCGAAGAGCGGGATGACCGAGCCGGAGGAGCCGAGCACGTTGCCGAAGCGCACCATCGAGAAACGGGTGCCGCTGCTGCGGGTGGCGAGATCCTGCACGATCAGCTCGGCCAGCCGCTTGGAGGCCCCCATCACGTTGGTCGGGCGCACCGCCTTGTCCGAGGAAACGAGGATGAAGCGCTCGACCCCGGCCTCGCGCGCCGCCTCGGCCAGAACCTTGGTGCCGATGACGTTGTTGTTGAGTCCCGAGAGCACATTGCATTCGACGAGCGGCAGGTGCTTGTAGGCGGCGGCGTGCAGAACCACCTCGATCTCGTGCTCGCGCATCAGATCCGTCATCAGCGTTTCGTCGAGCACCGAGCCCAGCACCGGCACGATGGTCATGTTGCCGGCGAGGTCGCGCAGTTCCTTGTCGATGTTGTAGAGGCTGAGCTCGGCATGATCGACCAGCACGACGCAATCGGGCTTGCATGCGATGAGTTGGCGGCAGAGCTCGGAGCCGATCGAGCCGCCGGCGCCGGTTACCAGAATGCGGCGGCCGCTATAGGCGTGGCTGACGCCGGGAAGCTCGGACTCGAGGCGGTTGCGGCCGAGCAGATCGTCGAGCGACACCGGCGCGACGCGCTTGCGCAGCTCGCCCTCGCCCACCAGTTCGGCAAAGGAGGGCAGGGCGTGCACTTCGCAGCCGATCTGGCGCAGGCGATGGGCGATGCGGGCCAGCTGAGGCGGGCTGATCGAGGGCATGGCCAGCACGACGCGGTCGATATGCTTGCGGCTCACCAGATCGCCGATTGCGGACGGGGCATGGACTTTCAGCCCGGCGACCATCTTGCTCTGCAGCGTCGGGTTGTCGTCGACGAAGAGCACCGGCTCGACCGCGTGATCATGGCGCAGCGCTGCGACCAGCTGTTGGCCAGTCTGTCCGGCGCCGTAGATCAGCACCCGCATCCGGGTCTGTCCGCGGCGATAGATCTCGATCAGGAAGTGACGGAGGACAATGCGCCAGCTGGCGCAGAAAACCAGCAGCAGCAGCGAAAAGTTCAGGAACACGGGCATCGGCAGGCCCGGCCCGATCAGAGCGTCGAGCCCGGCGCCGAGCACGCCGCAGATCGCCGCGAAGGCGGCGGTGCGGGTGATTCCGCGGATGTCGTAGGCGTTGAGGGTGAAGAGCGGCAGACCGATCCACCAGGACGCAACACTGCCGGCCGCGACGACCACCGCGAGCATCGGTGCGATCTGGAGTGCCGAGGGAAGATCCGGGGTCATCTGTCCGGTCAGCATCAGCGCCGCGAAGAACGCGACCGCGATCGCCGCCGAATCCATGAGGAGGAAGAGAATTTGCTTTTGCGCTCGCGTCAGGGTCGTGACGATCTTGTAGAGCTTCTGCAGCATGTCTTCCTGTCCTTCACGAACAAAGTTCGCTGAATTCGTGCATTCAAGCGGTCGGAGGCTCAAAATGTTGCCGGTCTCGTCGGTCGGCCCGGTTTGTGCCCAACTCGTCATCAAATACAGTTCTCGTTTACGCGACTGCTCATTCTCTAGACAAGTCAGATTTGCTGCAACTGCGAGAATTGGCGGGATTTCACCGATGGGTCCTCGCTCACTGCCCCCAAAAGCGGCGGACGCCACTGCTTGCGGCAGATCCGGCAGGCGCCTAGAGAGCGGGTTTCACGGTCATCGCTCCCATGCCCCCTTTCGCTGAAGGGGGGCATGGGGTATCACGCGCGCCAATCCGACGTGCCGCGGGAGCCGTGCGCACGCGAATTGCAATCGAAGGAGAGCCAGATGGGCTATAAGGTCGTTGTCGCTGGCGCCACGGGCAACGTGGGCCGTGAAATGCTGAACATCCTCGCCGAGCGCGAGTTCCCGGTGGACGAGATCGCGGTGCTGGCATCGCGCCGCTCGCTCGGCACCGAAGTGAGCTTCGGCGACAAGACACTCAAGACCCAGGACCTCGCCACGTTCGATTTCACCGGCTGGGACATGGCGCTCTTCGCCATCGGGTCGGACGCGACGAAGGAATACGCCCCCAAGGCCGCCGCCGCGGGCTGCGTGGTGATCGACAACTCGTCGCTCTATCGCTACGACCCGGATGTGCCGCTGGTCGTGCCGGAGGTGAACGCCGACGCGGTTCTGGGCTATTCCAAGAAGAACATCATCGCCAACCCGAACTGCTCGACCGCGCAGATGGTCGTGGCGCTCAAGCCGCTGCATGACCGCGCCAAGATCAAGCGCGTCGTGGTCTCGACCTACCAGTCGGTCTCGGGTTCGGGCAAGGAAGGCATGGACGAGCTCTGGGATCAGACCAAGTCGGTCTACAACCCGGTGACCGAGGTGCCGCCGAAGAAATATCCCAAGCAGATCGCCTTCAACGTCATCCCGCATATCGACGTCTTCATGGAAGACGGCTCGACCAAGGAAGAGTGGAAGATGGTCGCCGAGACCAAGAAGATCGTCGACCCGTCGATCAAGGTCACCGCGACCTGCGTGCGGGTGCCGGTCTTCGTCGGGCACGCCGAGGCGATCAACATCGAGACCGAGGATTTCCTCGACGAAGACGAGGCCCGCGACATCCTGCGCGAGGCGCCGGGCATCATGGTCGTCGACAAGCGCGAGGACGGCGGCTACGTCACCCCCGTGGAATGCGTCGGCGATTTTGCCACCTTCATCAGCCGTATCCGCCAGGACTCGACGATCGAGAACGGTCTGAACTTCTGGTGCGTCTCGGACAACCTGCGCAAGGGCGCGGCGCTGAACGCGGTGCAGATCGCCGAGGTTCTGGGCCAGAAGGTCCTGAAGAAGGGCTGAGCGTCCTGCCTTGCAGCCGAGTTGAACAAGACGGGGCCCCGGCGGGCCCCGTTTTTATTTCATTTCAGGGCAGGTGTCGGTGGCGGGCTCTCCGATCGGATAGGGGGGGCTCGTCCGTTGGTCTCCGGGCCTAGCCGTCGGCCCGCTGGAGCGTCTCGGGCGAGGGAGGTAGAACAGGGATGAGGCGGAGATCCCGCCGTGTCCAAGGCCAGAACGGCACCCGTCCAATGCAGGAGCCCGGCCATGACCACTGATTTTCTCGCCCTTGCCCGTGATCGTCGCATCGAAGCGCTGACCGCCCGCAGCCTGCTGCTCTGCAGTCGGCACCGGCGTCCGTCACCTCGGGTCTTTGCGCGCTGGCTGCGCCGGCTGGTCTTCCGCGGCACGGCCCGTGCCCTCATCGCGCCCCGTTCGCCCGATCTCTCTCTCGCTCTCTCCGGGGCGGCGGGGCGCGCCATGTCTGGTCGCCGGTTCGGCTGACCGGACACCGTTCAATGAGTTCGCCATCCTGTCCCCGCCGTTTCGCGGGGTCGGTAGAGCGGCCCGGACAGCCCTGGGGTGAAAATCGCGTCTCTCATACGCGCAGGTCTTGCGCGCTCAAGGTTAACAGTAGGTTACAAGTTTCAGGGAACGCTCTGTTTCCCTAACGGCAACCTGCCGCCATAATTCGGACCAATTCGAGGCGCATTTTCATCAAATTGGTAAGGAGATGACAGATGCGTAACGAGTCCCGCGCCACCGTCGGCGCTGCCCCCCTGACCACCCAACTCGACTGCGAGACCGCGGCCCTGCTTCGGCAAATCCTGCTGCCGATCCTCGAGGCCGCCACCGACTGGTCGGGTCTCGCCGGGGCCCTCGCCCGCAAAGGCTATGCCCTGACCTTCCGCAGCGGTCGCATGGTGATCGTGCAGTCCGAAACCGGCCGGCCCCTCAGCACCGGCCGGGGGCTCGGCATGCCGCTATCGGTGCTCGCGGCACGTCTTGGCCGCCCGGCGCTGCGGCTCAACCGGGACGGATCCTCGGCTGAACTGCACGCCTGAGCCCGGCTCAGATCTCCTCGAAGCGGCCGAGCTTCGGGTCGAAGACCTCGATGCTGCCCTTGCCGATCTCGTGCCAGAGACCGTGCAGGGTCAGCTCTTCGTTCTCCACTGCTTCGCGCACGAAGGGGAAGGTCATCAGGTTCTCGAGCGAGGTCAGCACCGCCTGGTGCTCCAGCGCCTTCGAGACCTTGTCCTCGGGCAGGTCCTTCACCTTCTCGTAGCCAGGGCGGAGGATGTCCATCCAGCGGCCGACGAAGCTGGATTTCTCCTCCAGCGCCGGCGCCCGGCCCGAGCACATGTCGAGGCAGCCCTTCACGCCGCCGCAGCTCGAGTGGCCCATGACGATGACATGCGCCACCTTGAGCGCCGTCACCGCGTATTCCACCGTCGCCGAGGTGCCGTGGTGATCGCCATCGGGTTCGTAGGGCGGCACCAGGTTCGCGATGTTGCGGTGGATGAAGAACTCGCCGGTATCGGCCCCAAAGATCGAGGTCACGTGCACCCGGCTGTCGCAGCAGGAGATGATCATGGCGCGGGGATGCTGACCCTCCGAGGCCAGTCGTTTGAACCAGGCATGGTTCTCGGCATAGCTCGTCGCCTTCCAGCCATGGAAGCGCTGCACGAGATATTGCGGAAGCGGCTTGGCGTCCTGCATGTCATCCTCCTGTTCACATCACGCACCGGCTCGGAAATACGCCGGATTCAGCGGGAATTCGAGAGAATAAATGCATCTGGCCTAACCTTTTGGGAACCCCGCGCGTCTATCTCCCCCATCGGTGGGGGCGGTGAAGCATGGAGGCCGCGGTGGATCAGGTCGCAAGACTGTCGCTCGCGGAACCGGCATCGGTCGATCCCGACCGCCTCGCGCAGCTCTACGAGCGCTTCGGCGCGCAGCGCGGCGAGGATCTGGTGTGCCGCGCGATGGAGGAACTGGCCTTCCGCCTTGGTCAGGCGGGACGTCTCTACGAGGCCGGAGACCGCCTTGAATTGCGCCGCTGCGCCGGGATCCTCGCCGCTCTGGCGGATGAGATCGGCATGACGGCGCTGCGTCGCGTCGCCGAAAGCGTCGCTCTCTGCATCGATAGCGCCGACGCGGTGGCGCTGTCGGCGGTGCTGGCGCGCATGGCGCGGGTCGGTGAACGCTCGCTCTACGCGATCTGGGATCTGCAGGACCTTACGATCTGACAGCCCGCCGAACCCGTCTCTCAGCGCACAGCTGCTTGGCCCGCTGGGCGGCTACCCTTGGCGGGTGGGGGCTCCGCTGCGGGGCGCACATGTCCCGGAGGGCCTTGCAGGTGCGGCCGGCTGCGCTAGGCTCGCGCCAATTGTCTCCCCTCCTAGAAAGGCCCCTCCCATGCCGTTCCGTTTCGCCGATCCCACGACCCCGTCTCTGCCGCTTCACCTGATCGAGGCCGACGGGCTCGCGGGCTGGCTCGAGGGCCAGCCCGAGGAATGGCGTGGCTGGGTCGAGGCCAGCGGTTTCTCCGGCGCCATCGGCGAGGCGCTGATCCTGCCCGGCCCCGATGGTGCCCACGCCGCGGCGCTCGCGGGATACGGCAGCGCCGCCGCCCGCCGCCGCGGGCGGTTCGCGCTGGCCGCTGCGGTGGCAAGGCTCGGCACCGGCACCTACCGCATCGTCAGCGGCCTGCCGGCGGGCGCCGCTGCCGAGGAGGCGCTTGGCTGGCTGCTCGCCGCCTACCGCTTCACCCGCTATGCTGGCAGCAACGGCACCGGCGCGCAGCTTGTCGCGCCGGAGGGCATCGACGCCGCGCGCGTCGAGATCCTTGCCGAAGCCGAGGCGCTGACCCGTGACCTCGTGAACACCCCGGCCTCCGACATGGGGCCGCAGGAGCTCGAAGACGCCGCCCGCGCGCTCGCCGAGGAGTTCTCCGCGCAGTTCGAGGTGACCGCCGGCGCGGAACTGGAACAGGGCTTCCCGATGATCCATACGGTCGGCCGCGCCAGCACCCGTGCGCCGCGGCTGATCGACATGCGCTGGGGGAAGGCCGGCCCGACCCTGACGCTGGTCGGCAAGGGCGTCTGCTTCGACACCGGCGGGCTCAACCTCAAGCCCGGCGGCTCGATGGGGCTGATGAAGAAGGACATGGGCGGCGCCGCCAACGTGCTGGGGCTGGCCCGCGCGATCATGGCGCTGGGTCTGCCGCTGCGCCTGCGGGTGCTGATCCCGGCGGTCGAGAACGCGGTCGCGGGCGATGCCTTCCGCCCGCAGGACATCCTGACCTCGCGCAAGGGGCTGACGGTCGAGATCAACAACACCGATGCCGAGGGCCGGCTGGTGCTGGCCGACGCGCTGGCGCTGGCCGACGAGGAAACCCCGGATCTCATCGTCTCGATGGCGACGTTGACCGGCGCGGCACGGGTTGCGGTCGGGGCGGATCTCGCGCCGTTCTATACCGATGACGAGCCGCTGGCGGCGGCGCTGGCGGGCGCCGGTGCGGCGCAGGCCGACCCGCTCTGGCGGATGCCGTTCTGGGAACCCTATGAGGCCAAGATCGAGCCGGGCATCGCCGATCTAGACAACGCGCCGGCGGGCGGTATGGCGGGCTCGATCACCGCGGCCCTGTTCCTGCGCCGCTTCGTGACCGACAGCCCGCGCTACGCGCATTTCGACATCTACGCCTGGAACCCGTCGGCGCTGCCGGCGCGGCCCAAGGGCGGCGTGGGGCAAGGCCCGCGCGCCATCCTCGCAGCCTTGCCGGAGGTGCTGGGGCTGTGAGCGACCGGCGCCTGACCGCCGCCAACGACCGGGTCGTCGCACGGACGTTGGCGGCGCAGTTCCCCGAGCTGACGCCGGTCGATCCGGTGCCGTCCTTCGTCTGCGAACCGGTGGTCGACCTGCTTGCCCGTCCCGGCGAACGGCGCGAGCGCCAGCTGCGCTACGGCGACGCGTTCGAATTGCTCGAGACCCGCGAGGGCATGGGCTTCGGCCTCGCGCCGGGAGCGGGCTACGCGGGCTGGGTCGCGTCCGATGCGCTGAAGCCCGCCACCGCACGCGGCACACCGACCCATCGCGTCGGCCCGCGGCAGACCCATGTCTACCCGGCGCCCGACTTCAAGACGCACGAGAGCTGCGCCCTGTCGCAGCTTTCGTCTCTGGTGGTCACGGGCCGCGACGGGCGGTTCTGCGAGACCGAGCTTGGCTGGGTTCCGGCGATGCATCTGACCGATTCTTTGGCGACCGATCCGGTGGCGGAGGCAGCGCGCTACCTCGATACACCCTATCTCTGGGGCGGCAATTCGGGCTTTGGCATCGACTGTTCCGGGCTGGTGCAGGCCGGGCTTTCGGCCTGCGGTCTCGCCTGCCCGGGAGACAGCGACTTGCAGGAAAAGGCCCTGGGCGAGACACTGCGGCCGGGCACCCAGCCCCGGCGCGGGGATCTCTTGTTCTGGAAAGGCCACGTCGCGTGGGTCTCGGACCCGGAAACCATCCTGCATGCCAACGCCTATCACATGGCGGTGGCCTATGAGGGGCTGGCCGAGGCGGTGGCGCGGATCGAGGCCCAAGGTGATGGGCCGGTGACCCGGCACGCGCGACTTGGGTGAAACACGCCTATTCCGCGAGATGTGATGCGGACCAAGGGGCGAGCCGGTGTAGACTGGGTCGATGAAACAGCTTCTGCCCCTCTTGCTGCTCGCCTCACCGGCGCTCGCCGACCCGCCCGACATTGTCGCCACCGAGGCCGTGCGTCAGGGCGATGACTGGCGCGTCTCGGTCACCTTGCTGCATCCCGATACCGGCTGGGAGCACTATGCCGACGGCTGGCGGGTCGAGGCGGAGGACGGCACCGTGCTCGGCACAAGGGTGCTGGTCCATCCGCATGAGAGCGAGCAACCCTTCACTCGCGCGCTCTCGGGCGTGTCGATCCCGGAGGGCACGACGCGGATCTTCATCCGCGCGCGTTGCCTCGTCGATGGCTGGAACGAGGATCGCATCGCTTACGATCTGCCCTAGCTGAACCGCTTGGCGCGTCCGAAGCAAAGCGTGATCTACCGTCGCCCCTCGCGCAGCCAAGCGCCGATGATGAAGCCCGAGGCCAGCAGCAGCGTCAGCCATGCTGGCAGCAGCGGGATCTGGCGCACGTCCATCGTCTCGTAGGCCTCGCGCGGGGTCAGGCCGATCCAGCCGCGCCCGGCGGCGGGGCGCCCGGCGCTGACCGCGCGGATGCTCGGCAGACCGTCCTCGAGCGGCATCACGCCGCCGCGCATGGTGTCGATCACCGGCTCAAGCGCGTCGCCGCTGGCAATGGTCTGCTCGAACTCGCGCGGGGCGGCGGGGCCGAGGCCGATCACCGCCTCTTCCTCGCCTTCCGACAGGCGATAGAGCCCGATCTCGGGCCCCTCGTAGAGCGCCTCGAAGCGGCCCGGAGAGACCTCCGACAGCGTCACCTCTTCGGTCTCGCCATCGGGGCGGGTCACGGTGACCGCGCCAACGTCCTCGCCCAGCGAGCGGCGGATGATGCGCATGGTCTGGCCGGTGGCCTCGGCCCACAGCGCCTCTTCCTCGAGTTCGGGCTCCTTCATCATCCAGTGCGCCAGGCGGCGCAGCAGGTCGAGCTGCGGGCCGCCACCCTCGTAGCCGCGCGACCAGAGCCAGGCCTGATCGGAGCCCAGAAGCGCCACGCGGCCCTCCCCGACCCGGTCGAGCACCAGGAGCGGACGGTCGTCGACGCCGGACATCACCACGTCGCCGCCGATGGGATCGAGCTCGATCTGGCGCAGCCAGCGGCCCCAGCTTTCCGGATCGCCCATGCCGGCGGTGACCGGGTGGCGCTCGCCAAGCTCGGTGACGCGCGGACTGTAGCTCTCGTCGATGACGCGGGCGGTGGGTTCGGCGGGCAGGATCTCCGACAGTGGCGAGCGGTAGATCGAGTCGGCGCTGGCGAAATCGGGGCCCGCGGCGACCAGCACGGCGCCGCCGTTCTCGACATAGTTGCGCACGTTGTCGAGGTAGATCGCCGGCAGGATCCCCCGGCGCTTATAGCGGTCGAAGATGATCAGGTCGAAATCGTCGATCTTCTCGAGGAACAACTCGCGCGTGGGGAAGGCAATGAGCGAGAGCTCGGTCACCGGCACGCCGTCCTGCTTTTCAGGCGGGCGCAGGATGGTGAAATGCACGAGGTCGACCGAACTGTCGGATTTCAGCAGGTTGCGCCACGTGCGGCCGCCGGCATGGGGTTCGCCCGAGACCAGCAGCACGCGCAGCCGGTCGCGCACGCCGTTGATCTGCACCAGCGCGGCGTTGTTGCGGTCGGTCAGCTCGCCCTCGGCCTCCGGGGTCGAGAAGCGGATCACGTTGAGCCCGCCATGCGGCAGCTCGATCGGCAGCTCGACATCCTCTCCGATGGGCACGGAGAACTGCTGCGGCTCGGCGCCGTCGACCGAGATGTCGAGCCGTGTCTCGACCGCGCCCGGGGCGGCGCCGTCATCCTGCACCCGCAGCGTCAGCGTCACCGGCTCGCCGAGGATGGCGAAGGCCGGGGCGTTCTGCACGATCAGGCGGCGGTCCCAGTCGCTGTCGCGCCCGGTCATCAGCAGGTGCATGGGCGCGGGCAGGTTGGGCGCGCGCTCGAGATCATGAAGCCGCCCGTCCGAGAGCAGGAAGATCCCGGCGATACGCCCGCGCGGTTCCTCGGCCATGGCGGTGGAGAGCGCGGTCATCAGCTGGGTGCCGGTGTCACCCTCGCCGTCGCCGACCTCGATGCGTCGGATCTCGGTATTGGGGCGGGCCTCAATCCGGGCCTGAAGCGTGTCGGCGGCGTCTTCGGTGACCGAGAGGCGGTCGGCGAGGCGCTGCGAGGCGCTTTGATCCACCACCATCAGCACGATGTCCGAGAGCGGAGCACGGTCTTCTTCCTGGAAGGAAGGCTGGGTGAGCGCGGCGACGAGGATCAGCCCGGCGAAGAAGCGCAGCGGCCAGCCAGTGAGCCCGCGCCAAAGCGCGAGGATCACGCCGGCAAGTGCCACCACGCCAAGCGCGATGATGGCCGCCCAGGGCAGCAGCGGGTCGAAGACGATCTGTCCGGTCATTGGCCAAGCCTGTCGAGCAATGCGGGCACGTGCACCTGGTCGGATTTGTAGTTGCCGGTGAGCACGTGCATCACGAGGTTGACCCCGAAGCGATAGGCGATCTCGCGCTGGCGCTCGCCGGCGAAGCCCGAGCCGATGCGCACCAGCGGGTTGCCGCGCTCGTCCATCGCCCAGGCGGCGGCCCAGTCGTTGCCGCCGATCACCACGGGGGTCACGTTGTCATTGAGGTTGCGGAACGGCATGCCCTCGATCAGCTCCGCATCCGGTGCTGCGGCCTCGACCCAGACGTCGCGGCTGGCATAGCGGCCGGGGAAATCCTGCAGCAGGTAGAAGGTGCGGGTGAGCACGTGGTCCTGCGGGATCGGCTCCAGCGGCGGGATGTCGAGCGGGGCGGCCAGCTCCTGCAGTTTGCGACCCTCGGTGCTCGAGGCGCCGAAGCCTGCCACGTCGGAATCGCGGGTGTCGAACAGGATCATGCCGCCCGAGCGCAGATAGTCGTTGAGCTTGGCGTATGCGGCGTCCGACGGGACCGGCTGGCCGGCGGTGACCGGCCAGTACAGCATCGGGAAGAAGGCCAGCTCGTCGGTCTCGAGATCGACGCCCATCGGGTCGGCGGGTTCGACCGAGGTGCGGAAGAACAGGATTTCCGACAGGCCGCGCAGGCCGGCCTGCGCAAGGTCGTCGAGCTGTCGGTCGCCGGTCAGCACGTGCGCCAGCGTCACCTCGGAGGCGGCGAGCATGGCGGCGGCCTCGTCGCCGGGGCTGGTACGGGCGCTGTCGGTGCTCTCCTGCGCGGAGGAGGGCACGGGCGTCAGGCTCAGCGCCAGCACGGCGAGAATTGCGGCTGTCCCGGCGCGCGGCCGAGCGCCGCCGAGGCGGCCCGACAGGGCGAGGGAGGCGAGGACATCGACAAGCAGCAGCGCGATGGCGCCGGCAAGCAGCCAGCCGGTCAGCGGCGTTTCCGCCGGGCGCGACAGCCCCTCGACGGTGACGCGCTCGGGCCATGCAGCCGGTTCGAAGACGCTCTCGGCGGAGACCACGTTGCGCGCGAGGCTGCGGTCCTCGCCCTGATAGAGGCCGGGCATCAGGTCGGGGCCGAGCGCCGCGCTCAGCAGCGCCTCGCCTTCGACGCCGGGCAGGTTGCCGGCATCGCCGACGCGGCCAAAGGCATCGAGCACCCGGAGCGGCTGCCAGATCGTTCCCTCGAGATCCTCGGGCGCGGGTGCGGCGGGCATCGACGACACCGCCAGCCGTTCGAGCATCTGCACGAACAGGCCCGAGAGCGGCAGGCTCGACCATTCGGCATTGGCGGTGACGTGGAACAGCACGATCTGCCCCTGTCCCACGCGCTTGCGGGTCACCATCGGCGTGCCGTCGGTGAGCTGTGCGATTACCCGCGAGGCCAGCGTCGGGTCTGGCTGCGCCATGACCTGCGAGGTCACGGTCACGTCGTCGGGGATGTCGAGACCGAAAAATGGGCTCTCCTCGGCGAAGGGCGCGAGCGATTTCGGCTCACCCCAGCTCATGGCGCCGCCGACGCTGCGCCCACCGGCGCGCAGGCGCACTGGCATCAGCGGGTCTTCCTCGCTGCGGCTGACGTCGCTGGCCGCAAGGCGCGGACCGGCAAAGCGCAGAAGCGTGCCGCCGGACTCGAGCCATTCGAGCACGCCGGCTTCTTCGCCGGGCGACAGCGTCGCGACATCTGCCAGCACGATCACATCCGGGTTCGCGGGCAGCACCTCTTCGAGCGTGCCGTCGAGCAGGTCGGCGGTCGGCTCGAGGGCGCGGTCGAGGAAATGCAGCGGTGAGAGCAGTTCGAGCCCCTCGCGGTTCTCGTTGCCTGCGATCAGCGCGACCTCGCGGCGGCGCAGGCTGTCGTCGGGCAGGGTCACCGCGCCGGCGCTGCGGGCGCCTTCGATCTCGAAGCGGGTGATCCGCGCGCGCAGCTCGGCGGGCAGGTTCAGCTCAAGCTCGGCATCGGTGGCGGATTGCTCGAAGATCACCGGGTTGCGGACCAGAACCGCCGGGTTGCCGGCCGGATCGAGCCCGTGGCCGGCAATGGTGACCTCGGCCTCGGGGCCCGGGCGCAGCCGGTGCAGAAAGAGACGGACATGTCCATCCTCGAAGCGGGCCGGCGCCAGCGTGTAATGGGCGCGGGGGCTTTCGAAAACGGTCACGTCGCCACGCGATTCCAGTGTCGCGAGCAGCGGCGCGCGGCTGTCGCGAGCCAGCCCGTCCGACATCCAGTAGCTGTCGAAATCCTGCTCCGGCAGCATCTCGATGGCGCGCTCGACGCGCTCGGCATCGGGCTGCCACGGCTCGGGCAGGATGCCGGTGAGGCGTGATTGCAGCACGCCGGCGGCTTGGAACTGCGGTTCTTCGGGGGCCGTCAGCCGCAGCAGTGCCACCGGGCGCGCCTCGCGCTCGGCACGGGCGAGCAGGGTGTCGAGCGCGTCCTGCCGCTGGCGCCAGTCCGAGGCGCTCGACCAGCTGGCATCCATCACCACCAGAAGCGGGCCCGAGCCCGCCTCGGCGCCGCTCTGCTCCTGCGGGTTCAGCACCGGGCCGGCGAGGCCGATGATCACCGCGGCCACGGCCAGCATCCGCATCAGCAGCAGCCACCAAGGCGTGCGGTCGGTGACCTGCTCCTCGTCCTTCAGGCCGAGCAGCAGCACCACGCCGGGAAACATCCGGCGGATCGGTGCCGGCGGCACCGCGCGCAGGATGATCCACAGCACCGGCAGCGCCAGAAGCCCGAGAAGCAGCCAGGGCGCGGTAAACCCGAGGGGGCCGAGCATGGTCATCAGTGGCCTCCATCCATCGCACGATATACCCACAGCAGCGCCGACTGGGCGCTGTCGGAGGTATGATGGCACATGTATTGCCAGCCCGTTAACCGCGACAATCGGTCGAGCCGGTCCTTGCGCTCGGCCAGCCGCTCGAGATAGCGCGTGCGCAGGTCGCCGGCCTTCAGCGTCTCATGCGCGACGCTGCCGCCGACACTTTGAAAGATGGTGCGGCCCTTGAACGGGAAGCTCTCCTCGGTCGGGTCGAGCACTTGCAGCAGCACTCCGCGGACACCGCGATCGGCGGCCTTGGTCAGAGCGGCCTCGACCGGATCGAGATCGCCTAGGAAATCCGAGACGAACATTGCCCGCGCATGCGGGATCATGCCGCGCGCCTCGGGCTCGGAATAGTCGTCCTCGCCATCGTCCGAGAGCGCTTCGGCCAGCCGGAGCACCTGCACGTCGCCATTGCGCGGCGGCAGCTGCCAGCCGGTGAAGCCCACCCGCTCGCCGCCGCGGATCAGCAGGATCGCGGTTGCCAGCGCCACGAGGCGGGCGCGGTCGCCCTTTTGCGGCAGGTTCTGGTCGGAGGTGAAGCGCATCGAGGCGCCGCCATCGACCCAGAGCTGTACGCTCTGGGCGATCTGCCATTCGCGCTCGCGCACGAACTGCTCGTCGCCGCGGCCGGAGCGGCGCCAGTCGATGTTGCGATAGCTGTCGCCCGAGCGCAGCGGGCGGTACTGCCAGAAGTCGTCGCCCATCCCCGAGCGCCGCCGACCGTGTTCGCCCAGCAGAACGGTGCCGGCGAGATGCTCGGCGCGCGCCAGAAGCGCCGGGAAGCGGCTGGCTTCGAGCTGCGCGTCGCGACGGAGATAGGTGACGGTGTCGGTCAAGCCGCCGCCTCGGTGCGGGTCAGACCGCCCGCGATATCGTCGATAATGGCGCCGAGATCCTCGCCCCGGGCGCGCGCCGAGAAGGTCAGCGCCATGCGGTGCACCAGCACCGGGCGGGCCATGTCGATCACGTCGGCAGGCGAGGGGGCGAGCCGGCCCTGCAGCAGGGCGCGGGCCCGCACGGTCATCATCAGCGCCTGCGCGGCGCGCGGGCCGGGGCCCCAAGCCACGGTCTCGCGCACCCGGTCGGTGGCGGCGGGATCATTGGGGCGGAAGGCGCGGACGAGATCGAGGATCATCTCGACCACCGCGTCGCCCACCGGCATCCGGCGCAAAAGCGTCTGGGCGGCCATCAGCGTCTCGGGATCGAAGACCTGATGCGCCTGCGCGTCCTCGGTGCCGGTGGTGGCGAGCAGGATGTCCTTCTCGGTCTTGCGGTCCGGATAGGCCACGTCGATCTGCACCAAGAAGCGGTCGAGCTGGGCTTCGGGCAGCGGGTAGGTGCCCTCCTGCTCGATCGGGTTCTGGGTGGCCAGCACGTGGAAGGGCAGCTCGAGCGGGCGGGTCTCGCCGGCCACGGTTACCTCTTTCTCCTGCATCGCTTGCAGCAGCGCCGACTGGGTCCGCGGCGAGGCGCGGTTGATCTCGTCGGCCATCAGGAGCTGACAGAAGATCGGGCCGGGGATGAACTTGAAGGCGCGGGAGCCGTCGCTGCCGGTCTCGAGCACCTCCGAGCCGAGGATGTCGGCGGGCATCAGGTCGGGGGTGAACTGGATGCGGTTGCCGTTGAGGCCCATCACCGTCGACAGCGTCTCGACCAGCCGGGTCTTGCCGAGGCCGGGCAGGCCGATGAGCAGCGCGTGGCCGCCGCAGAGCAGCGAGGCCAGCGTCAGCTCGACCACCCGTTCCTGCCCGATGAAGCGGCTGTTGATGGCGCGCTTGGCTTCGGCAAGCTTCTCTTCGAGCGCTTCGATCTCGGCGACCAGATCTTCGGCCATGCGCTGACTCCCTTGAAATCCCGTGTTTACGATTCAACTCTATCCCGGGGTTGGAAAATGGCAAAAGCAATGACGGCACAAAATTCCGTGACACCATCTGCAGACGGGCTGGCTGCCTCCGCGCGCGCCATAAAGGAGCGCGGTTTGCCCCCCGTGCACAAATGGAACCCGCCCTTTCTGGGCGATATCGACATGCGCATCGCCCGTGACGGGACGTGGTATTACCTCGGCTCGCCGATCAAGCGGCCCGCGATGGTCAAGCTGTTCTCGTCGATCCTGCGCAAGGATGGCGACGATTACGTGCTCGTCACCCCGGTCGAGAAGGTGGGAATCACCGTCGAGGATGCGCCCTTCGTCGCCACCGATTTCGAGGTCTCGGGCCAGGGCGAGGCGCAGGTGCTGACCTTCCACACCCACGTGGGGGACGAGGCCGTCGCGGGCCCTGATCACCCGATCCGCGTTGCCATCGACCCCGAAAGCGGCGAGCCGTCGCCCTACGTTCTCGTGCGGGCCAATCTCGAGGCGCTGATCGACCGCAAGAGCTTTTACCGGCTGGTCGAGCTGGGGGCCGAGCGCGAGATCGATGGCGAAGGCTGGTTCGGCGTATGGTCGTCGGGAGAGTTCTTTCCCATCGCCCCGACCGACGCGCTGGGCTGAGCGCGCCTAGTCGCCAAGCTTGGCGTGCACCTCGTCGAGGTCGATCTCGCCGATGGGCATCTTGTTGGCCGGGTTGTCGAAATCGTATTTGAAGAGCTCGAAGTCGCGTTTGTAGATCTCGTAGATCAGATGCATCGACAGGTCGTCGAAATAATCCTCGACCGGGTGCAGCCGCTTCGGCCCGTGGCCCTCGGATTCGTTGAAGCGGGGGATGCTGGAAAGATCGACCGCGTGCGGCGTCTGGATATGGTCGAGCACGTCCTGCATGCCGTCGTTGAATTGCTCGGTCCAGAAGATCTTGTTGTAGCGCCCGCCGTTGACGATGAAGGTCGAGACATGCCCCGAGATCGCCGACCAGTGGATGTCGGGCTCCATCGGGCGGCGCCAGCGGATGGTGTCGCGCACGAAGAGCAGGAAGCGGCGGAAGCTGCGGATCTGGTCGAACTCGTCCTTGCCATCATCGCCGCCGACCTCGATGCCGTATTTCTGGATCAGCAGTGGCACGAGGTTGCCACGGTAGCGCTTGCCGTTGCGCTGGATGCCGCAGATCTTGTCGAAGAAGCTCGACAGCACGCGGGTGTAGGGGTTGCGCACGCAGGTGAAGGCATAGGAGGCGCGGGTCTTCACATTGGCCTTGATGATCGGCTGGCTGTCGTCGCGGGCCCATTTGTGCAGGCCCTGCTGCGCATCATGAATGTCGCCGTCATAGAACACGCCGTGATCAGAGTAGTACATGATCTGGCCAATCGTCGAGCAGGCGCATTTCGGCACCACCCGGTACACCATGCTCTCGCTCTCGGTCATCCACGTGCCCGGAAACCCCATTTTCCCTGTCTCCCGAAAATGCGCCTGCCCGGCGCCTCTTGTCCTGACGGCGCGTGATTAATTGTTATGCGCCTGATATCGCAAAAAATCAGACAAACCCGGTTTCTTCAACGCCCGTTCGTCTCTATCAACGGAATGGAGTGGGCAAAATTAGGGCAGACGGTTTCCTGAATGGCAAAGATTGCCTTCATCCTCCTGTGTCACAAGGATCCTGACGCCGTCATCAAGCAGGCGCAGAGCCTGACCGCCGTGGGCGATTACATGGCGATCCATTTCGACGCCCGCGCCCCGAAGGCCGCCTATGACAGGATCCGCAAGGCGCTGGCCGACAACCCCAACGTGGCCTTCGCGAAGCGGCGGGTGAAATGCGGCTGGGGCGAATGGAGCCTCGTTCAGGCGACCTTGAACGCGGTCGAGACCGCGGTGGAGGCTTTTCCGCGCGCCTCGCATTTCTACATGCTCTCGGGCGATTGCATGGCGATCAAATCGGCGGAATATGCCCATGCCTTTCTCGACCAGCGCGATGTCGATTACATCGAAAGCTTCGATTATTTCCATTCCGACTGGATCAAGACCGGCTGGAAGGAAGAGCGGCTGATCTACCGCCACTGGTTCAACGAACGCACCCAGAAGAAACGCTTTTACGCGATGTTCAACCTGCAGAAGCGGCTCGGGATGACGCGCGAGATCCCGGGGGATCTCGAAGTGATGATCGGCTCGCAATGGTGGTGCCTGCGCCGCCGCACGGTGGAATGGATCCTCGAGTTCTGCCGCACGCGGCCCGACGTGCTGCGCTTCTTCCGCACCACCTGGATCCCGGACGAGACCTTCTTCCAGACGCTGGTACGTCACCTCGTGCCCGAGCACGAGATCGAGAGCCGCGCGCTTACCTTCCTGATGTTCACCGATTACGGCATGCCGGTGGTGTTCTACAACGACCACTACGATCTGCTGCTGGCGCAGGATTTTCTCTTTGCCCGCAAGATCAGCCCCGAGGCGCGCGAGCTGAAGCGCCGGCTGGGCGTGCTCTACGCCTCGGAAGGGGCACGGTTCCAGATCTCCAACGAGGGCCAGTCGCTGTTCCGCTTCCTGACCGGCAAGGGACGTATCGGACGCCGCTTCGCGCCGCGGTTCTGGGAGGCCGAAAGCTCGCTCGGGCGCGAGCGCGAGCTGCTCATCGTGTTGTGCAAGAAGTGGCACGTGGCCAAGCGCCTGACCGCGCGCATCCGCGCGCTTACCAACATTCCCTGCATCGAGTATCTGTTCAACGAAGCGGGCTGCGAGCTGCCAGACCTTGGCGGCATCCAGTCGAGCATGAGCAAGCGCCACCGCCACCGGCGGGCGCTGATGCGGATGCTGTTCGAGTATTACGACACCGAACGGCTGGTGATCTGCCTCGATCCGCAGAATCTCGACCTGCTGGAGGATTTCTGCCGCGACCGCTCGGTTTCGCGGCTGCTCGAGATCGAGTGCCAGTTCACGGATGCCTATCTCGGCGGGCATGCGATGCGGGTCGGGCTGGCCGGCGAGCGTACGCCGAAGGAGACGCTGAACCGCTTGCTGCCGACGATCCGCAACGACATGGTGCACGAGAGCGACCGCATTCGCGACGCGCAGTTCGACAATCACCTGAGGATCCGCGAGATCGATCCGCCCGACGTCAACGCGCGCGCGCTCGCGGCCTTCCTGAGCTTGCCCGAGGACATCGCCCGCGAGCTTGCCAATACCGATCACCTGTTCGCCGATTGAGGATAGAATGGCCTACACCTACGACACCGAGAACATCTTCGCCAAGATCCTGCGGGGCGAGATCCCCAACGACACGGTGCTCGAGACCGAGCACAGCCTTGCGTTCAACGACATCCGCCCGCAGGCGCCAATCCACGTGCTGGTGATCCCCCGGGGCGCCTACGTGAACTACGACGATTTCGCCTCCAACGCTTCGGATGCGGAGATCGTCGACTACACCCGCGCCATCGCCAAGGTCTGCGAGATGAAGGGGGTCGAGGCCGACGGATTCCGGATGATCTCGAACGCTGGAGAGCACGGGGTGCAGGAGGTGCCGCACCTGCACGTGCACATCCTCGGCGGCCGGGGCCTCGGCCGGATGCTGGAAAAGGGGTGACCCTGCCCGGGAGTCAGGCGGTCAGGCCGTCTGGCTCCGCCATCGCTCCGGCTGCCTTGCGCCGCGTCTGCAGCGCGCTGACCGCACACCAGACGCACGCTACGAAGAGCGCCGAGACATAGCCGTCCAGCGCATAGTGCCAGCCAAGATAGACCGAGCCGAACTGGATGCAGAGCGCAAAGCAGCCGAGCACTGCACCTAGGATCCGCGAGACCGAGAACGCCGCGAGCGTCTGCACGGTGGCCACCGCGACATGCATGCTCGGCATCGCCGAGATGCCCGTGCCGAAGCTGTTGCTGCCGGTGGTGTAGGTGGTCCAAAGATAGGTGCTTACGCCCTTCACCTGTCCGCCCGGGCCGCTGGCAAAGATCGCCGCCGTCAGATCGGAATAGCGCGGATCGCCGTAGACGGCCTCGTAGTAGATTGGGCCGACCGAACTCAACGCCGTGGCAAGAACAGTCCCGAGACCGAACAGGCTCAGGGCGCAGGTCCACCAATAGCGACGCCGCAGCTGCCGGTCGCCATAGACGGCGACCGCGAAGAAGCCGCCCACCCAGACCACCGCCCAGAGCGGCCCGTAGACAAGCGTGAGCGGCCATTCCAGCACTTCCGGCAACAGCTTGTGCAGCACCAGCCCGGGCTGCGCCCCGTGCAGCATCGCATCGAGGTCGGCGAGCACCGGATCAAGGTAGAATGGCACGACGCCCGGGATCGCCAGCTTGAACGTCGTGAAGGCCGAAAAGCCCAGACACATGAACAGGGCCGGCCAGAACACCTTAAGCGCAGCTTGCGCCAGCAGGGGGCACAGCGCTCCTTCGCTCCGGTAGCGGGCGATCATGACCGAGAGCAGCGCGAGGAAGCTGATGAGCGGGCTCAAGACCACCAGCTTGCGGACATACATCGGGAAGATGTCCATGAAGACGCCGGGATGCAGCATCGCGGCGCTGGACGCATAGGCAAGGACGAACAACGCAAGGGCATTGCGGCGCAGGAATGGCGTGACGGTCGACATGGGGGCGTTCATGGTTAATGGCGTCTTCAACCCGCAAACGACCCGGCTAGTGCGGCGCGAATATGACCCGGCAACGCTTGTCAGGCGCCGGATTCAGGGCGATTTCATGTCAGACCAGAAGGCCGTGCCGCGCATTGTCGCGCGGCAGCCCCCCCTCAGGCGGCGGGACGCGAGCGGGTCAGTTCGAGGAACACGTCCTCGAGATCGGCCTGCTCGGTGCGGACGTCCTGGATCCGGATACCGGCGTTGCGCACCAGCTCGAGCACGTCCTCGGCGGTGGTGTCGGTGGCGCGGTAGCTCAGGGCGATGAGCCCGCCCTCGCGGCGCTCGGCGGTGATGCCGGGGGCTTCGGGGAGGGTTTCGGGCATACTGTCGGGCTGGATCACCATGGTCTTGGCATCGATCTGGCCGAGCAGGTTGGCGGTGCTGTCGCGCGCCACCACCGAACCCTGGTTGATGATGGCGATCTCGTCGCACATCTCCTCGGCCTCCTCGAGGTAGTGGGTGGTGAGGATGATCGTCATGCCGCGCTCGCGATTCAGGCGGCGCACGTTCTGCCACAGCATCTGGCGCAGCTCGATATCGACGCCGGCGGTGGGCTCGTCGAGCACGAGGATGCGCGGGTGGTGCACCAGCGCCTTGCCGAGCAGCAGCCTCCGGCGCATGCCGCCCGAGAGCGTGCGGGCATAGGCCTCGGCCTTGTCCGTGAGCCCCACCATCTCGAGGATCTCGTCGCTGCGGCGGTCGCGCTTGGCCACGCCGTAGAGCCCGGCCTGCACCTCGAGCGCGTCGCGCGGGGTGAAGAACGGGTCGAGGTTGAGTTCCTGCGGCATCACCCCGATCGAGGCGCGGCTCTGGCGCGGGTTGCGGTCCTGGTCCCAGCCCCAGATCGACACCTTGCCCGAGCTCTTCAGCACCAGACCGGCGAGGATGTTGATCAGCGTCGACTTGCCCGCCCCGTTGGGGCCGAGCAGACCGAAGATCGAGCCCGTGGGCACCGTGAGATCGACGCCCTTGAGGGCCTCCTTGCCGCCTGCGTATGTCTTGCGCAGCGCCTCGATGCGGATCGCGTCTCCACTCATGCCGAGCCTTGCTCCTGTTCTGGTCTTCGCCCATAACGCAGTTAGTGCAGGTGTGACGAAAAGGAAACCGCAGCGATGGCGACCGAAGCCCCGGAAATCAAGATCGTCGACAGCCACCGCATCGCCTGTGACGGCGGTGAGGGGGCGCTGGGCCACCCGCGTGTCTGGCTGATGATCCCGCCCGAAGAGGGCTTTGTGGAATGCCCCTATTGCGACGCGAAATACGTGCATCGCGATTTCGAAGGCAAGGTCTGAGCCAAGCCAACCGGGCGGCAGACACCCGCCGAATCTGACGGGGTGACATGCTCGCCATCTTTCTCAAGACCGTTCCGTTCTTTGCCCTGATCGGGCTGGGCTACGGCGCCGCGCGCATCCGCTTCTTCCCCGAGGCGGCGACGGCAGCGCTGACCAAGTTCGTGTTCTACTTCGCCCTCTCGGCGATGCTGTTCCGCTTCTCGGCCTCGCTGTCGATCTCGGCGATCTTCGATGCAAGGCTCGCGGCGGCCTATCTCGCGGGCACGCTGGCGGTCTATCTGGTGGCCACCGGCGTGGCGTTCCTGCGCCGGCAGGATCTGCAGACCGCCGCCATCGAGGCGCAGACCGCCAGTATCGGCAATACCGGCTTTCTCGGTCTGCCCATGCTGGCCCTGCTGCTTGGCGAGGCGGCGGTGGCGCCGATCATCCTCATGCTGAGCATCGACCTGATCGTTTTCGCCTCGCTGCTGGTGATCCTGGTGACCGTGGCGCGCGAGGGGAGGATGTCGCTGGGGATCTTCGCCACCATCGGCGCCGGGCTGGTGAAGAACCCGATGATCGTGTCGATCGTGGCGGGGCTCGCCGTGTCCTCCTCCGGGCAGTCGCTGCCCACGGTGGTGGACGAGTTCGTCACCCTGCTCGGCAATGCCGCGACGCCTTGCGCACTCTTTGCCATCGGCGCCTCGCTGGCGTCGAAATCCGCCGAGCGGCTGGCGGTGTCGGGCTGGCTGAGCTTTGCCAAGCTGGTGCTGCATCCGCTCTTCGTGGCCGGCGGGGTCTACTTGCTGTTCCCGGTGCCGCCCTTCCAGGCGGCGGTGGCGGTGGCCACGGCGGCGCTTCCGGTGGCGGGCAATGTCTACATGCTGGCACAGCATTACGGCATCGCGCCGCAGCGGGTCTCGGCGGCGATCCTGATCTCGACCGCGTTCAGCATCCTCACCGTGAGCACGGTGATCGCGCTGGTGAACCCGTGAGCGCGCTGTATATCGACGCCGACGCCTGCCCGGTGAAGGCCGAGGCCGAGCGCGTTGCCACCCGCCACAAGATCCGCATGTTCGTGGTCTCGAATGGTGGGCTCCGGCCCTCGCAGAACCCGCTGGTGGAGACGGTGATCGTGCCCGAGGGGCCGGACGTGGCCGACATGTGGATCGCAGAGCGCTGCGGTCCGGGCGACGTGGTGGTGACCGGAGACATCCCGCTGGCCTCGAAATGCATCGCCGCCGGTGCGGCGGTTCTGCGCCACAATGGCGAGCGCTTCACCGAGGCCAATATCGGCCAGCAACTGGCGATGCGCGACCTGATGGCCGATCTGCGCGCCGCCAACCCGCTGAACCAGGGGGGCGGCGGCAAGGGCTTCACCAAGGCCGACCGCTCGCGCTTTCTCAACGCGCTGGAGCGCGAGATCCGGCAGGCGAAAGGCTAGGCCCATGGCGATCCAGGCGGTGATCTTCGATATCGGCAACGTGCTGTTGCGCTGGCAGCCCGAGCTCTATTACGACGCCCTGATCGGCGAGGCGCGGCGGCGCGAGATGTTCGCCGAGGTCGACCTGCATGGCATGAACGAACGTATCGACGCGGGCGAGGACTTCCGCGCCGTGGTCTACGGCACCGCCGCAGCCCATCCCCGCTGGGCCGAGCAGATCCGCCACTGGCACGACCGCTGGCCGGAACTGGCCGCGCCGGAGATCCCCGAGAGCGGCGAGACGCTGCGGGAGTTGCGCAGCAATGGTGTTCCGGTCTTTGCACTGAGCAATATCGGCGAGGCCACCATGGCGCTTGCCGAGGCGGCCTACCCGGTGCTGAAGGACTTCGACCGGCGCTACGTGTCGGGTCTCATGGGGGTGACCAAGCCCGACCCGCGGATTTACGAGATGGTCGAGGCGGATTGCGGGCTGGCCCCCGAGACGCTGCTCTTCACCGACGACCGTGCCGACAACATCGCCGCCGCCGCCGCGCGCGGCTGGCAGACGCATCTTTTCGAGGGGCCCGAGGGCTGGGCCGCGTGCCTGCGCGCACACGGACTGCTGAGCGAAGGAGACGACACATGACCACCCCCGCATTCATCCCCTACGAGGCCGAGGCCAAGCTCGACTGGCTTGACCTGACCGACGCCTTTGTCGAGGGCCACCAGCGCCCCAAGGCCGAGATTGCCGACAGCTTCCTCTATCGCGGTGACGACACGCTCCTGAACCGGGCGGCCTGGATCGACGGGTTGGGGCTGGCGGTGAAATCCGCCACGATCTTTCCCGGGAACCAGACGCGGGGCCTTGGCGCGGTCAATGGCGGGGTATCGCTCTATGCCGACGACACCGGACTGCTCGAGGCGGTGGTGGATTTTCACCTGATCACCAAGTGGAAGACCGCCGGCGACAGCCTCTTGGGCGCGTTGCGGCTGGCGCGGCCCGACTCGAAGGAGATCCTGATCGTCGGCGCCGGCCATGTCGGGCACTCGCTGTTCGAGGCCTATAGCGCGGGCTTCCCTGGGGCCAGGTTCAAGGTCTGGAACCGGACGATCGCCAAGGCCGAGGCGATGGCCGAGGAGCTTGGCATCGGCGTGGCGCGCGATCTCGAGACGGCGGTGGGCGAGGCCGATATCGTCACCTCTGCCACCATGTCGATCGAACCGCTGATCCGGGGCGACTGGCTGCAGCCGGGCCAGCATCTCGACCTGATCGGGGCCTATCGCCCCGACATGCGCGAGGCCGATGACGCGGCGCTGCAGCGCGCGCGGGTCTTCGTCGACAGCCGCGACACTACGTTCGGTCACATCGGCGAGCTGAAGATCCCGCTCGAGAGCGGCGCGATCCGCCGCGAGCAGGTGTTGGCGGATTATTATGCGATGGACGCGATGCGGCGCGAGAGCGACGATGAGATCACGCTCTTCAAGAACGGCGGCGGGGCGCATCTCGACCTGATGACAAGCCGCTACGTGCACGCGCGCTGGCTGGCGACATAGCGCCCAGGGCTCTCGGGGTCCGCGAAGCGGGCCCGGCCTCTCCGATGCGGCTGAGGCTCAGTTGGTTTCCTTGAAGACCGCCGAGACGGGGCGGAACCAGAGGCTGGCAAAGCTCTCGCCGTAGATCTTGGCGATGGTCTCGTAGGTGAAGCGATTCACGGGCATGGCGTTTTTCCTTGGTCTGGTCGCGGGTCTTTACCGGGCTTTGCGCCGAGGCCCTCGCATCGGGCTGAACGTCGCTGTCAGTAAGTGCGCAACGAAATGAAAAAGGTTCGGCGCTCAGGGTAATAATATGTCTCAAACTCGCCAATTAGGACTTTGGTTCCATGTGGTGGCGAAACCCGGTAGGTCTGGCCTTTCCCGTTTCAGAATCGCGGTGTGCCTGCTAGGTTTGGTAGAATGAACACGTTCAGCCCCAATATGCGCCCGATCATCCGACAACTGGACGATTCCGCCATCAACCGGATCGCGGCTGGCGAGGTCGTCGAACGCCCCGCCTCGGCGGTCAAGGAACTGGTCGAGAATGCCATCGATGCCGGGGCGCGCCGCGTCACCATCGAGCTGGCCGATGGTGGCAAGACGCTGATCCGGGTCACCGACGATGGCTGCGGCATGAGCGCCGACGAGCTGCCTCTGGCGCTGTCGCGCCACGCCACCTCGAAGATCGACGGCTCGGACCTGCTCAACATCCACAGCTTCGGCTTCCGCGGCGAGGCGCTGCCCTCGCTGGGCGCGGTCGGGCGGCTGACCATCCAGAGCCGCGCCAGCGGCGAGGAAGCCGCCGAGATCGCCGTGGCGGGCGGCCAGATGGCGTCGGTGAAGCCCTGCGCGCTCAACGGCGGGACCGTCGTGACCCTGCGCGACCTGTTCTATGCCACGCCTGCGCGGCTCAAGTTCCTGCGCTCGGACCGGGCCGAGATGCAGGCGATCTCCGAGGTCATCAAGCGCCTCGCCATGGCCGAGCCCTCGGTGGGCTTCACCCTGCGCGACGTGAGCGAGGGCAAGGACCGCACCACCTTCCGCGCCGATCCGTGCTCGGGCGATCTGTTCGATGCGCTGCGCGGGCGGCTGGCGCAGGTCATGGGCGGAGAGTTCACCGACAACGCGCTCAACATCGATGCCGAGCGCGAGGGCTTTCGCCTCACCGGGCTCGCGGCGCTGCCGACCTATTCGCGCGGCTCCTCGGTGGCGCAGCATCTCTTCGTCAACGGCCGCCCGGTGCAGGACAGGCTGCTGCTCGGCGCCCTGCGCGGGGCATATGCCGACTATCTCAGCCGCGAGCGGCACCCGGCGGTGGCGTTGTTTGTCGATTGCGATCCGCACAAGGTCGACGTGAACGTGCACCCGGCGAAATCCGAGGTCCGCTTCCGCGAGCCGGGGCTGGTGCGCGGGCTGATCGTCTCGGCGCTGCGTCATGCGCTGGCCGAAGCCGGGCACCGTGCCTCGACCACCGTGGCCGGGGCGACGCTGGGCGCGATGCGGCCCGAGCCGTCGGGTCCGCCGCGGGTCTACCAGATGGACCGCCCCTCGCAGGGCGCGCTGAGCTCCGCCTACCGGGCGCAGGCGCCGATGACGCCGGCGGAGCCCTACCCGCCTTTTGAAGCGCAAGTGCCGCGCCCGGCCGAGGCGGGCTTTGCCGAGTTCGCCGGCAGCTACTCGGGCCGGGTCGATCCGGTCGAGGAAAGTCCGCAAGGATCCGACGAGATGCTGCCGCTGGGGGCGGCGCGTGGGCAGGTGCACGAAAATTACATCATCGCCCAGACCGGCGACGGCATCGTCATCGTCGACCAGCATGCCGCGCATGAGCGGCTGGTCTACGAAAAGCTCAAGCACCAGATGGCCGAGCGTGGCGTCGCGGCGCAGGCGCTGCTGATCCCCGAGATCGTCGAGCTTTCCGCCGACGATCTCTCGCGTCTCCTCTCCATCGCCGACGATCTGTCGCGCATGGGGCTGACCATCGAGGCCTTCGGCGGGAGCGCCGTCGCGGTGCGCGAAACGCCGGCGATCCTCGGCGAGGTCAACGCCAAGGCGCTGCTCACCGACATCCTCGACGAGATCGCCGATTTCGGCTCCAGCCAGTTGGTGCAGGAGAAGATCGAGGCCATCCTCAGCCGCGTCGCCTGCCACGGCTCGATCCGCTCGGGCCGCCGGATGCGCGCCGAGGAGATGAACGCGCTGCTGCGCGAGATGGAGGCGACGCCGCATTCCGGCCAGTGCAACCACGGTCGACCCACATATGTGGAGCTGAAGCTGTCGGATATCGAGCGGTTGTTCGGGCGCACATGACCGACCCGCTTTCCCTGATGCTCGAGGATCCGCGGCTTTGGGCCGCCGCCGCGTTGGCGCTGCTGTTTCTGGTGATGATCGTCGTGGTGATCCGCGCCGCCAACCGCGCCGCGAGGCTGGCGCACCCGCTGTCCCAGCTTGGCCAGCGGGTGCAGGCGCTGGGCGAGGGGCAGGAGCGGCTCGCCGGCGGGCTGCACCATGTCACCGAGGCGCAGCTTCAAAGCCAGACCGCGATGCTCGAGCTGGTCGAGCGCCGGCTCGCAGAGGTACAGGGCCACATGTCCGAGAGCCTGCACGGCACCGCGCGGCGCACGGCCCACAGCCTCGGCGAGCTGCAGGAGCGGCTCAACGTCATCGACCGGGCGCAGGAAAACATCACCCGGCTCTCGGGCGACGTGCTGTCGCTTCAGGATATCCTGTCGAACAAGCAGACCCGCGGCGCCTTTGGCGAGATCCAGCTCAACGACATCGTCTCGAAGGCGCTGCCGACCGACAGCTACACGCTGCAGGCGACGCTCTCGAACGGGCGCCGGGCGGATTGCCTGATCCACATGCCCGAGCCGCCGGGGCCGATCGTCATCGACGCCAAGTTCCCGCTCGAATCCTACGAGCAGCTGCAGCGCGCCGAGAAGGGCGACAGCCGCACCCGCGCCGCGCAGGCCTTCCGCCTCGCGGTGCGCAAGCACCTGCGCGACATCGCCGGACGCTACATCATCGAGGGCGAGACGGCGGATTCGGCGCTGATGTTCCTGCCCTCCGAGGCGGTCTATGCCGAGCTGCACGCGCATTTCCCCGAGGTGGTGCGCGAGGGGTTCAACCTGCGGGTCTGGATCGTCTCGCCAACGACCTGCATGGCAACGCTCAACACCCTTCGGGCGGTTCTCAAGGATGCCCGGATGCGTGAGCAAGCCGGGGCGATCCGGCGCGAGCTCGCGCTGCTCAATGCCGATGTCGAACGGCTCGGCACAAGGGTCGAGAATCTCGACCGGCACTTCTCGCAGGCCGCCCGCGACGTGGCCGAGATCCGCATCAGCGCCGACAAGGCCGGTCAGCGGGCGCGGCGCCTCGACAATTTCGATTTCGAGGACGGGCGCGGCGAGAAGGTCGTGCCGATGCCGCAGAACTCCTGACCCGGCGCTCTCCCCCGGGCAATGGGATTGCCGGTCCCCCCATCGACAGTCTTTGCCAGATGCGTGCGGCTCTCAGAACCTTGCGCAGGATCAAGGACGGGGGCGGGGCTTTGCCTCAGTCTGTCTGCCAGTGAAAGGAGACGGGGAAATGGAAGAGATCAGTGTCAGGAAGGTCGCCCATGTCATCCTTCTGGCCCGCGAGATGGATCGCGGCGAGGGTGAGATGCGCGGCGTCATCGAGCAGATGACCGAAGAAGAGCAGGCCGCGCTGGTCGCGATCATGTGGATCGGTCGCGATGCGTTTGACGCCGATGAATGGGCTGAGGCCTATGGAACGGCGATGGCCGAGGCCAGCACACCGACCGCCGATTACCTGATCGGCACGCCACACGTGGCCGACCATCTCGAGGCCGGGCTCGAGGCGCTGGGCTTTGACGCCCAGGACGAGGAAGACGAACTGATGCGCCGCGGCGCCTGAGGTTCGATCCGTCAGCGCAGCGAGCGCCCCTTCACGATCGCCTCGTTGCCGAAGCGCGCGCGGATCGCATCCGTTGCGCGCTCGGCGCTGGCGCGCTTTTCGGCCTGCGGGTCGAGCAGGTCGCCCAGCCGGTCGGCCTGCTCCGCCGGCACAAGCTCTGAAATTCCAGTGCCGAGTAGGCGATAGGACACGCCTGCGCCAAGCTGGTCGAACATGGCGCGTGCAGTGCGGTAGATGCGGTCGGCCATCTGCGTCGCATCGCCAAGCGCGTGGCGCCGGGTGATCAGCTTGAAATCCGCCCGCTTCACCTTCAGCACCACAACGCGCCCCGCCAAACCCTTCGCCTTGGCGCGGTCGGCGACCTTCTCGCTCATGCGCCAGAGGTGGCCGTCGAGGATGTCCGGGTCCATGGTGTTCTCGTGAAATGTGGTCTCGTTCGAGATCGACTTCACCGGCGCGTTGCGGGTGACGCGGCGATGATCCTCGCCGCGCGCAAGATGCCAGAGCCGCTCGCCCATGCTGCCGAAGCGCACCATCAGCCCCTCGCGATCCCAGCGCAGCAGGTCCTCGAAGGTGCGGATGCCCGAGCGCTCCAGCGCATCCTGACCGGCCTGTCCGACGCCCCAGATCATCCGCACCGGCCTTGGCCGGAGAAACGCCTGCGTCTCGGCCTTGCCGATCACCGAGAAGCCATGCGGCTTGTCGAGATCCGAGGCGATCTTGGCGAGAAACTTGTTGTGGCTCAGCCCGACAGAGCCGGTCACGCCCAGCTCGTCCTTCATCCGTTTCACCAGCCGCGCGAGCATCACCGCCGGCGGCGCGCCATGCAGGCGCTCGGTACCGGTCAGATCGAGAAACGCCTCGTCGAGCGACAGCGGCTCGATCGCCGGGGTCAGCTCTTCCATGAAGCCGCGGATCTGACGCGAGACTTCGGCATAAAGCGCCATGCGCGGCTTCAGCACCACCGCGTCGGGGCAGAGATCGAGCGCCTTGAACATCGGCATGGCCGACCGCACGCCTCGGATGCGGGCGACGTAGCAGGCGGTCGAGACGACGCCGCGCTTGCCGCCGCCGATGATCACCGGCTTGTCGGCAAGGTCGGGGTTCTCGCGTTTCTCGACGCTGGCATAGAAGGCGTCGCAATCCATGTGCGCGATGGAGAGGTTGCGCAGTTCGTCATGGCGCACGATCCTCGGCCGCCCGCAGGCGGGGCAGCGGGGGCCGCTCTCGAATTCCGTGAGACAGTCACGACAAAGCGCAGGCATGGGTGGTCAATCGCAGCCGAGTGGTTATCTGGGGACTATAGGACGTAACCATCGCGGGGGCCATCGCGTGAGCTTTGCAGGTGCGAAACTGATGCTGTTCCTCGGCGAGGAGCTGCTGGTGATCCGGCGCGATGAAAAGCCCGAGATCCCGTGGCCGGGTTATCTCGACTTCCCGGGCGGCGGGCGCGAGGGCGAAGAGACGCCGGAGCAATGCGCCCTGCGCGAGACCTTCGAAGAGGTCGGGCTGGACGTGACCGAAGATCAGATCGTCTGGTCACGCCAGCATGGGGCAAGCTGGTTCTTCGTGGCGCATCTGCCGGGCGCGCTGGTCTCGGAGGTGCGCTTTGGCGACGAGGGGCACGGATGGTGGATAATGCCGCCCGAAGAATACGTCGCGCGCGAGGACGGCATTCCACACTTCCGGGAGTTGCTGAACGCCTACCTCACCGAGCGGGGCTGAGCCGCTCAGGCCGCGCGGCCACCAATCCGACGCAACCAGTCGACTGCGCCATGCAGTGGGGTCTTGGGTTCGGGCGCGGGGCGCGGGCGCTCCGCGAGGCGCGGCTTGAGCCGGGCGCGCAAGCGGTTGGGGCTGTCCTGCCCGATCAGCGCGTCGGAAATCAGCGCGCGTTCCACGTCGACCGGATCGGCATCGAGCGGGGCGCTATGGGTACATGCGACGCGGATACGGCCTTCATCCGTGTGGAAGGTCACCAGCGCCTCGTAGCATTCATCGGCGGCATTATAGGTCAGATTGCCGATCTGAGCTTGGCTCTGTGTCATCGGAGTGTCTCCTGCCTGTTACGACAATGAAACGCGATGCACGGGGCACGGTTCCCGAAAGGGCTTTCGCCCCGGCGGCCCGCGCGCCATAGTGCGCAGGCATTTCGTGAGGTCGGAACCCATGACCGTAGAAGACTTTCTCCTCGATTTCCTGCTCGGCGGCAATCTCGTGGTGCTGCTGCTCGCGGGCTTCATCATCCTTTGCGTCCTGCTGGGCGTGCGCATCGTGCCGCAGTCGGAAAAACACGTGGTTGAGCGCTTCGGGCGCCTGCGTGCCGTGCTCGGGCCGGGCATCAACATCATCGTGCCGTTTCTCGACCGGGTGCGCCACAAGGTGTCGATCCTCGAGCGTCAGCTGCCCAATGCCAGCCAGGACGCCATCACGGCCGATAACGTTCTTGTGGAGGTCGAGACCTCGGTGTTCTACCGCATCCTCGAGCCCGAAAAGACCGTCTACCGCATCCGCGACGTGGATGGCGCCATTGCCACCACGGTGGCCGGGATCGTCCGGGCCGAGATCGGCAAGATGGAGCTTGACGAGGTGCAGTCGAACCGGGCGGCGCTGATCTCGACCATCAAGGGCAATGTCGAGGACGCGGTCGACAACTGGGGCATCGAGGTGACCCGGGCCGAGATCCTCGACGTGAATCTCGACCAGGCCACCCGCGACGCCATGCTGCAACAGCTCAATGCCGAGCGCGCGCGCCGGGCACAGGTCACCGAGGCCGAGGGCAAGAAACGCGCGGTCGAGCTGTCGGCGGATGCCGAGCTCTACGCTGCCGAGCAGGTTGCCAAGGCGCGCCGCATCGCCGCTGATGCCGAAGCCTATGCCACGCAGGTGGTGGCGCAGGCGATCGCCGAGCACGGCCTGTCGGCGGCGCAGTACCAGGTGGCGCTGAAGCAGGTCGAGGCGCTGACCGCGCTGGGGCAGGGCGAGGGCAAGCAGACCATCGTGCTGCCGGCGGATGCGGTCGACGTGTTCCGCGATGCCTTCGGCCTGCTCAAGGGCACCCGCGCATGATCTATCTCTGGTGGGTCTGGATGGCGGCGGCGGTGCTGCTGCTGGTGCTCGAGGTGCTGGCGCCGGGCTTCATCTTTCTCGGCTTTGCAATCGGGGCCGCCTTGGTCGGCCTCTGGCTGCTGGCGGGCTATGCGATTGCCTGGGTCTGGCTGCTGCTGATCTTCGCCGTGGTCTCGCTGATTGCGTGGCTGGTGCTGCGGCAGGTCGTGGGCGTGCGCAAGGGTCAGATCAAGCTCTGGGATCGCGACATCAACGAGGATTGAGGCGTGCGCCCCGTCAGAGGCGCACGCCATTCGTTTGTCATTCGTTTACAGGGCGGCGAGCTCGCTCTGGATCGCCAGCGCCGCGTCGCGCGGGCTGTCGGCCCGCCAGACTGGGCGACCGACGACGATGTGGTCGGCGCCGGCCGAGATCGCGTTGGCGGGGGTCGCGATGCGCTTCTGGTCATCGTCGGCGGCGCCTGCGGGGCGCACGCCCGGCGTCACGATCAGCCGGCCCTCGGCTTGCGGCAGGGCGCGGATCGCGGCGGCCTCGTTGGGCGAGGCAATGACGCCGTCGGCCCCGGCCTCGAGTGCGCGGGCGGCGCGCTCGACCACCATCTCGGCGATGTCGCCGGCCCGCATCATGCCGTCATCGAGATCGCCGCGATCGAGCGAGGTCAGGATGGTGACGGCGAGGATCTTGGTGTCCTTGCCCGAGGCGCCCTCCTTGGCGGCGCGCACCACGTGCGGATCGCCATGCACGGTGAGGAAGTCGAGATCGAACTGGGCCAGCCCGCGCACCGCGTTCTCGACCGTCTGGCCGATGTCGAAGAGCTTCATGTCGAGGAAGATGCGCTTGCCGTGTTCCTGCTTGAGCTCGTTGGCGAGCGCCAGCCCGCCGCCCGTCAGCATGCCGAGGCCGATCTTGTAGAACGACACCGCATCGCCGATGCGATCGGTCAGTTGCAACGCCTGCAGCGCGTTCGGCACATCGAGTGCGACGATCAGGCGGTCATCGGTGCGGGGATCGGACATGGGGGCCTCCGTCTCTAGGGTCGGCCCCTCTTGCGGTGCGCCCGGGCCTGCGTCAAGCCTGCGCTCGGCGGGCGTGCGCAGATAACCGCGTCGCGCGCTCGGCGGGGCCGGGGGCGAGCCGCATCCGCGCCACCGTCTCGGCGTCGAACCACAGCTCCTCGCGCCCCTCGCGGTATTCCGGCAGCCGCAGCACCACCGCGAGGGCGCGGCGCAACAGCTGCCGCTCGAAGGCGCGTTTCCACGGAGAGACCCGCGGCGGCGCGACAAGCGCCACCTCGATCCTTCCATTCGCCGCGATCAGCGACACGCTTCCCCGTGTCACCCCGCCGGGCTCTTGTGTGTCGAACCCGTCGAACGCGATTTTCTTGATATGCATCGTTCAGCCTCCAGCTTCGGAGACTCCTCGCAGCAAAAGATGACGATTCCGTTGCACGCTCATTTTTGTGATCACGGATCTTGAAGCCTCTGCTCTGTGCGACCATTTTCTTACCGAGGCCCGATCCTGCCGCGTGCCGCCCAGCCGGGCGCGGCGAATTCCCAACGGGCGCTTATTGGAAGGAGAGACACCATGAACTTGGAGAAGTTCACGGAGCGGTCGCGTGGGTTCATTCAGGCCGCACAGACCATCGCAATGCGCGAAAGCCACCAGCGGCTCGCGCCAGAACATCTGCTGAAAGCGCTGATGGATGACGAGCAGGGGCTCGCGTCCAACCTCATCACCCGCGCCGGCGGGCAGCCGGCCCGTGTGGTCGAAACGCTCGAGCAGAAACTGTCGAAGATCCCGAAGGTCGGCGGCGATGCCGGCCAGGTCTATCTTGACCCTGCCACCGGCAAGGTGCTCGACGAGGCCGAGAAGATCGCCAAGAAGGCCGGCGACAGCTTCGTCCCGGTCGAGCGCATCCTGATGGCGCTGGCCATCGAGAAATCCGGTGCCAAGCAGGCGCTGGAGGCCGGCGGCGTGACGCCGCAGAAGCTCAACGAGGCGATCAACGACATCCGCAAGGGCCGCACCGCTGACAGCGCCAATGCCGAAGAGGGCTATGACGCGCTGAAGAAATACGCCCGCGATCTCACCGAGGCCGCCGAGCAGGGCAAGATCGACCCGATCATCGGCCGCGACGACGAGATCCGCCGCTCGATGCAGGTGCTGTCGCGCCGTACCAAGAACAACCCGGTGCTGATCGGGGAACCCGGCGTCGGCAAGACCGCCATCGCCGAGGGCCTCGCGTTGCGCATCGTCAATGGTGACGTGCCCGAGAGCCTGCGCAACAAGCGGCTGATGGCGCTCGACATGGGCGCGCTCATTGCCGGTGCCAAGTATCGCGGCGAGTTCGAGGAACGTCTGAAGGCCATCCTGAAGGAGATCGAGAGCGCCGCAGGCGAGATCATCCTGTTCATCGACGAGATGCACACGCTGGTGGGCGCGGGCAAGGCCGATGGCGCGATGGACGCGTCGAACCTGCTCAAGCCGGCGCTGGCGCGCGGCGAGCTGCACTGCGTCGGCGCGACCACGCTCGACGAGTACCGCAAGCATGTCGAGAAGGATCCGGCGCTGGCCCGGCGTTTCCAGCCGGTGCTGGTGCAGGAGCCGACCGTCGAGGACACGATCTCGATCCTGCGCGGCATCAAGGAGAAGTACGAGCTGCACCACGGCGTGCGGATCTCGGACTCGGCGCTGGTGGCGGCGGCGACGCTGTCGCATCGCTACATCACCGACCGCTTCCTGCCGGACAAGGCCATCGACCTGATGGACGAGGCCGCCTCGCGGCTGCGGATGGAGGTCGACAGCAAGCCCGAGGAGCTCGACCAGCTCGACCGCACGATCCTGCAGATGCAGATCGAGGTCGAGGCGCTCAAGCTCGAGGACGATGCCGCTTCGAAGGATCGTCTCGAGACGCTCGAGCGCGAGCTGGCCGATCAGGAAGAGCGCTCCGCAGAGATGACGGCGCAGTGGCAGGCCGAGCGTGACAAGCTGGCCTCGGCCCGCGACGTCAAGGAGCAGCTCGACCGGATGCGCGCCGACCTCGAGATCGCCAAGCGCGAGGGCAACTTCGCCAAGGCCGGGGAGCTGCAATACGGGCGCATCCCCGAGCTCGAGAAGAAGCTCTCCGAGGCCGAGGAGGCCGAGGGCGACATCATGGTCGAAGAGGCCGTGCGCCCCGAGCAGATCGCCGAGGTGGTGGAGCGCTGGACCGGCATCCCGACCTCGAAGATGCTCGAGGGCGAGCGCGAGAAGCTGCTGCGCATGGAAGATGGCCTGCACAACCGGGTCGTCGGCCAGAACCAGGCGGTGCGCGCGGTGGCGAACGCGGTGCGTCGGGCCCGGGCCGGCCTCAACGACGAGAACCGTCCGCTTGGGTCGTTCCTGTTCCTCGGGCCGACCGGCGTCGGCAAGACCGAGCTCACCAAGGCGGTGGCCGAGTTCCTGTTCGACGACGACAACGCCATGGTGCGGATCGACATGTCGGAGTTCATGGAGAAGCACTCCGTGGCCCGTCTGATCGGTGCGCCTCCGGGCTATGTCGGCTATGACGAGGGTGGTGTGCTGACCGAGGCCGTGCGCCGGCGCCCCTACCAGGTGGTGCTGTTCGACGAGGTCGAGAAGGCGCATCCGGACGTGTTCAACGTGCTGTTGCAGGTGCTCGATGACGGCGTGCTGACCGACGGTCAGGGCCGCACCGTGGACTTCAAGCAGACGCTGATCGTGCTGACCTCGAACCTCGGCTCGCAGGCCCTGTCGCAACTGCCCGAGGGGGCCGACAGCGCCCAAGCCAAGCGCGACGTGATGGATGCGGTGCGGGCGCATTTCCGCCCCGAGTTCCTCAACCGGCTCGACGAGACGATCATCTTCGACCGGCTCAAGCGCGAGGACATGGACGGCATCGTGGATATCCAGATGGCGCGGCTGCTCAAGCGGCTGGCCAACCGGAAGATCACGCTGCAGCTCGACGAGGGCGCCAAGAAGTGGATGGCCGAGGAAGGCTATGATCCGGTCTTCGGGGCGCGCCCGCTGAAGCGGGTGATCCAGCGCGCGCTGCAGGATCCGCTGGCCGAGCTGATCCTCGGTGGCGAGATCCACGACGGCGATCTCGTGCCAGTGACGGCCGGCAGCGACGGTCTGCTGATCGGCGAGCGCGTCGGGGCCTCGAACCGGCCGCGTCCGGACGACGCCGTTGTGCACTGATCCTCTGATCAGGTGAAACATGCAAAAGGCCCGCCATCCGGCGGGCCTTTTTCGTGTGGTGTGGCCGCAGATGAGGCGCGCGAGACCTCAGAGCGCGGGCGGGCAGGCGTTCGGCCAGTCGGTCCCCTGATGGTAGGCGTCGCCCATCGCCAGCAGCGCGGCATCGCTGCCGGTAGGGCCGAAGAGCTGCATCCCCATCGGCAGGCCCGATTGCGAGAACCCGGCGGGCATTCCGAGGCAGGGCAGCCCGGCAAGGCTCACCGGCACCACGATCTCCATCCAGCGGTGATAGGTGTCCATCTTGCGGTCCGCGATCTCCTCGGGCCAGCGCCAGTCCGCCGGGAAGGGCCAGACCTGCGCGCTGGGCAGGGCGAGCGCGTCGTAGGTTTCGAACAGCCGCGCGGCGCGGCGATACCAGAGCGAGCGTGTCTTGCTGGCCTCGTAGACGGCCTCGGCGCTCAGTCCCTGACCCTGTTCGATCTCCCACAGCGACTCGGGCTTGGTGAGCGCGCGCTTGGCCGGATCGGCGGCGAGATCGCGCTTGGCGCCTGCATTGAGCGCCGCGCGCAGGGTGATCCACGACGACCAAAGCTTTTCGGCCGGGTAGGGGGCCTGCACCGGCTCGACGATGGCGCCGAGCGCTTCGAAAACCTTGAGCGCGGCCTCCACGGTCTCGAGGATGCCGGGCTCGGTGGCATAGGCGCCGCCCCAGTCGGCGAGCCAGCCGATGCGCTTGCCTTTCAGCCCCGCGCCGAAGCGCGCGGTAAAGTCTTCCGATGCGCGCCCGAACGGCACCTCGGGGTTCGGGCCTGCGAGGGCCGAGAGCAGGAGGGCCACGTCGCGCGGGCTGCGCGCCATCGGACCTTCGGTGGCCAGTGTCGACAGGAAGGTGTCACCGCCCGCGTCCGGAGGCACGAGGCCCCAGCTCGGGCGGAAGCCGTAGACGTTGCAGAAGGCGGCGGGATTGCGCAGCGATCCCATCATGTCCGAGCCGTCGGCCAGCGGCAGCATCCGCGCCGCCAGCGCCGCCGCAGCGCCGCCCGAGGAGCCGCCGGCGGTGCGCGTGGTGTCATAGGGATTGCGGGTGGCGCCGAAGATCGGGTTGAAGCTGTGCGACCCATGCCCCCATTCCGGCGTGTTGGTCTTGCCGATCAGGATGGCTCCGGCGGCGCGCAGCCGTGCGGCGACAAGATCGTCCGCGGCGGGCACATGATCTGAAAAGACCGGCGAGCCATAGGTGGTGCGCATGCCTTTCGTCGCCACGAGATCCTTCACCGCGATCGGCAGACCGGCGAGCGGTCCGGGATGTGGCGCGGCGTCCATCGCCTCGGCCTCGGCGATCAGCGTGTCGCGGGGGCGCAGGGTGACGATGGCGTTGATTGCGGGGTTGGTGGCGTCGATGCGGTCGAGCACCGCCTGCATCAAGTCGCGGGCCGAGATCTGCTTGTTGCGAAGCGCCGCCGCGAGATCGGTGGCGGCAGCATCGGTGAGCGTGGCGGGGAGCGGAGTGGTCATGGGCGTGGCCTCTTCGGATGGGCGGTGGTGGCGATCCGGAAAGGCATGCACGTTCCCGTGGTCGGTCGGGCGCGATGTTCCACGCCCGACCGGCAAGGGTCAATCCACCGCGAGCTGACTGCCTTCGATCACCAGCGGACCGTAGTGATGCGGCAGGCGCATTGTGATCAGGTCCTTCCGCCGCACCGTGCTGGTCGGGTAGGGCGTGTCGAGATTGCCGGTGTCGATGGCCAGAAGCGCCATGCCCTCGTCGTCGAGAATGGCGCTCTCGTCGCGCGGGAAGGCGAAGGTGTCGGTGCCGAAGATGCCGCTGTGGCCGGCGTTGCCCGCCTCGGGATCGCACCGGTTGGCGAAGACGAGATGCAGGTTGTTCTCGCCGCTGCGGGCGCGGAAGGCGTGCCAGTGATAGGGATCGGCGCCTTTCGGGATGGGCGCGTTGTGCGGAACGCTGGTGCCCTCATGCGCGCCGGTGAAACCCGGCGGCAGCGCGGCCGGGCAGGCCACCGCGTCGCAGCCCTCGAGCGCCAGCACGCGCGCCGCCTCGGGCAGCAGCGCATCGTGACCGGTGAGCAGGCCCAACCGTCCGAAGGGCAGGTCGAACACCGCCCAGTCACTGCCGGCGCTGGCCCAGCCGCGATCCGCCTGCCCGAGATGGATCTTGCGATAGCTTCCGACGCGGCCCTCGGGGCCGCTCAGCACGACGGTGTTGTAGAGGTGCTCTCCGTCGCGCTCGGCAAAGCCCGCCACCATGTGCAGGCGCTGGCGCATGGCGATGCGGGTGAACGCCGCCACGGTCTCGCCGGTGATGGGCTCGGCTCGCGCGGATGGATCATCGGTGCCGGTGAGCGCCAACTCGGGGAGAACCAGAAGCGCGGCGCCGGCGGCCTTCGCCTCGGCGGCGAAGTCGGCGATCTTGGCGAGGTTTTCGGCGATGTCGGGGCCCGGTGAAAACTGCGCGACCGCAAGCATCGAAGCGCCGCCCCCGGGCAGCGGCTGGTATCCGTAGAGCCGGTGGAAATCCAGCGGGTTCCACGTGAAGCTGTTGGTCATAAGGGTCTTGTAGAGATCCGGCCGGCGCATGTCGAAGACCGGCTCGCCGAGCACGAGGCGCTCGCGGGCGCGCGCAGGGTCGATGGTGCCGGTGACGATGCCATTGCCGCCGTCGATCTGCGCCTCGACCTGACCGTCGGGGCCGATGATGCAGCTTCCGCCCGAGAACTGCACGGTGCGCTCGAGTCCCCAGCGGTTCGATTCGATCACGTAACAGGCGTTCTCGAAGGCGCGGGTGATCCAGTAGGGAGCCGGGGTGCGCTCGGCCAGCCAGTTCGAGATGTGGCAGATCACGTCGGCCCCGGCGAGGGTCTCGAGCCGCACGGTTTCGAAGAAATGCAGATCCATGCAGATCAGGATCGCGATGCGACCGATCTTGGTGTCGAAGACCTCGTGCGCCACGTCGCCCGAGGCGGCCCACTTGGGCTCGGCGATATAGGGGTGCGACTTGCGATGCTTGCCGACCACACCCTCGGGGCCGATCAGAGCGGCGCTGTTGTAGTAGAGCTCGGTCACCGGGTCGATCTCGGGCAGGCCCACGACGATGTAGCAGTCATGCGCGGCGGCGATCTTCTGGAAGCGCGCGGTGGTCGGGCCGGGGATCGGCTCGACCTCCGAGGCCACCTCGGCTCGGTCGTACCAGCAATAGCCGGTGGTCCCCATCTCCGGTGTCACGATCAGCTTGGCGCCGTCGGAGGCGGCCTCCTCGCACATATCGAGCAGGGTGGCGATGTTGCGCTCCTTCTCGAACATGGTCGGTTCGAACTGGATCGTGGCGGCTTTGAAGGGGGCGGTCATGAGGCTCTCCGTGTGGGTCTCGCCGGGGCCCTGCCATACGGCTGGGTAGGTCGGATTCTGCATTATTATTGAAATGGAAAATATTTATGATCAAGAGCATTGGCTCGATGTCAGGCGACCCGGGTTGTCCAGATGCCGGTCTTACACGACGAGAATTTATCGGTTCGACGCCAAAATGCGCCGATTCTAGCGTGAAACTGTCTGGTTCCTCATCAGACACCCTTAGTTTTCGGTGAAGATTTAAGCGAAAAATGTTTCCCGCATGGTGATCTCCATAGAGATATTTGCGAATTCAATAAAATGATAAAGGGTCGGGTGAGTACAAAAAACCAACAGGGACCCGACCATGACCATCCTCAGCAGACGGAAATTCCTTCACACCAGCACCGCCGCGGCGGCTGCGACGCTGGCGTCCCCGATCATCGCCCGCGCCCAGTCTGACACCATCAAGGTGGGCGGCCTGCACGACCTCTCCGGTGCGCTCGACGCGGTCGGCGTTCCGATGAACCAGGTCTTCCAGATGGCGATCAAGGAGATCAACGAGGCCGGCGGGCTGCTCGGCCGCGAGGTCGAGGCGGTGATCTACGATCCGCAGTCGAACATGTCGCTCTATTCGCAATACGCCACGCAGATGGCGCTGCGGGATCAGGTCGACGTTGTCATGGGCGGCATCACTTCGGCCTCGCGTGAGACCATCCGCCCGATCTTCCACCGCTACGACACCTTCTACTTCTACAACACCCAGTACGAAGGCGGCGTCTGTGACCGCAACGAGATCACCCTCGGCACCACCCCGGCCCAGACCGTGGCACGCCTGATCCCCTATGGCATGAACCTCTACGGCAAGAAGGTCTACACCATCGCGGCCGACTACAACTACGGCCACATCACCGCCGCGTGGGTGAAGCGCTATGTCGAGGAAAACGGCGGCGAGGTCATCGAGACCGAGTTCTTCCCGCTCGACGTGGCACAGTTCGGCTCGACGATCTCGAAGATCCAGGGCGCGGCGCCCGACTTCGTTCTGTCGGCGCTGGTTGGCACCTCGCATCTCGGCTTCTATCGCCAGTGGGCGGCGGCCGGCATGAAGTCGGAGATCCCGGTCATGTCGACCGTGCTCGGCGCCGGCGGCTCGGACCAGTTGATCCTGACCGCCGAAGAGGGCAACGGCATCACCGCGTCGTTCGGCTATTTCGAAGAGATCGACAACCCGACCAACAAGGCCTTCCTCGAGCGCGTGGCTCAGGAATATCCCGACAAGGACTGGGTGATGTCCGAGATCTCGGAAGTCACCTACGAGGGCATGATGATCTGGGCCGACGCGGTGCGCGAAGCCGGCACCACCGAGCGCGATCCGCTGCTCGAAGTGCTGACCTCGGGCAAGGCGTACGACCTGCCGGCCGGCAAGGTGAAGATCGATCCCAAGACCCAGCACGCCATCCGCGACGTCTACATCGCCGAGCTGCAGGACCAGGTCTTCAACATCAAGGAGAGCTTCCCGGACAGCCCGCCGACCGACACGCAGATGGTCTGCGACCTGGTCGAGAATCCGGATTCGAACCAGCACTTCGAGATCAGCCTCTGATCCGAAGGGCGCAGGAGACACGTATGGATTATACAATCGTTGTCGCGCTGGAGATGGTGCGCGCCGTTGCCTGGCTGGTGCTGCTGGCCTCGGGACTGGCGATCATCTTCGGCATGATGCGCATCATCAACTTCGCCCATGGCGAATTCCTGATGCTGGGCGGATACACGGTGGTCATCTCCACCGGTCACGGCGTGAACGAGTGGATCGCCATGCTTGTCCTTGCGCCCATCGTGGTGGGCATATTCGGCGTTCTCGTGGAGCGGCTGGTGATCCAGCGGCTCTACGGCCGGATCCTCGACAGCCTCCTGGCCACGTGGGGGCTGTCGATGCTGATGATCGGCGGGGTGACGATGATCTTCGGAAACTCCGTCACCGGGGTCGCGACCCCGCTCGGCGGCATGAGCATCGGCGCCTATCAGGTGCCGCGCTACAACTTCGTGCTGATCTTCGCCGCCATCGCGCTGCTGCTGGCGATCTGGGCGGTGCTGAAATTCACCAAGGCCGGGCTGATCGCCCGTGCCACGATGCAGAACCCGGACATGTCCGAGGCGCTGGGGATCCCGACCCGCTGGGTCTACATGGCGACCTTCGGCATCGGCTCGGCGATCACCGGCTTTGCCGGCGCGCTGCTGGCGCCGCTTACCGGGGTGGTGCCGACGATGGGCGTGAACTTCATCGCCCAGAGCTTCATCACCGTGATCACCGGCGGTGCCTCGGTCATCACCGGCACGCTTTCGGCCGCCACGCTGCTGGGCTCGATCAGCCAGGGCATGACCTTCCTCACCGGTCCGGTCTACGGCGACGCCGCCCTGCTCCTCGCCGCGCTGGTGCTGCTGCGCCTGCTGCCGCAGGGCATCACCGGCCGCATCTTCAAGAAATCGCTCTGAGGGACCACGGATCATGGAAAAACCCGTCACCCGAGATCCCGGCTTCTACGTCATGGTGGCCATCGGCCTTGCCGTGATGTTCATCGCCCCGGTGATGCTGGATCTCTTCACCATCATGCAGATCACCCAGTACGTGGTGCTCTCGGTCTTCGCCCTGTCGCTGGGCTACATCTGGGGTTTCGGAGGCATCCTGAGCTTCGGTCAGGCCGCCTTCTTCGGCCTCGGCGCCTATACCTTCGCGGTGGCCTCGATCAACATGGGCAGCACCACGATCCCCATGGTGCTGGCCTTCGTCATTCCCACCCTGTTCGGCGCCGCGCTGGGCTACTTCATGTTCTACGGGCGCCTCTCGGACGTCTATCTCGGCGTGGTGACGCTGGTGGTGGCGCTGATCTTCTGGAAGCTGATCAACCACACCGCCGGCCCCGAGTACTCGATCGGCAGCGCGCGCCTCGGCGGCTTCAACGGCATTCCCTCGATCCCGACGCTGCACGTGCCCGGAGACCCCTCGGCCTGGCTCGACCCGGGCCAGATGTTCCAGGTCTTCATGGGCTTCCTGCTGGTGATCTACGTGGCGCTGCGCTTCCTCATCGCTTCGGATTTCGGCCGCGTCTCGATCAGCATCCGCGAGAACGAGACCCGGTCGTCGCTGCTGGGCTACGACGTGCGCAAGCACAAGGTCATCGTCTTCGCCATCGGCGGCGGCATTGCCGGCATCGCCGGTGCCATGTGGGCCACCTACCAGGCCTTCATCGACCCGAACTCGGTCTCGATGGAGATGTCGGCCAAGGCGCTGGTCTGGGTCATGGCCGGGGGCGTCGGTACGCTGGTCGGCCCGATCATCGGCTGCATTCTGCTGCAATGGCTGACGCTGCAGCTCGGCACTGTCGACGTGGTGAACTCGATCGCCGTGCTGGGCGCGATCATGATGGTGCTGGTGCTGGCGCTGCCCAAGGGCATCGTGCCGACCGCCCGGTCGCTGCTGCTTGGCGGCTACATCCTGTGGAAGCGCAACCACGGGCAGGCGATCCCGGGAAAGGTGGTGAAGGAATGACGACCGAACACATCCTCACCACCCGCGGCCTGACCATGCGCTTCGGCGGTGTCACGGCGGTGGACAATGTCGACTTCAACCTCCGCGATGGCGAACTGCGCTGCCTGCTGGGGCCGAACGGGGCGGGCAAGTCCACCTTCTTCAAGTGCCTCACCGGCCAGCTCACGCCGACAGAGGGCAAGATCACCTTCGCCGGGCAGGACGTGACCGGGGCGCTGACGCACCAGATCGTCAATCTCGGGGTCGGCATCAAGACGCAGGTGCCGAACGTGTTCGACGGCATCTCGGCCTACGAGAACGTCCGCCTGTCGGCCCGGCGCAAGCACCTCGCGCCGATGGCCAGGGAGCTGACCCACACCACGCTCGAGCGCTGCGGCATCACCCATCTCGCCAAGCGCGAGGTCGGCCTGCTGAGCCATGGCCAGCGCCAGCTGGTCGAGCTGGCGATGGTGCTGGCGGGCGAGCCCAAGCTGATCCTGCTCGACGAGCCCGCCGCCGGCATGACCGGGGACGAGCGCGACCGGCTGGCGCAGCTTGTGCTGGAAAGCGCCCGCAGCGCCGCGGTGGTGGTGGTCGAGCACGACATGGCCTTCATCCGCCAGATCGCCAAGTTCGTCACGGTGTTCAACCGCGGCGCCATCTTCCGTGAGGCGATGATCGACGACATCATGCAGGACCGCGAGGTTCAGGAAATCTATCTGGGGAAACAGGCCAATGTCGCAGCTGCTTGAGGTCAAAGGGCTGTCGGCGGCCTACGGGCTGGTGCCGGCGCTGCATCGCGTCGACTTTCACGCCAATCGCGGCGAGGTGGTCGGCATCCTCGGGCATAACGGCATGGGCAAGACCACGCTGATGCGCTCGATCATGGGCTACGTGAAGGTGACCGGCGGCGATATCCTGTTCGAGGACAAGTCGATCCTCGGCACCGCGGTCAATGCCCGCGCCAAGCAGGGCATCGGGCTGGTGCCTCAGGGCCGACAGATCTTTCCCAATCTCAGCGTGGAAGAGAACCTGCACGTGGCGATCCCCGGCAACAAGGCCGAGGTCGCCCGCACCACCGACGAGATGCTCGAGCTCTTCCCGCGCCTCAAGCGCCTGCTCGACCGGCGCGGCGGCGCGCTGTCGGGCGGTGAACAGCAGCTTCTGGCGCTGGCCCGCTGCCTTGCGCGCCACCCCAAGCTGATGCTGCTCGACGAGCCGACCGAGGGCATCCAGCCGTCGATCATCGACGAAATCTCCGAGACGCTCGCCGGGCTGACCAGGCAGATCGACATCACCATCGTGCTGGTGGAGCAGAACCTCGATTTCATCACCGGCCTGTCGAACCGCGTCTACGCGATCTCGAACGGGGTGCTCGAGAAGGAGATCCCGCGCGAGGAACTTACCGACGCGGGCGCGGTCAGCGCTTTCATGGGCTTCACCGCCTGATCCCGGTTCCGGTCCCGGCCCGCTGACGGGCCGGGACCCACGCTTACCCGATACATCATGACAAGGACTGAACGGATGTCTGTGAAACTTCCGAACGAGGAACAATTGGCCGAAGTCGCGGCGCGGATGGGCTTTTCGCTGTCGCCCGCCGACGTGAAATCCTTCCAGGGCCTGATGCAGGGCTATGTCGATGCCTACAACAAGGTCGACCTGATGGTCGATCCGCTGCCCGAGGTGGGCTACCCGCGCAGCATGGGCGTGCAGCCTCCGAAGGAAGAGAACGAGCTCAACGCGTGGTACGTGAAATCCACCGTCGAGGGGGCGCCCGAGGGCAAGCTCAAGGGCAAGACCGTGGCGCTGAAGGACAACGTCATGCTTGCCGGCGTGCAGATGATGAACGGCTCCTCGACACTGGAGGGCTACGTGCCCAATGTCGACGCCACCATCGTCACCCGGATGCTCGACGCCGGAGCCACCATTCTCGGCAAGGCGCATTGCGAGTGTTTCTGCATGTCCGGCGGCTCGCACACCTCGGCGCTGGGGCCGGTCTGCAACCCCAACGATCCGACAAAGTCGGCAGGCGGCTCGTCCTCGGGCTCGGCGGCGCTGGTCGCCAAGGGCGAGGTCGATCTGGCCATTGGCGGCGATCAGGGCGGCTCGATCCGCATGCCCTCGGCGTTCTGCGGCACCGTCGGGATGAAGCCGACCCACGGGCTGGTGCCCTATACCGGCATCGTGCCAATCGAGATCACCATCGACCACGCCGGCCCGATCACCTCGAGCGTCGCCGACAACGCGCTGATGCTCGAAGTGCTGGCTGGCCCCGATGGCTATGACAGCCGCCAGATCGATGTCAGCGTGTCGGACTACACCGAGGCGCTGGGCAAACCGGTCAAGGGCATGAAGGTCGCGCTGCTCAAGGAGGGCTTTGGCCATCCGCAATCCGAGACCGAGGTCGACGAGAAGGTGCGTGCCGCGGCCAAGAGACTCGAAGAGCTGGGCGTGATCGTTGAGGAGGTGTCGATCCCGATGCATCTCGACGGCCTCGACATCTGGACCCCGATCGGCCTTCAGGGCCTGACCCAGACGATGATGCTGGGCGACGGCTACGGCACCTCGCGGCCCGACCTCTACGTGACCAGCTTCATGGATTTCCACCGCGGTTGGCGCGAGCGCGCCGACGAGCTGTCCGAGACCCTGAAGCTGGGGATGCTGTTCGCGCAGTTCGCCGACGACCAGTACGGCAAGCGCTTCTACGGCAAGGCGTTCAACATCGTGAAGACGCTGCGCGCGGCCTATGACGCGGTGCTGGCCGATTACGACGCCATCCTGATGCCGACCGTGCCGATCGTTGCGACCCCGATCCCCGGCCCGGATGCCAGCCGCGAAGAGATCGTGCAGCGCGCCTTCGAGATGCTGCCGAACACTGCGCCGTTCGACATCACCCATCACCCGGCGCTGTCGGTGCCCTGCGGCAAGGTCGGAGACCTGCCGGTCGGCATGATGCTGGTGGGCAAGATGTGGGATGAGGCCACGCTCTACACGCTGGGCAACGCGTTCGAGAAATCCGGCGACTGGACCGGTTGGTAAGCTCTTTCCCCGTGACCTCGCCTGTCCCCGCATCCGCGGGGGCGGGCCTTTTCCTCGAAAGGGACCGCGCATGACCGAGCATCCCCTCTCTATGCCGCTGATGCTTGAAGCGATTCTGGGCGCCGCCTCGGAGCCGCGCTGGCACGACAGGCTGCACGCGCTCGAGCACGAGGGCGGGCTGGAATTCGTCTCCATCCCCGAGGCCGACGCAGCCCGCAAGCGGATGCGCGTGACCACCGACCGCGGCTGCGACTGCGCCATTGCGCTGCCGCGCGGCCAGTCGCTCACCGATGGCGCGGTGTTGTTCCATGACGGCGGGTTGGCCATCGTGGCCCGCATCGACGGCGCCGCCCGGATGCGGCTGATCCCCGAGACGATCGACGACGCCATGCGCCTGGGCCACTGGTGCGGCAACCTGCATTGGAAGGTGGTGTTCGGCGCGGGCTGGATGGACGTTGTGCTCGACGGCCCCGAAGAACGCTACCGCGACCGGCTGCGCGACCTCGCGGGGCTGGCCCGTTTCGAGATCGCCGGGGCGGAATGAGCGCCGAAAGCCTTCCAGTGATCCGCGCGATGCAGCTGGCCGACAGCGGCTTCCCTTCCGGTGTGTTCGCCTTCTCCTGGGGGCTCGAGAGCGCGCTGGCAGACGGGCAGGTCGACCGCCACAGCCTCTGCGACTGGGTGGCGACCGAGCTGCGCTCCCGCTGGCACGGCTTCGACCGCGTGGCGCTGGCGGGCGGCCATCGCCTTTCCGGCGCGGCGCTCGCCGCGTGGTGCGAGACCATCGACACCATGATGCCCGTCGACCGCCTGCGCCGCGACAGCGTGCAGGCCGGCGAGGCGCTCTTCGCCTCGGCCCGCGCGGTGCGCATCGCTCTCGATCCCGGCGCGACCGAGGCCGAGCGCGCCGGCACCGGGCATTTCCCGGTCGTGCATGGCGACTTTCTGCGCGCCTGCGGGCTCGACCTGCCCACCGCGCTGATGACCTCGGCCTATGGCATGGCGCGCGGCGCGTTCTCCGCCGCCGTGCGGCTCGGCGTCTCGGGCGCCATCGCCACCCAGCGCGACCTGCTGGCGCTGGCGCCGCTGCTGGCCGAGCTCTCTGCCGACATCCCGGATGACGGCGCGCTGCCCTCGGGCTTCATGCCGCTGTCGGACATCGCCCTCATGCGGCCGCGCGACGGCCGGCTTTTCATCAACTGAACAGGGACGGCCCAGATGCACCTGACCCCGACCGAACTGGAGCGGCTGACCATCTTCACCGCCGCCGAGCTGGCCCGGCGCTACCTGTCGATGGGCATCCGCCTCGCCCATCCCGAGGCAGTGGCGCTGATCGCCGACGAGCTGCTGACCGTGGCGCGGCAGGGCCTGACCCATTCGCAGATCGTCAGCCACGCCGCGACCGTGCTCAGTGCCGATCAGGTCGAGCCCGGCGTGGCCCACCTGCTGCGGACCTTCTCGGTCGAGGTGTCGATGGCCGAGGGCACCAAGCTGATCACCGTCTTCGACCCGATTGCGCCCGAAGGCGACGAGATCGTGCCCGGTGAGGTGATCCCCGCGCAGGGCGAGATCGAGCTCAACGCGGGCCGCGAGCGCTGCACGATCAGCGTGCTCAACACCGGTGACCGGACCATTCAGATCCGCAGCCACGCGCATTTCTTCGAGGTCAACAAGGCGCTCTCCTTCGACCGGGAGGCGGCCTTCGGCATGCGGCTCGACCGGCCCTCGGGCGGTGGCGAGCGCTTCGATCCCGGCATCGAGAAGGAGGTCGTGCTTGTCCCCTTCGGCGGCAAGCGCGTGGTGCATGGCTTTGCCGGCCTCACCGAGGGCCCGGTCGAAGGCGGTCTCGGGGCGGCGATGACGCGGGCCAAGGCAAAAGGATACAGCGCATGAAACTGACGCGGGACGCCTATGCCCGGCTCTACGGGCCGACGGCAGGCGACATGGTGCGGCTTGGCGATACCTCTCTGCTGGCCGAGATCGAGCGCGATCACACCCATTATGGCGACGAGCTGACCGCCGGTGCGGGCAAGATCATGCGCGATGGCGAGGGCTTCTGCACCACCGGCACGCAGGCCAACGGCGCGCTCGACATGGTGATCCTGAACGCGGTGATCATCGACGCCGAGCTGGGCATCGTGAAGGGCGATATCGGCATCCGCGACGGGCGCATCGTGGGCGTCGGCAAGGCCGGCAACCCGGACATCATGGAGGGGGTCGACCCGGATCTGGTGACCGGGCCCAACACCACCACGGTGCATGGCGACAACCATTTCGTCACCGCAGGCGCCATCGAGGCGCACGCGCATTTCCTTTCGCCGCAGCAGAGCTGGCACGCGCTCGCGGGCGGCACCACCACGATGATCGGCATGTCTCCGGGGCCGAATTTCGACGTCTCCTGCTCGGGGCCGAACGTGCTTGGCAGGCTGATCCAGGCGGCGGACGAGTTTCCGCTCAATTTCGGCTTCCTCGGGCGCGGCAACTCCAACCCGGAGGCGGTGGCCGAGAGCGTCGCGGGCGGCGCGCTGGGGGTGAAGATCCACGAGGATTTCGGCGCCTCCCCAGCGGTGCTGGACGGCTCGCTGATCGCGGCGGACGCGGCGGATTTCTCGGTCCATCTCCACACCGACACGATCAACGAGTTCGGCTTCTACGAGACCACGATGGAGGCCATCGCGGGCCGTGGCATCCACATGTATCACACCGAAGGTGCCGGCGGCGGTCACGCGCCAGACATCCTCGTGGTTAACGGCTACGAGAACGTGCTGCCAAGTTCGACCAACCCCACCAACCCCTACACGCTCCCGGCGCTCGAAGAGGGGGTGCCGATGACCATGCTCGCCCACATGATGAGCTTCGACCTGCTCGAGGACGTGGCCTTTGCCGAGGCCCGGATCCGGCCGCAATCGATGGCCGCCGAAGACCTGCTGCACGACATGGGGGCGATCTCGATCTTCGCAACCGACACGCAGGGTATGGGCCGCCTGGCCGAGAACATCGCCAAGTGCTGGCAGCTGGCCTCGGTGATGAAGGACCGGGTCGGACGCCTGCCCGAGGAGACCACGGCCCGCGCCGACAACGAGCGCATCCTGAGATACATTGCCAAGTATACCATCAACCCGGCCATCGCCGCCGGCATCGACCACGAGGTCGGCAGCATCGCGCCGGGCAAGATGGCCGACATCGTTCTTTGGCCATTCGCCTTCTTTGGCGCCAAACCCTCTACGGTGATCAAGTCGGGCACCATCGTCTGGGCGACGATGGGCGACGGCAACGGCAGTTTCCCCGGCGCCCAACCGCAGGTGCACCGGCCAATGTGGGGCGCGCTCGGCACCGCCAAGCACAAGCTGGGCGTGACCTTCGTCTCCGGGCTCGCCATCGAGGCCGGGACCGAGGCGGCGCTCGGGGTGCAGAAACCGTTCGTCCAGATCCGCTCGGTCCGGGCCCTGACAAAGCGCGACATGATCCGCAACACCGCTCTGCCGAAAATCACCGTCGATCCGCAGACGTTCGAGGTCGAGGCGGACGGGGTACCGATGGTGGCGGAGCCGGCCCGAGAGGTGCCGCTTGCAAGACGGTATTTCCTGCGATGACCGCGGCACGGGTAGGGATTGGCGGGCCGGTGGGTTCGGGCAAGACGGCACTGATCGAGGCGATGCTGCGCGAGCTGGCCGAGGCCGGCATCGACACCGCGGTGATCACCAACGATCTGGTCACCGACGAGGACGCCGAGCGTCTGCGCAAGGGCGGGCAATTGCCGCCCGAGCGGGTACGCGCGGTGCAGGCGGGTGCCTGTCCGCACACGGTGATCCGAGAGGACCCGACGCTCAACATGGCCGCCGCCGACCGGCTCGAGGCCGAGTTTCCGGGGCTTGACCTGATCCTGTTGGAATCGGGGGGCGACAACCTCGCCTCCACCTTCTCGCCTGACCTGGTGGATTTCTGGATGTTCGTGATCGACGTGGCGGGCGGCGACGACATTCCACGCAAGAAGGGGCCGGGGATCCTGCAGGCCAACCTGCTGGTGATCAACAAGGCCGATCTCGCGCCGCATGTTGGCGTCGATTTCCCGAAGATGCTGGCCGAGGCGACCGAGGTGCGCGGTGGCGGTGCGGTGCTGCCCACCGTCTGCCGCAAGGGTGAGGGCGTGGCCGAGGTGGTCGGCCACCTGCGCCGCGAGGTGCTGTTCAAGTGAAGGACGGTCCGGGCGAGGCTCCGCAGGTCGCGCTGGTCTGCGGGCTGGCGCGAGATGGCGGAACGGCGCTGCTCGAGCGCCACGTCGAATGGCCGTGGTCGCTGCCGCGCGGCTACCGCCGGACGGGGCGTGATGGCCCGCTCACCGTGCTGCCGCAATGCGCCGGGGCGGCGCTGCTGCCGGGGGACCGCTGGCGGCACCGTATCGAGGCGCAGGCCGGGGCGAAGGTCGACATGATCAGCGCCGGGGCGCTGCTCGTCCATGCCGACCGCAAGCGCCCACGCGTGGCGCGCTCGGACTGGGAGCTTATGGCCGGCGAGGGTGCGGTGCTGCGCCACCTTCAGGATCCCAACGTTCTGATGACCGGAGCGCGCATGGCGCAGCGTATCGACCTGACACTGGCGCCCGGCGCCACGGCGGTGCTGTTCGACGGCATGTGCCGGCAGTCTCCCGAGGCCGGGGACGCGGGCGGCTGGTGGCTTTCGGATCTTCAGGTGACGGCGCCCGGCGGCCGGGTGCTGCTGCGTGACCGCCAGAGGGTCTCCGAGGCCGATCTGGCCGGCATCCGCGCGCTGCCCGGCGGGGCGGCAGCCTTCGGGACGGTGACCATGTTGGTCGCGGATCATGGGGCGCTGAGGCAGGCGTTCCCCGAGGGGCCGATGGCGCTGCGCGACTGCTACGCGGCCTGTGGCGCGGCGCGGGGCGGCGCGGGGCTGGTGCTCCGCATCGCCGCCCGGACGGGAGGCGCGCTCGACCGCGCCTTCCGCCATGTTCGCGAGCGTCTTAGCCCTTGAAGGGCGCGAGGTCGGGGCGGAGCGTGTGCCAGTCGGTGACCCGCTGGAACGCCGCGCCGGCCTTGAACAGCGTGGCCTCGGTCAGCGCCGGCCCCATGAGCTGGAAGCCGATCGGCGCGCCGCGGCTGTCGAACCCGCCGGGCAGGGTCAGCGACGGGAAGCCGGTGAAATCCGCGGGGGCGGTGAATTTCAGCATGTCGCCGAGGTTCTCGCCCTTGCCCGCGGTGGGGGCGCCGTAAACGTTGTCGAGCTCGGGCATCGGCGCCCCGGTGATCGGGAACAGCACCATGTCGACGCCGTGCATCGCGCGCGCCACCGAGCCGTTATAGACCAGCCGCCACTGCATCGCCGCGCCCACGTCCTTGGCCGAGAGCGTCAGGCCATAATCCAGCAGTTCGGTGAGGTGCGGGGCGTAGCCGTCGCGCTGCTCGGGGAAGCGGCCCTGATGCGCCAGCGCCACCTCGATGGCGCAGAGCACCGTCCACTGGTCGACCGCCTCGGTGGGCCATGGGAACGAGATCGGCACGATCTCGGCGCCGAGCGACTCGAACACCGCGATGGCCTCGTTCAGCACCTGGGCGGTCTCCGGGGCGGCGGCGTCGATCACCGTGGCGCGGTCGAGCCCGATGCGCAGGCCGCGGATCGGCCCTGTGCAGGCGGCGAGGTAGTCGGGCACCTCGGCCAGAAGTGCGGTGGGGTCGTTGGCGTCGGGCCCGGCGATCGCCGTCAGGATCGCGGCGCAATCCTCGGCACTGCGAGCCATCGGCCCGACATGGTCGAGACTGTCGGCCAACGCGAAGACGCCGTGCCGGCTGACCCGGCCCCAGGTGCCCTTCATGCCGGTGATGCCGCAGCTGCCCGAGGGAAAGCGGATCGAGCCGCCGGTGTCCGAGCCGGTGGCGCCGAAGCACAGGCCCGCCGCGACCGAGGCACCAGAGCCCGACGAGGACGATCCGGCCCAGCACTTGGGGTTCCACGGGTTCTTCGGCACCGACATCTTGTCGTTGTGGCCGGAATAGGCGCCCTCGGTCATGCCGAGCTTGCCCATGGTGATACAGCCCGCCTGCTCGAGCCGCTTTGTCACCGTGGCGTTGCGCCGGGTCTCGTTGTCGCGCAGCAGGTCGAGCCCGGCGGAAGTGGGGGCGAAATCGGTTTCGCAAAGATCCTTGAGGGCAAAGGGAATGCCGTGCAGCGGGCCACGGTCGAGCCCCGCGGCGCGCTCCTTGGTGGCGATCTCGGCCTGCTCGAGTGCGCGGTCGCGTGTCACGGTGATATAGGCGGTGATCTTGTCCTCGACCTCGTCGATGCGCGAGAGCACGGCCTGCGTGACCTCGAGCGGAGTGGCCTGACCGCTGGCGATCAGGGCGCTGGTCTCCATCAGCGACAGATCGGGAATGTCTCGGGTCGACAGGTCTGCGACCTTGGAATGTGCGTTCATGGAACATCTCTCTGGTTGCGTCATAATTACTAGAAATAGAAAATAACTAATTTGCAAATGATGTGCTGTGTGAGATCGGAAGCGTCAAATTTATGGAGTCCCGGGCCGAAAATGTGATTAAGAGATGTGCATATGCCGCTTCGGGCAGAGCGCGAGTTCCACATCCTTTGTGGGGAGTCACAACCTGCGCTACCGATTCCATATGAAAGTCGGCTTGATCCTCTCCCATCACGGCCTTGCCGGTCTCTGGACTCTCGGGTGCCAGGGCGCGGCCTTCCTCGCGGCAGCAGAGCTCAACGCCTCGGGCGGCGTGCTCGGCGAGGAGATCGAACTGGTCGAGATCGATTCCGGCGACACCCAGGCGAGCGCCTTCGCCGCCGCGCGGCGGCTGGCTCTTGAAGAGAATGTCGACGCGGTAATCGGCCTCCAGTCGAGCGATCTTCGCCCCGCGGTGCGCCGCGGGCTGGCTGGCCTCGCGCCCTACATCTACACCCCGCATTATGAGGGCGGCTTCTGCGGGCCCGGCACCGCGCAGCTCGGGATCACCGATTCCGAGGTGCTGAACCCGAGCCTCGAATGGATGGCGACCCACCGCCATGCCCGCCGCTTCTTTTTCGTCGGCAACGACTACATCTGGCCCCGCGTTGCCCACGGCACCACAGATGAGGCGATCCGCAACGCCGGCGGAACCTTTGTCGGGCAGGCCCTGATGCCCTTCGGTCAGCGCGACTACGAGGCGACGCTGGCACAGATCCGGCAGGCCCGCCCCGACGTGGTGGTGATCGCCATGCTGGGCGAGGACTCGGTCTGCTTCAACCGCGCCTTCGCCGAGGCCGGGTTCAGCCGGCGCATGGTGCGGCTCAACCTCGCCTTCGACGAGACCCAGCTTCTGGCACTGGCCGATGGCGCGTCCGAGAACCTGTTCGCGGCGCAGTCCTATTTCGACACCAGCCGCGGCAACGACCGCGATGCGCTGGCCGAAAAATACGACGCCTGCTACTCGGGGCAGCGCCCGACGATGACCGCGAACTCGGTGCAGTGCTACGATGCGATCTACCTGGTCGCGGCGCTGGCGCAGCAGGTCGGGCGGGTCGATGGCTGCCAGATGGCGCATTTCCTGCGCCCGCGCCTGTCGCGCGACAGGGCTTACCAGATGATCGGGCGCAGCGATGCCGACGCCCGTGTCCGGCTCGCCGAAGCCGAGGGCGTCGATTTTGTCGTGCGGAGGGCCTTTCAGGCCTGAGCGCGGCGCAAAAAGCGTGGCAAGCTTGCAACCGACACCCTTGGCGTCGGGGTATTTGTATTTTCAAATGTTGTGGCTTTCTCTAATCGCACCGCTATACTCAGTGACAGCGCGGGTGCGCGAGGAGGTACCATGGCAGATCCCAAGTTTACCGAGCAGCTCGGCTACCTGATCGCGCGCGCGAACCGGCTGATCGAGGAAGACCTTTCCAAGCGCCTGCAGTCAAACGGCATCGCCATCGAACAGTACCGCGTTCTGAAGTCGCTCGAGGAAGAGGGGCCGCTGCCGATGGGCCGGCTTGCCGAGCGGGTCCTGGTCGAGCCCGCGACCCTGACCAAGATCATCGACCGCATGGTGCGCGACAACCTCGTGTTCCGGGTGCCGGACGAGAAGGATCGCCGCAAGGTGCGGGTGGCGCTCTCGGCCAGCGGCGTCGCGATCTGCCGCCAGCTCGAAGGCATTGGCGACGACCACGAGAAACACATCGCCGAGACTCTCGGCGAGGGCGAGCTCAAGGACGTGCGCCGCATCCTCTTCGGCCTCGGGACCTGATCCCGACCGCCGCTCAGACCGGTCGGATCTCGGCCAGCCGGTCGATCACCTCGTGCAGCGGATCGTCGGCCTGCGCCACGTGGCGCGGGTTGGTGGTGATGCGGAAGCCGCGGATGCCTGCCGCCGCAGCGGCCCGGATGTCCGTCGAGACCTGATCCCCGATCATCACCGTCTCGTCGCGCTGCGCGCCAAGCAGCGTCATTGCCGCCTCGAGCAGCGCCGGTTGCGGCTTGCCGAGGATGACCGGCGTCGTGCCGGGCACCGCCGCAGTGAACAGCGCCACGAGCGCGCCGACACAGGGCTCGAACCCGTCCTCGACCGGCGACAGCAGGTCGGGATTGGTGGCGATCAGCGTCGCGCCGTTGAGCAGCGCATTGGTGGCGCAGCGCAGCTTGGTGTAGCTCAGCTCGTAATCGGTGCCGAGCACCACCAGATCCGCCTGCGCGTCTTGCACCACGGTGCCGCCGGCCTCGGCCACCGCGAGGGCCAGCGCCGCGCCGCCGATCACGTAGACCCGGGCGCCGGCGTGGCGCTCGCGCAGGAGGCTCTTGAGCGCCTCGATGGGGGTGATGACGTGGCTCGGCGCAACGGCAATGCCGAGCCGGTTGAGGATGCCGGCGAAATCCTCGGCGGAGTGGGCGGAGTTGTTGGTGACGAAGGCCAGCGGCACACCGCGGCCGCTCCAGGCACGCAGCGTCTCGACCGCCTCGGTGATAGGCTCCTCGCCGCGCCAGACGACGCCGTCGAGATCGGAGATGATGGCGCGGATCGGGGCGCTCATGCCTGCGCTCCTTTCGCGTGCTGCCCGGCGCGCACGCTGCGCGGCGTGGCCTGGAAGTGGCGCGAGAAGCTGCGCGAGAAATGCGACACACTCTTGAAGCCGGTGCGATAGGCGACTTCCGAGATCGCCAGCCCGCCGCGACTGTCGGCAAGCAGCATCTCGTAGGCGGCCTGCAGGCGGCGGGTGCGGATGAAGCCGGCGACGGTCTCATTACCTTCGGCGAAGAGCGCGTAGAGGTAGCTGCGCGACACGCCCATGGCGCGGGCGATGCCTTCCGGCGCAAGACCCGGGTCGCCCAGATGGCGCTCGATATGCGCGACGATGCGCTGCCGCGTGCGGTTGCGCCCTGTGCGACCGAGATTGCCCTCCTGCTCGCCCTCGCTGCCGATCATCAGCGCGATCAGCGCCACGAGTTCTCCGGCCAGCGCCTCGGGGCGCGGGGCGGGGCTCTGACGGAACACCTGGAGGGTGGCCGAGAACGTGCGCGCCACGAGTGCAGCCATCTGGGGGTGCGGGGCAAAGCGACCGCCCACATGGGTGTCGACCGCGACCAGCCGACCCTCAAGCGCGGCCGCCGGGAGCCGGACCCGCCATTGCGACAGGTCGCCTTGCGCACGCAGCTCGTAGAACCGGTCGCTGCGCAGCAGCACGTAGCCTCCCGGGCCGACCTCTCCGGTCAGCCCGGCCTGGCAGAAGGAGAGGCTGCCATGGGCGGGAAAGATCAGGTCGTATCCGGGCGCGGCCACCGGGGTCTCGCCGTTGATGTGGCGCGACAGCCCTTGTCCCTGGCGCAGGATCTCGATCGGGCCGAGCGCCATGCGGCTCTCGGGCGGCAGGGACAGGCCGGTCTGCTGGATGGACATGGGAGGGTTCCTCGGACGGGGCGGGCGCTCAGGAGGCCTGCGGGTGGACAACGTCGACGTCGTTTGCGGCCAGCGCGGCGGCCAGCGGCCCCTTGGGGGCGGCGTCGGTGATGAGGAGGTCGATCTCGGACCAGTTGGCGATACGGGCCAGCGCCGGGACGTCGAATTTCGTGCTGTCGGCGACGATGGCGACCCGCACCGACTGGCGCACCATGCGCCGGTAGATCCCGGCGGCGTGGTCGTCGATGTCGTGCACGCCGAGCACGTCGAGACCCGAGGCGCCGATGATCGCCCAGTTGGCCCGGTAGCGCGACAGCTCCTCGATGGCCTGAGGGCCCCACGTGTAGCGTTCGGTGGCATGCAGGCGCCCGCCGAGCGAGATGATCTGCAGGGTCGGCCCGTCGCAGAGCGCGGCGGCGACATGATGGTCGTTGGTGATCGCGGTGACGTGCTGGCAGCCGGAGGCGATGTGCCGCGCCGCGTGCCAGACGGTGGAGCCGCTGCCGATCATCACCACCTGTTTCGGCGCGATCATCGCGGCCGCTTCGGCGGCGATGCGGTCGCGCGCCTCGACATTCATGATCTGGCGCTCGGCCACCGGCGCCTCGAAGCGCAGCGGCCGTTCGGCGCCGCCATAGGTGCGGCGCAGCAGGCCGCGGCGGTCGAGATCGATAAGATCGCGGCGTATGGTCTCGTGCGAGACGTCGAGCATCTGCGCCAGTTCCGAGGCGCGCAGCATCGGCTGGGCCTGTAGTTCGGTCAGAATGCGGTCCTGCCGGTGGACGCGCGCGCGTCGCAAGGTGGGAGGGGGCGGTTTTTCGAGCATCTCGCGGTCGTGATTGAAATCCGGTGCCGCGCGGAGCGACAAATTAACTCTTCAATTTGAAGTTTGAAAATTCAAGCAATCTGTCGAGAATAAAACAGGCGCCCGGAGGCGCCTGCTCAAATGCTGTGCATGGAGGGGGCTCAGACCTGCCGCAGCCAGGTGTCGAAGCGCGGGTCCTGCATCATTGCGCGGCCGCGCATGTATTTCCAAAGGCCGTATTTCTGGAAGTCGAAATCCCAGTCGGTGAGCATCCGGTTGACCACCGCCCAGCTGCCCCACTTCATGTCTGCCAGCACCCGGCAGAGCGAGACGCGGGCCCGCATCTGCGGCGTCACGGTACCGAAATAGGTCTCGATCAGCGCGTCGGTCTCGTCCTCCTCGAGAAACATCTCGCAGGCGAAGACACCGATGTCGTAGCTGCGCTCGTTGGCCGAGGCGAACTCGTAGTCGATGAGCTTCAGGGCTCCGTCCGGGGCGAACAGGAAATTGCCCGGCATCGGATCGTTGTAGCAGGTCACCAGATCCATCCCAGAGGCCTCGAAGGCGGCGCGGATCTTCTCGTAGTGGTGCAGCAGCCACGGCAGGTCCTCGGGCATCGAGGAGCCAAGCTCGCGCGCCTGCTCGAGATGCTCGTCGATCAGGTCGAAAATCGTCTTCACCTGGCTCAGCACCGGGCCGGAATGCAGGGTTCGGAACAGCCGGATGACCTGCTCGCGCACCTCGGGCCGGGCGAAGTCCGCGGTGGTGCAGGTCACGTGGTTGTCGAGGAACTCGTGCACCTCGGTGCCGGTGGTGGGATCGTGAAAGATCACTTCTGGAGCGATGCCCAACCCGTGCGCGTGCACCGCCGCCTCGTAGGAGGTGGCGCGGTTGATGAAGATCTCGGTGCCGTCGCCGGGGATCTTGAGGAAGTAGTCGCGGTCATCGTTGGCGACCTCGATGCGCCAGTTGCGGTTGTTGAGGCCGCCGACCATCATGCCGTAGCTGATCTCGCCTTCGCGGCCGCGCCAGCCGGGCACCATGGCAATGGCGGTCTCGGCGTTCTGTTCATCCTTGCTGCGGGCCTCGCCCATGCGGCGTTTCACGATCATGCGCAGATCCTCAGTTTCTCGCCGAAGCGGGGGTCGCGGAGCGAGGCTCGGGCGCGGACATGGCGCCACAGGCCGAACTTGTAGAACTCGTGCTCGATCCGACGCGGCGAGAGATGCGCCATCAGCATGGCGATCATTGCCCATCGCAGGTCATCGGCAATGCCGTAGAGCCGCACGCGGTCGAACACCTCATCTTCGGCCGGCAGGTTCCAGGCCTTGGCGGCGCAGCGCAGAAAGGCGGCGCGGGCGCCGGCCTCGAAGGCGCACATCTCGACCAGGGCGGTGCCGATTTCCTCGCAGGGGCTTGCCATGCCGGCGCGGTCGAAATCCACCAGCCGGATCTCGCCGGAGCTGTGGAACAGCACGTTCGACAGGTTGCCGTCACCGTGGATCGCCACCGGAGCCTCGTCGGTGCCGGTGGCGCGCTCGGCGGCGAGCATCAGGGTGTCGCAGAGCCAGCCCATGTCGGGAGGCGTCGCCGCGCCCTCCGAGACCAGCCGGGTGTGAAGGCTCTCGATCTCGGCGAATGCATCGGCGCGCGGGGCGAGCGACGCGGCCTGCGAAAAGCGCGCGCGGGTCTCGAGCACGCGGCCGACAAAGCCCGGGTCGGCGGCATGCTCCAGCCCGGCCACACGCCATCCCTCGCCAAGATGCTCGGTGATCAGGACGCGCGCGTCGGGATCGCTGAGCAGGACCCGCGGCCCGACGCCGACATCGCCGGCCTGCTTGGCGGCGGCGAAGGCCTGAACCGGGTCTATGTAGAAGCCCGTGTCCTCGTGCAGGCGCTTGACGAAGACGCTGTCGCCGGTCTCGGTGTCGCGCGCGATGAAGGGGGCGCCGTCGACGCCGCGCCACGAGGGCGAGGCGAGCACGGTGATCGCCGGCTCGATCTCGACCGGGCGGTCCTCCCAGCCGGGCAGCCGGCGCAGAAGGGCGAGTATGTCTGAGGTCTGGTCCATGTCTGCTCCGCGGTTGTGTGGGCATCGTGACACAGGCCGCCGGGCGCTGTCGCTCGCCGAACCGCGGCCGGCTTGCCCGCCTGTCCACTGGTTTTTGCCTCTCTGGCGCAGGCGGGCACCTGCCCCTGTCGCGGGGCGGTTGCCGCGGGCAGGGTGCCGGGACCAGATCCCGACTGCCAAGGACCGCCCGCATGTCCCAAGACCTGCTTTCCCTGCTCGACCGCTTCGCCGAGATCGGCGCCACGCCCGGCGGCGGCGTCCGCCGCCTGACCGGCAGCGACGAGGACGGCGCCGCGCGGCGCCTGTTCGCCGAGATTGCCGAGGCGCGCGGCGCTCGGCTGCACGTGGACCCGGTGGGCAACATGTTCGCTACCTTCCCGACCGCGCCAGACTCCGACGCCACGGTGCTCGCCGGCTCGCATCTCGACAGCCAGCCCACCGGCGGACGCTTCGATGGTTCTCTCGGCGTGCTGTCTGCGCTGGTCGCGGCCTCCGAGATCCATGCCGAGGGCGGTCCGGCGGCGCATAACCTGACGGTGGTGAACTGGACCAACGAGGAGGGGGCGCGCTTCCAGCCGAGCCTCACCGGAAGCTCGGTCTTCACTGGCAAGTACGATGCGGGCTTCGCTCTGGGGCTGTCCGACCGGCTCGGCACGACGATGGGCGAGGCGCTGGACCGGATCGGTTACCTCGGCGAGGCGCCGTTTCCGCTGCGGCCGGTGCGCAACCTTGAGCTCCACGTGGAGCAGGGCGGGCATCTCGAGGCGACGGGCGTGCAGATCGGTGCGGTCACCGCCTCATGGGGGGTGCGCAAGCTGACGCTGAGCTTCGTCGGGGAGCCGAGCCATACCGGGCCGACCGCGATGCACCAGCGCCGCGACGCCATGCGCGCTGCCGCCTGGGCAATCACCGAGTTTCACCGGCTGATGGAGGCCGAGGCCCAGCATGTCGAGCTGCACTGGTCGGCTGCCAAGATCGTGGCCGAGCCCGACAGCCCCAACGTGGTGGCCTCCCGCGTTACGGTCTATTTCGAGATGCGCAACCCGGCTCAGCAGATCTGCACGGCGGTCGGAGACCGCTTCCTCGCGGCAATCCGGCCGCACGTGGAGGCGATGGGCATCGGTATCGAGACCTTTACCGACGAGGCCCGTCCGGGAACCTCGCTCGACCCGGTGGGCGTGGCGATGACGCTCGAGGCCTGTGCGGAGCTTGGGGTGACGGCGGTGCCGATGATGACGATCACCGGCCATGATGCGCTGGCGCTGGCGGCGATGATGCCGAGCAACCTTGTCTTCGTGCCGAGCGTAAACGGGCTTAGCCACAACGAGGCAGAGCTGACCCATCCCGAGGATCTCGCCAATGGCTGCGCGGTGGTGAAGGCGCTGCTGCAGAGGATGATCTCGGAACAGGGGTGAGCAGGGCCGCGCAGGCGGCCCCGCCCGGGGATCAGTTGATGCGCTTGCCGCTTTCGGGCTCGAAATACGACACCTTGGCGAGGTCGAAGGCGAGGTTGTGCACCGTGCCCGGCGCCGCCTCGGTCTCGGAATGCAGGCGCGCGGTCAGCGGCTTGCCGCCGAGCCGGGTCTGCACGTAGGTGTCGGCGCCCGCGGGCTCGACGATCTCGACCTTGCAGGGCGCTTCCTGCACCAGCTCGCCGACCCGGAAGCCAGGCTCCGAGATGTCCTCGGGACGCAGGCCGAGGATGATGTCCTCGGGCAGGCCTTGGGCGCGCGGATCGGTGAGCCGGATCGGCTCGAGATCCGGACGCTGGATCTCGATCATCGTGCCGCCGCTGCCAGTCTGGGTCTTTGCCGGGATCAGGTTCATCGCCGGCGACCCCATGAAATCCGCCACGAAGAGGTTGGCGGGGCGGTTGTAGATCTCAGAGGGCGAGCCGATCTGCTGGATGATGCCGCCCTTCATGACGACGATCTTGGTTGCCAACGTCATCGCCTCGATCTGGTCGTGGGTGACGTAGACCATCGAGGCGCCGAGCTTGTGGTGCAGGGTCTTGATCTCGGTGCGCATCTCGACCCGCAGCTTGGCGTCGAGGTTCGACAGCGGCTCGTCGAAGAGGAACAGCTTGGGATCGCGCACCAGCGCCCGGCCCATGGCGACCCGCTGCCGCTGACCGCCCGAGAGCTGGCCGGGACGACGGTTCAGGAAGGGCTCGATCTGCAGCTGTCGGGCGACCTCGGCAAGCTTGCTCTTCTGGGTCTCGGGATCGACGCCGCGCACCTTCATGCCGAAGGTGATGTTCTTGGCCACGCTCATCGTCGGGTAGAGCGCGTAGGATTGGAACACCATGGCGATGTCGCGGTCCTTGGGCGAGACATGGGTCATGTCGTGCCCGTCGATCCGGAGCGTGCCGCCCGAGATCGGCTCGAGACCCGCGATGCAGTTCAGCAGCGTGGACTTGCCGCAGCCCGAGGGGCCGACCAGCACGAGGAACTCGCCCTTGTCGATCGAGACGTTGATGTCCTTGAGCACCTCGGTCGCGCCGTAGTTCTTGTAGAGATTGTTGATTTCGAGGATCGGGGCCATGGGGGTCATCCTTTGACGGAGCCGGCGGTCAGACCGCGGATGAAGTACTTGCCGGCGACGATGTAGACGAGGAGGGTCGGCAGGGCGGCGATGATCGCGGCGGCCATGTCGACGTTGTATTCCTTCACGCCGGTGGTCGAGTTGACGATGTTGTTGAGCGCGACGGTCACCGGCTGGGTGCCGGCCTGGCTGAACGACACGCCGAACAGGAAGTCGTTCCAGATCTGGGTGAACTGCCAGATCACGCTCACCACGATGATCGGGATGCTGAGCGGCAGGAAAATCGCGAAGAAGATCCGCACGAAGCCCGCGCCATCCACCTTGGCCGCCTTCACCAGTTCGACCGGGATGGTGACGTAGTAGTTGCGGAAAAACAGCGTGGTGAAGCCGAGCCCGTAGATCACGTGCACGAAGATCAGCCCCGGGATGGTGCCTGCGATGCCCATGAGGCCAAGCATCCGCGCCATCGGCAGCAGCACCACCTGGAACGGGATGAAGCAGCCGAACAGCATCAGTGCGAAGATGATGTTGGCACCGGGGAAGCGCCACTGCGCGATCACGTAGCCGTTCATCGCGCCCAAGAGCGTCGAGATCAGCACCGCCGGAACGGCGAGCATCACCGAGTTCCAGAAATACGGCTTCACGCCTTCGCACTGGATGCCGGTACAGGCCTCCGACCAGGCGGTGCGCCAGGCGTCGAAGGTCAGCTCGCGCGGCAGCGACAGCAGGTCGCCGGTGCGGATCTCCTCGAGGCTCTTGAGCGAGGTGGTCAGCATCACGAAGAGTGGCATGAGGTAGTAGAGCGCAAACAGGCCAAGCACGATGTAGAGCAGCCAGCGCAGGGCGATCTTGCCGAAGGAGCGGCCACGAGGGCGCTCGGAGGTGGCGGCGGGGGCGGGGGTTGCGGAGACGTCAGTCATTGCGCGCCCTCAGTTCGGAATAAAGATAGGGAACCACGATGGCGAAGACGACGAGCATCATGATCATCGCCGAGGCCGCGGCCTGGCCGATGTCACCGCGCGAGAAGGCCATCGCGTACATGTAGGTGGCGGGAAGGTCGGTGGCGTAGCCCGGTCCGCCGCCGGTCAGGGCGATGACGAGGTCGAAGGCCTTGATGGCGAGGTGGGCGAGCACGATGAAGGCCGACAGGAAGATCGGCGCCATCGAGGGGATGATGATCGAGACATAGACGCGCCAGGTGGGGATGCCGTCGATCTGCGCCGCGCGGATGATCTCGGTATCGACCGAGCGCAGCCCGGCGAGGAACAGCGCCATGACGAAGCCCGAGCTTTGCCAGATCGCCGCCAGCACCACGGTGTAGATCGCCATGTCCGGGTTCACCAGCCAGTCGAAGGTGAAATTCTCGTAGCCCCAGCCCTTGACCATCGCCTCGAGCCCGAGGCCCGGGTTGAGGATCCATTTCCACGCCGTGCCGGTGACGATCATCGAGAGCGCCATCGGGTAGAGATAGATGGTGCGGATCGCCCCTTCGACGCGGATCTGCTGGTCGAGCAGGATCGCGAGGATCAGCCCGAGGATCATCGACACGCCGATGAACAGCGCGCCGAAGATGTAGAGGTTGTTCATCGCCGTGTCCCAACGCGGCGAAGCGAACAGGCGGTCGTACTGGATGAAGCCTTCGATCTCGTATCTCGGCAGCAGGCGCGAGCGGGTCAGCGAGACCCATGCGGTCCATGCGATGAAGCCGTAAACGAAGATCAGGATCGCGATGAAGCTGGGCGCCAGCACGATCTTTGGCAAATGGGTTTCGAACCACTTGGCCATGATATCCTCCCCTGAATGCCCCGCCCCGGGATACGGGGCGGGACGGGTCTTGGTCTGGTGTCGGGCCGGGCCCGGATTACATCGAGTTGGCGACCGCGTCGGCAAGCATCTGGACCGCCTCGTCAGAGGACATGTCCGAGTTGAAATGCGCCGTCACCACGTCGGTGATCGCACCGGCCTGAGCGCCGCGCAGCGCCATGCCGTGGGCATAGGAGGGGAGAAGCGCGCCGCTGTCGGAGGCGGCCGTCATGTCCTCGGACGACTTCTGCGCGCACATGTCGAACTCGTCGAGGGCGACGTCGGTCCGCACCGGGATCGAGCCCTTGTTCATGTTGAACACCTTCTGGAAGTTCGGCCCGACGATCAGCTTGGCAAGCAGGTCCTGGCCGGCCTTCTTGTCGTCGCCATCGACGTTGAACATCGCGAAGCTGTCGACGTTGTAGAGGTAGCCGTCACCGGGGGTGGAGGCGCAGAGGAAGTCTTCGCCCGGCACCTTGCCGGCGGCGAGGAATTCACCCTTGGCCCAGTCGCCCATGATCTGGAACGCGGCTTCGCCGTTCATCACCATCGCGGTGGCGAGGTTCCAGTCGCGGCCCGAGAAGTTGTCGTCGACATAGCCGCGCAGGGTGCGCATCTGGTCGAACGAGGCCTTCATGGTGTCCGAGGTCAGCGCTTCCGGGTCGAGATCGACCAGCGCCTTCTGGAAGAACTCCGGTCCGCCGAGGCCAAGGACCACGGTCTCGAACACGGTGGCGTCCTGCCAGGCCTGGCCGCCATGGGCGAGCGGGATCACACCGGCTTCCTGAAGCTTCTCGGCGGCGGCGTTGAACTCGTCCCAGGTGGTCGGCATCTCGATGCCGTTGGATTCGAGCACGTCGGCGTTGGCCCAGATCCAGTCGACCCGGTGCACGTTGACGGGCGCGGCGCACCAGGTGTCCTCGCACTTCATGTGACCGGCGATCGAGGCGGGCAGGATGTCGGCCCAGCCCTCGGCCTCGGCGACGGACGAGATGTCGGCCAGAACGCCTTCCTCGTACCATTCCTGGATCGCCGGGCCCTTGAGCTGCACGGCTGTGGGCGCATTGCCCGAGAGCACGCGGGCGCGCAGCGCGGTCATCGCCGCGTCGCCGCCGCCGCCTGCGACCGGCATGTCGGTCCAGCTGCCGCCGTTCTCGGCGAATTCTTCCTGCAGGACGCCGACCGCCTTGGCTTCGCCGCCCGAGGTCCACCAGTGCAGCACCTCGGCCTGAGGCTCGGCATGACCGATGGTCGCGACGGAGAGGGCCAGCGACGAAATCGCGGCCAGAGTGGTATATTTCATGGTGTAGTCCTCCCAAACTAGACTGCCGGTCCGGCAGCGCTGACGCAATTTTGCGCCTCGGTGCCTGACTCGCGCAAGAGTATTGCCCGGGCTGTTTGCGCCCAAAGGATGAGATTTTGGGCGTTCTTGTTACAACCTGTTACAGGCTCGCGAATTTCCCTTGCGCGTGATAGAACGCCGCAGCTTCTGGGCGAACGTGAAGGAGGATCATGTGAGCATCTCGAGACTGCTGGTTGTCGATGACGATGACGAGATGCGCGACATGATGACCGAGTATCTCCGCAAGCACGGCTTCATGGCGCTGGGCGCGGCCTCGCTGGCCGAGATCGAGGCGGCGATGTCGGCGGGGCGGATCGACCTGATCCTGCTCGACGTGATGCTGGGCTGCGAGAGCGGGCTCGAGATCTGTGCCGCCTTGCGCCGCGATCAGGACGTACCGATCATCATGGTCTCGGCGCTGTCGGCGGATCACCAGCGCATGGCGGGCTACGAGGTTGGCGCCGACGACTACATCGCCAAGCCCTTCAATCCGGACCTCCTTCTGGCGCGGGTGCGCGCGGTGCTGGCGCGGGCCGGGCGCTCGGCCTCGCTGGCCTACAGGCGCCGCACCAGGACCTTCCGCTTCAACGGCTGGCGCTACGATGCCAAGCGCAACGAGGTGCTCTCGCCCGACGGATACCAGGTGGCGCTGTCGCGCCGCGAGACGGCCTTGCTGCAGGCCTTCCTCGCCAACCCGCATATCCCGCTGACCCGCGAGGAGATCGCCGCCGCGCTCGACGTGACCGGCGACGGCGATCACAACGACGAGGCGCATGGCCGCGCCATTGACGTGCTGGTGGGCCGGCTGCGCTCGAAGATCGAGACCGCGCCGAAGGAGCCGCAGATGCTGCGCACCGAGCGCGGCGTGGGCTATGTCTTCGCCGCCGACGTGACCTCGGAAGACGCGTGAGTCGCTGGGGCCTCAGCCTGCGCGACAGCGGCGCGCTGCTGATGTTCGCGGCGATGGCGGCGGGGCTCTTGGTGGCGACCATGTGGGGCGTGACGCAGGCGCGCTGGAGCAGCTATCTCACCCAGGCCGAGCGCAACGGCATGCTGCTCTACAACACGCTGTCGCGCGGCGCCATCGCGCCCGAGGGCATCATCATCACGCCGCTCGCGGCGCAGGACCAGGCGCTGGCCGAGGCCGGGGAGTTCTCGCGCATCAGCGGGCTGCCCCGCCCGGCCTATCTCACCATCGCGCCGATCCTTCCCGACGCCACGGGCGGCGCCGGGCTAAGCCTCGTGGTGGTCTCGGACGATCTGCAATACCGGGTGGCGGATCTCGTCACCCATCCCCGGCAGCGCCCCGAGGAGACACTGGGCCAGCTGACCCGGTTGATGGCGCGTTATTGCAGCCAGCCGCTGATCCTCGCCAAGCCCGGCAACGGGCAATGGCTGCGGGTGCAGGGCGGCGACCTCTGGGGCTGCGCGGCGGCGCCCACCGACCTGCGCCTGCCGGCCATCGCGCTGGGCCTGTTCGCTGCGGCGGTGATCTTCACGCTCGTCAGTGATACCGCGGCGCGCTTCGCGGGCTTTGCCCGGGCGCTTGGCACCCGCCGTCAGCTCGGTGGTCCCGAGAGCTACGAGGCCGAGGGCCCGGCAGAGCTGCGCGCCATCGTCGACGCGGTGAACACCTATCTCGAGACCGAGCGCCAGCGCCTCGAAGAGCGCGCGGTGGTGCTGTCCGGGGTGAGCCACGACCTTGGCACACCGGCCACCCGCCTGCGGCTGCGCAGCGCGCTGATCGAGGATGCCGAGCTGCGCGCCCGGCTCGAGACCGACATCGACCGGATGACCGGAATCATCGAGAGCGTGCTCACGCTGACCCGCGCCGAGCTCAACGTCGAGGAGCCGCGCGAGCTGTCGCTCGGCGCGCTGGTTGAGGCGCTGGTCGACGACTACCAGGACATGGGCCACCCGGTGAGCCTGGCCGAGGGCGCGCCGGTGACGGTGCAGGGCGGGCGCTCGCTGTTCTCGTCGCGGCGCGCCTCGCAGGTGATCGCGGGCGAGCACCGGATCATCGTCACCGCGCGCCCGGTCTCGATCCAGCGGGCGCTGTCGAACCTGATCGACAACGCGCTGAAATACGGACGCCGCGCGGTGGTGCGGCTTGAGGCTGGGGTCGACATGGCGACGATCTCGGTCGAGGACGAAGGCGGTCGCCGCCCGCTGGAGGAGATCGAGGCCCTGATGGCGCCGTTTCGCCGCGGCGAGAACGCGCGCTTCACCGACGGTACCGGGCTCGGGCTCAGCATTGTCTCGACGATCGCCATGATGCATGGAGGCGAGCTGCGCTTCGAGACCGCCGCGCACGGGTTGCGGGCGGTATTTACCATCCGCCGCGCCTGAGGGGCCTCTCGTTTTGCCCAAATAAGCGTCGCTTTGCATTTCAGTGCCGCTCTCGCAGGCCGCGCGCAATGGACCGGGCGCGAAACCTCGCCTAACACTCGACAAAAGACCGTTCGGGCACTTGATTCATGCTAATCTGCCCGAACGGGCACTGGGAAGACCGCGCCTTCGCACATCGCCTCGGCGCATATCGCTTAATTTTAACGGAGGGCTGACATGTACAGCCATCAAGTCGGGGCCGAGCTTTTCCGGTTCCCGGATCTCAGAACCCTGATGGCGCGCGCCACCCCGCTGCGCTCGGGCGATCAGCTGGCCGGGATCGCCGCGGCCACCGATGTCGAGCGTGCTGCGGCGCAGGCCGCGCTGGCCGATGTCCCGCTCAAGACATTCCTGAGCGAGGTGGTCGTCCCCTACGAAGCGGACGAGGTGACCCGGCTGATCATCGACACCCATGACAAGGCCGCCTTCGCCCCGGTAAGCCACATGACAGTCGGCGATTTCCGCGACTGGCTGCTCTCGGATGCCGCCGACAGCGCCGCGCTGGCGGCGCTGGCCCCGGGGCTGACCCCCGAGATGGCCGCCGCCGTGTCCAAGCTCTGCCGGGCGCAGGATCTGATCCTCATCGCCTCCAAGTGCCGCGTGGTGACGACGTTCCGCAATACGCTCGGCCTCGAGAAGCGTCTCGCGACCCGGTTGCAGCCGAACCACCCCACCGATGACCTGCGCGGCATTGCCGCTTCGACCTTCGACGGGCTGATGTATGGCTCCGGCGACGCGGTGATCGGTATCAACCCGGCGACCGACAACCTGCACGCCACGGTCGAGCTGCTGCACCTGCTCGACGAGGTGATCCAGGAATACGCTATCCCGACGCAATCCTGCGTGCTGAGCCATGTCACCAACACCATGGCCGCCATCGAGGAGGGCGCGCCGGTCGACCTGACCTTCCAGTCGCTCGCCGGCACCGAGGCGGCCAACACATCTTTCGGCATCAATCTCGACATCCTGACCGAGGGTCACGAGGCGACGCAGTCCCTGAAGCGCGGCACCGTCGGTCAGAACTGCATGTATTTCGAGACCGGGCAGGGCTCGTGTCTCTCTGCCGACGCGCATCACGGCGTCGACCAGCAGACGCTCGAGGCCAGGGCCTACGCGGTGGCGCGGAAGTACGAACCGCTTCTGGTCAACACCGTGGTGGGATTCATCGGGCCGGAATACCTCTATGACGGGCGCCAGATCATCCGTGCCGGACTCGAGGACCATTTCTGCGGCAAGCTGCTCGGCGTGCCGATGGGCTGCGACATCTGCTACACCAACCACGCCGAAGCCGATCAGAACGACATGGACATGCTGCTCACGCTGCTTGGCGCGGCGGGGATCAACTACATCATGGGCATTCCCGGCTCGGATGACGTGATGCTGAGCTACCAGACCACGTCGTTCCACGATGCGCTCTATGCGCGCCGCGTGCTGGGCCTGCGCCCCGCCCCGGAATTCGAGGAATGGCTCGACAAGATGGGGCTGATGGCCTCCGACGGCGCCTTCAGCCCGGCCAGCCAGCCGCCCGCGGCGCTGTCGAAACGCATGTCGCTCCTGGAGGCACAATGACCAAACCGACCGATCTGACCGATCCCGCCGCGCTTCAGCGCAGCGAAGACCCCTGGGCCGGGCTGCGCCGCCACACCTCGGCGCGGATCGCGCTGGGGCGTACCGGCGTGTCGCTCTCGACCGCGCGCAATCTCGAGTTCCAGATGGCCCACGCGCAGGCCCGCACCGCGGTGCACTCGCCGCTCGATCTCGACGCGCTCGAGGCCGATCTCGGCGAGCCGTTGCTGCGGGTGGAGAGCCGCGCGCCCGACCGCCCCGCCTACCTGCAACGCCCCGACTGGGGGCGCAGACTGGACGCCTCTTCCGTCGCGCGGGTCGAGGCCATCCGCCCCGCCACCGCGCCGGACGTGGCTCTGGTGCTGGCCGACGGGCTGTCGTCGCTGGCAACACAGCAATCGGCGCCGGGCTTCCTGAAGGCGTTCAGGCCGCTGCTGGCCGAGGCCGGCCTGAGCGTCGCGCCGCCGGTGGTTGCGACGCAGGGCCGGGTCGCCATCGGCGACGAGATCGCCGCCATACTCGGCGCGAAGCTGGTGGTGATGATGATCGGCGAGCGCCCGGGCCTGTCGGCCGCGGACAGTCTCGGTCTCTACCTGACATGGGCGCCTAAGGTCGGGCGCACCGATGCCGACCGGAACTGTATCTCCAATGTCCGCCCCGGCGGCCAGAGCTACGAGGATGCCGCCTACCGCGCCGCGTGGCTGACCCGCGAGGCCTTCAAGCTGCAGCTCTCGGGCGTCGGACTGAAGGATCGCACCGTCACGGTCGATGCCTCGGCGCAGGTCGAGGGATGAAAATGCCGTCTGATCTGTCGGTTACGAAGCGGCAGGCGCGGGGCGAACCCCGTTGCAGCCGCGTCGTCCTTGGGTCAGAACGTGGGAACAGGCAGCGCTCTGTGACCGGATCTAGGGTTCTGGCCGGAGTGAAATGCGCAACCAGAAAGGACGCCGCATGAAACCGGCCGCCCGCCGCGAGGCGATCGTACAGCTTGTCGAGGACTGCGGAGAGGTGCATGTGGATGCCCTTTCCGAGCAATTCGAGACGTCACGTGAAACCATCCGCCGGGATCTCAACGAGCTCGACACCGCGGGGCGCATCCGCAAGTTCCACGGTGGCGCGCGCAAGACCGCGAGCTTCACCGACAGCGGCCTCACCGAGGGGCCGTTCGATGCCCGCATGGTGACGATGACCGCGGAGAAGACCGCCATCGGGCGCTGTGCCGCCGAGCTCTTCGACGAGGGCGCGGTGATCTTCGTAGATACCGGCTCCACCACCATCGCCTTCGCCCGCGCGCTGGCGCGGCGGCGCGGGCTCACGGTGATCACCAACTCGCCCGAGATCGCCGGGCTGCTTGCCCGCCCCGAAGGCCATCACCGGCTCTACCTGCTCGGCGGGGAGATCGCCGCCGAGGGCCGCGAGACGCTGGGAGCGCTCGCCATCGAGCAGCTCGGTCGCTTCAAGGCCGAGCACGTGGTGCTCACCATCGGCGGCATGACGCGTGGCGAGATCATGGATTACGATCTGCGCGAAACCGAGATGGCCCGCGCGATGGTGGCGCGCGGCGCCAAGCTCACGGTACTGGCCGATCACACGAAGCTCGACCGGGCGGCGGTGTTCGAGGTCGCGGCGCTCTCGGCGGTCGACCGGCTGGTGACCGATCGCGCGCCCGAGCCCGAGATGGCCGAAGCGCTGGCCGAGGCAGGCGTCGAGGTGGTGATCGCCTGAGCCGGCGGTTTCTATTTGCACCGACTGCAGCGAACGACACCGGGCCACGTCGCCGTGCCCGGTGTTTTCTTTTGGTCGGACGCCGGGCGAGCTGGGTCGTGATGCGCCGAAATCCCCCGGGCTGTGAGCTTGGTCTGCCGAAAATTGCCGCAGATTCTGACCGAATTGGCGGAAACTGAGGATTTTACGCTAGTCAATATTGTGGATTCGGTCAAAATTATGCACGTTCAGGAAAAGCCGCCCGTCTCTCTGAGAGCTCGGCGGTACGATTCTAGGACGGAGACGAGGCTTGGCTGATTTTTCTGCCGAAATGGATGTTGCGATCATCGGTGCAGGGGTGGTCGGTTGCGCCATGGCGCGCCGCTTCGCGCTCGAAGGGGCGCGGGTCTGCGTGCTCGAGGCCGCGCCCGACATCCTCTCTGGGGCTTCGAAGGCCAACAGCGCGATCCTGCACACCGGCTTCGACGCGCCGCCGGGCTCGCTCGAGCTCAGCTGCATGCAGGACGCCTATGACGAGTACATGGAGATCCGCGAGGCGATGAACCTGCCGGTGCTCGAGACCGGCGCGATGGTCGCGGCCTGGACCGAGGACGAGGAAGCGCGCCTGCCCGATCTGCTGGCGCAGGCCCAGGGCAACGGGGTGACCGACACGCGGATCATCAGCCGCGATGAGGCGCTGGCCCGCGAGCCCGCGCTTGCCGGCCATGTACGTGGCGCGCTGCTGGTCCCGCGTGAGCATGTCATTGATCCGTGGTCGGCACCGCTGGCCTACGCCACGCAGGCCAAGGCGCTTGGCGCCGAATTCCGGTTCAACGCGCCTCTCACCGGGGCGCGCCGTGACGGCGACACCTGGCAGCTCGAGACTGGCGCGGGCTCGTTGATGGCCAAGACCGTGGTCAACTGCGCCGGGCTCTACGGTGACAAGGTGGAAGAGATCCTCACCGGTACGCCGTCCTTCGAGATCCGCCCGCGCAAGGGCCAGTTCGTGGTGTTCGACAAGGCGGCATCGCAGCATCTGCGCACCATCCTGCTGCCGGTGCCGAATGAGCGCACCAAGGGCGTGGTGCTGACCCGCACCGCCTTTGGCAACCTGCTGGTCGGTCCAACCGCCGAGGAGCAGGAGGCGCGCGACCGCCCCGACGTGACGACGCCAGAGCTGGAGATGCTGATCTCCAAGGCGGTGGAGCTGGTGCCGGCGCTACAGAATATGCCGGTGACGGCGGTCTATGCCGGTCTGCGCCCCGCCTCCGAGCGCAAGGAATACCGCGTCCATGCCGATGCCGATCTGGGCTATTACTGCGCTGGCGGGATCCGGTCGACCGGCCTCACCGCGGCGCTGGGCATCGCCCGGCATGTCTTCGCACTCTGGAGCGAGAGCCACTCTCTGGCCTGGTCGAAGCCCAACGATACGATGGCGCCTTCGATGCCGAACCTCGCCGAGCACCTGCCGCGCGATTACCAGATCCCGGGCCATGACGGCATCGTCTGCCATTGCGAGATGGTCACCGCGCGCGAAATCCGCGCCGCCTTCGACAGCCAGCTGCCGCCGGGCGATTTCGGCGGGCTGCGCCGCCGCACCCGCTGTGCCATGGGCCGCTGTCAGGGGTTCAACTGCCTCGGGCGCATCGCCAGTCTCGCCGAGGGCAAGCTGCGTGCGCCGATCCTGCCGGAGGACGCGTCATGAACACGACCTGTGATGTGGCCATCGTCGGCGGCGGCCCCGCCGGGCTTGGCGCGGCGCTCGAGCTGAGCAAGCTGGGCCTGCGCCGCGTGGTGGTGCTGGAGCGCTTCGGTGAGGCCGGCGGCATACCGCGCCATTGCGGCCACCCGCCCTTCGGTATGCGCGAGTTCAAGCGCGTGCTGAGCGGCCCGGCCTATGCAAGGCGGCTTGTGCAGGCGGCCGAGGATGCCGGCGTCGAGATCCGCACCGACACCACCGTGACCGCGATCCGACCCGGCGGCGTGCTTGAGCTTGCCACCACCGCAGGGGCGCAGACGCTCACCGCGCGCCGGGTGCTCATCGCCACCGGCAACCGCGAGCGCACCCGCGCGCAGCTGCTTGCCCCGGGTGTGCGGCCGGTCGGCGTGATGAACACCGGCGCGCTGCAATCGATGGTCTATCTCGAGGGCAAGCGCCCGTTCTCGCGCCCGGTGATCGTGGGGACCGAGATCGTCGCGCTTTCGGCGCTGCTGACCTGCCGCCGTCACGGCATCAAGCCGGTTGCCATGGTCGAGACCCGCGACCGTCCGCAGACCCGCCGCATCGACATGATGCTGGCGCGGTTGATGGGCGTGCCGGTGCTCGCCGGAGCCGAAATTCTGGCCATCGAGGGCAGGCCGCGCGTCGAGGCGCTGCGCCTGCGCCACAAGGGCGAAGAGCGTCGTCTCGACTGCGACGGCATCGTTTTCTCGGGGCGGTTCACGCCCGAGGCGACGGTGGCGCGGCAGAGCGACCTGGCGCTGGATGCCGGCACGCTGGGGCCCGAGATCGACGCGGATGGGCGCAGCTCTGACCCGCAGGTGTTCGTTGCCGGCAACGTGCTGCACCCGGTCGAGACCGCCGGCCATTGCTGGGCCGAGGGCCGCCGCGCGGCTCAGACGATCTTCAGGGATCTGCGCAAGACGCCGAAGCTCGGAGCCGGTGCGCGCATCGTGCCGGGCGCGGGCCTGCGCTACGTCGTGCCACAGCGGCTCGGCGCCGGATCGGCGGCGACGCTCAACATCCGCACCGATGGTGCGGTGCGCGGCCGTGTGGTGCTGAGCGATGCGAGCGGGCGTGAGCTCGCGGCGCGTTCGGTGCGCAGCTATCCCGAGCAGCCGGTGCGGCTGCCCGTGCCGGCTCTGGATTCCGCCGCCTTGGCGGGTGATCTTACCCTGCGGCTGGACAGGAAAGACTGAGACATGCGGATTCTGGCGCTCGATCAGGGCACGACTTCGACGCGCGGACTGGTCGCCGATGACAGCGGCACGGCCGAAATCGTGCATGCGGTCCGGCACGAACAGCATTTCCCGGAGGCCGACCGGGTCGAGCACGACCCCCAAGAGCTGCTCGCCAACCTTCGCGCGGTGATCGCGGCTGCGGGCGAGGTCGAGGTCATCGCGCTTTCTAACCAGGGCGAGAGCTGTCTTGCTTGGGACGCGGTGACCGGCGAGCCGCTGTCTCCGGTCATCGTCTGGCAGGACCGCCGCACCGAGGCCAAGCTCGCCGGCATGGCAGGGCAGGCCGAGATGGTGCGCGCCCGCACCGGGCTGCCGCTCGATCCGTATTTCTCGGCCGCCAAGCTGGGTTGGCTCTGCGACAACAATCGCCGGGTGCAGCAGGCGCATCGCGCCGGGCGCCTGAGGCTCGGGACCACGGATGCGTTCTTTCTGCAGCATCTGACTGGCGAGGCGCGCACCGATGTGACGACCGCGTCGCGGACCTCGCTGATGTCGCTCGAGACGGGCCAGTGGGACCCGGAGCTCTGCAAGCTCTTCGGCGTGCCGCTCGAGTGCCTGCCCGACATCCGCCCGACCGTGTCTGACTTTGGGTGCATCGGCGAAGTGCCGGTGACGGCGGCGGTGGTCGACCAGCAGGCGGCGCTTTACGGCCATGGCTGCCGGGCGCCGGGCGATGCCAAGATCACCTTCGGCACCGGTGCCTTCGCGCTCGCGGTGACCGGCGAAACACGGCCTCCCGAGGATGACAGCGGTTTGCTGCCCACGGTGGCATGGCAGGTCGGTGAGACCACCACCTTCGCGGTGGATGGCGGCGTGCATGCCGCCGGCGCGGCGGTGGAATGGGCCATGCGCATCGGCCTGCTTGACGGGCCCGAGGCGTTGGGCGCGTTCGAGGCCCCGGCGGCGATCGACCGCGGGTTGGCTTTCGTGCCGGCGCTCGCCGGGCTTGCGGCGCCGCATTGGGACGGCTCCGCCGCCGGGCTGTTCATCGGCATGACCGGAGCCACCACGCGAGAAGACATGGAGCAGGCGCTGATCGAGGGCGTCGCCCTGCGCGCCGCCGAGGTGATCGCCCGGATGGGGCCGGTGGCGCGGTTGTCGATGGATGGCGGACTGACACGCTCGGCCTATCTCTGCCAGTTCCTCGCCGACGTGACCGGGGCGGAAATCGTGCTGCCCGGCACCGAAGAGCTGACGGCTCTGGGGGCGGCGCAGCTTGCCGCTCTGGGGCTTGGCGGCACGCTGCCCTCTCCCGCGCCCCGCGCGGTGGTCACGCCGCGCCCTTGCGACCGGGCTGCGCGCCTGGCGCGGTTCTCTGATGCGGTCTCCCGCGCGCGTGGCTGGCGGAGCTGACCTCTCCTCCTGTTTCGACAGCAACGCGCGAACACTGCGCCGGGTGGGTTTCCCACCCGGCGTTTTTTTTGGCCTGTCGGCAGGGGCGGGGGGAGATGCGCCGGAAACGAGACGCGCCAGATGCGAGGTTTGAAGACCGGCCCGGAGGCACGGCGCTCGTGCGCGGCTCCGAGATTTTTGGGGGGTGAGCGAGACAAGACGGGGGATCGGGCCTTTCCGTCGCGGCCCCGAGGCGGCCGGGGCGCAACCGCTAGGCCCGTCCCTTCGTGCAAACAAAAAAGCGCCGCTCCGGTGGGCGGAGCGGCGCTTGTGCCCGGACCTAGGGGAGACTCGGTCCGAGCGGTGTCTTGGCGGGACCTAGCGAAGCAGGTCCAGCGGCCCGGTGATGATCACCGGGAAGGCGACCAGCAGGCCCAGCACCGCGAGCTCGGCGAAGAGGAAGGGCAGAACGCCCACCATGATCTTGTCGAGCCGGACCTTGCCGACGCCGGCCACCACGTTGAGCACGTTGCCCACCGGCGGTGTCAGCATCCCGAGCGCACCGGCGATGGTGAAGACCACGCCGAAATAGACCAGGTCGATGCCGGCCGCCTTGGCGAGCGGGATCACGATCGGCATCAGGATCAGGCTGAGCGGCGTGAAGTCGAGCACCATGCCCAGCAGCAGCGTCAGCACCACGATCATGCCAACCAGAAGCTGCGGCGTGTCCATGAAGGGCTGCAGGAAGGCGATCACCTGGGTCGGCAGGTTGGCAATGGTGATCAGCCAGGCCGAGACCATCGAGGTGCCGATCAGGAACATCACCACGGCCGAGGTCTTGCCGGCCTCGACGAGCCCTTCGTAGAAGCTCTTGATGGTCAGCTCGCCATAGACGAACGCCCCCACGAGTGCGGCGTAGACGGCGGCGATCACCGCGGCCTCGGTCGGGGTGAAGATGCCGACCCGCAGACCGCCGATCACCACGATGGGCAGCACCAGCGCCGGCAGGGCACGCCAGAGCGCGCGCAGGACCTCGGCGCGGGGCTGACGCTCGAGCGTCTGGAAGCCGCCGCCGCGCGACACGAAGCGCCAGGCGATGATCAGCGACACGGCCATCAGGGTGCCGGGCACGATGGCGGCCATGAACAGCCCGCTGATCGAGACGTTGGCGATGGCGCCGAAGACCACGAGCGCGATCGAGGGCGGGATCACCGGGGCGATCACGCCGCCTGCCGCGAGCAGGCCGCCCGAGGAGCCCTCGGGGTAGTTGCCGAGCTTCATCATCGGGATCAGGATCGCGGCCAGCGCGGCGCTGTCGGCAATGGCCGAGCCCGAGAGCGAGGCCATGATCAGCGAAGCGCAGATCGCCACGTAGCCGAGCCCGCCCGAGACGTGGCCGAAGGCGGCCATGGCGACCTCGATGATGCGGCGTGAGAGCCCGCCGCGGTTCATCAGCTCACCGGCGAGGATGAAGAACGGGATCGCCAGAAGGATGAAGTTGTCGGTGCCGAGGATCATGTTCTGGGCGATGATCTGGGCATTGAAGTAGTCGAGATGCATCATCAGCGCGATGCCGCAGGCGATCAGCGCCCAGGCGATGGGCAGGCCGAGCACGATGCCGAGGATCAGGACGGAAAGGAAAACGACAAAGGTCACGCAGGATCACTCCGCGATATCGGCCGAAGCGGCCTGGAAGAAGGTTTCCGGCTCCATGCGACCCGAGAGGATCAGCACCATGCGCACCGCGACGACCAGCGCCAGTGCGGCGCCGGCGAGGGTGGCCACGACGTAGATCGTCGCCATGGGCAGGCCGGAAATCGGATAGGAGGAGGAGAAGTTCAGCGTCGCCTGCATCCACGCGCCCTTGGCGAGCAGGTAGTTGCCGTAGAGCATGATTGCCCCGGTCAGCGCGACGACGGCCTTCTTGGCCCCTTTCGGCAGGCGGTCGACCACCAGCGTCATGGCGATGTGGCGTTGCTGGATCAACGCGAGCACGGCGCCGCTGAGGATCAGGATCGACAGCACGATCCGCGACAGCTCTTCCGTCACCACGATGCCGGAATTCATGAAGAAGCGCAGCATGACGTTGACGAAAACCATCGCCACGAGTGCAAAAAGCAGGGCGGCGACGAGAGCCTCGAGCAGTTTCTCGGCGAGGCGCAGTACAGGCATTCAGGGTCTCCTTGAATAAGAAAGGGGCCGGCGCTGGGAGCGGCACCGACCCCTTGGCGATACGATCAGTCCGCGGCCAGAGTGGACTGCATCTCCTCATAGAGGGGACGGATCGCATCGGTGAGCAGCTCCTCGGTCACCGGGGCCACCGCTTCGACGATCTCGGCGCGGGCTTCCGGGGTGAACTCGGAAATGGTCATGCCGCCTTCTTCGCTCGACAGGAACGCCTTGGCGTCCTCGACGGCGGCGCGCATGATCTTGCGGTTCTCAAGCGCGGCGGCGTCGGCTGCGTCCTGCAGCATCGCCTTGTCTTCGTCCGAGAGGCTGTTCCAGAACGGCTGGCTGACCAGCAGCACCAGCGCCGAGTAGGCGTGCTTGGAGGTGGTCAGGTAGTCCTGAACCTCGAAGAAGTTCACGTCACGCACGGTGATCAGCGGGTTGTCCTGACCGTCGACGGTGCCGGTCTCGAGCGCGGTGTAGACCTCGGGGAAGGGCATCGGAACCGGGTTGGTGCCGAGCGCCGAGAAGGTGTTGATGAACACCGGTGCGCCGATGACGCGGAACGACAGGCCGTCGAAATCGGCGAGGCTCTCGATCGGGCGCTCGGAGTTCGACAGGTCGCGGAAGCCGTTGTCGATGAAGGTCAGGCCCTTCATGCCCGAGCCGTCGAGCCCGGCCAGCATCTTCTCACCGACTTCGCCGAGCAGCACCTTGTCGGTGGCGGCGTCGTCTTCGAAGGCGAAGGGCAGGTCGATGAGCTGGAAAAGCTCGTTGTACTTGATCAGGTTGGTCGAGGAGGTGATCAGCATCTCCTGCAGGCCGCCCTGAAGTGCGCCGATCTGCTGCGCCTCGTTGCCAAGCTGGCCCGAGGGGAAGTTGGTGACGGTGTATTCACCGTCCGACAGCGCCTCGACCTGCTCTGCGAAGTATTGCACGCCCTGATCGAACGGGGTGCCCGGGGCGCCGAAATGGCCGATCTTGATGTCGCGCGCCGCGGCGGGGGCGGCGATGGCTGCGCTCAGCGCCGCAGCAGCGACCAGTGTGCCGAGGGGTTTGGAAAAGGTCATGTCGTGTCTCCTTCGGTGGCCCGTTAGCGTCGTGTCCGGGCGAATCCCTGTTGTGAACGGTGTTGGTCCGTGTGACGCCTTTATGACTGAGTAATCATAAAATATCGACTGTTCGGGCATCTTTTTGGCCATTTTGGTGAATTTTGCCCGAATTTATCGGAAAATCCAAAATACTTGCCCGTTTTTTGAGCGAAATGCGCGGATCTGCGCGCTGTCGGGAGCGAAAATCTCACGAGATCTGCCGGTCGCGATGGCGGATACGGTCATTTAAGCGCAAGAACAAGCCGTATCCGATGCGCCTCAGGGGCGTTTTTCCTGAGGTTTTGAAGGCCTCGCCGTGCGCAACCTTGCCAACATCATGAATGCGCGGGTATTTTGACCGAAACCACATTCTGCTGCGCCCAGGCCGCAGAGATGCTAAAGACAGACCGTACCGGAATAGAGAGCAAAGACCGATGACCACCGACCCCACGCCGCTGCCCTTCCTTTGTCGCAAGACCCCCGCAAGCGGATCGCAGGGCGTGGTGGTGACCAACCACCCGCTGGGCTCTGCTGCCGGCCACGAAATGATGGCGCTCGGCGGCAATGCCGTCGACGCGGCGGTTGCGGCATTGCTCACTCTGACCGTGGTCGAGCCGATGATGGTCGGTATCGTCGGCGGTGGCGTCTCGCACCTGCGTCTGCCCGACGGCACCCACAAGGTCTATGACTGCCTGTCGCAGGCCGGTGCCTCGGCGACGCCCGAGATGTTCACCCCGGTCTCTGACGCGCTGCCCGACTACATGGAGACCGCCGGCCGCCGGAACCTCGTCGGGGCCTCCTCGGTGGCGGTGCCCGGCAATCTGCGCGGCTGGTGCCAGATGCACGCGGCCCACGGCGCGCTGCCCTTCGCCGACGTCATCGCGCCGGCGATCCGTCTCGCCGCAGGCGGCTTCCCGGTGACCAGCTACCTGTCGTCGAACATCGAGCGCCACGCCGAGGACATGTCGAAGGACCCCGAGATCTCGCGCCATTTCCTTCCCGATGGCAGCCCGGCCAAGCCGGGCCATCGCCTCGTGCAGGCCGACTACGCCGAGAGCCTGAAACTGGTTGCCAAGGAAGGCGCCGAGGCGCTGCATGGCGGCGCGCTGGGGGCGGCGCTCGTCGAGGCGCTGGCCACCGGCGGCGAGGATGCGGGCCATGTCTCGATGGCCGATCTCGAGGGTTACACCGCGCGCGAGCGTGACGCGATCTTCGGCAGCTATCGCGGTCACGACATCGTCGGCCCGCCCCCGCCCGCCTCGTCGGGGGTGCACGTGGCGCAGATGCTCAACATGCTCGAGGCCTATGACCTCAAGGCGATGGGGTTCGACAACCCCGAGCGGCTGCACCTGCTGGCCGAGGTGATCCGGGTGGGCTTCGAGGACCGCCGCGCTGCCTCGGGCGATCCGGATTTCGTCGACATCCCCGTCGAAAAGCTGATCTCCAAGGACTACGCCGAGGCCTGCCGCGCCCGCATGCGCCCCGCGGGCGGCGCCGGCCACGTGCCGCCGGGCTACGAGAGCAACAACACCACCCACATCACCGTGGCGGATCGCGACGGCATGATCGTCTCGGCCACCCACACCATCAACGGGCTCTTCGGCGCGCGCTTCATGGTGCCGGGTACGGGCATGATCCCCAACAACTACATGTACAATTTCGATCCGCACCCGGGAAAGGCGCTGTCGATCGCGCCGGGCAAGCGGGTGCCGACGTCGATGGCGCCGATGATCGTGCTGAAGGACGGCAAGCCGAGCTTTGCTCTGGGGCTGCCGGGCGCGGTGCGGATCTTCCCCTCGGCGATGCAGGCCATCGTCAACCTGATCGATTTCGGCATGACCCCGCAACAGGCGGTCGAGGCACCTCGGATCTGGACCGAGGGCGCCCATGTGGAACTCGAGCCGGGCTATGCGCATCACGAGGAGGCGTTGGCGGCGATGGGGCACGAGATGAAGATCGTGCCGCATATCGGCGGCGGCATGAACGCCATCGCCTTCGGGGAGAATGGTGAAATGACCGGCGCAGCCTGTTGGCGGGCGGACGGAACCGTCTCGGCGCTTGGCGGCGGCCTTGCCGATGCCGGCATTGCGTTCCACATCTAGGCCGTGAGTCGCACGGGCGGAAAGGCGAAGCCATGACAGAACAGAAGACACTGCTGCTGACCGGCGCGAGCCGGGGCATCGGCCATGCCACCGTGAAGGTGTTCCAGGCGGCGGGCTGGCGGGTGCTGACCGTGTCGCGCACCGCGTTCGACTCGCGCTGCCCATGGCACGCGGGCTCGACCGACCATTTCCAAGGCGATCTGGCCGACGCGGAAGCGCGCGCCGACCTTGTGGCGCGGGTGCGCGAGACGCTGGGCGAGGGCGGCTTGCACGCCATCGTCAACAATGCCGGCATCTCGCCCAAGGGCGAGGACGGCGCGCGGCTCGGCATCGCCGAGAGCAGCGACGAGGTCTGGCAGCAGGTGCTTTCGGTCAACCTGCTGGGGCCGGCGGCGCTGATGCGCGACCTTCTGCCGGAGCTCGAGCAGGCGCGCGGCGCGGTGGTCAACGTGGGCTCGATCGTGGGCAAGCGGGTGCACCCCTATGCCGGCGCGGCTTATGCTTGCTCGAAGGCGGCGCTCGACGCGCTGACCCGCGAGGCGGCGGCCGAGCTTGGCCCCCGCGGCGTGCGGGTGAACCTCGTGACGCCGGGCGAGATCGAGACAGAGATCCTGTCGCCGGGCACGGAAGAGATGACCGAGATCATCCCGCTGCGGCGGCTGGGCAAACCCGACGAGGTGGCACGGGTGGTGCTGTTCCTGTGCTCGGAGCAGGCCTCCTACGTCAACGGCGCCTCGGTCGACGTGAACGGCGGCCAGCACGCCTGAGGATTTGGGGATTTGAGTTGCGAGGCCCTCGCCGCAATTTTCTGCGGCGGGGGCCCTGTCGTCTTGGGGCAATCGAGCGGAGACCAGCGCGGAATCAAGGCGGCAGGCTGCCTCTCACACATCGCGTTCTGCGATGCGCGGCGGCGTCCTGATCCCGATAAGTCTCTCTTCAAAGATCGAACAGCGTCGCCGTGGCGTAGGCCGGGGCCAGCAGCGCCCGGCGCCAGCGACCCATGGGAAAGCGGCGCGGCGGGTGCCGCATGATCTCGGGGTAGGGCCCGCGCGGCGGTTTGCCCTGCACCAGATCGGCCAGCAGCATGCCCGTGTGGCTTGCCATGGCGACGCCGTTGCCGTGATAGCCCATGCCGGCAAACAACCCGGGATGATCCGGTACCGCGCCGGCGAAGGGCGTGAGCCTCGCCATCAGGCACACCAGCCCGTCCCATTCATGGGTGATCTCGACATCCTGCCAGGCCGGGAACATGCGGGCGAAATCGGCACGGATCTTGCGCGAGATCGAGTCCCGCGCCCGCGGCGTCGCGGTCAGCCCGCCCCGCATCCCGAACAAAAAGCGCCCGTTCGGCATCAGGCGGAAGTAGTGCAGCAGCACCCGCGTGTCATAGGCCATCTGGTGCGAGCTCCAGCCCTGCGCGTCAAGCTGCCCCTGTTCGAGAGGCGCCGTCACGATGACGCTGGACTGTACCGGCAGGTAGCGGGCGCGCAGCCAGTCGGGCAGGTCTTCCGAGGAATAGCCGTTGGTGGCGAGGATCACGCGGTCGGCAGTGACCGTGCCGTGCGGGGTTTCGAGCTCCCAGCGCGCACCCCTGCGCAGCGCGGTGACCGGGCTGTGGCCGTGCAGCACGGCCCCGGCAGACTGGGCGGCGCGGGCGAGCCCGGCATAATACTTGCGAGGGTTGAGCGCGATGCCGACGGGCGTGGTCATGGCGCCGAAGAACGGCCCCGAAAGCCCGTGCGCCGCCATCTCCTCGAGCTCGATGAGCTGCGGGGTGACGCCGTATTCGCGCTCGGTCTCCTCGATCCCGTCGCGCAGCTTGGCGAAGGCGCGCGGCGAGTGGGCGATCAGGGTCTCGCCGTCGGAATGGGTGTCGGCCTCGATGCCGTGCGCGTCGATCAGGCCGCGGGCGGTGGCGACGGCGGCCTTCTCGGTGGCGCGCCAGCCGCGCAGGGCGGACTCGCCGTAACGCCGGCGCAGGTAGCCGCTCGAGCCCTTGGACCCGCCGAGGCAGCAGAACCCGCCATTGCGCCCCGAGGCCCCGTAGCCCGCGTGACCGGCCTCGAGCACGGTGACCTCGACCCCGTCCTGTGCAAGGTGAAGCGCCGCCGAAAGGCCGGTGAACCCGCCGCCGATGATCGCGACCTCGCTGTGGCGCGGGCTGGGCAGGGCGGGCCAGTCGTCGCCCTCGACCGTATCGGCCCAGTAGCATTTGCCCTGTGGCCCGTAGGCCGGGGCCTCGTAAATACGTTTCATTCGTTGCGCTCGGCCGCCTGTTCGTCACGGGCCTGCGCCACCGCCGCCCGCTTGGTCACGATCGAGGCGGTGATGACGCCGACGGTGACGATGCCGATCAGGAGGGTCGAAAGCGCGTTGATCTCGGGGCTGACGCCCAGCCGCACCGCCGAGAAGATCTTGATCGGCAGGGTGGTGGCCGAGGGGCCGGTGGTGAAGCTCGCGATCACCAGGTCGTCGAGCGACAGGGTGAAGGCCAGCAGCCAGCCCGAGATCACCGCGGGCGCGATGATCGGCAGGGTCACCAGCCGGAACGCCTCGAAGGGCGAGCAGCCAAGATCGAGCGCCGCCTCTTCGAGCGAGCGGTCGAAGCTGGTGAGCCGCGACGACACCACCACCGAGACGTAGCACATCGAGAAAGTGGTGTGGGCCAGCACGATGGTCAGCACGCCGCGATCGAGCCCGATGCCGATGAAGAGCAGCAGCAGCGACAGACCGGTGATCACCTCGGGCATCACCAGCGGCGCATAGATCATCCCCGAGAACAGCGTGCGCCCCCGGAACCGTCCCGCGCGCACCAGCACGTAGGCCGCCATGGTGCCGAGCACCGTGGCGATGGTCGAGGAGAATACCGCGACCTTGAGCGTCACCCAGGCGGCGTCGAGGAACTCCTCGTTGCGCAGAAGCTCGCCGTACCACTTGGTCGAGAAGCCGGCCCAGACGGTGACCAGTCGGCTTTCGTTGAAGCTGTAGACCACCAGCAGCACCATCGGGAGATAGAGGAAGGCGAAGCCGAGCGTCAGCGATGTGACGTTGAACCAGGAAAAGCGTCTCATCCTTCGGCCTCCCGTGCCTTCTGCTCGTTGCGCTGGAACAGGATGATCGGGATGATCAGGATCAGCAGCAGGATCACCGCCACCGCCGAGGCCACCGGCCAGTCACGGTTGGAGAAGAACTCTTCGAACAGCACCTTGCCGATCATCAGCGTGCCGGAGCCGCCGAGCAGCGAGGGGATCACGAATTCGCCGATGGCCGGGATGAAGACGAGGAAGCAGCCGGCGATGATGCCGTTGCGCGAGAGCGGCCAGGTCACCAGCCAGAAGGCGGCGAGTTTCGAGCAGCCGAGATCCTCGGCGGCCTCGATCAGGCTTTCGTCCATCTTCTCGAGCGCCGAGTAGATCGGCAGCACCATGAAGGGCAGGTAGGTGTAGACGATGCCGATATAGACCGCGGTGTTGGTGTTCATGATCTGCAGCGGCGTGTCGATCACCCCGAGCCAGAGCAGCACGGTGTTGAGCGTGCCCTCGTTCGACAGGATTCCCATCCACGAATAGACCCGGATCAGGAACGAGGTCCAGAACGGCAGGATCACCAGCATCAGGAGGGTCGGGCGCCATTCGTTCGGGGCGCGCGCCATGCCGTAGGCGATGGGATAGCCCACCAGCAGGGTCAGCAGGGTCGAGACCAGCGCGATCTTGAGCGAGCTGACATAGGCCTTCCAGTAGAGATCGTCGGTGGTCAGGAAGACGAAGTTCTCGAAGTCGAGCTCGGAGAAGAAGGCGCGCAGCCCCTCCCAGCCAGCGCTGAGGTCGAGTTGCGGCGTGTAGGGCGGTCGGGCCAGCGCCACGTCCGACAGCGAGATCTTGAGCACGATCACGAAGGGAACGAGGAACAGGATCAGCAGCCAGAAATACGGGACGGTGATCAGGGCGAAGCGGCGCATGGCTTACTCCTCGAGCACGACGCCGGCGGTCTCGGTAAAGCCGATCCAGACCGCGTCTTCCCAGGTGATGTGCCGGTTCGAGAGACGCCGGGCGTTGACCATCTGCGCCTTGACCATCTGCCCGTTGGCCAGCTCGACATGGTAGGTCGAAATGTTGCCGAGATAGGCGATGTCGATGACCTTGCCGGGCAGCACGTTGGGTCGGTCGGGCTTTTCGAGGTCGATGGTGACCTTCTCGGGCCGGATCGACAGGGTCACCGGCTTGCCGTCGAGCGCCGGATCGCCATTCGCGGCGATGATCGGCGGCTGGCCTTCGGCCCAGTCAATGAGGATGCCTCCGGGCTTGATCGCCGGCTTTGGCGCCGGGGCGGGAGCCGGCGCGGGTTTTGCGGCGGCTTTGGCCTCGGCCTTGCGGGCCGCGGCGAGCTCTTCGGGGCTTGGCGGGGGCAGTTGCGGCGTTGCGAGGTCGCGCTGGCCCATGAAGCGGGCGAAGACCTTCTTGTAGAGCCACTCGCCGCGCGCGTTGGGCGCGGGCAGGCGAGCGTCGGTCTGGACCTTGGCCTGCGCGGTGGCCTCGGGGGAAGTCTCCTCCGCCGCGGGCGCGGCGTCTTCGACCGCGGCCGGAGCGGGCTCCGGGGCGGGCGCCTCCGGCTCTGCAGGGCGCGGTTTGGCGGTACCGGGAATGAGGTTCACGTCGCCGATGAAATCCGCCACGTAGACCGAGTTCGGCGCCTCGTAGATCACGTCCGGGGTGTCGACCTGCACAAGGCGGCCCTCGTCCATCACCGCGATGCGGGAGGCCACGGTCATCGCCTCTTCCTGGTCGTGGGTCACGATCACGAAAGTGGTGCCGGTCTTTTCCTGAATGTCCATCAGCTCGAACTGCGTTTCTTCACGCAGCTTCTTGTCGAGCGCGCCGAGCGGCTCGTCGAGCAGCAGCAGTTTCGGCGCCTTGGCGAGGCTGCGCGCCAGCGCCACGCGCTGCCGCTGGCCGCCGGAGATCTGGTGCGGCTTGCGCCTGGCGAACTTGGTCAGGCGGGTGAGGCGCAGCATCTCCTCGACGCGCTCCTCGATCATCGCCTTGTCCTTGCTCTCGCGCCGCAGGCCGAAGGCGATGTTGTCCCAGATCGACAGGTGCGGGAACAGCGCGTAGCTCTGGAACATCATGTTCACCGGGCGCTTGTTGGGCGGCACGTTGATGATGTCCTGCCCGCCCAGCCAGATATGGCCCTCGGTGACGCTTTCGAAGCCCGCGAGCATCCGCATCATCGTCGTCTTGCCACAGCCCGAGGGGCCGAGCAGGGCGAAGAACTCGCGCTCGTAGATGTTGAGCGAGAGATCGTCGATCGCGGTGAACTCGCCGAAGCGCTTGGTCACATTGCGAAACTCGATGAGAGGCTTCTGCTCTGGGTCTTCCCAGGGGGCAAAGACGGTCTGGGCCATGTGCGGGATACGTCCTGTCAGAGAAAGGCCCGCGCCTTCGCAAAGGCGCGGGCCGGTCAGTCGCGGATCAGGTGCCGGACTTGATCTTGGTCCAGAGGCGCGTGACGGTGCGCTGCACGCGGGGCTCGTAGGGCGTGGTGGTGTAGGTGTTCTCCATCGCCTCCGGCGTCGGGTAGATCGCCGGATCGCCGATCACGTCCTCCTCGAGATACTGCTGCGAGGCCTCGTTGCCGTTGGCGTAGTAGACGTAGTTCGACGCCGCCGCCATGTTTTCGGCATCCATGATGAAGTTCAGGAAGGTGTGCGCCGCCTCGGGGTTCGGCGCGTCGACCGGAATCGCCATCTGGTCGAACCACATCTGCGCACCCTCGTCGGGGGCATAGTAGGACACCTCGACGCCGTTGTCGGCCTCGGCGGCGCGGTCGCGGGCCTGCAGGATATCGCCGGACCAGCCGACCGCCACGCAGACGTCGCCATTGGCCAGCGCGTTGATGTATTCCGAGCTGTGGAATTTCTGGATGTAGGGGCGGATCGGCATGAACACCTCTTCCGCCTTGGCGATGACGTCGGGATCGTGGCTGTCAGGATCCTCACCGATATAGTTCAGTGCCGCCGGGATCATCTCGGCCGGGGCGTCGAGGAACATCACGCCGCATTCGGCGAGCTTTTCCATGTTCGCCGGATCGAAGACGAGGTCCCACGAGGTCACGGGGGCGTCTTCGCCGAGGATCTCGCGCACCTTGGGTTCGTTCACGCCGAGGCCGGTGGTGCCCCACATGTAGTTGATGGCGTATTCGTTGCCGGGGTCGTATTTCGAGGTCCGGTCCGAGATCACGTCCCACATGTTGTCGATGTTGGGCAGCTTCGACTTGTCGAGCGGTTGGAACGCGCCGGCCATGATCTGGCGCTGCAGGAAGGTGCCGGTGGGCACCACCACGTCGTAGCCCGAGCCGCCGGCGAGCATCTTGGTCTCGAGCACCTCGTTGCTGTCGAACACGTCATAGATCAGGTCGATGCCGGTCTCTTCCTCGAACTTGGCCAGCAGGCTCTCGTCGATATAGTCGGACCAGTTGTAGACCCGGACCTCGTCGGCCTGCGCCAGTCCGGCGGTCAGGGCGAGGGTCGCGGTGAGGGTCAGAAAAGGTGTCTTCATCATGTGCTCCCGGTTGGTCATGGGGTCTTGCCGCCCCGTGGCCCCTGAATTTGATCAAATGTTGCACCCGTTGGCAACATGAGAGATGTTTCCACGGCCCAACATGCCGTGCAAGATGGCTTAGCGGGCGGTTTGGTCAAGCAGGAGGCAGATGGTGAATATGCGGGCAGACAGCGCGGGGCTCCCGACTCACGAGGTGGTCTACCGCCGCCTGCGGGACATGATTCTCTTCGGCGAACTCGCGCCCGGGCAGCCTGTGACGATCCAGGGGCTGGTCGAGCGGCTCGAGGTCGGCATGACCCCGGTGCGCGAGGCGCTGCGGCGGCTGATCGCCGAGGGCGCACTGGTGTTCCAGGGCAACCGGCGGATCACCGTGCCGGTGCTTGATGCGGCGGCGGTGGAGGAGCTGACGCTGGCGCGGGTGGCGCTCGAGCCGCAGCTGGCGCGGCGCGCGGCACAGCGCTGCAGTGCCGACGGCGTGGCGGGGCTACGTGCCACGGACGCGCGGCTCGATGCGGCGATCGGCAAGGGCGACGTCACCGGCTACCTCGTCGAGAATCACCAGTTCCACACCGAGCTGAACGAGATCGCGGGCGCACCGATTCTCACCGATCTGGTCGAGGGGCTGTGGCTGCGCTTCGGTCCGTCGCTGCGCGTGGTCTGCGGCCAGTTCGGCACCCGCAACCTGCCTGACCTGCACAAGGCCATCCTCGATGCGCTTGAGGCCGGGGATGCCGAGGCTGCGGCGGAGGCGATGGAGCAGGACGTGCGGCAGGGGATGGAGCAGATCGCGGCAGCGCTGGAGGGGTAAGGAGCCGGCGCAAATGCGGCCCGCGTGCGTCCAGGCTCATCGAAACCGGTCGAGGTCGTCGTGCCATCGCCAGCCCGCTCGGGCGGGTCTTGCCGAATGCAGGCCCTTCGCATGACGACAGCGCGGCGACACGGTCACGTGGAGGCGCTGCGCATCCGGCGGCGGTGCTGCCCTCGGCAACGTCGTGAAGGCCGCGATTCGATTGACAGGAAATAATTTGATCATATTCTGCGGCCAAACCCGGATTCCCAAGGAGGCGCGGCCATGACGCTGATTTCCACAAACACCCCCACCGCCGAGCTTCAGGCGCTGGACGCCGCTCACCACATGCACCCGTTCACCACCGGCGCCGACCTTGCGCGCAAGGGTGCGCGGGTGATCACCCGCGCCGAGGGCTGCTGGCTCACTGACAGCGAGGGCGAGCGCATCCTCGACGGCATGGCGGGCCTGTGGTGCGTCAACGTGGGCTACGGTCGCAAGGAACTGGCCGCCGCCGCGGCGCGCCAGATGGAAGAACTGCCCTATTACAACACCTTCTTCCAGACCACGCATGTGCCGGCGATCCAGTTGTCGGCGCGGCTTGCGGAACTGGCGCCGGGCGACCTGAACAACGTGTTCTACGCCTCCTCCGGTTCGGAGGCGAATGATACCAACATCCGCCTCGTGCGCACCTATTGGGAAGAGAAGGGCCAGCCCGAGCGCAAGGTCATCATCTCGCGCTGGAACGCCTATCACGGCTCGTCGGTTGGCTCGGGCAGCCTTGGCGGCATGAAGGGCATGCACGCGCAGGGCGGCATGCCGATTCCCGACATTCATCATATCGACCAGCCCAACTGGTGGGCCGAGGGCGGCGACATGACGCCCGAGGAATTCGGTCTCGAGCGCGCGCGCCAGCTTGAGCAGGCCATCGAGGAGATCGGCCCCGAGAAGGTTGCCGCCTTCATCGCCGAGCCGGTGCAGGGCGCCGGTGGCGTGATCATCCCGCCGGAGACCTACTGGCCCGAGATCCAGCGCATCGTCGACAAGTACGGCATCATCCTGATTGCGGACGAGGTGATCTGCGGCTTCGGGCGCACCGGCAACTGGTTCGGCTCCGAGACCATGGGCATCAAGCCGCACATCATGACCATCGCCAAGGGGCTGTCCTCGGGCTACCAGCCGATCGGCGGCTCGATCGTCAATGACGAGATCGCGGGCGTCATCGGCAAGACCGAGTTCAACCACGGCTACACCTATTCCGGCCACCCGGTGGCCGCCGCCGTGGCGCTCGAGAACCTGCGCATCCTCGATGAGGAGGGCGTCGTCACCCGCGTCCGCGAGGAGACCGGCCCCT